>Ga0208493_10009_pt1 | contig 350132 bp, 340 predicted proteins | sample AntDryMetagUQ493_FD_188088 | JGI IMG/M metagenome (GOLD analysis project Ga0208493, IMG submission 188088) | Polar desert microbial communities from Antarctic Dry Valleys - UQ493 (SPAdes) | ecosystem: Environmental > Terrestrial > Soil > Desert | place: Antarctic Dry Valleys | collected 2008-12-31 | reverse complement strand
TCCACTGCAGATGCGCCCGCGCACTGCGATTGGGGTGCACCCACTTCGCATCCAGCAACGCACCCACCGTCCGCAACGGCGTCTTGAGCTCCCGGTACGGCTTGCCCTCGATCAACGCCGCACCCGAGGTCGGCTGATCCAAACCCAGGATCATCCGCATCGTCGTCGACTTACCGGCACCGTTCGGGCCCAGAAAGCCCGTCACGATGCCCGGCTTGACCGTGAACGACAAATCGTCCACCGCTTTCGTCGGTCCGTAAACCTTGGTCAATCCCCTCAGCTCAATCATGAGGAGAACTTTGCCCTACCGGCAATGACCAGCACATCGGCCACAGGTCTAGTTCCGAGTGGTACTCAGGTAGGACACGAAGCCGGACAATCCGGGCATAACCCTGAGAAAACACCCGGAAATGGTCCGTCAGGACGATGCTTGGGCCCAGAACCGCTTGGGAATCCGGCCGGCGTGACGCGCTTCGAAACCTGCTACCACTGCGTGCCGCATCGCCGACGCCATCAACGCGGGATTCTTGGCCCGCGTCACCGCTGTCGCAAGCAGGACGGCGTCGCAGCCCAACTCCATGGCAAGGGTGGCGTCGCTGGCCGTTCCGATTCCGGCGTCGAGGATGACGGGCACGCCGGCGCGCTCGACGATCATCTCGATATTGTGCGGATTCGCGATACCCAGCCCTGTCCCGATGGGTGAACCGAGCGGCATGACTGCCGCGCAGCCGACCTCTTCGAGGCGAAGCGCCAGCACCGGATCGTCCGTCGTGTACGGCAGGACGGTGAATCCGTCGTCCACCAATTGTTCTGCGGCGGAGACGAGTTCGATTGCGTCGGGCAGCAGAGTCCGCTCGTCGGCGATGACTTCGAGTTTGACCCAGTTCGTCTCGAGCGCTTCGCGTGCCAACTGCGCCGTCAGGACCGCTTCGGCGGCGCCCCGACACCCGGCGGTGTTCGGCAACGGTTCGATTCCGAGGCGACGAAGCAGGTCCAGAACGCCGGTGCCGCCGGCCGCGTCGACTCGCCGCATCGCGACGGTGGTCAGTTCGGTACCGGAGGCGACAAGCGCTTCCTCGAGCACCGCAAGGTTGGCGGCGCCGCCTGTCCCCGTGATGAGCCGGGAACCGAAACTGCGGCCCGCGATAGTGAGAAGGTCCTGCTCAGCCACCCTGCACCGCCGTGAGGATCTCGATTTCCCAACCACGTCCGACGGATTCGTCCCAACGCCCGCGAGGAAAGAGCGCACCGTCGACGGCGACGGCGATGCCTTTGCTCGGCAACTCGAGGTGCGTCAGAAGTTCGGTCACCGTGACTGCTCGATCGAACTCGAGATCTTCGCCGTTGACGGTGATCCCGATCGGGACCTGCTCACTCATGAATTTTCCTTAGCTACTGCGAACCGCTCGGGTTCGGTTCCTTTTACCTCGACCAAAGATGTGCCGTTCAGCAACGCGACCGTCGCATCGGCGGTGACGGGCGTCAGCAGGACTCCGTTGCGGCCGTGCCCGGTGGAGACGACAACACGATCGGACACGCGCCCGATCAACGGCAGGTTGTCCGGCGTCATCGGACGCAGACCTGCCGCGCACTCGTACAGTTCGTATTCGCCGATCGCCGGCATCAGGGCCTCGGCATCGTTGATCAAGTCCCGTACGCCGGCCATCGTGACCTGTGTGTCCTCACCAGACTCGTATTGTGTTGCGCCGACGACGATTCCGTCACCGCGCGGGACGAGGTAGGCGGGCCGCCCGTGGACGCTGCCACGGATGGTACGGCTGGGCGACGGGGTGACTCCAGGCCTACTGCGCAAGCGAAGGATTTCGCCCTTGACCGGGCGTACCGGTAGCCCGGGCCACAGCTTGGGTGACGCGATACCGGCGGTGAGCACTATCTGATCGGTATCGAGTTCGGCGAGGTCGTCGACGGCCCGCGCGATCAATTCGACGCCGGATTCCGCACAGGCCTTCTGCAACGCCGCCAGCAGAAGTCTGTTGTCGACGGCGGACTCACCAACAGCCATCAACCCCGACCGGATGCCCCGGCCCAGCATCGGTTCGAGTTCACGGATGCGCGCGCGACCGAGAACTTCGAGTTCGTGCCCCTGCGAGCTCACCCACTCGGCGATGGTCTGCAGGTCCTGCGCGTCGGCAGCGTCGAGTGCAACCGTCAGCGAGCTGTCCGCGGTGAAGACCGATTGCCCGAATTTTCCGAGCTCCTCACCGAACGTCGGCCACCGTTCCAGGGACGCTGCACCGATTGTCAACGCGGTTTCTTCACCCGGCCAGCCTTCGGAAAGCGGGGCAAGCATTCCGCCCGCCACCCACGAAGCACCTGATCCAATGGACGGGTCGTACAACCGAACGGCCCACCCGTCGCGGGCTGCTCGCCACGCGATAGCGAGACCGATGACACCGCCGCCGACAACCGACACCGTACGAGCGTGTGTACTCACGAAACTCCACCTCCACTTCCTGCGCCGGCATGATCCGGGTCAGGTCTGACGGTCGGGATCTGGTCGCGATCCCCTCTCAGCCCTACGAACCTCGCAGTCACGACAAAAAGTGACGACGACGTTTCAGGACTCCCGTGTCGAACCTTGCTCCCTAGAGGCTACCGTTTGCTCCGTGCACCCCACACATCCCAGTAACGACATCGACCGGCGCGAGCGCCTGGCAGCAGCACGGCTGTACCTGTGCACCGACGCGCGCCGCGAGAAAGGCGACCTCGCGCAGTTCGCCGAGGCAGCATTGTCCGGCGGAGTCGACATCATCCAATTGCGTGACAAAGGCTCTGCCGGTGAGCGCGAGTTCGGCCCGCTCGAGGCCAAGGACGAACTGGTGGCGCTGGGCATTCTCGCGGCCGCAGCGCGACGCCACGGCGCATTGTTGGCCGTCAACGATCGCGCGGATCTCGCGATGGCTTCCGGCGCCGACATCCTCCACCTCGGCCAGAACGACATTCCCGTCCCCTACGCGCGAACCGTTGTCGGTGAAGACGTCGTCATCGGGCGTTCGACGAGCAGTCGCGCGCAGGCGAGTCTGGCCGCCATCGAAGAGGGCGTCGACTACTTCTGTACCGGGCCGGTCTGGGCGACACCGACCAAACCGAATCGAAGTGCGTCCGGTTTGGAACTGGTTCGATCGACCGCCGACGCCGCACCGCCGCGGCCCTGGTTCGCGATCGGCGGCATCGACGAGGAACGTCTGCCAGAGCTGCTCGATGCCGGCGCCACGCGCATCGTCGTCGTGCGTGCAATCACGCAAGCATCGGACCCCCAGGCGGCCGCGCAACGCCTCGCCGCAGCCGTCGCTGGGCGCTGAAAGCCGGTAACTGGCGTTCGTCAAGTGTTTGCCGGGCGATTTCCGCACAGTTACGGGTCAGCACGCCTGACTCGAATTGTGAACGGAAGTTGTCCGATCAGACAACAAACTCCCAGTTCCTAGGTGCGATTGAATGTCCGAAAAGTCGGATTAAGTGATCTTGCTCACAGTTGCTTCGATTGCGTGTCACATCCCATTCGGTTTGTTGTAGTTTACCTCCAGTTACTAACTGAACCTAGGAGCACTAAATGGGATCCCTCGACACCGGCTCGCTCAGCACCGAATCGCTCGAAGACCTGAACCTCGGCAAGATCAGCGAGCTGCTCAAGCTCGGTATCACCGCGGTCAGCTTCATCACGGCGCTGAACTCGCTCAGCTGAGCCTCGTTTCGGTCGACGACCGAAACACCGAATGGCCGGACTCCCGCGGAGTCCGGCCCTTCTGCTGTGTATGAACTGTGAAGACTCGACTGCTACGACTGGGTACTGCTCGCCTCGGACAGGTTCTGGTCGCTGCCTGCCTGGTCGCTGCGTGCCTGGTCGCTGCCTGCCTGGTCACTGCCGTGGTGGGAACTACCCGACAACCATCCGAATCCGCCGTCCTCGAGCACGACGGTGTGCGGATCGCCGTCCACGGCCACAACAGGCTCGGTCCGGAGGTCGGGCCATGAGGAACCGAAGCCCGGATGCAGCGGCAGTGAGTCGACGTCGGCTTCGCGTACCCACCGCAACTCGGTGCTCTCACCATTGGCAACCGTCGACAGTGGATGCGCCGCGTCAGCCACGACGGTGGTGTAAGTCCACCCGCTCTCGGCGCGCATCGTCACTACTTCCCCGCGGACACGGACGGCGTCCTCGGCGATACCTGCTTCTTCGTGTGCTTCCCGGACGGCAGCGTGCGTCGTGCTCTCGTGTGAGTCCCGCGCTCCGCCGGGCAGTGCCCACGTTCCGCCCTGATGGCTCCACGCCGCACGATGCTGCAGCAAGACCATGGGTGATCCGTCCGAATCGGGGGCACGCAGAAGCAGTCCTGCGGCTCCGTGTTTACCCCAATGCCGAGTACCGTCCGATCCGATGGACCAACCGTCACCGTCACCACGCATCGACTACCTCGCTCCGCCTGCTCTCGCCGTTGTCCCACACTAACCGTTTCAATCTGCTCCAGGTGTAGGTGATGCTTATATGCTCGCGAAGATGCCCTGAATCATTTCTCGGCGGCATCATTTCTCGGTAGCCCGCCTACAGCGAAGTGAGGTGCTCGATGGTCGACCGTGTCGTCCCGTCCATCGAACCCCGGTCGCTGCCGCCCTCCGAGGCCACATCAGTGTCGGCGGAGGACGAGCAGGCACTTCTGCGGCGCGAACTGCAGGCCTTCATGTCCTCGACGCCTGGCCGGTTGACCGTCGTCGGACTGATCCTGATCGCGATCACTTTGATCGCCGGACTCCTCGCCACCGCAGCGATCGAGAACCGCCAGGCGAACCTCGACCTCCTCCTCGTCGAAACCGAGCCTCTCGCCAACTCGGCCCAGAATCTCTACAGTGCGTTGTCCTTGGCAGACGCCGCCGCGGCCACCGCCTTCATCTCCGGCGGCCTCGAACCCGCCGAAGTCCGCGACCGATACACGCAGTCGATCGGTGAGGCCTCTGCGGAGATCGTCCAGGCGTCGGCCGGTCTCGACTCGACCGATCTTGCCGGTCACAGCGCGTTGACCACAATCTCGACCGACCTCTCCGTCTACACCGGGCTGGTCGAAACTGCACGGGCGAACAATCGCGTCGGAAACCCGGTCGGGGCAGCATATTTGAGCGAGGCCTCGCAGTTGATGCAGACCTCGCTGCTGCCGATGGCCCAGCAACTGCACGCCTCGCAGGAGACGCTGGTCTCCCAAGTACAGCGCGATTTCGAGACTCCACCGTGGTGGCCGATCGTGGCGTTCGTCTTCGTGCTGTGCGCGCTGGTGGCGACACAGATGTACTTCTCCCGCAAGAGTCGCCGACGCTTCAATCTCGGGTTGATCCTTGCCTCGCTCGCGGTCGCTGCAGCTCTGCTGTGGCTGCTCACGGTCGGACTGGTCTCCGCACTGGCCACCGGGCGCGCGCTCGACGCCGGGGCCGAGCCACTGCACGAACTGACCGAGGCACGAATCATGGCGCAGCAAGCACGCACCGTGGAAACCCTCACGCTGGCGAGGCGGGATTCGACCGCCGAGGACAACGTGACGTTCACCCGCAAGGTCGATGCTCTGCGGGACATCCTCGAGGGCCTGCAAAGCGACGAACGCGCCCGAGTGAACAGCGAAGTGCTGACCGCCGCACTCGACTCGCGCCAGCAGTGGGTGGCTGCGCACACGCGCATGTACGACCGTCTCGGAAACGGCGACTTCACGTCCGCCGCAGCCATCACCATCGGCGCCGGAGAACAGGATTCGGCCGCGGAGTACGGAAAGCTCGATCACGAACTCTGGCAGGGAATCGTGGATTCGCGCACGAATCTTCGGTCCGACGTCTCGTACGCCTCCCGGGTGTTGGCTGCCTCTGCACCGGGCATGTCTGTATTGGCAGTTCTCGGAGTTGCCGGAATCTTCATCGGATTCTGGCCTCGACTGCGGGAGTATCAGTGACGGGAGTACCGGTGATGCGGAGGAAGAGCCCGGCCGTATGTGTCGCGGTTCTGGCAGCGGCCATGCTGATGCTCGCCGGTTGCGGTGCGGATCGAGCCGAAGACTTGGACAACGCAGGCGCCACGTCGTACACGGAACCGCCGCTGCCGGCCGAGGCCACCATCGCTCCCAGCCCGACACCGACGACTACCGCGTCGTGCACCAACCTCACCGCGAGCCTGCGGCCCACCCCCGCAGACGCATCTCCGCAGCCACCCACGCCGAGCCTCGACGCCATCCGCGCCCGCGGGCGGCTGATCGTGGGCCTGGACACCGGTTCCAACCTCATGAGCTTTCGCGATCCGGCCACCGGGCGCCTCGAGGGTTTCGACGTGGACATCGCCCGCGAAATCGCCCGAGATCTGCTCGGTGACCCGGAGAAGATCGAGTACCGAATCCTGACGTCGGACGATCGGATCGCCGCACTCCAGGAATCGATGGTCGACGTGGTCGTCAAGACCATGACCATCACGTGCGAGCGGCGCGAGAAGGTCGACTTTTCGACGCAGTACTTCTCCGCTGAACAACGAATTCAGGTCTTGCAGGGGTCATCCGTCCGCGGCATCGACGACCTCGCAGGCAAGCGGGTCTGCGCTGCCCGGGGAACGACCTCGGCCACTCGAATCCAGCAACTCCAACCCGAAGCCACCGTCGTCACCGTCCCGATGTGGTCCGACTGCCTCGTCGTCCTCCAGCAGGGGCAGGTGGACGCGATCAGCACCGACGACACGATCCTCGCGGGCCTCGCCTCGCAAGACCCGTATCTCATGATGGTCGGTGGCTCACTGGGCGTCGAACCATACGGAATCGGAGTGAACAAGGACAACCCCGACTTGGTCCGATTCGTCAACGGAACACTGGATCGGATCCGGAGCGACGGGACCTGGAACCGTATCTACGACCGCTGGCTCAGCGTCCTCGGTCCTTCGCCCGGTCCCCCGCCGGCCGTCTACCGGGATTGAGGCTGACATGACCGAAGAAACCGGCCCCGAGCCCGACGCCACGCAGGCTTCCATGCGTCCCGAACCCGAAGCCACCGGCGCCTACGAGCGGCCCGAGCCCGAAGCCACGGGCGCCTACGAGCGTCTCGAACCGACCTCGGCCCAGATACGAGGAACCACGCCGTCCGCGTCCTCCTCCCCGACCGGCCGCTCCACTCGATCCCGCCGCAGCCGGTCGGGGCGAAAGCTGCGCCTCGGCGGCGGCCTGGTCGAGGTTCCCCCCGTCCCTCAGATCGACCCCGCATCTGCGGTGATGAGTGACCCGACCGTCCCCGAGCGGAAACGGTTCTGTTGGAAATGCAACGAACCAGTCGGTCGTAAGAGCGCAAGCACCAAGGCAACTCAGCACGGCACCTGCCCCAAGTGCGGTTCCACTTTCGACTTCCGCCCACTCCTCGAAGAGGGCGAATTGGTGTCCGGTCAATACGAGGTTCAAGGGCCCATCGCGCACGGCGGCCTGGGATGGATCTACCTCGCGATCGATCGCAATGTCAGCGACAGGTGGGTAGTTCTCAAGGGGCTCTTGCATTTCGGTGATTCCGAAGCGCAAGCCGTTGCGGTGGCCGAGCGTCAGTTCCTCGCCGAGGTCGCCAACCCCAGCATCGTCAAGATCTTCAACTTCGTCGAGCATCCACGCCCGGACGGCACACCCATGGGGTACATCGTCATGGAGTACGTGGGTGGGCGATCATTGCGAGAGGTGCTGGCCGAATTCCCGGACGGCAAGCACATGCCGATCGAGCAGGCAATCGGCTACGTACTGGAAATCCTTCCGGCGCTGAGCTATCTGCATTCCACCGGCCTGGCGTACAACGACCTCAAACCCGAGAACGTGATGGTCACCGAGGACCAGTTGAAGCTGATCGACCTCGGCGCCGTGTCCGGAATCGAAGACTACGGATACCTGTACGGTACCGCCGGCTATCAAGCACCCGAGATCATCGAGACCGGTCCGACCATCGCCTCCGACATCTTCACCGTCGGAAGAACACTCGCGGTTCTCACCCTCGACATGCCCTCGAAGCACGGACGGTACCTCGACGGCCTTCCCGAACCCGAGGACGAGCCACTACTGCGCGACCACGAGTTCTTCCACCGTCTACTGCTACGCGCCACCGACCCGGATCCGAAGAAGCGATTTCAGTCCGCCGAGGAAATCGCGGGACAACTCACCGGCGTTCTGCGAGAAATCCTCGCCGAGCAGACCGGGCAGGAAAATCCCGGACTCTCGCTCGTGTTCAGCAGGCAGCGAACGTCTTTCGGCACCGATGAATTGGTCGGGCAAACGGATGTGTACGTGGACGGTGTCAGCCACGACGCCGCTCTCGATCCGCGCGAAGTTGCGCACGCACTTCCCATTCCGTTGGTCGACCCCACCGATCCCAGCGCGCCGTTGCTGGCGGCAGCGGTGCACAGCGAACCGTCGCAGACCCTCGATGCGTTGAAACACGCCCGCGAGAACGGAATCGACCGAACATCGGGCACACCGGCGGCCGCCGTCTCGGGCGAAGTTCGACTGGCCGAGGCCAAGGCTCATCTCGATCTCGGTGATCCGGAAACCGCACTGACAGTTCTGGGCGAACTCCAGCAGAACATCGGGGACCACTGGAAGATCGAGTGGTATCGAGGACTTGCGGCGTTACAACTGGACCGATTCGAGCCCGCTTTCAGTCACTTCGAGGCAGTTCTCACCGCACTGCCCGGCGAGGCTGCCCCCAAGCTGGCGTTGGCAGCGACGGCAGAACTGATTCTCCAGCACTGGGAGAGCGACGACCCGGACCAATGGTGCCGCTTCTCCGAGAAGTACTACCGCACCGTCTGGCGGACCGAACGAAACTACGTGAGCGCAGCATTCGGGCTCGCCCGACAACTCGCCGATCACGGCAACAAGAAGGCAGCCATCGCCGCCCTCGACGAAGTACCCACGTCTTCCCGGCACTACAACGTCGCACGGATGTCCAGCGCTCTGACGATGCTGTCCGGCGTTCCGATCGCCGAACTCGACGAATCGACTCTGCGGGAAGCCGCCCGTCGTGTTCGGGCGCTACCTGCTGAAGAGAGCCGAAGCCTGCAGATGCGAACCCTGGTGTTGGGCACGGCACTCGATTGGATTCGCTACGGCAATCGCTCGCACACCGAACTCGAACCCATCCTCGACCTGCCCTTCACCGAGCAAGGTCTGCGCACCGGAGCCGAAGCCTGCCTTCGCGCCCTCGCTCGCGCCACGACCTCCCGCACGCACCGCTACGCCCTCGTGGACCGGGCGAATGCGGTGCGTCCGCGCAGCAATTTCTGACGGACGCCCCGAGGTTTACAGTGCTGCAGAAACCTATAGTGCGGCCACCAAAGCCTTCGCCGCGCGGGCGATCGCCAACTCCTCGTTGGTGGGGACCACCAGCACCTCGACGGCCGACGAGGATGCGGAGATACGACGCTCGTCGCGACTCTTCGCCTCGTTGAGAGCCGGATCGACCTCGATACCGAGACGGGAAAGCCCGGCCAGGCTGTCGCGTCGTACGTCGACGTTGTTCTCCCCGACGCCGCCGGTGAAGGTGATGACGTCGACGCCACCGAGTTGAACGATGAAGGCGCCGATGTACTTACGGAGCATGTGCACGTAAACGTCGTACGCAAGTTGTGCGTCTTGGTCGCCGCCCTCGATCAGTGCGAGCAGGGCACGGAAATCGTTGACTCCCGACAGTCCCTTCAAACCGGAGCGCCGGTTGAGGAGGTCGTCGATCTCGTCGACCTTCATTCCCGAGTTGCGGTTGAGGTGCAAGATGATGCCTGGGTCGATGTCGCCGCTGCGGGTGCCCATGACAAGACCCTCGAGCGGGGTGAGGCCCATCGTGGTGTCGATGGCCTTGCCGCCCTTGATTGCCGAGGCCGAAGCGCCGTTTCCGAGGTGCAGGACTATCTGATTCAGCTCGGCCGGATCCTTGCCGAGGAACTCCGCGACCCGTCCAGACACGTATTCGTGTGAGGTCCCGTGGAAGCCGTACCGGCGAATCTGGTTGGCCTTGGCCACATCCCGATCGATCGCATAGGTGGACGCCGCCGCGGGCAGTGTGTGAAAGAAGGCGGTGTCGAACACTGCGACGTGCGGAACGTCTGGCAGTTCTTCGCGCGCCACCTCGATACCGATCACGTTGGCTGGATTGTGCAGCGGCGCAAGGTTCGACAAATCCGCGATGGCTTTCACGACGCCGTCGTCGATGAGAGTCGGCGAATGGAAGATGTCACCACCGTGCACGACTCGGTGACCGACTGCGATGATTCCGGCCTCACTCAGCGGCCGCCCGACCTCGGCGACGATGTCGAGCACCATCTTCAGACCTGCGCGGTGATCGGCGATCGGAAGGCTCCGGTCTTCGACTCCGGTGCGGTGGTTGTAGACGATGTGGCCGTCGGGCTCACCGATGCGCTCGATGAGACCGTGCGCCACCGATTCCGCCGTATCCGGATGCACGAGTTGAAATTTGATGGATGACGAGCCGGAATTGATGACCAGTACGGTGCCGTCGCTCACGCTTGCGCTCCCTGTGCCTGTATTGCCGTGATAGCCACGGTGTTGACGATGTCCTGGACCAACGCTCCACGCGAGAGGTCGTTGACCGGCTTGTTCAGTCCCTGCAGAACCGGCCCGACGGCGATAGCACCGGCGCTACGCTGCACTGCCTTGTACGTGTTGTTGCCGGTGTTCAGGTCCGGGAACACGAACACCGTTGCTTTGCCCGCCACCAGCGAATCCGGCATCTTCTTGTCGGCGACACTCTGCTCGACGGCGGCGTCGTACTGAATGGGCCCTTCCACCAACAGATCCGGTCGACGCTCGCGCACCAAAGCGGTCGCGGTGCGAACCTTGTCGACGTCGGCTCCGCTGCCCGAATCCCCGGTGGAGTACGAGAGCATCGCGATGCGCGGATCGATCCCGAACTGCGACGCCGTCTGTGCGGACGAGATCGCGATGTCCGCCAACTGCTCCGACGTCGGGTCCGGAACCACTGCGCAGTCACCGTAGGAGAGAACGCGGTCGGCCAGGCACATCAGGAAGATGCTCGAGACCGTCGAGACACCGGGGGCAGTCTTGATGATCTCGAACGAGGGTCGAATCGTGTGAGCGGTGGTGTGTGCAGCGCCGGACACCATGCCGTCGGCAATTCCCAAGTGCACCATCATCGTTCCGAAGTACGAGATGTCGGCGATCACCTCGCGGGCCCGCTCGATGGTCATGCCCTTGTGAGCACGCAGCGCGGTGTATTCCTGTGCGAAGCGCTCGGTGTACTCGGACTGCGCGGGTGCGAGTACCTGCGCGCCACTGATGTCGACGCCGAGTTCCGCTGCGCGTCGACGCACACTGGGTTCGTCACCGAGGATCGTCAGGTCGGCAACCTGGCGCTGCAGCAACCGGCCGGCCGCGCGCAGGATCCGGTCGTCGTCACCCTCAGGCAGGACGATGTGCTTGCGATCGCGTCGAGCGCGGTCGATCAGCTTGTACTCGAACATCTGTGGGGTCACGACGGACGGGATCGGCAGTGCCAGTCGGTCCATCAGGACGTCGGCGTCGACGCGCTGTTCCATCAAGCTCAACGCGGTGTCCACCTTGCGCTGCGAACCGACTGCCACGCGTCCGCGGGTTTGGGCTGCGGCGCTTGCGGTGTCGAAGGTACCGAGGGTTGTCGTCAGGATCGGAAGACGCTGTTTGAGGCCGGCCATCAACGCTGCGATGGCTGGGTGCGGTGTGATTCCGCCGTTCATGATGATGCCCGCGAGCGACGGAAATCCTTCCGCCTCATGTGCATTGAGCAATGCGAGCAGTACGTCCGAGCGATCGCCCGGTGCGATGACGACCATGCCCTCGACCAGACGCTCGAGGATGTGCTCCGCGGTCATGCCGCCCACCATCACCTTCAGCGCTTCGCGGTGCAGCAGTTCCGGGTCACCCGAATACAACTCGCCGCCGGTGGCCTCCATCAACTCGGCCATCGTGGGCGAGACGAGCAACGGAATCTCCGGCAGGCTCCACGTCGGAACACCGATGTCGGACAGCGCTGCGGTGACCTCGTCGAGCTTGTCGGGATCGCAACGATTGGCGACGACCGCGAGCAGATGAGCGTGGTTGGCGGCCAACTCGGCGGCGCATAGATGCGCGAGCTGGGCGACCTCCTCGACACTGCGCCGAGCGCCTCGAACCGCCAGCAGAACCGGCGCGCCGAGGTTCACGGCGATGCGGGCGTTGAAGCTCAGCTCGCTCGGGCTTGCTACGTCGGTGTAGTCACTTCCGATGATGACGACGGCGTCGCACTGCTCGGCCACGGTGTGGTACTTCGCGACGATGTCGGCCAGCGCGGCTTCAGGATCGGCGTGAACCTGCTCGTAGGTGACGCCGAGTGCGTCGGCGTAGGAGAGATCGGCGGTGGTGTGCTCGAGCAGCAGTTCGAGGATGTAGTCGGTTTCCTCGGTAGAGCGGGCGATCGGGCGGAAGACACCGACCCGGGCGACGGTCGCGCACAGCATCTGCAGCACGCCAAGCGCGATGGTGGATTTTCCGGTGTCACCTTCAGGAGAGGCAACGTAGACACTCGACACGGCAGCGGGCGCTTCTGGCATGCCCAACAGCCTAGTGTGGGCCGCCGCCCACCTTGCCACTGATCGTGGTCACGCTCACGCTCGTGCCGACAACCGGCGGCTACGAGAAAGACGAACGGTGCCTGCCACACGTCGAGTGGCAGACACCGTTCAGTTGATCTCGAGGATCAGCCCAGAGCACGCAAGCGAGGCGCGAGGTCACGCTCGAACAGTTCGAGGAACCGGCGCTGATCATGGCCCGGTGCGTGGAACACCAGGTGATTGAGACCGGCATCGACGTAGGCCTTGACCTGCTCGACGGCGTCGTCCGGATCGGAAGCGACGATCCAGCGCTTGGCCACCTGCTCGATGGGCAGAGCGTCGGCAGCGGCTTCCATTTCGATCGGATCCTCGATGCTGTGCTTCTGCTCCGGCGTCAGGGACAGCGGAGCCCAGAAGCGGGTGTTCTCGAGTGCAGCCTCCGGATCGGTGTCGTAGCTGATCTTGATCTCGATCATCTTGTCGATGTCGGCGACGTCGCGCTCGGCCTTGGCTGCGCCCTCGGCAACGGCTGGAAGCAGCTTCTCGGTGTAGAGCTCCATGCCCTTTCCGGAGGTGCAGATGAAGCCGTCACCGGCACGTCCCGCGTACCGGGCGACAACGGGTCCGCCGGCCGCGATGTACACGGGAATCCCACCCTCGGGAACGTCGTAGATCGACGCGCCACGAGTGGTGAAGTACTCGCCTTCGAAGTCGACACGATCGCCCAGCCACAGCTCACGCATCAACCGCACGGACTCACGCAGCCGCGCGAAGCGTTCCTTGAACTCGGGCCACTCGCCCTGGAAGCCGGTGGCGATCTCGTTGAGAGCCTCACCGCTGCCGACGCCGAGCATGATGCGTCCCGGGTAGAGACATCCCATCGTCGCGAACGCCTGAGCGATGACTGCCGGGTTGTAGCGGAACGTCGGCGTCATCACGGACGTGCCGATCTGCACGCGCTCGGTGCGCTCACCGACGGCGGTCATCCAGGCGAGCGAGAACGGTGCGTGGCCACCGTTGTGACGCCACGGCTGGAAATGATCGCTCACCGCAACGGAATCCATGCCGTGCTGCTCTGCCAGAACTGCCAGCTCTACCAGTTCGCGAGGGCCGAATTGCTCAGCCGATGCCTTGTATCCGAGCTTGAGTTCCTGCGCCACCGTGCACTCCCTTGTCGTCTGTTTCGTTTACTTCTCTGACATGCTTCACGTTCTTTGCAGACTATCCAGACACCGCTCGGACTTCTCTGCGTATCTCAGCGAGCGAGGCTGGTGACCACCGTTGCCACGCCGGCTGCGACGGCAACCCCGGCCAGTGCCAGTGCAAACAGCCACAAAGCGTGCGGTTCCGGCATCGCCGCTCCGTCCTCGAGCGCCTTCTTCACCTGTAGCCAGCGTCGCATACCTACCAGTGCGGCCGCCGCCGCGAGTGCGATCAGGGTCAGACCGAGAGTCGTGCGAACCCACCCTGTACTCCATTCCGGTACCAACTGGACGACGGCGATGCCTCCGGCCAGCAGGGCGAGTGAGCTACGCATCCAGGCGAGGAAGGTGCGCTCGCTGGCAAGGGTGAAGCGCTCGTCCGGGCGGTTCGGTTCACTCATGCGTGCTCACCTCCGTGCGGTGCCACCAGATCCGGGTCCTGACGCCAGTCGTAGACGACCTCGGTGCGCAGAACGATGTCCTGCAACGAACGTCGTCGTCGATCGACCGCCGACCACAGCAATCCGAAGGCGAAGAGCACGCAGAGCACCGCACGGATGAAGGCCAACGGCCAGCGCACGAGGCGATGCCCGGACGTGATCACCCGCAGCCCCATCACGAGGGACCCGACAGTCCGACCGGTGGTCGCCCAGCAGGCGGTCAGATACGCCACCGAGACACCGAGAAATGCCGTCGTGGACAGGAAGATTCCCGGTTCCGAGAAAGTGAAACTCTGTGGCGAGAAGAGCAGTCGGACGAAGGCGAAGCCCACGTACACGGAACCCATCAGGAGCAGGACGACGCCCAGGTCGATCAGTCCGGCGAGTCCACGGGTGACGATGCCGGCTGGGCCGGAACTCTCCTGGGCCACTAGCGTTCGCCTGCGTTCGTCTTCGGATCGGTCTCTGTCGACGGTTTTTCTGGTGACGGTTTATCTGATGACGGTGCGTTGTCGCGGCCGAAGAGTCGCCCGACGAAGCCGGCGACAGCGTCGTCCGCCTGCATGCCCTGCACTCGAGCTCCGTGCACGGCTTCCGTGGAGAGTGAACCGGTCGATTCACGAATCATCTGGGGCAGGTCGACGCCCTCGATGACCTGGTCGGCGATCTTGACGAGGTCGATGCGGTTGACCTGGCGTTCGAGGTCGACCGTGTCGACTATCCCGTCGAGATCGAGGCGATCGATCACCGCTTTGACGTCGAGGCGGCTTGCGATCTCGTCCACGTCGACCCGGTCGATGATCGGTTCGAGCGAGACCCGTTCGGCAATCTTGTCCACGTCGATGTTCTCGGCGATCTTGTCGATGTCCACGTGGTCGACGACGATCTTGGTGATGTCGACTTCGGACAGAGCAGCGTCGACGACAGCTTTGATCACCGTCCGCAAGGTCGAGTCGGCGAACTCCACGGTCGAGTGCATCGCTTCCGTGCCGCGAGTGGTGACCTGAGTGATCGCGCCGTCGAGTGCGTCACCGACGACAGGGATCCGCTGCACGGAATCAAGTGCGAGACCAGCGGTTCTGCGCGCCGCACCAGCCGTGATCGCGGCCAGCCCGAAGGCCAGCCGAATCACGTCGGATTCGGGGTGGTGCGACTGCAATCCCACGCAATTGTCTCCATCTTCTTATACGACTGTTACCCGGACATTCGTCACTCCTCTTCGCATTGTGCCACTGTTGGAAGGCACAAATACGCTGTCCGGCTTGCGCCTGGGGGAAATATGAAGACACGTCGTTTCACGGTTCGGCTGACGATGGCGGTGGCCATGGCCGCCGGCTTTCTCGGCCTCAGCGCGCCGACCGCGAGCGCGGATTCCGTGGTCAGTCGCATCGACGTCTACTCCCCCTCGATGGACCGCTGGATCGCCAACGACGTGATTTCGCCGGCCGGAGGAGGCCCGGCCCCGACCTTCTATCTGTTGACCGGTGTCGGCGGCGGCGAGGACGGGATCTCGTGGTTCAACAACACCGGAGTTCGTGACTTCTTCGACGACAAACACGTCAACGTGGTCATGCCGGTCGGCGGCAAGTTCAGCATGTACACCGACTGGAACGCCGACGATCCGGTGCTGGGCCGTAACAAGTGGCAGACGTATCTCACCAAGGAACTACCGGCGGCGGTCAACGCTCGGTACAACACGACCGGTGTCAACGCACTCGGTGGTGTGTCGATGGCAGGCGGACCGGTTCTGGACCTCGCGATCCAGTCGCCGGGCACCTACCGCGCAGTCGGCTCGTACAGCGGCTGTCCGCGCGCCGGCGACCCGCTCGGCCAGGCAGCGGTGCGCTCGATGGTCGAGATACTCGGCGGCGGCAACGCTGCCAACATGTGGGGGCCGTGGGGTAGCCCGCAGTGGGCGGCGCACGACCCGTTGATCAACGCCGAGAAACTGCGTGGCACAGCGCTGTTCATCTCGACCGGCAACGGCCTCCCCGGCCCGGTGGACGGAATCAACTCGCTGGCGATGGCCGCCGGCGTCGTTCCCGGCGCGGTCCTCGAAGGCATCACCAACATGTGCACCGCTGCCCTGCAGGGGCGATTCGGTCAGCTCGGCATTCCCGCGACGTTCAGCTTCCGACCCGAAGGCACCCACACCTGGGGGCTCTTCGAAGCCGACATGCGCGCGTCGTGGCCGATGATCGCGGGCGCTATCGGGGCGTGAGCCTCACGGCCCTCCTTACAAGCCATGGCGTCAGGTGAGACTGCGCGCCCAGTCCCGCATCCCGGCGGGGCCAGTGCCGGTGGCGTATTCAGCGAACCACACCCGGGTCACGCCGAGCGTGATCGCGGCACCCATACACATGAGACATGGTTCGAGATTGACCGCCAATGTCAATTCACCGGACGCTCGAGTGAATCCGAGAGCCTCGTCGGCCTGCAAGAGCGCTTGAAGGTCCGCATGGACTACCCGTCGGCCGAGTGCCCGTTCTTGCGTATACGCCCGCCCGAGCACACGGTCGTCGTCGAACACGACTGCGCCGATCGGCATCTCCCCGAGCTCCATGCCCTCACGCGCTACGTCAAGAGCAACCGCAAGGGCATCTCGAGGTGAAAACATCACTCGACACTAATGGACCAAGGCAAACTCACGCTGCCAGTAGTGCGGGTAGTCCCCATTCCTTGGCAAGCAGCTCGTACGAGCGCAGACGATCCTCGTGCCGATGGGTCACCCCGGTGATTACCAATTCGTCCGCTCCGGTGAGCTTCTGCAAACTGTCGAGCCTGTCGGCGACGGTAGACGGTGAACCGACGAACTGCGTGATCAGCCGATCCTCCACCACTGCTTTGTCGGCGTCGGAAAGTGGGAGCGCTGTCGCGGGATCGGGGTACGGGATGGCGCCGTGTCCGCTGCGAATGCTGTGCGTCCAGTGCCCGAACGTAGACGCCAACTCTCTCGCCGTCGCATCGTCTTCCGCAGCAACAACATCCGCGGAGACGACGACATACGGCTCCGACAGAACTGCCGACGGTCGGAATGCTGCACGGTATGCCTCGACGGCATCGAGCGTACTCGAGGGCGCCACATGGTAATTCGCACCGAACGGCAATCCGAGTCGTCCGGCGAGCTCGGCACTGGGGCCCGCACTGCTTCCGAACACCCACAGTTCGACGTCGGCATTCTCGCCGGGACTGGCGTGCAATTCGATGCCGTCGCGGGTTCTGTAGGTACCGTTCAGGAGCGAGCGTATGTCGTCGACCTGCTGCTTGAAATCGGGCGCCTGCGCGCCCGGAAACGCCAATGCCTCGAACGACGCCTGCAACCGCGGTGACGTGAGAAGACCGGTTGGATCGAAGGGTGCCGGGATCACGACGCCGTCGCGTACGACGTTCTCTCGCTTCGATTCTGCCGGCGCAGGCGTTCCGGCAGCGACGGCGCGAAGTGCCTCCACCCGACGCTGTCCGCTGCGCCCGATACCGAGATCGATACGACCCGGATACAACGCTTCGACGGTACCGAAGGCCTCGACCACCTGAGCCGCCGTGTTGTTGCCCAGCAGCACGGCGGCCGAGCCGACACGAATGGTGTTGGTGGCGGCCGCGATCAGCCCGACAAGCACTGCTGGCGACGAAGAGGCAACGCCGACGAAGTGGTGTTCGGCGACCCAGTAACGCTTGTATCCCCACGCTTCGGCAGAACGAGCGAGGTCCAGCGAGTTCCGCAAAGCCTGGCGGGCCGTTCCGCCCTCACTGATCGGCGAGAGGTCGAGTACGGACAGCGGCGCGCTCACCTCGGCCCGCTTTCGGAGCGGGTGTCCGGTGTCTTCTCGCCGGCTTCCACCGCGAACGCCAGGCGGTTCTCGGCGGGGGCCACCGGGCACGTCGCGTAATCGGTGAACGCGCAGGGCAGGTTCGACGCCCGATTGAAATCGAGGACTACCGCGCCACCGGGTTCAGGTGCGCTCACGTGCAGCGAGCGGGCGGCCGGGTAGGTGGACACACCACTGGTCGCGTCGGTGAACAGGATGTGAAAGCCGTTGTCCCTGCCCGCGAACGCAATCAGCGTATGCGTTGCACCGTCGTGTTCGAAGCTGATGGTTCCGCGGGCGTCGTGATGATGCTCGAGGCGCTCGACGACCGCACCCGTCGTCACCGTGCGAGCCTCCTCGAAAGCTGTGAAGACACCCTCGATGCGCCACTGCGGGTTCGGCTCGAAGGTCGGGATACCACTGAACTGCGCCAAAGCCGGGGCCGACGAATCGTGGATCCGCAGAGCCACCTCGCCGGTGCGGCGGATGACCTCGACCAACCGCGCGCCCTGCTTGACGATCAGTCCCGGCGCCCCCTCGATCGGATTCAGAGTGGCTGAACCGTCCACTGCGACTCCGTCGATCGAGAGATCGTCTGCCGCCGTTGCTGTGACGACCACGGCATTCGCGTCGGCGCGCCATGCACCAGGTAGGTCTGCGAAGGTGGAATCGGTGTCCACCAGCCAATGCAACGCAGTCAGGCTCAGCCAGCCGAGGGGTTCGCCGAAGGTGGCGTCGCGCGAGGCGTGCCAGGCATTCCAATCGCCGGTGAAGGTGCTGGTGGAAGTGTCGGTAACGGTCATGATGCGCGGACTCCTTCAGCCTGCTCGTGCGGGTGACGCAGCCCGAGATGGCTGCGCAGGGTGGTTCCTGAGTACTCGGTCCGGAAACTGCCGCGGTCCTGTAGTTCCGGTACGACGGTGTCGATGAACTCGTCGAGGCCCGCGGGGGTGATGTGGGGAACGAGGATGAATCCGTCGCTTGCGTCGCCCTGGACGTAGCTGTCGATCTCGGCAGCGACCTCGGCGGCGCTACCCACGAACTGTTGGCGGGCAGTCACTTCGATGATGAGTTCACGGATGCTGAGGTTTTCGGCCTCGGCCTTGGCACGCCACTGATCTGCGACCGCTCGCGGATCCTTGACGTGGCGGACGCGTCCGCGGGTGATGTTGACGTCGTCCGACGGATCTTCCTTCGGCAACGGGCCGTCGGCGTCGTACTGGGAAAGGTCTCTGCCCCAAACCTGTTCGAGAAAAGCGATGGCAGTCTGGGGTCCGACCTGCTGCCGCCGGATGTGATACGCCTTCTCCTGTGCGTCCGCGGCGTTGTCACCGAGCACGAAGGTGGCGGCGGGGAGAATCTTGAGGTCTGCGTGCGTGCGTCCGTACTTGGCCAGGCGTCCCTTCACGTCGGCGTAGAACGCCTTGCCTGCTTCGAGCGTTCCGTGCCCGGTGAAGATCGCGTCCGCCTTGGCGGCGCCGAACTCGCGTCCTTCGTCGGAATCACCTGCCTGCAACAGAACTGGGTGCCCTTGGGGACTCCGAGGAACTTCGAAGCGTCCGGTGATATCGAACTGCTTACCGGCGTGGTGGAACTGACCGACCTGCTGGTCGGTGGCAAAAACGCCGCGCTCACGGTCGACGATCGGACGATCGATGCTCCAACTGTCCCACAGCGTCCGTACTGCGTCGACCAACTCGTTTGCGCGTGCGTACCGCTCGGAATGCTCCAGATAGCCACCGCGGCGGAAGTTCTCGCCGGTGAAGGCGTCCGAGGAGGTGACCAGGTTCCAGGCGGCGCGGCCGTCGGAGAGATGATCGAGCGTCGAGAACTGCTTGGCCAACTCGTACGGCTCGTTGAACGTGGTGTTGATCGTCCCGGCCAGGCCGAGATGCGTTGTCACACCGGCAACCGCGTTGAGAATACTGAACGTATCCGGGCGGCCGACCACGTCGAGGTCGTGAATCTTGCCCTGATGCTCGCGCAGGCGCAACCCTTCTGCGAGGAAGAAGAAGTCGAACAATCCGCGTTCGGCACTGCGGGCGAGATGCTCGAACGAGCTGAACTCGATCTGGCTCTTGGACGCCGGATCGGTCCACACCGTGGTGTTGTTCACGCCGGGGAAGTGAGCACCCAGGTGAACTTGCTTGCGAATCCTGTTCTGTGTCATCGGTGTTCCTGTTCTTTGCTCGCGCTACGCGAACTGATTGACGGGCAACTCGAAACCCAACCGCTCGCGCAGCGTCGGGCCGGTAGTCGGTCGCGGATTGAGAGTCGGCACCACGTCCGCCGCGATCTTCTCCACTGCGGCAGCCAAAGCCAAGGGACGCAGGACAACACCGTCGACCCCGGCCAGCCCACCGATCTCGCGAAGGAGGACAGTCAGGCCGGCACTGTCACCGCGATAGAACAGCGAGTGCGGGGCGTACGGCGCTCCCGCCCATTCCTCGAGTTCCGCCAGAGCGTCGTCGGCGGCTCCGCGATCAGCGCCGAGAAGCACGTCGACGTCGAGGAGAACCCTGACGCTGCGCCCGAGGGCGGCGGCACTCGCGTGGACCAGCTTGGCCGTAGTTTTGGCCTCGGCGAGATCGGTTGCCGAGATCCGAATCAGATCTCCGCGCGCAACCGCGAGTTCGCGTGCCTCCGGCCTGCTCGCGTCGACGGCGATCAGCGGCTGCCCCTGCGGGGAGCGCGGCGTGATGGACGGCCCTTTGACGGAAAAGTTCTTTCCCTCGAAGTCGATGTAGTGCAGCTTGTCTCGATCGATGAATCGTCCGCTCGCAGCGTCCCGTATCTCGGCGTCGTCCTCCCAGCTGTCCCACAGCCGACTGACCACCTCGACAGCCTCGGACGCTTCCTCCCACGCAGACTCAGGACCCTGCACTGTCTTTCGGCCGAACAACGCCGCCTGCTCGGCGGTGTCGGACACCGCGACCTGCCAACCGGCCCGCCCAGCAGACGAGTAGTCGATACTCGCGACGGCCTTGGAAATGTGGAACGGCTCGGTGTGCGTGACTGTCGCAGTGGGGATCAGACCGATGCGCGAGGTCACGGCACTCAGCCGCGCCGCAGTTGCCACCGCCTCCAATCTCCCGCGCACTGCGTGCCGGCCTTCGGATTGCAGTCCGAACGAGTCAGGGAGGAACGCCAGATCCACCCCACCCCGATCCGCGGTGGTCACCAGGTCCACCCAGTACGACGGTGTGAACAGATCTTCGGCGCGTGAGTCCTCGCGTCGCCAGGAGTACGGATGAGCTCCGGTGCCCTCGAATTCGAGACCGACCAGGAATGCTCCGGAACTACGCTCGGACATGTTCGGCCTTTCGTGTCGAATGATCCCGCCCGGGGATCGCGTCGAGAAGTGTGCGTGTGTACTCGTTTCGGGGATTGTCGAAAATCTCGGTGGTAGTGCCGATTTCGAGCAATCGCCCGGCCTGCATGACGCCGACGACGTCGCTGATCTGGCGAACAACCGCCAGATCGTGGGAAATGAAGAGATAGGTCAAGCCCAGTTCTCGCTGCAACTCGTCGAGTAGCGCCAGAATCTGCGCTTGCACCGAGACGTCGAGAGCGGAGACGGGTTCGTCGAGAACGAGCAGATCCGGCTTCAACGCGAGCGCACGAGCGATCGCCACCCGTTGACGCTGGCCGCCCGAGAGTTCGGCCGGTTTGCGGCTCAGGAACTGCTCGGGAAGTGCAACCTGATCGAGCAACTCTGCCGCACGAGTCTGCTGCTGGCTGCGTCCACCAACCTTGAAGGCCCGCAGCGGCTCCGCAACGATGTCCTGGACCGACAATTTCGGGTCGAGGGATGCATAGGGGTTCTGATACACGAGCTGGATCCTTCGGCGCAGCTCACGCAGGTCGCTGCCCTTGACCTTCGTGATGTCCTGGCCGTCGAAGGAGATGGTGCCGGCATCCGCCTGCTCCAACCGCACGGCGATGCGCGCCGTGGTCGACTTGCCGGAGCCCGACTCCCCCACCAGCGACACCGTCTGACCCCTCGGAACAGTCAGCGACACTTCGTTCACCGCGGTGATCGAACTCCCGCGTCCGACGTTGAAGTGCTTGGTGATTCCCGTCAGGGTCAGCAACGGGCTGGTGTCCTGGCGGACCGGGCGAACGACTGGTCCCGAGGACAGGCTCGGCGCAGAGCTCAGAAGTTTCTTCGTGTACTCGTCTCGCGGGTTGTCCAGAATATCTGCGGTGCGGCCGGATTCGACGATCCTGCCGCCCTGCATCACCAGGATCCGGTCCGCGCGGTCTGCGGCCACACCCAGGTCGTGCGTGATCAGGAGCACGGCGGCACCGGATTCGGCAATCCGCTCGTCGAGATGGTCGAGAATGCGCCGTTGAACCGTGACGTCCAGAGCACTGGTCGGCTCGTCGGCGATTACGAGGGCCGGGTTCGCGACAAGCGCGATACCGATCAGAACTCGTTGCCGCATACCGCCGGAGAGCTCGTGCGGGTACTGGCGTGCTCGGATTTCCGGCCGGTCGATACCCGCGCGCTCGAGCACCTCGACGGCGTCCAACCGGGCTTTGCGACGGTCTGCGAGGCCGTGGATCCGGAGGACTTCTGCAACCTGGTCGCCGATCCTCGTCACCGGGTTGAGCGAGGTCGTCGGATCCTGCGGCACCAAACCGATACGCGCGCCGCGGATTCGCTGCCACGCACGGTCGGAATACGAGTCGATCTGTTCACCCTCGAACTCGACGGTCCCGCCGGTGACGTGGCCACTGCCGGCGAGCAGACCCAATATCGCGTGGGCCGTGGTCGACTTACCGGAACCCGATTCCCCGACCACCGCAACTACTTCGCCCCGACCGACGGTGAAGCTCACGCCGGATACCGCGGGCTCGGCGCCGTAGGCGATCTGTAAGTCGGTGACGGAAAGCAACTGTTCCTCGGTCGTGCTCATCGCCGGTTGTTCCTTTCGATCTCGTGGCCGATACGGTGTGCCGAGATGACCACGGCGACAATCGCGAGACCGGGAAGTGTGGTCATCCACCAGGCATTGGCGAGGAAATTACGTCCCTCGGATACCAGCGATCCCCATTCCGGGGTAGGCGGAACGGCGCCGAATCCCAAGAAGCTCAGAGCCGACACCGCCAGTACTGCCTGCCCGAACTCGACAGCGGACAGCGCGACCACCGGCGCGTAGGAGTTGGGAAGCACGTGCCGACGCAGGACACCGAGCCACTGCACGCCCGAACTGAACGCGGCCTCGACGTACTGAGCTCCGCGCACCCGCATCACTTCGGCACGCATCACTCGCGCGAAATTGGCGACCATACTGACGCCGACAGCAATGGCGACGTTGATGGTGCCGAAGCCGAGTGCGGTCACCAGTGCCAACGAGAGCAGCAGCGCCGGAATGGACAGCAGCACGTCGACGATGCGCATCAGCACGGCGTCGACGACGCCACCGACAAAGCCCGCGAGCAAACCGATTATCGATCCCGCCACCAATGCGATTCCGACCGCCACCAAGGTTGCGGTCAGGGACAGCGCGGCGCCGTGCACGAACCGTGTGTACAGGTCACGACCGAGATTGTCGGTTCCGAACCAGTGAGCCTGGCTCGGGCCCTGCAGTTTGTCCGCCGGGACACCGGACAACGGATCGCCGCTGGCAAAGAATCCGGGTGCGACGGCAAAGCCGATGGCAAGCAACACGATCAACACCGGAATCACCAAGCCGGGCTTTCGGATCCAGCCGATGGCCGTGGACTTTCGGCGCGAAACAACAGGTGCCTTCGCCTCGACGGTCGGATCGAGGAGTAGGGGTTCGATCAATGTGTCAGACATGAGCCGGCTCCAGATCGGTCGAGCTTTCGGTATTCGACTTTTCGGTGTGACTCTTCTTCGTCTGGATGATCCGTGGATCTATCAAGGGGTAGAAGAGGTCGACCGCGAGGTTGACGAGCACGAACACGAGAGAGGCGAACACAACGACTCCCTGCACCACCGGGATGTCCTGCGCCATCACCGACGTCTGTGTCAGACGGCCGACGCCCGCCCGGGAGAACACCGTTTCCACAACCACCGAGCCCGCCAGCAGCGTGCCGACCAGCACACCGGCAATGGTGAATGCCGGAATGCTCGCCAGTCGCAACGCGTGACGGGTCTGCACGCGCCAACGGCTTGCGCCCTTGGCGTACGCAGTCTCCACGTGCGGCGAACGTAGCGTCGACTGCAGGCTGGTCGTGAGCACCTGCGCGATCACCGCGCCGGTCGGGATCGCCAAGGTGATCGCCGGAAGAATCACCGTTGCGAATCCCTTGTCTCCGAAAGCGGGGAAGATGTGCAGACGGAACGAGAACAGCTGCAGAAGAATCAGGCCAACCCAGAAGGTAGGCACCGCCACACCCAGCGGCGGCAGCGAGAACAACAGATTCGCGAGCCACCGCTTGCGGGTGTAGGTAGCGAAGAACGCGATCGCCACTCCGAACAACACGGCCAGAACCAAAGCGGTGGTTGCCAAGACCAGAGTGCTCGGCAGCGCCGAGAAGATGGCATCCGTCACCGACTGACCGGTGGAGATGGACGTACCGAAATCGCCGCGAAGAGCATTCGTCAGCGACGTCCAGTACTGCACCCACACCGACTGGTCCAAGCCGTACCGTGCCCGAAGCTGATCGAGCGCAGCCTGATCCACTGCAACACCCTGACCGGACGAGTCGGCAGCCATGCTGACGGGATCACTCGGCAGGAGGAACAGAATCACGAACGAGATGGTGAAGGCGGCCCACAGAACCACTGCGGCCTGGCCCAGTCGGGTGAGTACGTATCGAGTCATGATTACTTACCCGACAACCATGCGTCGTAGAACTGCAGGCGCGAGGAGGCTTCGAAGTTCAGGTCCTGCACACTCGATCCGGCGCCGATGGCCTGCGAGAGCTCGATGGTGGGGATGGAGAGTCCACGGTCGAGGATCAATTCCTGTGCGGTGGATACCAGTTCGCCGCGTTGGCCGTTGTCCGTGGCTGCAAGCTGGTCTGTGAGTACCTTGTCGAGCTCCGGATCTGCGCCGCGACGGTTCAGGTTGCGGCCTTCGGTGCTGAACGATGCCCGCAAGATGTCGGCGTCCGCGCGAGTGCTGTTGTAATACAGCGAATCGTAATCACCCGATACTCCCTTCTCGGTCCATTCACCGTTCGAGACCAAGTTGAGCTGCAGGTCGACGCCGACCTTCTTGAGCTGCTGCTGCACGAGCTCGAGGATGGCCTGGTTACCCGAGAACACCGGACTGAAGGTGACGCTGAAAGTGAGCTTCTGCCCGTCCTTCTCGCGGATACCGTCGCTGCCGGTCTTCCAACCAGCCGCGTCGAGGAGTTTCGCCGACTTGTCGGCGTCGTACGTCACGACACTGGATTCGTCGCTGTAGAGCGGAGTGGTGTGAGCCAGCGGGCTCGTGGCCGGGAAGAACGACGGATCCAGAACGGTGTCGACGAGTTCTTGGCGGTTGATCGCGGGAATGATGGCCTGACGAACAGCCTGATCAGCGAGAACGCCGCGACTGACGTTGGGCTGGAAGAAGAAGCTCACACCCGGGTTCGGCCTTGTGAGGATTCGTCCACCCGCGCCCTCGATTTGCGGCGCATCCTGCGGAAGCGCATCGCTGACCGCATCGAGCTGGCCGGAGGCCACGCTGCCCGCCCGCACACCGGATTCGGGAACCACCGTGAAGTCGACGCCATCGAGGTACGCCTCGCCCTGATGCGCGACCGCATCCGAGGCCCAGTTGTATCCCGCACGCTTGGCGATCTTGACGCTCTTGTCCTGCTGCCAGTCGGTGTACACGAACGGTCCGGAGGCGATCACCGCTGCACCGGGGCAGCGCTGCTCGGATGCCAGCGCGGTGGTGGAATCGGCGAGGATTCCGAGCTGTGGCGTCGAAGTTGCTTGCAGGAACTGAACATTGGGTCCGGAGAAATTGATCTTCGCCGTGTGAGCATCTACGACGTCGGTACCGGTGTACGAGGACAGGTAACTCTTTGCCAACGACGCGTTCGGTCCCAGGTTCTTGACCGAGTCGAAGGTCTTCTTCACCGAATCCGCCGTCACCGGTGTGCCGTCACTGAAGGTGGCGTCGTCGCGAAGGACGAACGTGAAGCTCGCGGCGTCGGGGCTGATCTCCCAGCTCTTGGCGAGCCACGGGGTGATCTCTCCGGTGTCGGGATTCTGATCGGTAAGCGAATCCACCACTGTGCGAGTGACATACACGGTCTGGTTACTGCCGGCCTGGGCTGGATCGGCGCACGTCGGCGCCTGTGACAGACCGTAGCGAAGGGTTCCGCCGGACTGGGCGGGGCCTGCGTCGGCAGCACTGTCACTCCCGCTGCTGCAGCCGGCGAGGACGGTGCCGAGAACCGAGACAGCACCGATACCGGCGATTACGGTCGCGCGTTTGCGGGCACCGAATGAGGGCGAAGACACCAAGAACTCCTAAAGAGGCATGCCGAAGAGCGCACCCGTCGCCTGAGACGAAAAAGGCGATCGAGCACGAATCACTTGTGAGAGAAGAGAAAACAGACTTGTCGACGACTCGCCTGAGTGTGAATGACTGACCGAGAGGTCAGTTGGTACAGAAAGATCCCGCGGTGCGGCACAGGTCTACGTGACGACGCGACCAGGCGGTATCGAAACCGCCTTCGACTGCCTTCATTTCGTGTTCCTCCATCGGTCCTGGCGGTAGCACCCGCACCCGATCACTCGGGGGGTTGCTGCGACGTCAATGAGCCAGGTCTCTCGGTCGCTCTGGATGGTCGTTCGCAAGTGTACGAGGTCAAACCCGGGTGTTGTCAACCCGGTCGGTAGGAATTGCTGCTCGAGTCACATTTTCGAGCACCCGAAGTTGTTTCTCGAACGGGTGGACGCCCACCTCTTCGGGCGAGAGTGAAGCGTCGTAAAGCGGTGTGTATCCACTGGACAGATACAGCGCGACGGCCTCCGGCTGCCGAGGACCCGTCGTGAGAAACACACGGTTGTATCCACGAAGTTCGATCTCTCGTTCCAACTCGCGAACGACGGCCTTGCCGAGGCCGCGCTTCCGATAGTCGACCGACGTCCAGATTCTCTTCAGTTCGGCAGTGGTGGAATCGAATTGACGAAACGCACCACCGGCGATCGGCAGACCGTCGTGGGTGAGCACCAGAAGCGCACCCTGCGGGTAGGCAAATTCTTCTGCCGGATACGTCGTGAGATCATCGAGCATCGCTTCGCGAGTCCCGCCGTAACGCGAACTGTATTCGAGTGCCAACTCCGCGATCAGTGGAGCTGCCAAGGGATCGTCCTGCGATACCGAATAGACCTCTACCGCTCCGACACCCTCGAGCTGTCGAGTTCCGAGCTCCAGTGCCACAACACTTTCCTCCATGAATCTGGTCAACGCTCCCCCAGCCTGAAAACTTCCGGAGCGAGGGTGGTTCCGTCGACGAGGTCCGCCACAAGTTCACCCAAGGCCGGACCGAACTTGAACCCGTGCCCCGAGAATCCCGCCGCCACCGTGACGGCGCCGACTCGGCCGATGACGAAGTTACTGTCCGGCGTGCTCGTGTACAGGCAGGTGAGCGACTCGACACGGGTGGAATCGACGCCGGGCAACCACGACTCGGCGTACTGGGCCAATCGCCGCTCTCCGTCGACGTCAGGGGTGTAGTCACGGGTCTGCGGAGTCACCACCGGCCCGGTCGCGTGTTCGCCGATCTTGATCCCGTCCTCGGAACCGAGCCCGTAGATCCCCGCGGTCTCCAATTCTGCGCCGGTGTGGTGAACGAAACTCGGCCACTCGACTCCGGGATCGAGCGGTGCGAAGTGTGCTGGTTGTTCCTGTGTCGTGCGCAGTGTCGGCAATACGATCTCGGAGCCGAGACCGCTGTCTGCGATCAGGTCCGCAGTCCACGCACCGGCCGCGATCACGACCTGACGAGCTGCGAGCGTTCCACTGTCCGTCACCACGTCCACGCCGTAGGACGCCCGCGCGAGTGCCAACACCCGAACATCGTGACGGACCTCGGCGCCCGCAAACACCGCTCCTGCCTTCAGAGCGGTCACTGCGCGGTCCGCGTGCAACCGGCCTGCGTCGGGATGATGGAGCACCGTGGTGTCGAATCGCAGCCCCGGCCAACGGGCGGACGCCTCGGCAGGAGTGAGGATCTCACCCTTGATGCCCGCCTCGCGAAGTATCTTCGCCTTGGACTGCACTGCCTGCGGCAGGCCGTGATCGACGGCACCGGTGAGTTCCAGGAACCCGATGTCCGTCGTGGTCTCCAACTCCCGCCACAGCGGCAGCGCGCCGGCCGCCAAACCTGTGTACAGGTGATTGTCGTACGCCTGCCGATAGATACGCGAAGTACCGTGCGACGCACCGTGCTTGTGACTCGGCCCGAACTGTTCCAGCTGAACTACGCTACGTCCGCGTGCCGCGAGCCGCCAGGCGGCGGAGGACCCGACGAGTCCTCCGCCGATGACGATCACATCGAAAATCTCACTCATGGACGAGAGCTCACTTGGTCTTCGGAAGGCCGGGCGGGTTGATCAGGGACGTGTCGACGGCTTCGCTGGTGATGTTCCAGCGCTCGAGGATCTGCTGGTACGTGCCGTTCTCGATCGTGTGGTTGATCGCGTCGTTGATCGCCTTGATCAGGCCGTTGTCCTTCTTCACCAGCACCGCGATCTGCCCCTGCAGGGTGTCGCCGGCCCCGGAGAACTCACCGACAACCTCGGTCTCCCCCGACTGCTTGGCGTGGAACTGCGACGACGGGTTCGGGCCGAAGTAGGCGTCGATCCGGCCGGACTGCAGCGGGAGGTAGTAGTCGGTGGTGTTCTGGTAGTAGGAGATGTCGGTAGGCGCCAGGCCGGCCGCGACGTTATGCTCACTCCACTTGACCAGCAGCGCTTCCTGATTGGTGCCCGAGGAGACGGCGATCTTCTTGCCCGCGACGTCCTTGGGTTCCTTGATGGAGATTCCGGCACCCTTCTTGGCTTCGAAGGCGAGGGTGTCGAGACGGTAGGTCGCGAAGTCGTACTTCTCCTTACGCTCCTCTGTGACAGTCACATTGGAGAGGAAGGCGTCGGCCTCACCGGAGTCGATCCGGACGAAGTTCTGTGCCCAATCTGCTGTCTGCAGGTCGACCTTCAAGCCGAGAACGTCACCGATCAGATAGGCGAAGTCGGTCTCGGAACCGATGAGGGTGGTGTCGTCGTCGGCGTAGAAACGGAGCGGCGGAGCGGAACCGGCACTACCGGTGACGCGCAGCGTGCCACGATCGCGGATGTCCTGAGGTAGCTCGGCGGCGATGGAATCCACCTTGTCGGTGCTGATGCGGTTCTGATCGGCCGTGAGGTTGTAACCCGCAGCAGCGGTGACCTGGGCGCCGTCGGACTCGGCGTCCGCGCTGCTGCATGCAGCGCTGAGCAATCCGACGGTGGCAAGCGCCGAGATCAGAAAAGTCGCGCGACGGGATGTGGAGAACATCAATTTTTCCTTCCGGGAATGAGTCTGGGTCGCGTCAGAGGACGCGGGAGAGAAAGGCTTTGGTCCGTTCGTGGACCGGATTGTCGATCACCTGCGAAGGCGGGCCCTGTTCGACGATGACGCCGCCGTCCATGAAGACCGCAGTGTCCGCCACTTCCCGAGCAAATCCGACCTCGTGTGTGACGATCACCAAGGTGGCGCCGTCACGGGCCAGCTGAGCCAGGACTTCGAGAACCTCGCCCACCAGTTCCGGGTCGAGCGCCGACGTCGGCTCGTCGAAGAGAATGACCGCCGGCCGCAGTGCCAGCGCTCGCGCTATCGCGACGCGCTGTTGCTGGCCACCGGAGAGTTGGCGGGGATACTCGTCCGCCTTGTCCCCCACTCCCACTCGCTCGAGCAGTGCGCGGGCCTCGCGGTACACCTCGTCACGATCACGCTTCTGGGCCGAGAGCGGCGCTTCCACCACGTTTTCCAACGCGGTCAGGTGCGGAAACAGGTTGAAGTTCTGGAACACGAATCCGATGTGCGAACGCTGTTTCAGGATCTCGCGGTCACGCAGTTCGTGGAGTCGATTTCCCTTGCGCCGGTATCCGATCAGCTCTCCGTCGATCCGTACGGTTCCGCGGTCGACTTTTTCGAGGTGATTGAGGGTTCGCAGCAAGGTGGACTTACCGGAACCCGACGGACCGAGAATGACGGTCACTTCGCCCTTGCGGACCAGGAGATCAACGCCGGCAAGTACTTCCAGCGTGCCGAAGGACTTGTGAATTCCGCGCGCTTCGACGGCATACACCGTCTCTTCGGCCAGTTCTGCGGTCATCGGGTCGCACCTCTCGGAATATCGAGACGCGCATCGCGAATCTCTTCGAACTTCTTGCGCGCCTTCTGTACCGGAGTCAACGGAAGAGCACGGGCGGATCCTCGTGCATAGTGGCGCTCCACGTAGTACTGACCGATCGAGAGCAACGTCGTGAGGATGATGTACCAGATCGTGGCGACCATCAGCAGGGGCACGACTCGTCCGTTGCGTCCGAAGATGACCTGCACCTGGTAGAACAGTTCGGCGATTGCCATGGTGGAGACGATCGACGTTCCCTTGAAGAGTCCGATGACCTCGTTGGCGGCGTTGGGGAGGATCGCCCGCATTGCCTGCGGGAGAACGATCTTGAAGAACTGGCGACTGCGCGGAATGCCGAGCGAGTGAGCAGCTTCGATCTGACCGTGATCCACCGAGATGATTCCGGAGCGAATGATCTCGGCCGAGTATGCAGCCTGGTGCAGCGCCAAACCGATGACTGCCGCGGTGAATCCGCCGATCACACCGCTGACCTGGAAGGTGAAGAACTCGGGACCGAAAGGTATTCCGAGAGAAAGTGTCTGGTACAGGTAAGTGATGTTGAACCAGAAGAGCAACTGCACGATGAGTGGAATCGAGCGGAAGGCCCAGATGTAGGTCCAGGCGATCACCTGCAGGACCGGATTCTTCGACAACCGACCGAGTGCCAGGAAAACACCGAGACCGAACCCGAGGATCGTCCCCCACAGGGTCAGTTTGATCGTCATCCACAACGCGGCGAGCACTGATTTCGCGGTGAAGTACTGCGCGAACGTCGGCCAGTCCCAGCCGGGGTTGACGACGAGCCCGTGGATGAACTGAGCAAGCAGGACCAGCACGACCGCACTGATCACCCAGCGCAGCGGGTGCCAGGTGCGAGCGACGACAAGCTCCGAGTCGGGAAGTTGCGACTCGGACACCGACTTTTCGGGGCGGACATCGGTGGGCGCGCTCACGGCGCGCTACCTGACGGAGTGGACATCACGAATAGACCTTTCGGGGAAATGGGAACGCAGCTGTGTCCTCGAGTTGGTGCGCTCGAGTTGCGAAGACGACGAGAGTTCGGTCAGCGACAGTGACACGAAGCGGTGCGGCACAGATCGATGTGACGTCGCTTGTGCGCAGCGTGCGAAGTGGTACCCATGTGATGCCTTCCATCGGTCCTGGCGGTAGCACCCGCTCCCGATCACTCGGGGGGTTGCTGCGACGTCGACGAGCCAGGTCTCTCGGTCGCTCTGGATGGTGAGCAAAGACTAGACGCGAAATGTCGAGTCGTCAAATGTTGTATTTCCCTGCACTGCAAGGGAAATGAAGTGTCTACGATGTTGAAATCGCATTGATTTCAACGGTGTCCGAAGCCGCGTTCGGCGTGTTGAATGGAGCGTTCGAATGAAGACCGGGACCGCCGTCCGGACTGACTTTTCCTCTGCCGTACCGTCTGCGGAGTGAGTGGACTCGACGCTTTCTTCATCTTGTTGGCCGGTATCGGCGCGGGCGCGATCAACGCCGTGGTCGGCAGTGGAACGCTGATCACGTTTCCCACCCTGGTCGCCTTCGGCATGCCGCCCGTGACCGCAACCATGTCCAACGCGGTCGGGCTCGTCGCCGGCGGAGTTTCGGGTACCTGGGGCTACCGACGTGAGCTGTCCGGACAGTGGGACCGACTGAAGTGGCAGATTCCGGCGTCCCTCGCCGGAGCACTACTCGGTTCGTGGTTGCTCATGCACCTACCCGAGAAACTGTTCGAGACCATCGTTCCGGTGCTCTTGGTCCTCGCTCTCGCGCTCGTCCTCCTCCAACCACGCATCCAGGCGTGGGCCAAGAAGCGTTCCACCGAAGAAACGACGCTGTCCACCAAGAGGCTGATGCTCCTGACCGCCGGCACTTTTGCAGTCGGCATTTACGGCGGATACTTCACTGCCGCGCAGGGCATCCTTCTCATCGGTGTGATGGGTGCCATCCTCCCGGAAACCCTCCAGCGCATGAACGGCGCGAAGAACCTGCTGTCGCTGCTCGTCAACATCGTTGCAGCAGGGATGTACATCACTCTGGCATTCGATCAGATCAATTGGGCAGCAGCCGGTTTGATCGCCGTCGGCTCACTCGGTGGTGGCGTTCTCGGTGCCCGCTACGGACGGCGCCTGTCCCCCACTGCATTGCGCTACACGATTGTCGTCGTCGGCCTGATCGGACTGTGGCGCCTTCTCGCTTGACCGCCCACATCGGGCGCCACCCGCACATACTGGAGTAATGACCAGTACAGAAGATCAGACCGGTTGGACCTACCTCATGGACATGGACGGGGTTCTCGTCCACGAGGAGCACTTGATACCTGGAGCGGACACGTTCCTGGCAGAGCTGGCGTCGAACGACATCCCGTACATGGTGCTCACCAACAACTCCATCCGCACCCCGCGTGACCTGCGAGCACGCCTGCTCAATTCGGGACTCGACATCCCGGAGAAGTCGATCTGGACGTCAGCGCTCGCAACCGCGACGTTCCTGGCCAACCAGCGGCCGGGCGGCAGCGCCTACGTGGTCGGCGAATCGGGCCTGACCACTGCCCTGCACGACATCGGTTACGTGCTGACGGACAGCGACCCCGACTACGTCGTCCTCGGCGAGACGCGAACGTACTCCTTCGAGGCAATCACCACCGCCATTCGCCTGGTCGAGCGTGGATCGCGGTTCATCGCCACCAACCCGGACGCCACTGGACCGTCGCGAGACGGCTCGCTGCCGGCCACCGGCTCTGTCGCGGCACTCATCACCAAGGCAACCGGACGCGATCCCTACTACGTCGGCAAGCCCAACGCCTTGATGATGCGCTCAGCCCTGCGGTCCATCGGCGCTCATTCCGCCAATACGTTGATGATCGGCGACCGCATGGACACCGACATCGTCTGTGGCCTCGAAGCCGGACTGCAGACGATTCTGGTGATGACCGGGATCTCGACCCGCGCGTCGGTAGAGCTCTATCCCTACCGCCCGACCATCGTCCTCGAGTCGGTCGCCGATCTTGTGGGAACAACAACCGATCCATTCCGTAGCAACACAAACAATTGATTCAAATTGCAAAACAAAACCGAAACTCGGTAATTAACTGGTAAAAAACAGCAGATTTGCCAGGTTCCGACTCGTCCGCTTTGTCCAACTGAACAAACCAGCGGTTTTATTCGCACCAAACTTACAAACGAGTAGTTAGACGCAGGTCAAAGATCATTTCGACACCGAGTGACAGTTGGACTCCAGTCGTAAAATTGATTTTTCGAAAAGTGGTAACGAATCGTTTGCCGTGTCTGATACTCATGTCTGAATGGCCCCATTTCGGGTCCCAGACATGAAATGAGATTTTCATGAAGAAGCAGACCAAGGGTGCGATCGCTGCTGCGGCGGCCGGTGCCCTCCTCCTCGGCGGTGCCGGCTCGCTCGCAGTCTGGAGCGATTCGGCCGACGTCAGTGGCGGCGGGCCCGTCACGTCCGGCGCCCTCGACCTGAGCTCTTGCGCACCGGTCGGTGGCGGGTGGAACTCCCTCAACCCGACGAAGACCGCGATCACCAACATCTCGGCTTACCGAATAGTCACCACCGAGAGCATCGAATACACCTGCGACGTCACTGTGACCGCAGTGGGCGATCGTCTCGCGGCTGTTCTGACCGCTGATACGGCCGGAATCGTTCCGGGTGCGAACAGCGCCGAGCTTGCCGCTGCTGTCGTGCCCGTGACGACAATCAAGGACACTGGCGGCAACCCGATTTCGCAGATCACCAAAGCCCAGAACGGAACGATCGTCCACGTCGGAGTCCGGCTGAACTTCAACGAGGTGGCCAATCAGGTCGCGCAGAACCAGTCGCTGAACTTGTCGGCGATGAAGTTGGTCGTCACTCAGACAGCACTGACACCGGCCCCGTAATTTCATGAGGAAAAAGGTCTGGGGAGCGATCGCAGTCGCGGTGGCTGCTGTAGCGGTGTTTGCATCGTCACAGCAGTCGCTCGCGCTGTGGTCCGATTCGGCGAGCGCGAATGGCGGTACGGCGACAGCCGCCAGCGTCAACCTCACGGTTGGTACAACTGCCGGAACCAGTGCGGCGTACACCCTGGCGAACTTGACGACGGCCGCGACGCCCGTTGTCCCGGGAAACACGGTGCAAGCACCGCTCACCGTCAAGAATTCGGGGACTGATCCTCTGCAATGGCGAATGCAGTCGACGACCGCACTTACGGGATTCACGTTGACCACTTACGGAGTCGCCAACGAAGGCGCCTGCCCTGCCGGCGTCAACACCGCGGCTCCGGCAGTGACCCCACTGACGTCCGGATCGATGGATGCATCGCTGCAGTACCCGGTTTCACCGGCGTACATGCCGAGTCCACTGGTCTCAGGCGGTACGTACATTCTGTGCTTGCGACTCACGGTAGGCGTCGGGGCGGTCTCAGGTGCAACAAGCACCACGACCTTGACCTTCCAGGCAGGTCCGGTATGACAAAACACTCCACGAAGCGCACCGATCGCACCGGCCCACTCTGGTGGATCACCTCTATCGTCAGTTGGACACTGCTGCTGGCAATTTCGGCAGTCATCGTCGCAACGATTGTCGTTCCCTTCTTTGCCGGAGCACAGCGCTTCACGATTCTGACCGGTTCGATGCGCCCGACGTACAACCCTGGATCACTGGTAGTGGTCAAACCTGTCGATCCGTCCGAACTGGGGATCGGTACACCTATTACGTACCAGCTGGAATCGGGTCAGCCGACCGTCGTCACGCACCGGATCATCGCCACAAGTGAAAACCAGAAGGGTGAAAGAACTTTCATCACCCAGGGCGATGCGAACGGTGAGCCTGACGAGAAGGAAGTGCGGCCGGTGCAGATCCGGGGAAAGGTCTGGTACAGCCTGCCTTATCTCGGTTACGTGAACACCTGGCTGACGGGAGAGCAGCGCACCGTGATCGTGGTGATCGTAGTGACCGCTCTACTGCTGTACGCGTCGTACATGATGATCAGCGGCATCCGTGACGGCCGGAAGGAGCGAGCTCGAGCCCGATTGGCTCCTGACCCTGCAACTTTCGCGCCCGCAGACTCCGCCCAGATCGAGAAAGGCCAGCACGATGCCCTCGCGCCCTGACCGTCCGGCCCATCGGATTCGTCACCTGTTGACCAGCACGCGTTTTCGCGCGCTGCTCGCGCTGGGGATGGTGCTTGGTGTCGGCGGAGTGACCACGCTCGCGGCCTGGACGTCTTCCGCCACGGCAACCTCGGGCAACATCACGACGGGTTCTATCAATCTGCAGTTGAACAGCACCGCCCAGCCCACCCTGACCAAGTCCCTGAATTTCAGTGAGCTTGGCAAGTCCGGAATGATTCCCGGTGATTCGAACACCGCTCTGATCAAGGTCAACAACCTGGGCACAGCGGCAACTGTCCCACTGAAGTACACGATCACGTCTACGAGTAGCGGTGCGTTGACGACTTCTCTACGAATGACGGTTTCCTCCAACGGAACTGTTGCCAACAAGTGCACTGACGGCGCCAACGTTGTGTCCTCGCTCGCGCTGACACTCACCGCGAATCAAGCCATCGGTAGCCCCGACCGCCCACTGGCGGTCGGGGCTACCGAGAATTTATGTGTCTCGGTGCAGCTTCCGACAACACCGACACCGCCGACGAACAGCACGTCGAACATCGTCCTGACCTTCACGGCAAAGGTGTGATGGCAATGGCTCGACACACGAAAAAACATGCAAAGGCCTCGATGCAGAACCGGGTACGGGAAGTCCTGCTCAGCCTGGGAGCCCTCGCAGGCTTGGTATCCATCATCATTTTCATCGCCGGTCTGGCTTTCGGTATCACCCCGCTGATCTTTCGGAGTGGATCGATGTCACCCACGATCGATACCGGTGCTCTCGCATTCGCGCGCACCGTGCCTGCTTCGGAAGTGCTGGTCGGTGACATCGTCAGCGTCTCCGACAGCCAAGGCACGCGCATCACCCATCGTGTGGAATCAATAGATCAGCAGGGCAACAACCTTGCCGTCGCACAACTGCGTGGTGATGCAAATCCGATCGCCGATCCCGATCCCTACGTCATCACCGAAGCCGATCGCGTCTTCTTCAGCATCAACCGCCTCGGATACGTGGCAGTCTGGCTGTCCGGACCGAGTGGGCTTGTGCTTGGTGCGATTGCCGTCGGCGGGCTCCTGTACATCGCGTTCCGTCGACGTGAGGCTTCCGACGCGGAGGAACCTCAGCGGGATCGTCAGGACATACGCGGCGACTCCCATGCCCTCAAGGCCATCGTCGCCTTGGCTACGGTCGGTCTCACGGTGGTCGGTGTGTCCCAGATCGGTGGTACCAAGGCGGGGTACACCGACACAGCCGCGGCAACAAGCATTCAGTTCGGCACTGCTGCAACCTTTCCCACGTCGCCAAGCACAGCCAGTTGCGCGGTGAATTTTGCGCTCGTTGTTCCGGTCGCAGTAACGATCACTTGGCCCGCGACTGTCGGAAGCTCATACCGCCTCATCGCTCGCGACGCCAGCGGAAACCTTTTGGGGTCGAACGACTACACCGCAACGTCTACTACAGGCTCCATGAGATACGGCTCGGGCGGTACAACAGTCGCGTTCCCGCTCATAGTCGGCACCTACAACATCGAAATCCATGGACTGAGCGGCACGTCGGTCACGCCGTCGTACTCCGGCTACCAATTCAGCATTCTCGTCGGCCTGCTCTACTCGTGTGGCGGTCCGATCAGCGGGACATCTGCTCTCAGTCGATCGGCAGCGCCGGCACTGGCGGCAGACGCTCCGAGCACTCCTACTACGGCCGTCACTTCCACGACCGCCTCATCCACCACGCCCACCACGACATTGGCGCCGGCTGTGACAACCACCAGCACAACTGCACCGTCGACAACCACCAGCACAACTGCACCGTCGACAACCACCTCGTCACCGGCTACAACTACGGCGCCCCAGACGACGACCGCTACAACGACAACGACAACGACAACGGTGCCACCAACTACGACCACCCCGAGCGAGGTTCCCGTCGACGCCCCGGCGACCACGACCGGTCTCAGCGCCCAGAAGCTCTCGACTGCCAGCGGAACGGTTGTGTCCGTGTCGAATTCATCGGGCGCTGAGGTATATCGAGGTCCCGTTGACAGCGACGCTGTCCTGCATTGGCTCACCGGTACCGATCAGCTATACGTAATCACCCCTTCCGGAGTCACCGTCATCGACACGTCAACGGGAGTCTGGGCCGAATCTCCTACCCCGAGCGAACTTCCGGACGAAATCAAGGCACTGGTGCCGTGATGAAGAAGACGACGAAGGCTGCAATGGCAGTCGCCGCGGCCGGAGCTGTATTGCTCGGCGGCTCGGGCACATTGGCGAAGTGGACCGACAGTGCGACCCTGACAAGCGCCGCTGTCCAGTCCGGGACCCTGGATCTGGGAGCATGCGTGACCACGAACGGCGGGGGCTGGTATTCGCAGGTCTACGTCAACGCGCCCACCAATCCGAATCCACTCGTATATATCCCGGACATCACTACCTACCGGCTCAAGCCCGGATTCAACTACACGTATTTCTGCGATTCGAAGGTGATGGCCACCGGCCCACGTCTGAAAGCGAACGTGACAGTCGACAAGACCAAGTTGAGCGGCGGGCTCGCAGCCGCCAACATCGACCTTCGCACGTACGTCACGGATCAGAGCAACAATCTGCTGTACGACAGCACAGCACCGACGCCGAACCTCATCGCGGTCACGTCGGCCCTGAACAACACCAATCTGACGGCGCAGGTGTTGTTCACGATCTACCCCACCGACACGACAAGCTCAGGTCTCACACTGAATACGACGGCGTTGACGATCGACGTCAAACAACTGGGTCTCACGCCCGCACCGTAGAACGCCTTGCCGTCGGAAGTTCGAGGCAAGGCGCTCCAGCGATTCAGCCGAGTGCTCGCTTCAGATCAGCCAACAGATCAGCCGTGTCTTCGAGCCCGACGGACAGACGGACAACGCCGTCTGTAAGACCCACTGCTGCACGGCCTTCCGGCCCCATGGCCCGGTGCGTTGTCGTGGCGGGGTGAGTGATCAACGACTTGGAATCTCCCAAGTTGTTGGAGATGTCGATGACGCGCAGGCCGTTGAGAACCTCGAACGCCCGCTTCTTGCCCTCTCCGTCAGGCGCATCGAGCTCGAACGTGACAACCGTTCCGCCACCGCTCATCTGAGACTTCGCGAGCTCGTGCTGCGGATGCGACGTCAGGTACGGATACTTGACCCACTTGACGCCGGAGTGTCCTTCGAGGAATTCGGCGATCTCGAGTGCCGAAGCCACGGAGTGCCGAATACGAACCGGCATCGTCTCCAGGCCCTTGAGCAGAGTCCACGCATTGAACGGGCTGAGCGCAGGACCGGTGTGCCGCATCAGTTCTCGAACGGGACCGCTGATGTATTCCTCGGTACCGAGAATCGCGCCACCAAGCACGCGCCCCTGACCGTCGATGTGCTTGGTGCCGGAGTACACCACGACGTCGGCCCCCAGATCGAGGCTGCGCTGCAGAAGCGGCGTCGCGAAGACGTTGTCCAGCACTACCTTTGCACCGGCTGCATGAGCAAGCTCCGACACCCGTCGAACGTCGACGAGAGATTGCATCGGGTTGGACGGCGTCTCGAAGAACACTGCCGTGGTAGGCACGGACAGCGCCTCTTCCCACTGCGCGTTGTCCTCACCGTCGACGAAGACGACCTCGACTCCCCAGCGCGGAAGAATCTCGTTGCACACCACGAAGCAGGATCCGAAGAGACTGCGCGCAGCCACCAATCGGTCGCCGTTGGCCAACAGTGCGCCCAACGCCGTGAAGACTGCCGACATTCCGCTGGCAGTCGCAAAGCAGGCTTCTGCACCTTCGATGAGACGCAGACGCTCTTCGAACATCTTGACGGTCGGGTTGCCGTAGCGGGAGTAGACAAAATGATCCACCTCGCCGGTGAAGGCTTGTTCGGCGGCTTCTGCACTCTCGTAGACGAATCCGGAGTTGAGGAACAGCGCTTCGGAAGTCTCCTCGAACCCGGTACGCATCAGTCCGCCGCGAACACCGAGGGTGCCGAGACCGACGTCGTCCGGCAGCGCTCGTTGAAATGCGCCACCCTGGGGAATTCCGCTCACTGCTGCCTCCATGGCAAGCCGATGGCCCGCCAACCTACAAGTCCGCGATGTCCGTCGGCACCCAATGCGCCTTCGAACCCGTCGAGCACGTTGTACGACGGGCCGATGCCCGCCGCAGTCGCAGCTTCCGCCGCACCGATGGAACGTTGTCCGGATCGACACAGGAAAATCACCGGACGCTCCGACCCGGAGGAATCAGCAGTGATGCCGGCTTCCTTCAACTGGTCGACGAAGTTGTCATTGCGCGCGCCGGTCGGGTGGCTCACCCATTCGATCAGTGCAGCCTGCTTGCCGAGGGAGGACACATCGGGGACACCGACGTACTTCCACTCCGCATCGGTCCGCACGTCGACCAGCACGGCGTCGGGGTTTTCGCGGAGCAGCTCCCAGGCTTGCTCCGGCGTCAGATCGCCTGCGTAACTCACGTAGTCCATGTTTTCACAAGACTGCCGTGAGCGCCTGAGCGGGCCGTCAGTTGCAGACGACCCAACGGTTGCCGTCACGGGTCAGGGCCCAGGTCGAGACTCGCTCGCCCGCTCCGCCACCGGTGATCGTCACGTCGGCCCGGGCGCGATCGCCGTTGACCGCGACCCCGTCCACACCCTTCAGCTCGACCGTCCCGTCGACGCCGGCCATAGGACCGTTGCTCGAATTGAAGCTCGCGCAGGTCAGGGTCTTGATCGTCTCCGCGTCATTCCGATTCTCGGCATCGACGTAGTCGGTGACGGAGCGGCTCACGCGGTCCGACTCGGTGACGTTCTCCTCGGCCGGCGAGATCCACGATGCGACGAAGATTCCACCCAGGATCAAGGCGACGATGGCGACAGCCAAGAGGAACGGCCCCGCAGACGCCTTCTTGCCATCGATGTTGTCGGATTCGCGCAGCTCGTCACTCATAACGCCAATAGTCCCCCACAACTTGAAATTGTGGCCCGTCAAGGATCAGGCCCCTACCCCGGATACCCGAGACAACAGGAGAATGGGAGGAAAGAATAGGTTTACCCACAACCGATCGAGTGAGAGTGTGGATCCGTTCGGCCGCAACCGAGGCACTGTGCTTAGGTTCGGCTAAATTGGATACTTGTCGATATGTTGTCCGAACTTCGAAGAAGGTAGCTGTCCTCACGATGACTGACTCCAACCGCCCACTCCGGGTCGCGATCGTCGGCGCCGGCCCCGCCGGCATCTACGCCGCCGACGCCCTCATGAAATCCGACACCGCAGTTTCCGGCCGCGGCGTCAGCATCGACCTCTTCGAGCGCATGCCCGCGCCCTTCGGCCTGATTCGTTACGGCGTCGCGCCTGATCATCCGCGCATCAAGGGCATCATCACCGCCCTGCACAAGGTGCTCGACAAGCCTCAGGTACGCCTGCTCGGCAACATCGACTACGGCACCGACATCACCCTCGACGACCTGCAGTCGTTCTACGACGCGGTCATCTTCTCCACCGGCGCCAACGCCGACCGTGCGCTCGGCATCCCGGGCATCGAACTCGACGGCAGCTACGGCGCGGCCGACTTCGTCTCCTGGTACGACGGCCACCCCGACGTACCGCGTACGTGGCCGCTCGAAGCCGAGAAGGTCGCCGTCCTCGGCGTCGGCAACGTTGCCCTCGACATCGCCCGCGTTCTCGCCAAGACCGGCGACGAACTGCTGCCGACCGAGATCCCCGCCAACGTCTACGAGGGCCTCAAGAACAACAAGGCCGTCGAGGTTCACGTCTTCGGACGCCGCGGCCCGGCCCAGGCCAAGTTCACCCCTCTCGAACTGCGCGAACTCGACCACTCGCCGACCATCGAGGTCATCGTCGACCCCGAGGACATCGACTACGACGAGGGTTCCGAGCAGGCTCGCCGCAACTCCAAGCAGGTCGACATGGTTGCGAATACGCTGCAGGACTGGGCAATTCGCGACGTCGGAGCCCGTCCTCACAAGCTGTTCCTGCACTTCTTCGAATCTCCCACGGAGATCCTCGGTGAAGACGGCAAGGTCGTCGGCCTGCGCACCGAGCGCACTCAGCTCGACGGCACCGGCAACGTCAAGGGCACCGGCACGTACAAGGACTGGGATGTCCAGGCCGTGTACCGCGCCGTCGGTTACCTCTCGCAGAACATCACGCAGTTGCCGTTCGACGACCAGGCCGGCACCGTCCCCAACGACGCCGGACGCGTCGTCGCCGACGACAACGCCGAGGGCGCAGCCCGGTTCATGCCGGCCACCTACGTCACCGGCTGGATCAAGCGCGGCCCCGTCGGCCTCATCGGCCACACCAAGGGTGACGCCAACGAAACCGTCGCGAATCTTCTCGAGGACTCCGTCGACTTCGCGGGCGCCGCGAACCCCGACGAGAACGCCGTCATCGAGTTCCTCGAAGGCAAGCAGGTTCCGTACACGACCTGGCAGGGCTGGTACCGCCTCGACGCGCACGAGCGCAGCCTGGGCGAGCCCGAGGGCCGTGAGCGCATCAAGGTCGTCGAGCGTCACGACATGCTGAAGGCATCCGAGCCCGACCGCGCGAACTGAGTGCGCGGAAGTAACTGAACAGAAGCCCTCCACCGGCCCGACGCGACCCAGGTCACATCGGGCCGGTGGTGTGTGCAGGGACCCAGGGCAACAGGGCAAAATAGACCCCGTGTTTGACGCCCATGTGCATATCATCGACCCGCGCTTCCCGCTGGTCGAGAATCACGGGTACCTGCCTGAGCCCTTCACCGTGGCCGATTACCGGGCCCGGATTGCCTCGCTGAAGGGCCTCAGCGTTGACGGCGGCGCGGTGGTGACCGCGTCGTACCAGGGCAATGACCAGGAATACCTGAAAGCTGCCTTGTCCGAACTTGGCGAAGGCTGGGTGGGCGTCACTGCTTTGCCGCTCGATGCGACGGATGAAGACATCGTTGCTCTGGACGCACTGGGAGTACGTGCCGTCCGGTTCAACCTGCGCCGCGGCGCCACCGACCTGCGTCTGCTTGCCGATCTTGCCAACCGCGCATTCGATCTGGTCGGTTGGCACGCCGAGTTCTACGTCGATGCCACGCTGTTGCTGTCGTTGGAACCGGTCTTCGCCAAATTGCCCGCGGTGAGCATCGACCATTTGGGAATGTCCACCCGCGGACTGCCGTATCTCCTCAACCTCGTCGACCGCGGAGTGCGCGTCAAAGCCACCGGGTTCGGCCGCACCACCATCTCCGACGTCAGCGATGTGCTGCGCCAGATCCACGCGGTCAATCCCGCTGCGCTGATGTTCGGCACCGATCTACCCGGTACACGGGCACGTCGAGCGTTCGAGGTCCACGACCTGGACGTGATCGCCGACGCTGTCGGCGACGACCTGCCCGCGGTCATGTGCGACAACGCCCGCTCCTGGTACCGCTGCGCTCAGGTGAACGCAACGGCTCCCAGCCACAGCCCCGCCGCGATCAGCGCTCCGAACAGTTCCACCAGCATGGACAATCCGACTGCCTTCACCGCGTGAAGCGTCGACGACCAAGCGATGTCGTAACGGCGCAGCCGCGCTAGTTCCGCGAAATACGTTCCGACGATGAATCCGAGGAACAACCCCACGACCGGAATCACGAAGAACCCGATGATGCCGACGACGCCGCCGACCACCACCGACAGGTTGGGCACTCCCCCGGACTTCATCCGCTTGCCCGGCCACGTGTACTTCACGATCCCGGTGACCACCAGTGCCAGCGCGGACAGCGCGAACACCGTCCACGCCGTGGCACCACCGGTCATGATCGCCCACACCAGAATTGCACCGAAAACGAGAAGCGTCCCCGGGAGAATCGGAACGACGACACCGATCAGACCGACCAGGATGACCAGCCCGACGAGGACCTCGGCCGCTGGACTCATCCGACGGGACGCACCTTCGACGCAGCCTCGCGAGCACGGTCGCGTGCAGTAGGCACATCGGCGGCCGTCGACACTGCAACACCCATGCGACGACGCGTGAAGCTCTCCGGCTTGCCGAAGAGCCGCAGGTCCGTCTCGGGAACCGCGAGCGCCTCGGCGACGCCGTCGAATCCGATCCCCTTTGCCTCCACTCCGCCGTAGATCACTGCCGATGCTCCCGGAGACGTGAGCGTCGTGTCGACCGGCAAGCCCAGGATCGCGCGGGCATGCAGTTCGAACTCCGAAAGTCGCTGCGTCCGCAGAGTCACCAATCCGGTGTCGTGCGGCCGTGGGCTCACTTCGGAGAAGAAGACGTCGTCGCCCTTCACGAATAGCTCGACGCCGAAGATGCCTCGCCCGCCCAGAGCCGTGGTCACCTTCTCGGCGACGTCTCGGGCCGAGGCGAGGGCAACCGCGGACATCTGCTGCGGCTGCCACGATTCGATGTAGTCTCCGGCCTCCTGCAGGTGCCCGATCGGTTCGCAGAACGACGTCTCGACCTGACCGCTCTCACCGACGGCTCGAACTGTCAATTGCGTTATCTCGTAATCGAAATCGACAAAGCCTTCGACGATCACCCGGCCGTGATTCACACGACCTCCGGCCATCGCGTAATCCCATGCGGCGTCGAGATCTTCGGCGGATCGAACCGTCGACTGTCCCTTCCCCGACGAGGACATGACTGGCTTGATGACGCACGGGAAACCGATTCGGTCTGTCGCTGCCTGCACTTCGGCAAGCGAGTCCGCGAAAGCGTACGGCGAAGTGGGCAGGCCCAACTCCTCGGCCGCGAGCCGACGGATTCCCTCACGGTTCATCGTGAGCTGGGTGGCTCGGGCGGTCGGAATGACCACCGCACCCCCGCGTTCTTCGACGAGTGCAAGCGCATCCGTCGCGATGGCCTCGATCTCGGGAACCACGAAGTGAGGCTTTTCCAACTCGATGACGGCAAGCAGTGCTTCCGGATCGGTCATGTCGACGGTATGAGCACGATGAGCCACCTGGTGCCCAGGGGCATCGGGATACCGATCCACCGCAATCACTTCGACGCCCAGACGCTGCAGCGCGATGACAACTTCCTTACCCAACTCGCCTGATCCCAACATCATCACGCGGATGGAGTTCTCGGTCAGTGGGGTTCCGAATCGGAGCGGAAGCGTCGGCAGGGGCGAAGGCGTCGAATCAAGCTGCATGGGTGCGACTATATGCCAATCCCGATGCAGGTCAGCGCGGTTATCGGCCGTCCACCACACCTTCGCGGCCAAATCCTCGCCGGATCGTTCGGGGTAGCGCAGGTTTGCGATAGGTGTGGGTGGCAGTGTCCGGCTCGGAATTCCGTTGCGGCACGGTGTCGTTGCCGACGCGGTGCACTTTCACGAGGTTGCGCCCAGCACGCTTGGCGTCGTACAGAGCCTCGTCTGCGACGCTCATGAGGGTCGACAGCGCCGGCGTCGCATGATCGACCCACGCGACGCCGACGCTGACGGTGCTCGTCACATCTGATTCGGCCGAGTACTCGACTTGCGCGCCGCGGACCGCCTCGGCGACATCGATTGCTCGCGCGTAGCTGCAGTCCGGAAGCAGAACGGCGAACTCCTCGCCGCCGAGCCTTCCGATCAGATCGCCGTCCGACAATCGGTCAGCGGCCCGCTCGGCGAAGTTCGCGAGAACGCTGTCACCGGTCATATGTCCATGCGTGTCGTTGATGCTCTTGAAGTGGTCCAGGTCGAGCATCAGCAGGCCGACCGGAGATTGTGTGCGAGTCGCGTCGGCAAGTTCCGCTTCCGCGTGGCCGAGGAACGCACCGCGCGAGAGGACCCCGGTCAGATGGTCGAATTCGACGGCAAGGAAGAGCTCACGCTCGGCAGCACGGCGTTCCTCGGTCGCACAGGCAACCGCTATCGGCCCCAACGCGATCAGGGTGACCGCTATGGATGTGATGACGTCCTCGTTCCACGTCGAGGCGGCTTGATCTCCGATGTCGAGTCGACCGCTACCCGCCATCATGAGTGACCACACCGACCAGACCACTGAAACGAAGGCAGTGCTCGGAACCGAGATGCGAGTGGCACACCAGAGGAGAGCTGGAATCGGCAAGACCAGCGCAATCGGCCCTTCGATACTGAGGGCGATCGGCACGCAGGCTGCAGTGGCGAGTAGCGGAACGCTCAGAGCGGCGACAGTTCTGGCGGTCAGTTTCCTGCGGAACTCGGCAAGACTCGATGGGATGGTGAGAGTGAGAATGAGAGGAAGGACCAGCAGGTACGCCATGACCTCGGTGGCACCCCAGTGGAAAAACGTGTCGGCAAAGGACTGACCGCGTAAGAGCCGGTCCAAGGCGCCGGCCGTGGCCGCGGTACCAGTCGCCGCGACGAACGAAACAAAGACCATCCATACCAGCGACTGCGAATCGACCAATCGGAACGGTGTGCGCTTCAAGTAGTACAGAACGAGAACACCGAGCGTCACTCCGGCGAGGTTGGCCCCGTTCAGCTGCAGGGCAAGCGACAGCGAGTTGCCCGTAATCAGGTCAGCGCAGACGTATCCGACGGCCGCGGCGATCCACGTCCGCCATTCGATCAGGACCGGCCATCTGACCAACATTCCAAGCAGAATGGCGTTGGCGCACCAGAAAGTCGCGAGCAAACCTGGTGGGCGCGTGAGGATGCCGATCAACGATGCCGCAAGTACGACGGCCAGCACTAGGAGAAGGCGCAGAAAGCGACTCGTCCCTACCATGCGTCACCTCGCGGTCGGCTACCTCTGAATTCGGGAGCACCGGACGTCGCGGTGACCGTATGCCGATGTCGTCGAACCATCGTACGCAGGTGCTGCCACTCGCAGTTCTGTGTTCACATGCCAAAACGGCAGCTGCGACCATCTCCGCAAACGCGAGTGCCCTCCGGCCACGACAGTGGACAGAGGGCACCTGCATGCAATCCGATCGGCAGAGCCGAATGGACCTGCCGGAAGGGATGACTACTCGGCGGATCCGCTGGACAGACCCGAGAGTGAACCGGTGGACGAGCCCTCGCCCTTGCCGGACAGCGATTCGGTGGGAACGGACTTGAGGAAAGCTCCGAGCGCGGTGAGCAGGGGTCCGAGGGTGCTGAGTGATCCGAACATAGGAGGTTCTCCTGTATGTGAGGTGATGTGATGTTCCAGCGCCATTCCGGCCGCAGGCGGTGGCCGAGATGGTTCGGGAACTTCTGCCGCACGGATGGCTGAACCGCCCCCCGAACAACATCCCGAGCTGTGATGTAGCGCACTTACTTGGCGCTGCCTGCATTTATAGACCGGCTTTCCACACTTGTCTAGCTACCTAATAGCTATCAATGCGGACTTTCGGTCACACCCTTACGGATAATTGCAGTTCAAAGGGCAAATCCACCCTCTAGAATGTCCCATAATGTGATTTAGCTCACAGTGAAAAGCCGAAAAGTGTGACCCGCAGACAACTGCGAGCCACACTTTCGGACAAACTGGACTTACTTATCGGCCGCCGATCCCGTCCCAGGGGTGAGAGAGCCACCACCGAGTGCCGTGAACAGGTCCTTGAGCACCGGAATGAACGTCTTGACGACGCCGCTGAAGTCTTCGAATGAACCCATGTCGGGCCTCCTTTTGTCGGAATGCAGTTGAGATGAAGTGAGGACCGAGAACTACTCGGCGGCCGAACCGGCCGAACCCGAGCCGTCTGCCGATCCCGCGTTCAACTTGGTCACGAATGCAAGAACACTCTTGAGGAAGGCGTCGAGATTCTGAATCGAGGTCATGCGACTACTCCTGTGTTGTTTCGGAAGATTTCTCGAGGTCGAACGTCAGGAGTTCGAGCTCGCGGTGTCCAGCCCCTGAAGGGTTTTGAGCATGTTGACCAGGGGCAGAAGCTGGAGAATGCCCCAGCCCATACCGTTGGCCTTGAGGAGGTTTCCGAGGGATCCCATATGTGACTCCTTGCATGAATATCTATGACGCGGCGCACGTTTTGTTCGCTCCACGTCTTTGTAGCCAAGCTAAATACGTACGTCCAGTTTGTTTCTGTCCAAGCGAAAACGTGACACATTGGATTAATATGTAAACCTGCAGTTCAGGTGCTGTGACCTGAATCCAATCTCGAATTCGAGTGTGTTCGAGATCACAGTCAATTAGGACAAAAGGATGCAATCGTCAGAGTCGGTGCCAACCTCGACCGCGATCTGTCATACCGTGTGCGTGTGATCAATCGCGAACGAGCGGCAACCGAGGCAACTCACCGGGAACCGTCGTGCTAGCAAAACTCCTCAAGACGTACCTGCCGCCGTACCGCTGGTTGCTTGCCGGGGTCCTCGCACTGCAACTCTTCGGGGCCATCGCGTCGTTGGTCCTCCCCACACTCAACGCGCGGATCATCGACGACGGCGTCGCCCGAGGCGACACCGGATTCATCATGTCCACCGGCGGGATCATGCTCCTGGTCTCGCTTGCGTCGATCATCGCGTCGGTCGCATCGACCTATCTGGCTGCAAAATCGTCGATGGGCTTCGGCCACGACGTTCGAGGCGCCTTTTACAAGGCAGTCGGCAGTTTCTCGGATCGCGAATTCAACAGTTTCGGTGCGCCGACGCTGATCACACGCAACACCAACGACGTCCTGCAGATCCAGGCCCTGGTCATGCTGACGTCCTCGATGCTTGTCAGCGCCCCACTTATGTGCATCGGCGGCATCATCATGGCTCTGCGCGAGAACCTGCAGATGTCCTGGCTCCTGACGATTTCGGTACCACTGCTCGGCATCACCGTCTCGGTCGTGGTGGCCAAGCTGATCCCGCATTTCCGGACGATGCAGACGCGGATCGACAACATCAATCGATCACTGCGCGAACAGCTCACCGGTATGCGTGTCATTCGCGCCTTCGTTCGCGAACCCGACGAGACGATCCGCTTCGACAAGGCCAACAAGGAACTGACCGACACTTCGCTCCTCATCGGCCGGTACCAGGCGGTTCTGCTGCCCACCGTCATGTTGATCGCCAACCTGTCGAGCGTGGCGGTCCTGTGGTTCGGCGCGCATCTGGTCGACACCGGGGACATGCAGATCGGACAGATCAGCGCCTTCCTCGCCTACGTCATGCAGATCCTGATGTCGGTGGTCATGGCGACCATGTTGGCCGTCGTGATCCCCCGCGCCGCCGTGTGCGCCGACCGCATCACCGAAGTACTCGACACCGAGGCGACCGTGCCCGCGCCGGCCCAGCCCCTTCGCCCGACCAGCCCATACGGCGTGGTCGAGTTCGGTGGAGCCGGATTCACGTATCCGGGAGCAGAAACGCCGGTTCTGTCGAATGTTTCGATGCGATGCATGCCAGGCACGGTCACCGCGATCGTGGGCAGTACGGGCAGTGGCAAATCGACCCTCGTCTCACTCATCCCCCGGCTCTTCGACGTCACAGCCGGCGCCGTCCTGGTCGACGGCTTGGACGTCCGTGGCTGGGATCAGGACGAACTCTTCGCCAACTTCGGATACGTGCCCCAGAAGGCCTATCTGTTCGCCGGCACGATCGCGAGCAATATCCGCTACGGAAACCCGACCGCCACCGACGACGACATCTGGGCAGCCCTCACCATCGCCCAGGCAGACGACTTCGTCCGGGAACTCTCCGACGGTCTCGAGTCACCGATCGCGCAGGGCGGCGGCAATCTCTCGGGCGGACAGAAACAACGTCTCGCCATCGCCAGAGCGGTGGTCCGCAGACCCCGGATCTTCGTCTTCGACGATTCGTTCTCCGCTCTCGACATGCATACGGACGCCGCGGTCCGACGCGAACTCCGGACGGTTTCGACTCATTCGACGGTCATCATCGTGGCTCAGCGCGTCGCGTCGATCATCGATGCCGACCAGATCATGGTCCTCGAAGACGGTGCGCCGGTCGGCCTCGGCGACCATCAGTTCCTTCTGGCCAACTGTCCGACGTACCAAGAGATCGTGGCTTCCCAGATTCCCGCGGAGATGAGCGCATGACCAGCCCGCAGGACCCGACATGGGGCGGCCCCAACAGCCAGTACTTCGACGATGCCCCGACGGTGGTGTTCGCCAAGATCCCGAGCGAACCTGAATCCGCGGACGGGGATGCGAAGTCGAGTAACCCCGAGACCCCCGACAAAGAGCCGAAGCCCGCGCTGACCGCGACGGACACCAAACCTCGCCACTTCAAGGCGACGATGAAGCGGCTTCTCTCGCTTCTGCAGCCGCACAAGTTTGCAGTCTTCTGTGTCGTCGTTGCGACGATCGCCAGCATCGCGCTGTCGGTCGCAGTGCCGAAAATCCTCGGTCACGCGACAGACCTCATCTTCGCCGGGTTCATCGGCAAGAGCCTGCCCGCCGGACTGACCCGCGAGCAGGCCGCAGACGCCATCCGGGCATCAGGGAATTCGACGTTCGCCGATCTTGTCGCCAACTCGACCGACGTCGTTCCCGGTGTGGGTCTGAACTTCGACGCCATCGGCAAAGTCGTCATGCTCGCGATCGGCGTGTACTTGCTCTCGTCGCTGCTTGCCTGGTTGGAAGCATTCCTCCTCAACATCATCGTCCAGAAGACCATCTACAACCTGCGTGCCTCGGTGGAGGCGAAGCTTCACCGTCTCCCCCTTCCGTATTTCGACAAGACACCGCGCGGCGAGATCCTCAGCCGCGTCACCAACGACATCGACAACATCTCGTCGACGCTGTCGTCGACGTTGACCTCGCTCCTGACGTCGGTGCTCACCGTCCTCGGCGTCCTGACGATGATGTTCGTCATCTCTCCGATGCTCGCCCTGATCGCACTGATCGCGGTGCCGGTATCGGTGCTCCTCGTTGCCAGGGTCGCCAAGCGAGCACAGGTGTTGTACAAGGCTCAGTGGACCGAGACGGGCAAGATCAACGCGCAGATCGAGGAGAACTACAGCGGTCGCGACCTGGTACGCGTGTACGGGCATCAGGCCGAAGCCGAGCGTGAATTCGCCGAGCAGAACAAGAAGCTCCTCGACGCGTCCTTCGGCGCACAGTTCCTCTCCAGCCTGATCATGCCGGTCATGAACTTCGTCGGAAACATCACCTACGTGCTGCTCGCTGTGGTCGGCGCTCTCAAGGTCGCCAGCGGCAACATGTCACTCGGTGACGTTCAGGCCTTCATCGTCTATTCGCGCCAGTTCAGCCAGCCACTGACGCAGATCGCGTCCATGTCGACCAGCCTGCAGTCCGGAGCCGCGTCGGCGGAGCGGGTCTTCGAGCTTCTCGACGAACCCGAGCAGTCGCCCGACATCGACGTGCCGCTCCTCCCCGAGCCCGCCGGACGTCATCGCAACGTCGGTCACATCGAGTTCGAGAACGTCTCGTTCCGGTACGAGCCGGACAAGCCGTTGATCGAGAACGTGTACCTCACGGCCCGGCCCGGGCAGATGGTCGCCATCGTCGGGCCCACCGGTGCCGGCAAGACCACCTTGGTCAACCTGCTCATGCGCTTCTACGAAGTCGACTCCGGCCGAATCACTCTCGACGACGTCGACATCTCGCAGATGCGCCGCTCCGACTTGCGCAAGCACGTCGGCATGGTTCTGCAGGACACCTGGCTCTTCGGCGGCACGATCCGCGACAACATCGCATACGGCCGACTCGACGCCAGCGAATACGAGATTCACGAAGCCGCACGCGCTGCCTTCGTCGACCGCTTCATCCACACCCTCCCGGACGGGTACGACACCGTGCTGGACGAGGAGGCGTCGAACATCAGCTCCGGCGAGAAGCAGCTCATCACGATCGCTCGTGCATTCCTGTCGGAGCCGTCGCTGCTGATTCTCGACGAGGCGACGAGCTCGGTCGACACACGTACGGAACAGCTTGTGCAGCAAGCAATGTCCGCGTTGCGCGTCGGGCGGACCAGCTTCATCATCGCGCACCGGCTCTCCACCATCCGTAACGCCGATCTGATCGTCGTGATGGAGGCGGGCAAGATCGTCGAGCAGGGCACACACGACGAACTCATCGCAGCGGCGGGCGCGTACTTCCGTCTCTACAACGCTCAGTTCGAGGGTGCCGCCGTCTAGTGATCGGCGCCTCCCTCGGCGGACACAGTGCCCCGGAGCACACCTGATCGATTCGACACGTTACCGTCGGGTCAGAAGTGTTGTCACCGTCTGAATTGGGAGTGCGTGTGTCTGCAGAAGCTGTGGAGAAGAAGGGCCCGCTCGCGGGCATTCGGATCGTGGAATTCGCTGGATTGGGACCGGGCCCGCACGCCGCGACACTGTTGGCGGACATGGGCGCCGACATCGTCATCGTGCAGCGGGCAGGGCAGATTCCGCAGGACTCGAACGCAACCGACCAGATCAAGCGCGGCCGCCGCATCGTCGAGGCCAACCTGAAGGACCCGGCCGACGTCGCGAAAGTGCTCGATCTCCTGGGCCGCGCCGACGTCCTCATCGAGGGTTTCCGTCCCGGCGTCATGGAACGCATGGGACTCGGACCCGACGTGGTCTCGGAGCGCAATCCGCGCCTCGTCTACGCCCGTATGACGGGCTGGGGACAGGAAGGACCGCTCGCCAACGCCGCCGGTCACGACATCAATTACATCTCACTGACCGGTGTCCTCAACGCCATCGGACGCAAGGGTGAACGTCCCGTCCCGCCGCTCAACATGGTCGGCGATTTCGGCGGCGGTTCCATGTTCCTGATCTTCGGCATTCTGTCGGCTCTCGTCGAGCGCTCGACGTCCGGTAAGGGCCAGGTCGTCGACGCGGCAATGGTCGACGGAACCCTCGCGCTCTCCCACATGATGTGGGCATTCCGCGGTCGCGGCGTCTGGTCCGACGAGCGCGGCGTCAATCTCCTCGACACCGGCGCTCCGTTCTACGACACCTACGAGACCTCCGACGGCAAGTACATGGCCGTCGGATCCATCGAACCGCAGTTCTACGCATTGCTGCTCGAGGGCCTCGAACTCGATCCCGCGACGCTCCCTCACCAGATGGACACGTCCAAGTGGGACGACATGAAGAAGCTCTTCACCGAAAAGTTCCTGTCCAAGACTCGCGACGAGTGGGCCAAGATCTTCCTCGGCACCGACGCCTGCGTCTCCCCTGTCCTGACTTTCGCCGAGGCTCCGTCCAACGAACACATCGCGGCTCGCGGTTCGCTCATCGAACTGGACGGCGTCACCCAGCATGCTCCCGCACCGCGCTTCTCGCGCACGCCCACCACAACGCCTGCTGCGCCGGCGCGTGAGGCGACGGATATCGATACGGTCTGGACCTAGGGCCTTCGGCCCCTGTGCGCCTTTTTGGTAGTTACTGCAACCAAAAAGGCGCACGGGGCGTCAGCCCAACCTGTAGAACCTGAACATCTCGTGCTCGATCGGCAGCACGTCCACCCGCTCGAAACCTGCCGCCTTGGCATAGCTTTCGAGTGTCGAGTGCCTCATCACCGTCCCGGTGGCAATGCTCCCCGGATGCGAAAGACTGTCCGGTAAGCAGCAGGTCAGCGAAAATCCGTACAGCAATTGCTCGATCGGGCCCGCCTCGGGATCGAACTCATCCGCCGTTCGTTCGTCCATCACGATCACCGGAGCGCCCGGCTGGGCAATCGCCCGAGCCGTGGAAAGAAAACCCACCGGATCCGGAACGTCGTGAAGGCACTCGAAAGCGAAGACGGCATCGTAGGTCCCGGCATCGGCTCGCCCGGCCTCAGGAGCCTGTCCGGCGACGTCGACCAACGAGAAATGCACGCGGTCGTCCACCCCCCGATCATGAGCGTTACGACGGGCAGCATTCACCGACGCCGCGTCGACGTCGAAGCCGTGCACTTCGATCTTCGGGTATCCGAGGGCGAGCGCGATCGACGACCAGCCCTCCCCCATCCCGAGATCAGCGACCTGCCCGCCGTCCGAAAGTGTGGCGTGCAGGTCGGTGACTACCGGCAGAAACTGCTGACAGAGCTGATGGAGATACATCGGCCGATTCAGTACCGCCTGACCCTCGCGAGCATCGGGGCCCATCGATTCCCACGTGACTCCCCCACCGTGACGATAAGCGTCGAGTAGACGTGGCATCGACGACGTCGTCGCGACGAACAGCCTCGCCAGCGGCGCCAGGAAAAGTAGGTTCTCGTCGTCGACCAGAACATCGGCGTGGGCCTGCGGCAGGCTGTACCGGCGATCGGCATCCGAATTGACGTCCACATAACCGGCGACGGCCTGCTGCTCGAGCCACTCCCGCGCATATCTTTCGACGGTCCCTGTCCGGTCCGCCAGCTCCGTCGACGTGAGCGGGCCGTGATCGCTCAGCGCGCGGTACCAGCCCAACCGGTCGCCCAGATACACGGACTGCAGCTCCGATGCCCCGAGCGTGGCCGCGAACAATCGTTCTGCGAGCGCTTCCGCCGCACTGGTTCCCGCTGCGCCTGTACCGTCTACCGCCGTCATGCCCTACCTCCTGGTTTCACACCACTTTCAGGGTGTGTACCCAGTTCTCAGACGACGACCATTCGTTGGTCTGCCGTGTCGCGATCCGTCGCGAGAGTGTCGTACGCAGCGGCGATGGACGCAACGCCGCGAATGAGGTCCTCGGGAGAACGTGCGTACGGCACGCGGATGAATCGTTCGAACGCACCTTCTACGCCGAAACGGGGGCCGGCGGCAAGGAGTACGCCGAAGTTGGGTGCCACCGCCGCCAACGCCGTCGAGACGGGCGCGGACATTCGCATCCAGACCGACATTCCGCCGGAACCGATGGTGGGACGCCAGTCCGGCAGATGCTCGGCCACCGCACCGAGGAGTACCGCACGCTGTTCTCGCAGAACTTCGCGACGCTGTTCGAGCAACGAGCGGTCGTCGGCGAGCAAGTAGGCGGCTGCCAACTGATCCATGACGGGAGTACCGAGGTCGACCGCGGCACGCGCCCCCACCAACTGGGTGATGAGCGCGGCATCGGCGCGAATCCAACCGACACGTAGCCCGCCCCACAGCGACTTCGCGGTCGAACCGAGCGTCACCACTTCGGTTTTCGCTGCGCCTCGCCCATGTGAGGCGACCGGCGCCGGCGGTGGTGCGTCGAGCCACAGATCCACCATCGTCTCGTCGACGACCAGAGTCATTCGCGTTTCGTGCGCAATCTTCGCAAGCTCGGCGCGGCCGGAAGAGTCCATGCAGAGGCCGGTCGGGTTGTGAAAGTCGGGGATCAGGTATGCCATTCTGGCAGCGGTTTGCCTTGCTGCACTACGAATCCCGTCGAGATCCCAGGCTCCGGCTGCTGCGAACTCCGGTCGGACCGGAACCGGTACGGGCCGAGCGCCGTTTCGCCGAATCGCTTCCAGCGCATTGGGGTACGTCGGATGATCGACCAGCACTCGCTCGCCGGGTGAGGTGAGCACCGACAGCAACAATCGAAGCGCGTGCTGCGCACCCGAGGTCACCATGATCTGTTCGGCGGTGGTGGGAAGACCCCGCGCCGTGTAGCGCTGCGCGATCACGTCACGCAAGTCGGCGATCCCGACCGGTTCCATCCCGTGCGTGGGCAGGAAGTTCGGAAGTTCCTGCAGCGCAGACGCATACGCCAGTTCGACCTGAGCGGCGGGAGCTGCCATCGCCGCGTAACTGAGGTCGACGACGGGTCCACTCGGCCCGGGTTGATGGGAGCGGAACATCAACCCGTTCGGCCGCGCGCCGGCAGGCAATGCCACGGTGCTTCGCGAACCCTGCCTGCTGATCAGGTACCCCTCGTCGCGCAGCACCGAGTACGACGACGTGATCGTGGTCCGACTGAGTTCGAGTACCGCCGCAAGTTCACGCTCACTCGGCAGTGCGACCCCCAGCGGAACGCGACCGTCGTGCACAAGCAGGCGGATACCGTCGGCGAGCGCACGGTACGCGGGCCTGCGTCCGGACTCTTCCTGCCAGGATCCCAGATCGCGCGCAAGCGAACGGGCACCGAGAACTCGAGTCATCATGCAGTCCAGTATCGACAACTTGGCTATGTAACTCAATACCAGTCAAGTTGATCATATGTCCATGACTACCTTCGCAACCCTGATCGGCATCGGACTCTTCGTGGCACTCGTCTACTTCTTCGCGCCCGCCGAAGGTGAAGGTACATACATTCGTTTGGAGCAGTTTCGCCTGGCAGCACCCCTCGGCGGCATCTTCCACGACAAGACTTCAGACCGCGAGAACGACGCTGTCAGACCCCCGTGCGATTGTGATCAGGGGGAAGAATTCACTGATCTCAGTCCAGTTGCGTAAAACTGGACTCTTTCGCACTCAGAAAGTCTCCAGAGAGGGTTCCCATGCCGGCTTCCAAAAAGATTCTCTACGTCGATCTCGACAACACCTTGGTCAACTTCCAGTCGGGCATCGATCGCCTGACCGACGGCGTCCGAGAGAAGTACAAGAACGACCTCGACGAAGCGCCGCACATCTTCTCTCGCATGGATCCTCTCGACGGCGCTATCGACGCCTACCACCAACTGGCACAGCAGTTCGACACCTACATCCTCTCGACAGCGCCGTGGAAGAACGCCACAGCCTGGCACGACAAGGTTCTGTGGGTACAAGAGCACCTCGGAATGGAGGAAGGCAGCGTCGCGTACAAACGTCTGATCCTCTCGCACCACAAACACCTCAATCGGGGCGACTACCTCGTCGACGACCGCGGAGCAAACGGAGCAGATCGATTCGAGGGCGAGTGGATCAAGTTCGGCAGCACCAAGTTTCCCGACTGGAAGACCGTCACCGCACACTTGTCGAAGCTGGCTTGAAACACGAAATCCCCGCTCATGCTTGCATGAGCGGGGATTTCGAGGGAACGAACTAGCGGACGATCTCGCGCCGGACGATCGTTTCGTCGCGGCCGGGGCCGACACCGATGCAGGAGATGAACGCACCCGAAAGCTCTTCGAGACGAAGCACGTAGTTCTGCGCATTCTGCGGCAGTTCCTCGAAGGTGCGAGCCTCCGAGATGTCTTCCCACCAGCCGGGCATCTCTTCGTAGATGGGCTTGGCGTGGTGAATGTCGCTCTGTGACATCGGCATTTCGTCGTGGCGGACACCGTCCACCTCGTACGCGACACAGATCGGCACGGTGTCGAGGCTGCTCAGCACGTCCAGCTTGGTGAGGAAGTAGTCGGTGATGCCGTTGACGCGCGTCGCGTAGCGCGCGATGACAGCGTCGAACCATCCCGTACGACGAGCGCGTCCGGTGGTGACACCGACCTCGCCGCCCTGCTTCGCTAGGTATGCGCCGTGATCGTCGAACAGCTCCGTCGGGAACGGACCGGAACCGACACGCGTCGTGTACGCCTTCAGGATGCCGAGCACGGTGGTGATCTTGGTGGGGCCGATTCCCGAACCGACCGCCGCACCACCCGAAGTGGGGTTGGACGAGGTCACGTACGGGTACGTGCCGTGGTCGACGTCCAGCAGAGTGCCCTGCGAACCTTCGAGCAGAACGGTCTCGCCGCGCTCGAGGGCGAGGTTGAGTTCCAGGCGCGTGTCCGAGATGCGGTGCTTGAAACCCTCGGCCTGCGTCAGTACTTCTTCGACGACCTGCTGCGGGTCGAGTGCCTTGCGGTTGTAGATCTTGACCAGCACCTGGTTCTTGAATTCGAGTGCTGCTTCGACCTTCTGGGTCAGGATCTTCTCGTCAAGGACGTCCGCGGCACGGACACCGACACGGGCGATCTTGTCCTGGTAGCACGGGCCGATACCGCGGCCGGTCGTGCCGATCTTCTTCGCTCCCAGGAAGCGTTCGGTGACCTTGTCGATGGCCACGTGGTACGGCATGATCAGGTGCGCATCAGCAGAAAGCAGCAGGCGGGACGTGTCCACGCCGCGCTCTTCCAGGCCTGCCAATTCGGTCAACAACACACCCGGGTCGACGACGACACCGTTACCGATGACGTTGTTGACGGCGGGGGTGAGGATTCCGGACGGGATGAGGTGCAGTGCGAACTTGTCACCGTTCGGCAGAACCACGGTGTGTCCGGCGTTGTTACCGCCCTGGTATCGCACGACCCACTGAAGCTGCTCGCCCAGTAGATCTGTAGCTTTGCCCTTACCTTCGTCGCCCCACTGGGCGCCGATCAGGACGATTGCCGGCATGACGTTGTCTCCTACGGTCGACGTGCAGCAGTTGTCCCGCCGCATTGGTACTGCCTGGCTTCCGCGCACATGATGCAGCGCCGAACTGTTGCAGTGACCGAAGGAGCAGTCTAGCCCAGAGCACCAGACCAGACCTGACGGTCCAGAATTTGGCCGGTGACCATCACGATTGCGAGTCGACACAGAGACTCGCACTAAGATCGTCGGCAGTGATTCGGACGGCCATTTCGGGGAAGGGTGGCGAGGTCCCACTACCCGAAAAGAAGTCTGATCGAGCTAGGAGTGGCTTTGACCCCTGTGGTGCTCAAATGTGGCGATTCGCCGGTTCCACTCCCCCTGGGTGAACTCACGTCGTTCACTGTCCCCGAGCTTCCGGAGAAGCAAGACTTCGACGAGGCACTGTCCCAACTGCAGGTCGTGACGGAGCCGCGCTTGATCGTCGTGGGCAACGACGGCGCGTTTGCCGCGGCATTGACGCGGTTGATGCGATTGGAGCGACTCAACGTCGAACTCGCCTACGTCACCGAGAACAGGTCCGACGCAACCGATGCGTACAAACTCGCGACCGGTGCACGAGCTGCGCGCACGGCCTTGAAAGGCACAGTTCACACCGTGCCGCTCATTCGCGACGACGCTGGAATCGCGCTGGTAGGTGCAGCAACTATCACGGGTCCGGCGGATGCAGACGAACTTATCGGCGAGGCCTACGTCGACGACAACAAGCTGTTCTCCGGCACAGTCCCCGGCATCCGGATAATGCCGAGCCCCAAGCTCCCCGGGATCAAGGCATCAGTCGACCGCAAGAGCCGCTGGAGCGGGCGACGCTGGCTGGAAGGCCGAGCCATTCAACTGGGCTCGCCGGCAGCGCGACTGGTTCGCGACGGGGTGGCCAACCCACGCGATCTCAAGCGTTCGACCTTCTACCGGCACGACAAGACTTGGTTGTTGGTCAGGTGAGAACCGGAGCAGCACGGTCGGCGGTTCGGCCGAGCCCTGTCTTCCTCGGCGTAGTTGCGATCACTGTCATCGCCGGAATCGTCGCTTGGAACTCGACGTGGGGTTCCATCGCGGGCCGCGCGGGTGTTTTTGTCCTCGTGGTTGCCGGCTGGGTGGTCACGCTCTGCTTGCACGAATTCGCGCATGCCTATCTGGCGTGGCGTCATGGAGACACCGACGTCGAGGCTCGTGGCTACCTGACGCTCAACCCGCTCAAGTACAGCCATCCGATGCTCTCGATCGGTCTGCCGGTGCTGTTCATCGCATTGGGCGGCATCGGGCTTCCCGGCGGCGCCGTGTACCTGCGCACCGGGATGTTCCCGCCCAAGGTGCAGGCCCGAATATCGCTCGCCGGTCCGTTCACGAATGCCGTCGCCGCCGTGATCCTCCTCGTCGTCATACGTACGTACGGCTCATCGGCCGAGCATCTGACGTTCTGGGCCGGCCTCAGTTTCCTGGCTTTCTTGCAGGTCATGGCAACAGTTTTGAACCTGCTCCCAGTCCCGGGTCTGGACGGTTACAACGCGCTGGAGCCCTACCTCGCACCCAATACACGGCACCAACTCGACCAGTTCAAGCCGTACGGACTGCTCCTGCTGGTTGCGCTCCTGTTCGTCCCACAGATCAATGTCGTCTTCTTCGACGCGATCTACTGGATCTTCGAATTGAGCGGTGTGTCCGACTACTACGCCATGCTCGGTAACGCCCTCATGCGTTTTTGGACGTGATCGAGTGCGCTGGAGGAGACTCGTGAGAGTCTGACATTTCAGACATTCATTCTTCTTCAGGGGAGCATCGATGATTGCGACGTCATTTCAGTCCGGCGGAGTGGAGTACACCCTCACGCGGGCCGAGATTCGACACGTGGAGGCACTGATCGACTTGCTCGCCGACGACCCGATCGGCAGCACCCGGGAGACGACCAACCCCGAAGCTCGAACGATCTACGAGGACGCGTTCAAGCGAATCGACGAGGATCCGGCTCAACTTCTCGTCACCGTTCTGGTCGGCGACGCGGTAATCGGCACAATGCAATTGACCTTCATTCCGGGTATGAGCCGGATGGGTGCCACGCGACTGCAGATCGAAGCTGTTCGCGTCCACGAGGACTACCGAAGTAAAGGCATCGGCAGTTCGATGATCCGATGGGCCTGCGAAGAAGGTGCCCGGCGCGGCGCATTTCTGGCGCAGCTCACTTCGGATCAAACTCGCAAGGAAGCTCACGACTTCTACGAGCGACTCGGATTTGTGGCCTCTCATGTCGGGTTCAAGAAATCACTGAGCTGACGCCTTGCCACAAAACTCCCAAACGCGAGCTCGAGCACCGGGGCGTAGAGGTGCCCCGGTGCTCACGTCTTCAGTTGTCGCGGTTCACGCCGCTGTCGGTGGGCTGTTCCCGCCGATCGGCTGCTGATACGGATCGATCGACATCGGTGGATAGAACACTGTTTTTCGATCCGGGCCGATCTCCACCCGCCACTCCGTGTGATGCAGCGTCCGGTGATGATGACCGCACAACAAGATCAGGTTGTCGAGATCCGTTGGGCCACCATCGTTCCAGTGAACAATATGATGGGCATCGCACCACCCCGACGGTGTCCCGCACCCCGGAAACGCACACCCACCATCCCGAACCGCAAGAGCCCGGCGCTGCGGCACCGTCGCGGTCCTTGCTTCTTTGCCGCAGTCGAGCGGAACACCATTCTCGTCCAACAAGATCCGGGTGATCGTGCAGTCGCACGCCAGCATCCGTGCGGTGTCGATACTGATCGGGCCCACCCAATCCGTCCACGCGAACCCCAACTCCTCAGTGGACGGCAGGAGGTCCTTCAACGCCTTGAGGTCCGTCATGTCTTTCGCGGACGCGGTAACGGTGATGTGTGGTTTCACCCCGCCCTCGATCGGACCCAACCCCGCCCGCTCGTACCGGCGCAACAATTCGCAGAACCCGTCCGCACGCCGCAGTGCCGGCGTACGGATGTCCTTGACGCCGTCTTTCTCCGGTGTCGGCGCAGACAGGCTCGACAGCAACGTGATCAGACGCGCCCCGTTCACCGCATCCAGATCACCCTTCACCGACACGCGCCCGTACAAGCCTTTCGAGGCGTAGAACTCGTTACGCTCCGAATCCTCGCCGACCGGAACGCCGTCCTCGCGCTTGCCGTACTGCTTCTCGATTCGGCGGATCGCTGCCCGCACCGCATCACAATCCGCAATGTTCTTCGACGCCAGGCCAAGCAGGATCCCGCGAGCCGTGTCCACGTCCGCCGGCGTCATGTTCTTGGGTGGATGCTGACAGAACGACGCGACCTGACGGGCTTTCAACGCATCAACGTCACCGCGGTGAAACGCATCGCCCACCACGGGTTCGAGCATCAGCAACCGCGCCAACCCGACCAGCAGGCCGCACTCACCGATCTCCAGATTCGTCGACCCGTGCAGCCATTGCGCGATCGCCCGAAAACCCTTCCCGCCGAGAACTTCCCGGGAAAACATCTCCACGATCAGCAGCACCATCCGCGACTGCAACTCGTGTCGGGCGCGCACCAGATCGAGAACCTCACCCTTGAGGTCCTCGCTATCCAGTTGCCATGCTTCCCGACTGTCCATGCTCGAAGTTTAATCGAACATACTTTCGATAACCAGAGACAAACCGGACAACTTCAAGAAGACCTACACTCGAGAGCTGTTGAGATGCATCGCTATTCGCGCAACCGCCGACGCGATTCGTTGACAGAGACTCGCAACTCCCCCAAAGGCACTTCACGACCCGACTCACTGCGCACCTCGACGCGAACGCGCTCACCAGTAGCGTCGTCGACCACCTCCAACGGTCCACCTTTTCCGCCGTGCAGATACTTGTCGCCCCACTGCATCAGCGCGAGAACCGCCGGCAGCAGGTCACGGCCCTTCTCGGTGAGCACGTACTCGTGCCGCGTCCGCTTTCCAGGCTCCTTGTACGGCACACGCTCGAACAGTCCCGCCTCAGTGAGTTCTTTCAGCCTCGCCGACGCAACCGCCTCGGTAATGCCGACTCGCGACGCGAAGTCGTCGAAACGCGTTGTGCCGTAATAGGCCTCTCGCAGAATGAGCATCGCGGATCGAGTGCCGACCACTTCCATGGCCCGCCCGATCGAACAGTGCGTGGCCCGCCAGGCGTCGCGATCTTCGAGCACTCCGGTCAGTCGTACAGCGTCCATGCAATTCACCATACCCCCTGGCTTGCCATAACCATAGCCAGAGTCTAGATTGCTGACTATGGAACTTCATAGCCAGCCGGTGCGGATCGGACCCCTGCTCGCGATACTGTCGGGGGCGCCGTTTGTCGCCAGCCTCGATCTTTTTGTGGTCAACGTGGCCTTCGGCGACATCGCCAAGAGCTACCCGGGTCACTCGCTCGGCGAGTTCAGTTGGATCCTCAACAGCTACGCGATCGTCTACGCCGCACTGTTGATACCCCTCGGACGCTGGGCGGACAGGATCGGGCACAAGCGCGCCTTCATCGCCGGCCTCGCACTGTTCACCCTCGCCAGCGCCGCCTGTGCCTTCAGCCCGTCCTTGTGGGCACTGGTGGTCTTCCGTATCGTCCAGGCAGTCGGCGCCGCAGCGCTCACCCCGGCCAGCCTCGGGCTTCTGATCAATGCGCTTCCCGCCGCGAAACGTCAATCCGGCGTTCGCATCTGGGCAGCCGCCGGCGCTGCAGCAGCTGCATTCGGCCCTGTCGTGGGCGGCATCCTCGTAGAGGCCTCGTGGCGCTGGGTCTTCCTGATCAATGTTCCAGTGGGCATCGTGTTGCTCTACTTCGCAGTCCGACTCGTACCGGATACAACACACAAGGATCCCGATGCCGGTATCGACTTCGTCGGCGCTGCCCTCCTCACCGTCGGAATCGGCTCTCTCGCCCTGGCACTCGTCCAGGGTCCGGACTGGGGATGGACCGACAATCGCGTTCTGATCGCCTTCGCCGTGGCTGCCGTGACACTACTCTCGTTCTGGTGGAGCAACTCTCGTCACCGGACTCCGTTGATTGCTCCGGATCTTCTGAAGATCCGCTCGTTTGCCTGGTCCAACGTCACCGCCATCCTGTTCAGCGCAGCATTCGCCGCGGGTCTTCTCTCGAACATCCTGTGGCTCCAGGAAGCCTGGGGATACTCCGCTCTGCGAACCGGTTTCGCCGTCTCACCGGGTCCGCTTCTCGTTCCGCTGTTCGCCATCGCCGGCGGATCGCTGACGCGCAGGTACTCGGCGGGACGCGTCGCCGCACTCGGCAGCCTTCTGTGGGCAGTCGGAACCGTACTCGTTCTCGTCTCGGTTGATACGACGCCCAACTACGCGACCGGACTCCTACCAGGCTGGATCATCGCCGGGATCGGTGTCGGTCTTGCCCTGCCGACCATTCTGTCGCAGGCCACGGCGGATCTGGCACCTGCCAGATCGGCCACCGGTAGCGCAATCGTCAGCATGAGCCGACAGATCGGAACCGTTCTCGGCGTGAGCGTTCTGATCGCGGTTCTCGGCTCTGCTGTCGACTACGACACCTTCCGCCAGGCCTGGTGGGTGATCTTTGCCGTCGCGCTTGTGTCTGCCCTGACATCACTGGGAATGACACCTGCGACCACACCCACCCCGGTTGTCCCTGTTGAATCCGCCATCCCTGAAAGGAATTTGTCATGAGAGACGCAGTTATCGTCGAAGCCGTTCGCACTCCGATCGGCAAGGGAAAGGCGAACGGCGCCCTGCACGGCATCAACGCCGTCGACCTCCTCGCCCACAGCCTCAAGGCGGTAGTCGAACGCACTGGAATCGATGCAGCACTGATCGACGACGTCATCGGTGGAGCGGTAAGCCAAGTCGGTGAACAGAGCCAGAATGTCACTCGCACTGCCCTTCTCGCCGCAGGCTACCCTGAGTCGGTACCGGGAACCACCGTCGACCGACAGTGTGGAAGTAGCCAACAAGCAGTTCATTTTGCCGCTCAGGGCGTCATTGCCGGTGCGTACGACATCGTTGTCGCTGCCGGAGTCGAGTCGATGAGCCGAGTCCCTATGGGCTCGAGCAGCATCGGGCGCGAATCACTCGGCGTGGGTTTCGAAGAGCGCTATCCGGACGGTCTGGTACCGCAGGGCATCAGCGCCGAATTGATCGCTGCCAAGTGGGGACTGAGCCGCACCCAACTCGACGAGTTCTCGGCGTCGAGCCATCGGAAAGCCGCGCTGGCAACCGAGAGTGGTTACTTCACCAAGGAACTCGCCACGCTCCCGCAGCTGTCGGTCGACGAGGCCATCCGCCCCGGCACCACGGTCGAGACCCTGGCCGGCCTACGGACCGCCTTCGAATCCGACTACTACGCACAGCGATTCCCACAGATCGACTGGTCCATCACCGCGGGCAACAGCAGCCCGCTTTCGGACGGCAGTTCGGCGGTGATGATCACGACCAGTGAGATCGCCGCGAAACTCGGCCTCACCCCGAAGGCACGATTGCACAGCTTCGCAGTTGCCGGCGACGATCCGCTCTACATGCTCACCGCGGTCATCCCGGCTACGCAGAAGGTCCTGGCCCGTGCGGGATTGACGGTCTCGGACATAGATCTGTTCGAGGTCAACGAGGCCTTTGCCCCCGTCGTCCTCTCGTGGGCAGCGGACACCGGCGTCGACCTGTCCAAGGTCAACGTCCACGGCGGCGCCATCGCGCTCGGCCACCCACTGGGCGGCGGCGGAACGCGGATCATGACCACCCTGGTCAACGCGATGGAGCAGCGCGGCGCGCGCTACGGACTCCAGACCATGTGTGAGGCAGGTGGGTTGGCCAACGCGACCATCCTGGAGCGCCTGGGCTGAGCAATCCCCGATGGACGGCATTCCGACATCAGTGACCGAGTGCCGTCCATTCGGGATCCGGCTTGCGCGCAACGACCCGAAACACGATTCCGCCCCGGCCGCTGCGCTGCACCTCGTCGATCAGGAAACCGGCGTTTTCGAGGTATTCAACCGGTTCACGGGTGAGATGATCGGCACCGAACCGAACAAAAAGCGGTTCGACGACCTTCATCAACGTTCGAGCAACAACGTTCTTGCTCGGTCCGTGCTCGGCGAGGACGAATCGACCACCGGGTACCAGGACTCGAAATGCTTCGTTCGCAACTCGGTCCGGATCGGGGATCGTGCAAAAGGCGTAGGTCGAGACCAACGTGTCCACGCACTCGTCGGGAACATCGAGTGCTTGCACGTCTCCGAGTCGTAGGTCGACTTCGGTCTTCACTCCCTCGGAGACCTTGAGCCTGGCCTGATCGAGCATCGCAGTCGAGATGTCCACGCCGATGACGTAATCGACGTCGTCTCCGTAGAGAGGCAGGTTCAGTCCGGTACCCACGGCGATCTCGACCACGCGGCCATGCGCCTGGTCCACGGCCCATTTCCGGGCGTCACCGAGCACAAAGCGTTCGAAGCGCCCGATCTGTCGGTCGTAGTGCGCCGCCATTGCGTCGAAAGTCTTGGCGACCTGTGCAGTGTCTGGTTCACGCATAGTGCCCCGTTTCGATCGATCTTCTGTGCAGTCTTACACGCGGGCACCGGGTCGGGAAGACCTTTCGTGACGAAGGGCAACCGACCTCGCGAGGTCGTCCCTGACGGATGCCCCCGGTATCGTTCCAGGTGACCTGACCTCACCTACGACGATCATGGATAGAGACCTCGTGCGATCAAGTAACTGCGTCACCGGTTCGGTCCGGCCACCTTTTTCCACTGATTCCACTGGAGGTCTGTGATGGCCGGCGGACTCTTCGCCCTGCTCGACGACGTCGCAGCCCTGGCTCGTATGGCTGCCGCCTCGATCGACGACGTTGCCGCCGCAACCGGTAAGGCGACCGCCAAAGCGGCCGGCGTCGTCATCGACGACGCAGCCGTCACGCCGCAGTACGTCCGTGGGCTCGCAGCCGAACGCGAGTTGCCCATCATCAAGCGCATCGCCATCGGATCGTTGCGCAACAAGCTGCTGATCATCCTTCCGATCGCTCTGCTGCTGAGTCAGTTCCTCCCCTGGCTGCTGACGCCACTGTTGATGGTCGGCGGCTGTTACCTCAGCTACGAAGCGGTTCACAAGATCTGGGGTGCAATCTTCGGCCACGGTGACCACCACGAGGCCGCTGACGAGCATCCTCGCGACGAAGAAGCAGTGGTTTCGGGCGCCGTCCGCACCGACCTGATCCTGTCCGCCGAGATCATGGTGATCGCACTCAACACCATCGCAGGCGAAGGCTTCTGGAGCCGATTGGTGATCCTTGCCGTCGTGGCGGTCGTCATCACCGTGGTCGTCTACGGCGTCGTCGGACTGATCGTGAAGATGGACGACATCGGATTGAAGATCGCCGAGACGTCGTCTGGCTTCACCCACAAGGTCGGCCGAGGCCTCGTTCGCGGCATGCCTCACGTGATGTCAGTGCTCTCGGTCGTGGGAACCGCCGCGATGTTGTGGGTCGGTGGCCACATCCTGTTGGTCGGCATCGACGAACTGGGCTTCCACCCGCTCTACGACGCCGTTCATCACGGCGAAGAAGCAGTCAGTGACATCGCCGGAGTCGGTGGCGTGCTGGCGTGGATCGTCAACACACTTGCCTCGGCAGCACTGGGCCTGGTGGTTGGCGCCGTTATCGTCGCCGCTCAACTGGGTATCACCCGCATGCTCGCAAAGCGTTCTGCGACGGCTTAGCTGTCGTGCCCGTGGCGGAGCACCATCTGCTCCGCCACGGTGCGTATCCCGTCACGCAAAGACGAGGGTTCGAGCACCTCGACGTCGGCTCCCAGCCCGATCAGCTGCGAGAGCGCGACAGCTTCGCTCTCGAGTTTCAGCTCGGCACTGACCCATCCGTCGTTGTCCTCTGGCCCCACTTCGACTGCAGCGGCAAGCTCGCCCACCACATCGGGGAGCCGGCGCCTGCCCTCTGGTGTCAATCGCACGCGACACTCGAAGCGAAGCAGCGACCGGTCGAACTCGGCCATCGACGCCGCCCACCACGACGGCAGGTCGAAATCCACCGGCCGAGTGAACGAATCATCTTCTACCACGGCATTTTTGATGCGCCCGACTCGAAACGACAGCGTTCGACCGTTCATCCCCGCCACCAGATACCAAACACCGGCTTTGATGACCAGACCCAGCGGATCGACCGTCCGCTCGCGATCGCGATAGGCGAAGCGCAGTCGACGCGAGTCCAGCACAGCGGATGTGACGATCGGAAGCGCAGAGATGTCGTCGACGCCGCCGAACCAACCCGGAACGTCCACGAGAATGCGGTCCTGCCACAACCGTGCGCTCTCGCGCAGCGGACCGGGCAGGGAGCGGAGCAGTTTGGCGCCCGCCGAACCGACGGCGTCTGATCGTCCGAGATCTGCAGCGATGGACGGCACACCCAACAGCATGAGTGCGGACGTCTCGTCGTCCGTCATGCCGGACAACTTGGATTGCCAACCGTCGAGCAGACGGATGCCACCACCGGGGCCGCTCTCGGTCCAGATCGGCACACCGGCAGCCGACAACGAGGCCACGTCGCGGTAGATCGTCCGCACTGACACACCGAACTCGTCGGCCAACTGCTCGGCGACGACGCCGCGACTCCCCTGCAAACGCAGCATGAGTTGGAGTAACCGCGCGGATCTCATGGACCGAACATTACCGAGAATCACTGACAGAAGTTGTCAGGAATAGGGGTGCACAATGACCGTCATGGTCACCTGGAAGCAGTTCTCCGAAGAAGTACCCGCTCTTGCCGACGCGGTCCTAGCGCGGTTCAAAGCCCACAAGCATCACGTCCTCGCAACGCTGCGCAAGGACGGCTCACCACGGGTCAGCGGCACCGAAGTCGAAATCCTCGACGGGCGTCTGGTGCTCGGTTCGATGTTCGGCGCACTCAAGGCGAAGGATCTCATCCGTGACGGGCGCTACGCCCTCCACAGCAATCCCGGCGAGCACACCATGGAGGGCGGTGACGCGAAGATCGCCGGACTCGCACGCGAGGTGACCGGCGACGAGTTCGAAGCCGTGCTCGCAAGCTACACCTACGAAGTTCCGAAGCCTCTGCACCTCTTTGTCCTCGACATCGACGAGGTGGTGCACACGACCGTCGACGACGAACACATGTATGTCGATCTCTGGAAGCCGGGCAAGGAGATCACCCGCTTCACCAAGTGACGTTCTTCTCGCAGTGCTCGCCGTTGGCACACGATTCCACCTGAACGGTGGCGTGGGAAAGACCGTGACTCTCGAGGACGGTGCGCGCGGATTCCAGAACGTTCGACGAATTCGCGTCACTGGTCAGGTGGACTGTCGCGACATCCATGCCGGTGGTGAGCGTCCAGACGTGTAGGTCGTGAACACCCATCACGCTCGGCAGCGCCGCCAGGTCGGCCTCGACCGCTTCGACGTCGACGTCGGCCGGCGAAGCCTGCGTCAGAATGCGCAGCGATGCTGCGGCCAGTTTGATCGCACGCGGCACCACCCACAGCGAGATGAGAACACCGACGACGACGTCTGCCCACGTCCAGTTGAACAGCAGGACAAGGCCACCGGCGATCAGAACGCCGACGCTACCGACGGCGTCGGCAAGCACCTCGAGGTAGGCGCCACGCACGGCCAGGCTGTCCTTGGAATCGCCGCGCAGCATCAGCATCACGACGATGTTCGCGGCCAATCCGGCAGCCGCCGTGATGATCAGGGCGCCGCCCGGGATCTCGGGTTCGTTACCGATGCGGCCGATTGCCTCGTAGAAGACCCAGGCGGCGACGGCCAGCAGCATCACCGCATTGGCCATGGCGGTCAGCACTTCGGCGCGGTGCCAACCGAAGGTCCTGGCCGCGGTGGTGCTGCCCCTCTTCGCGAGCAGCAGCGCCGTCAGTCCCATGGCCATACCCACCACGTCTGTGAGCATGTGACCGGCGTCGGCAAGCAGAGCCAACGAGTTGATCAGGATACCGACCGTGGCCTCGAGTACGAGGAACGCAACGAGGATCGCAAGCGCGATCGCCATTTTTCTGATGCGTTGCGGTGACGGTCCTACGCCGACCGAATCTGCTGCCGAGTGGCCATGTGAATGACCGTGCCCTGCTCCCATTTGTCCTGTTCCCTCCCAAGTCCTTCTCAGAGCATATGCATACATTCGCATACATACAATGAGTTGCTCAGTGAGCGGGAAACGGCAGAGGTCAGTGATCCGGCTCGTAGGCGGGATGAGGCACGGTGGGCGGCAGAGTGGCGATCGACGAGATTCGCTTCATGCCCGCGACCTGCAACAGGTCGACGACCAGCGATCGAATCTGGGCGAACACCACCGTCGAGGACAAGCCCGCGTTCTCCACTATCGCCGGTTTCAGTTCCTTCGCGACCGAGCGCAGGACGCGCGCTGCTTCGGCCTGATCAGGCTGCTCCCCCGGCTCCGCCAGGATCATGTCCTCGAGAACTTCGACGGCTTTCGACAAGCGCTCGACCTGAGCCACCAGACGCGGATCGAGGATCTCGTCGTCCCTGACCAACGTCAACGAACGACGCGCGAGCACTCGAATGTTGCGCATCGCGTTGTCGATGGGATCGGCTGTCGCCATGAGCCTTTCGAGGCGAGGCCGACTGTTCCAGTACAGCGGGGAGATTCGGCTGATCTCGCGACCGCCGAGAAGGTTACTGCGCAACCCGTCGATGGCACCCTGAGTTGCGCGCGCCTTCTGCAGTGCCTTGACGATCGGGTCCGGGTCATTCGCGACGAGGCCGTCTGCCACCAATTGCAGTACCTCGGAAGCTGTTCCGAGGATCGATGCAGCATCCTTGCGCGCGCGTCGTACCGGGTGGGTGGGGATGATCGCGACCACCGCGATACCCACCAGACCACCGACAAGGGCATCGATCATGCGATCGGGACCGCCGCTGCCGCCCGGCGGGATCAGCGTCGCCACCAGCACAGCCGAGTTTCCCGCCTGCATGGAGAAGATCGGCCCGCTGTTGAGAAGCACCGCGACGGACATCGCCAGCACGACAACCAAACTGATCTGCCACGGTCCGCTCCCGATACCGGAGATGATCAGATCACCGATTCCGATACCGACCGTGACTCCCGCAACCAACTCGAACGAGCGTCGTAGTCGTGCACCCAACGACAGACCGAGCGAGACCACAGCGGCAATCGGCGCGAAGAACGGCGCGTGGTGCCCGATCACCGTGGTGGCAACCCACCACGCCAATCCGGCCGCCAAGGCACATTGAATGATCGGTAGCGCCGACGTCTGAAGCCGACGCACCGATTTGCGAGCCCGGTCCTTGATGCCGGCCCGGCTCGGACGGAAACTGCTAACCGAGGCCAAGCGCTTCGGCGGCGTTGGGATCGCAGTCTTCGAGCAGATCGAGGCAACGCGCGTACTCGTCGGCTTCACCGATCGTCTTCGCGGCCTTGGCCAGGACTGCGACGCAACGCAGGAAACCACGGTTCGGTTCATGGCTGTAGGGCACGGGACCGAAACCCTTCCAACCGTTGCGACGCAGTTGGTCGAGTCCGCGGTGGTATCCGGTACGCGCGTAGGCGTAGGCCGTGATGGTTTCGCCCTTGTCCAGGGCAGCCTCGGCCAGGTAGGCCCACGCAATGGAGGCAGTGGGGTGGTCGGCCGCTACCTGGGCCGGTTCAGCGTGGTTGAGCAGTGCCGATTCCGCGTCGTCGTCGCCGGGAAGCAGAGTGGGCTTGGGTCCGAGCAGGTCACCGAATTGGGTCATGCGCTCATTGTGCCCGCTACGCCTTTCTGCCACAGGACCGCCTCGCCGACGGTCGGAGTTATGCAGGCTACATACCGGTCGTTACCCTGACATGGTCATTGCTGCATAAGACCGAAGGGTTACCCGTGCCGGACTCGAAAGACGACAACTCGAAAAAGAGCGCAGCACCGAAGGGTGCGCCCGAGAAGTCGGCCCCGACCGAACCTGCGACTGTGGCGATCCAGAAGACAGACAAGGCCTCGAAAGCGGACGGCGACGCCAAAACTGCCAGCGCACCAACCGTCGCGATCCCCAAGGCAACTCAGGCAACCACAGCAGCACCGACACCCCGGCCCAAGCCGGAGCCTGCCACCGTCGCGATTCCGAAAGCCACGCAGCCGACACCACCACCCCGGCAGGCTCCGACCCCACCACCACCGCAGCGCGCCGCGCCTCAACCACCGCAGCGCGCCGCGCCTCAACGTGTGGGTGTCGCAGCGACCCCACCGCCGGCTCAGCCGATGCCGACTCGCATCGAGCCCGCCGCGCCGGAGAAGACCAAGCGCAGCGGCAAGGGCTGGTACATCGCGGCAGCAGCGGCCGGCGTCGCCGTCCTCGCGGCGATCGGCGTCGCCGTATTCGTCTCGTCCAACAGCGGTAGCGGTGAAAGCTCACCCGAAGCTCAGGTCCAGACCGCCATCTCGACGTATGTCGACGCTCTGCAGACCGGCGATCTGGCAACGCTGCGAACGTCGACCTGTGGGGCGTTGGGCGAGTACTACCGCACCATTCCCGACGCAGCGTTCGCTCAGGTCCACGACAATGCCGTCGCTCAGAAGACGATCCCGCAGGTCGGAGCCGTCGACGCGGTGCGCATCACCGACGACACCGCGATCGCTCAGGTCCAGGCGAGTTTGCCGAGCACGGGCGAGCAGTCGTGGCGCACGTTCGACCTCGAGCGCCAGGACGGCACGTGGAAGGTCTGCGATCCCAGCAAGTAGGTACCTGAACAGAAAATGCGCGCCGGCGAGAATTTCGCCGGCGCGCATTTTGTTCTGTGAAGCGCAGTTGTGAAACCGATCAGCCTGCCGACACCGAGCGTCCGGCCGACTTCAGGTCGTTGCACGCCTCGACGACGCGAGCCGTCATGCCGGCTTCGGCCTTCTTGAGGTAGCTGCGCGGGTCGTATGCCTTCTTGTTTCCGACCTCGCCGTCGACCTTGAGGACGCCGTCGTAGTTGGTGAAGAAGTGTCCGGCGATCGGACGGGAGAACGCGTACTGGGTGTCGGTGTCGACGTTCATCTTGACGACGCCGAAGTTCAGCGAGTCCTCGATCTCCGACTTCAACGATCCCGATCCACCGTGGAAGACGAAGTCGAAGGGCTGCGAACCGGAAGCCAGGCCGAGCTTGGCGGCGGCGACCTTCTGGCCCTCTTCGAGAACCTCGGGCTTGAGCTTGACGTTGCCCGGCTTGTAGACGCCGTGGACGTTGCCGAAGGTGGCGGCAAGGAGGTACTTGCCCTGTTCGCCGATGCCCAGAGCATCGACCGTCTTCTCGAAGTCTTCGCTCGAGGTGTAGAGCTTGTCGTTGATCTCGGCTTCGACGCCGTCTTCTTCGCCGCCGACGACACCGATCTCGACCTCGAGGATGATGCGTGCAGCCTTCGAGAGGGCGAGCAGTTCCTTGGCGATGGCCAGGTTCTCGTCGATCGGGATAGCCGAGCCGTCCCACATGTGCGACTGGAACAGCGGGTTGCGACCGGCGTCGACGCGCTCCTGCGAGATCGCGAGCAGCGGACGCACGTAGGTGTCCAGCTTGTCCTTCGGGCAGTGATCGGTGTGCAGCGCGATGGTGACGTCGTACTTTGCCGCGATCACGTGTGCGAACTCGGCGAGCGCAACAGCGCCGGTGACCATGTCCTTGACGCCCAAACCGGAACCGAACTCGGCGCCGCCCGTCGAGAACTGGATGATGCCGTCACTGCCGGCGTCCGCGAAGCCCTTGATGGCTGCGTTGATGGATTCGGAGCCGACACAGTTGATGGCGGGGAAGGCAAAGGAATGCTCCTTGGCCCGACCAAGCATCTCGGCATAGACCTCGGGAGTTGCGATAGGCACGGCGGGAGTCCTCCATATACGTGTCGTTCGGAGCGCTCGGCGATGTGAAAGCGCTTCGTGTGGTCCTAGCAGTATGGCAAGTCCGACTCGTCACGTCTCTTTGCGGTCTCGGCCCGCCGCCACCGACGCGATGACCTGCGGTGGTGGGAAACACTCAGATTCGGCCGGTACTCTGGCCACCGTGAATGTGCAGGCAGCAACTGAATCCGTGACGAACCTGGCCTTGCTGCCCGGCTTCCTCGATCCCGTGAACCTCTTGAATTCCTTCGGAACGTGGGTTCTGGTGGGATTGCTTCTGGTGGTCTTCATCGAATCAGGCCTGCTGTTTCCGCTCTTGCCCGGCGATTCGCTCCTCTTCACCGCAGGGCTGATCGCGGCGTCCAAGTCCACCGAGATCGAACCGTTCGCGCCGCTGTGGGTGCTCCTGGTGACCATTCCGATCGCCGCGATTCTGGGTGACCAAGTCGGGTTCTACATCGGCGCCAAGGGCGGAACTGCCCTGTTCAAGACGGACGACGCGCGGTTCTTCAAGAAGAAGTACATCGACGAGTCACACGCCTTCTTCGAAAAGCACGGCCCGATCACCATTATCCTGGCTCGGTTCGTGCCGATCGTGCGTACTTTTGCTCCGGTTGTCGCCGGCGCTTCGAAGATGAAGTACTCACTGTTCCTGACGTACAACATCGTCGGCGGCATCCTGTGGGGTGCCGGCGTGACTTTGCTCGGCTACCTCCTGGGGCAGATCGAATTCATCCGCGACAATGTCGACTACATCTTCATCTTGATCGTCCTGGTGTCGGTTCTGCCGATCGTCTTCGAAATCGGGAAACGAATTCTGGCGTCGAGACGTGGTGAAACGGCGAATACTTCCACTACGGACAATTCGACGGTGACAGTCCCCGAAGACCCCACCCCCTGATTGCAGAACGAGGCGAAGAACTGACGACGATGACGCTCGCATCCGGCAGTTTCTCCCCGCTCGAGACTGCCGGGCCTCTGTTGGTCTGGATCATCGTCGTCACGTTCGTCTTCATCGAGTGCGCGATCATCCTCGGGTTGTTTCTCCCCGGTGATTCGCTTCTGATCACAGCCGGAATCGTTCTTGCCGGCCACGAATCCGGCGCGGGCCACGTGTGGGCGTTGTCTGTCGGTGCGATGATCGCGGCCATTGCCGGCAACCAGGTCGGGTACGTCATCGGCCACCGGACCGGCAATCACATCAAAGCCCGTAAGGGCGGCAAGTACTTCACCGAGAAGAACCTGCACCGCGTGAACATCCTGTTGGAAAAACACGGGTTCTGGGCGGTCCTGATTGCTCGCTGGGTTCCGTGGGTGCGCACCCTGTGCCCGATGGTCGCGGGCGCAGCCAAGATGAACCACACGCGCTACACCATCGCGAGCACCATCGGCGCGATCATCTGGGCGCCCGTGCTCCTGCTACTCGGTTTCTACGGTGGCTCGTTCCTCGATCGCGTGCCGTGGTTGCTGCCCGCCGTGCTGATCGTGATGATGGTCAGCTTGGTCATCGGTACTGCGCTGGGAATCTGGCAGTACCGCAAGGAGATGGCCCGACCGGCCGAAGACGTCGAGGTCGAAGAAGTCCTCGACTAGAAGCTGACTGCTCAGTGCAGGTGGCTCTGGTCCCACGCCGGCAGCGGGTCTTCGTAGCGAGTCCATGCCCGCGGTCCTTCACGTAGTTCGTCATCGGTCAGCAGAGCCGGATCGAGGATTCGTGACGGCTCCGCCGGGTCCAGTTTCACTCCGATGAACACGATCTCCTGCCCTGGCACCTCCGCCGCCGACGCCCACAGTTGAGCCGGTTCGATGACGAGGTTGGGGCCTGCCTGCGACCAGATCGCGGCGAACTCGGGCCGACTGGCGATCCAGCAGAATCCCTTGCTCCGCAGGAGTCCGGCGAACTGACCGAGCGCGGCCTCGAGTCGCGCCGGATGAAAGGGTCGCGAGGCGCGGTATGTGACGCTGCGTATTCCGTATTCCTCGGTTTCCGGGGTGTGCCCACCGGCCAGTTCCTCGTCCCAACCGGGTACCTGCGCAGCAAGTTCCGGGTTGTAGAGACCGGTTTCGAGGACACGGTCGAGGGTGACGTTGCCGTGATCTGTTCGAATCAGTTGAGCGGTGGGGTTGAGCCTACGAAGCGTCGCCTCGACGGTTCCTGCCGCCCGCGGGCTCACCAGGTCGGTTTTGTTCAGCAAGATGACGTCGGCGAACTCCACCTGATCGACCAGGAGATCGGAGATGCTGCGTCCGTCCCCCTCCCCGGCTTCGAGGTTGCGCTCGTCCAGTCGTTCGCCTTTTGCCAGCTCGCCGAGGAAGGTCGACGCGTCCACCACGGTCACCATGGTGTCGAGCTTCGCGAGCGAGCCGAGGCTGAAACCGTCCTCGAATTCCCAGTCGAAGGTGGCCGCCACCGGCATCGGTTCGGAGATGCCGGTGGACTCGATCACCAACTGATCGAATCGCCCCTCTCGGGCCAGGGCGCCGACGGCGTCGATCAGATCCTCACGCAGCGTGCAGCAGATGCATCCGTTGGTCAGCTCGACCAACTTCTCTTCCGTGCGGTCGAGATGACCCTGGCCCGCGACGAGGGCCGCGTCGATGTTGATCTCGCTCATGTCGTTGACGATGACGGCGACCCTACGGCCATCGCGATTGGCGAGAATGTGGTTGAGGAGTGTGGTCTTGCCTGCGCCCAGAAATCCGGACAGCACGGTTACCGGTAGCTGCTTCATTCCTTAATGGTAACCATTGTCATTATCGACAACAGCAGGCGGGCCTACTGCGCTGCAGAGGCACTACCCGAGAACTGGCTCTCGGGCCTCGGCAAACCGAAATGATCACGAAGGGTCGTACCCGTGTATTCAGTCCGGAAAAGACCGCGATCCTGCAGGATCGGGACCACACGCTCGGTGAATATCTCGAGCCCACCCGGGTAGTACGGCGGCATGACGTTGAAGCCGTCAGCAGCACCGCTGGTGAACCATTCCTCGATCGTGTCAGCCACCTGCTCGGCGGTTCCGGCAAACACCCGGTGTCCGCGCGCACCCGCCAAACGATGAAGCAGTCCCCGAACCGTCGGACGCTCACGCTCGACGATGCCGGCGATCACCTGCAATCTACTTTGCTTGTTGTCGGTGACATCACCTGCCGCCGCGAACAATTCGACGGGAACCGGTGCATCCAGTTCCAGATTCCGAACATCGGTCCCGGTGAGTGCACCGAGTTGCGCGAGCCCGTACTCCGGCGAGGTCAACTCGTTGAATTCTCGCTCGAGCGCCTTGGCTTGTTCCTCGGTGTCACCGATGAACGGGCTGATTCCCGGCAGAATCTTGACATGATCGGGGTTGCGCCCGAACTGCGCAGCCCTCGACTTGATGTCGGTGTAGAACGCCTGCGCATCGGAAAGTCTCTGGTGCGCTGTGAAAATCGCCTCCGCATACTGACCGGCAAACGCGCGACCGTCGTTGGACGCACCGGCCTGCACCAGCACCGGGTATCCCTGCGGCGTTCGCGGTGCGTTGAACGGTCCCCGCACCCGAAGATGCCGCCCGACGTAGTTGATCTCGTGAATCTTGTTTCTGTCCGCGTAGATTCCGTTCTCCCGGTCCAGACTGATCGCGTCGTCCTCCCAGCTGTCCCACAACCGCACCACCGCGTCGACGAATTCCCTTGCACGCGAATACCGGTCCCCGTGATCCGGGTGCTTGGCCAGCCCGAAGTTGGCTGCCGCCAGATCCGTACCCGTGGTGACGATGTTCCACCCCGCGCGTCCGTTCGAGATGTGGTCGAGCGAGGCGAACAGCCGAGCCAGGTTGTACGGCTCGTAGTACGTGGTCGACGCCGTCGCGATCAATCCGATTCGCTCGGTCACCACTGCAATGGCCGTCAACAAGGTGATCGGCTCCAATGTCCCTGCGGGACCGTGCTCGACGTCGCTGCGCAACGCGGGACCGTCGGCGAAGAAGATTCCGTCGAACTTCGCCGCCTCAGCAGTGCGAGCGATCTCCTGGAAATACGTGACGTCGAACAGACGTTCCGGGGTTGTCCACGGATGACGCCACGCCGCTTCGTGATGACCGGCGGGGTGGATGAACGCGTTGAGGCTCAGTTGGCGCGGAGAATCAGACATGCCTGAATGCTGGCAACTGCCGCCGCAGTCCGACAGGGTTAGGGTTCGCGTGATTCCAACTCAGGGTGGGCAGGTCGGTATCGTCACATGGGTGAGCCGCGTAGTTGTAGCCGAGTTCGTACCGTCCGGAGCGACAGCAACTGTTCTTCATCAGTGGTGTGAGGTGTTCGCCGAAGGCCAGCGTCACCTGTCCGGGACTGCGCCGACAGCGACTGCGCTGATGGAAATGATCGAGGCCGAGGACAATTCGGCCGATGTACGGCGTTGGATTGCACGCGACGCCGGCACCGACGAGGTCCTCGGCATCGCCCAGGCACGACGCAACTCGGCCGAAGCCGATCTCGCAGAGTTTCGGATGTACGTGACACCCCACGCGCAGCGACGAGGGGTGGGACGAGCGCTTGCCGAACTCGTCGAAGTCGACATCGCCGGGTTCGGCGTGCGAAGAATCAGAGTGACGGCGCTCGTCGGAAGCGCAGCCGAGCATTTCCTGCGATCGTTCGACGGTCACCGCGTGTTGCTTCGGTTGGCCAACCAGGTCCAGCACCTCAGTGCTCCCACCGCACACAGCGCTCGCCCCGGCTATCGAATCGTCAGTTGGCGCAACCGAACCCCGGACGAGCTGGTCCACTCCTTCTCGGAGGCATTGAACCGACTCCTCGACGCGCCGGGCGCCGAACTGCAGGTGCCCGAACGCAATTGGGGAGCCGACGAGGTCAGATCGTGGGAACAGAAGATGACGGACGGCTCTCAAGTGCTCCTGGTGTGCTGCGCGGTCGACGACAGCGTCGGCGAAGTAGCCGCAGCGACAGTGGTGACGGTGGACGAACATGACAGCACCCACGCATCGCAGCACGACACCGTGGTACTTCCCCAGCACCGCGGGCACGGTCTCGCTCAGTGGGTCAAGGAGCAACAAGCGTCTGTATTGGCAGCTGAATTTCCCTCCCTGCGAAAGATTTACACAACGGTGAACGCGGAGAATCACCCGATGCTGACCGTCAATCGGAGCCTGGGATACCAGACCGTCGCGGAGCGGATCCTGGTGGAAATCAGGAGAGCCGAGAGTGCGCCGCACAAGCCTCGGTGACGATCTTCCTCCACAGGAGCGGGTGAGACTGCCAGAAGTTGTGCGCGACACCGTCGACGACCTCGAAACTACCGTTAGGCACGAGCTCGGCCAGTTACTGCAACGGCCACGACGGGCGAATGTCGTCGGCCGCCGCGAGAAATGTCATGGGCACTGGTGAGTCGGCCAACTGCCGAAACAGCTGTGGTTCATGGATCCATTCGATGAACGATTCTTGAAGCGATTGCCAGACAACAGGTTCCCAAGGTATCTGCGGGTCCGGCTCGATTCCCGCTTCGTACTGCTTCGACCATGTCCGGTCCTTGTGGAGGCCGTGCCCCGCGATGCCGACGACGCCGGACACCGATTCCGGACAGTCGAGTGCGTACCGCACCGCCAAGTCGGATCCCCACGAGTGCCCCAGCACGACCCAGCTGTCGATCTCGAACGTGCGTCGGACGAGTTCGAGGTCCGCAACGGCCTGCGCCATCGTATGAGCGCCGCCACCGGACCGGCCGACTCCGCGTGGCTCAGGGCACCACGCGCGCATTCCTTCCGGAACCAGCTCGTCGTGAGCAAGATAGTGAACGCATCCCGGGCCGCCGGAGAGAACCAGAACGTCCGCCCCTGCCCCACCGACATCGATGTGAAGACGTACGCCGTCCGTGTCGACCGCGTGCCCGGATTCCATGAGGGAAAAGCCTAACGCTTACGCGGGTATCCAGCCGCCGAGACGACAAATGCCGCCTCCATGAGCATCCACCCACCTACCTGCACCGAGAGGTCTCGCTCGGGCACGCTCGACGAGCGCACGGTTCCGGCGGCGAAGGTGGCGATGTCGCCGGACAGACTCGGCAATTGAGCATCCTTGGTCCAGTCGTGCCCGAACAGCGGCAGACCTTCGATCTGCAGTCTGTTGTTCCAGGCCGCTTCCGCGGAGGACAGAACGATCTGCGCTGCGAGTTCGCGCGCTCGCAGGTCCTCGTGAGTCTCCCAGGACAGGTTCACCACCACGAACGCGAGGTAGCGAGCCAGGATTGCGTTGAACAGTCCGCCGTCGCCTCCGCCACCGCCCGTGATGACTCCGTACTCGGTCATGCCGTCGTACACGGCGTCGACGAGTTTGTGGACTCGCTCGCGGTGGCGCGGTTCGCCCAATCGTGTCGACAACTCGGTTTCCAACCCCAGCGTGACGCCCTGACAGTACGAATAGATCGCGCGCTCGAGGGTGCCGTCGCGGCGGATACCGTCGAAGATCAGTCCGGAGTCCGGATCCCGCAGTGTCTCGTCGATCCAGTCGGCCGTTGCCTGCGCACGCCAGAGTTTTCCGGTGCGCGCCAGCATGATTCCGGCGGGTCCGTTTGCCGGTGTGTTGTAGAAATCGGAGCCTTTGCACCACGGAATACCGCCGCCGTCGGCCGGGGACCACGAATCGAAGAGTTGCGATTCGAGCGCCTGAACCGCGGTTCGGTGATCGACCGAGAACATGCGTTGCGCACGTTCGAGCGAAAGGCCCAGCCACGCCATGTCGTCGTAGTAGTTGTTGGTCCACGCCGAGACGTTGCGGACCCGCACACTGCGGGCAACCTTCGCGACCCGGCGACGACGCTTGGGGGTCGGGTCACGTTCGAGTGCGTCGATCGCAGTATCGAGCAGGTGCGCTTGCCACCAGTAGTGCCACGGCTTGAACATCCGCTCGCGTCGAACAGCAGGCCAGGCAACCACGCCGAGTGCTGTCCGGGGCATTCCCCACAGGCGCCGAAGGTGACGACTGACTATCGCGCCCTCAGCCGCATCGGCCCGCTCTGCCCACACTTCCTGCATAACTACCTATCCTGTCTGGTCGAGGCGCTACACGCTAGCCGGAATTCGCGAGCGAGATCAGCGGGAATCGGCGAGATCGGCATGCTCACGTACCCACGCGTGCATCGCGATGCCGGCCGCGACACCGGCGTTGATGCTGCGAGTCGAACCGAATTGTGCGATCGAGACCGTCATGGACGCAACCTCTTTCGCATGATCGGTCACTCCGGGGCCTTCTTGACCGAACAGCAGGATGCACTCCCGCGGCAGGCTTGCCGTTTCCAGCGGCACCGACCCCGGGGTGTTGTCGACGGCCACGATCGTGAGTGAATTCTCACGGGCGTACTCGACGAGTTCGCCGATGTCTGCATGGTGAACGATGTGTTGGTATCGATCGGTCACCATGGCGCCCCGCCGATTCCAGCGCCGACGCCCCACGATGTGGACCGCGGCCGCGGCAAACGCGTTGGCCGTGCGGACCACCGTGCCGATGTTGGCGTCGTGCGCGAAGTTCTCGATGGCGACATGCATCGTGTGACGGCGCGAGTCGATGTCCTCGACGATCGCTTCCCGCGTCCAGTACCGATACTCGTCCAAGACGTTTCGACGATCACCCTCGGCCAGAAGTACCGGGTCGTAGCGCTCGTCGGTCGGCGGTTCCGTGTCGTGCTCCTCGGCCCAGGGTCCGACGCCGTTGGGATTCTCGCCCCACTCGGTGGGTCCCGGTTCACCGGCTCCGCCGGACACGTCGTCGGCTGCGACTTCGGTCATCAGAACACCTCGTTGGAATCTGCAGCCACGGTGAAGCCGTGCGTGGTCTGATCGTTGACACACGAGACGTCTGTCGCGGTGGTCGTACAGGTGAAACCCAGTTTGCTCAGCGGTTGACCGGCCGCCAACACCGGATCGGCGTCGGGTCCGCCAGAGGTGTACACCTCTCCGCCCGAACACATGAAAGCACCCTCACCCTCGTCGGTGACGCGAATACCGTTGCCCCAGTTGACCATGCAGCTCTCCGGCCGCGGCGGAACGGGAGTGGTCGTTCCCTCGCACCCGGCTTCGATTCTGGTGGGCAACTTGATGATGCCGCACTGGAAGTTTCCGTCGGGAGTGGTGAAGTAGTACGACTCGTTGCGCTCGAACTGCACGTCCGTGAGTGTCGTCGTCGGTGGCAGCGTCGTGGTCGGTGGTTCGGTGGTCGTGGGGACGACGGGCGCGACGGTGGTGGTTGTCGTCGGCACTGCGGTAGTGGTGGACGAACTGGGCTGCGCCGCTACGGTCGGCGCTGAGTCCGCCTCCCCGCTGCACCCTGCGAGCACGAGCGCCGACCCGACGCCCAACAAGACGAACCCCACCCGAACACGAACCACCCGACTACCTCCACACACGTCATCTTGGCCCAGCAACAGCCGACAGTGCACTCTATCGTGCGGTCGACTAAGTGCTGGTGACGCGCTTGTTCATCAGCCGTGAGAGCCACGCGGGCGAGAACCGCGACGCGCTGAGGAAGAGCTTCGCCTGAGTTCCGACCGGGTAGTGAACCTTGTGCATCCGTCCGGCGCCGCGTGTGGCCGCCCACAGTTCCTGCGCGACGTCGGTTGCAGTCAGCTTGATACCCAACGATCTGGTGGCTCCGGTGTCCATTCCAGTGACCATCGCGGTCTGGACGAACAACGGCCAGAGCGCGAGAACACGGATGTCGTGCTGTGCCCATTCCAGATCGAGCGCCTCGGTCAGGCCGCGGATCGCGAACTTGGTTGCACCGTACGTCGCCAGTTCGGGCTGGCCGTAGATCGCCGAAGCGGAGCACAGATTGACCACCTGGGCGCCGACGGTATCGCGGAGGTACGGGAAAGCCGTGTGCGTGCCGTTGAGGGTGCCGGTGATGTTGATGTCGACCATTCGGCGATGCGCCGCAAGAGAAATATCCTCGAACCGTCCCGACGAGAGCACGCCCGCATTGTTGATCAGGATGTCCAGACGCCCGGACTCCCCGGCAAAATCGGCCAGACACTGCGCCCATCCCGCCGGATAGGTGACATCCAGGACACCCGTCACGACGCTCCCACCGAAACCGTCGATCTCGGCCTGCAAGGAGGCAAGGCCGGCGTCGTCGATGTCGAACGCGCCGACGCGGTATCCGTTGCGCGCGAACAACAGCGACGTCTCCCGCCCGATTCCAGCCGCAGCACCGGTGATGAAGACGTTCGGTTCGCTCATCCGGTCAGGCTATCCTGGATGTGGAGGAAATCTGATGAATCACCGTCGCGTCGTACACACCGTGTGTTTCATCGCGGTGGGGTATCTGATCGTGCTCGCCGTGTGGCTCGGATGGCTGGTCGAGCACACCCCACCTGGCACGCTGCCCTATCAGATCGGCGGGTTGCTCGCCGCTTTCGGCTCGGTTCTCGGATTCGGAATGGCATGGGCCAACCGCCCGACCCGCGCCGAGCGCAAACTCGAAAAGCACGGCCTCGAAGGGTGGGCACGAATCGACACCGTCACACCCCTGCGCCGAACCGTCGACGGCGAATTGGCCAAGCTCGCACTCCACCTCACGGTTCCAGGTTCCGATTCGTACTCGGGCCGGATCGAGTACGAGATCCGACCCGAGTACAAAGACAAGATCACTCCCGGATCCACGGTCACCGTCATGGTGGACCCGAAGAACCGAGACCGAATCATGCTGTGCCCGTGAAAGACTAGACGCTCTTCTTGCGCCCCAGCGCCAACATGCCCTCCACCAGCATCAGCTGCGCTCCCGCGTACGACGCCAGGATCACACCCTCGGCAGCAGCGCGGCCGGCGGTCCCGCGGATGAACAGACGACGCACCACGATCAGTCCGTCGGATGCGGTGAAGAGCACTCCGCCCAATCCGAGCCAGGAGCGTCGATCCTTGTTCGGGACGACTACGTCGAGCACGGCCTTTGACTGCGGTGCCAGAGCGGGGTCCGCCGACAACGTCGAGGTGGTTCCCAACATCAATCCGTATCCGGTGAGCGGCGTCGACACGCTCGGGGCCTTGGCACGGAGCAGTCCGGACGCCGTCGACCAACCGCTGATGCGGGGCCGCAGGGCAGCGCGGGTCGGCCGAGCGCCGCGCCGCAGCAGGAGCGCCGAGTAACTGGCCTGCATCACCGCGAACGAGGACGCGCCCTTGATCAGACGAGCATCGTTGTCCGGGTCGATCATGAACACGTCGCCGACAGTTGCAGCGGCGAGACCGGCCAGAAGCAGTGCGGTATCGGCAGTTTCCGTCTCCGAGCGCTTGCGCAGCACTCGGGCGGCCAGAGCGGGTGCGATCAACGGCTTCGCGATCTGCTGAACCCGCTCGTTACCGACTACTGCCCCGAACACTGTCGCTGCCGTCGCCGCCGCAAAAACTGCGTGCTCGATGCCCCACTTGCCCGCCATCACAATCCTCCTGTTGGTTACACGTCCAACAGCGACCGTACTGGGTCACTCAGGCGGCATCGCCGGATTTGACGTCCGCGCCGTAGACATCGACGTATTCCTGCCCCGACTGGTCACAGAGCACTGCCATCAATTCGTCCGTCGCCGCACGCACGACGGCCTGGTAGCCACGAAGTTCGCGGTACCGAGAGAAGTCGATCGGCTCCCCTACCGTGATCCGGACCTTGCTGAAGCGCCACATCCGCGTACCCGGCGGGTTGACTGCGTCGCCGCCGTGTACGACGACGGGAATGACCGGCGCCCCGGTTTCCAATGCAACTCGAATCGCTCCGGTCTTTCCCTTGTACAGGCAACCGTCGGGTGATCGTGTTCCCTCGGGGTAGATCCCCCAGACACCACCCTTGTCGAGAATCCCGATGGCCGTGTCCAACGCCGCACGGGAGGCGTCGGCGCCGCTACGGTCGATCGGCACCTGACCGGCCCCACCGAAGAACCAGCGCTGCATCGCGCCCTTCACACCGGTCCCGGTGAAATATTCACTCTTCGCGACGAAGGTGATGCGTCGGCGCACCATGAGAACCAGGAAGAACGAGTCGACGACTGCCCGATGGTTGCCGGCGAGAATCACCGGCCCCTTCTTGGGGATGTGGTGCTGACCCTCGATCGTCGGCCGCCCGAACAGCCAGAGGACCGGGCCGATCAGGACGTATTTGAACAGCCAATAGAGCACAGGGCATCACCTTTTCCGTCTAGTAGACAGTGTCTACGACGAGAATAGTAGACACTGTCTTCCATGACTGTCAGCAGCCTTCGCGAAACACTCGTCGCCACCGGCGTCGAGATTCTCGATGCCGACGGCGCCACAGAACTGACGCTACGGGAGATAGCGCGTCGGGCGGGCGTGTCGCACGGCGCCCCGCGGAGATACTTTCCGACCCACAACAGCCTGCTAGCCGCAATTGCCTCACACGGCCTGCGCGATCTCGCCGACAGACTCGATCCCGTCCTCGCCGGCAAACAACCCGCTCGTAGCCGATTGATCTCGGCAGCAATCGAATACGTGTCATTCGCCCAGGAGCGACCGGCGATGTTCGAGTTGATGTTTCGCCACGACCTCCTCGAGGGCGCAGGCAGCAACCTCCGAGAGTCTTCTCTCCCACTCTTCGCCGCCCTGCAATCCCTGACCGAAGAGGCCGACGCCTCCGATCCCACCACATCTGCGTTGAACATCTGGACCGGAACCCACGGCATCGCAGTGCTGGCGGCAAATCGAAGCCTCACACTCGTCGCACCCGACCTCGATGTGCCGTCGCTGGTAGCCACCGCCGTGACGGACCACCTTCCACGGACTCGTTGATTTACATAGTTAACCTATGCAATAATATTCTTCGTGACAGACGAAGAACAGCAACTGCACGAACTACTCGTCGACCTCGTGAGCAATACGCACCGCTTCGCGAAGCTGGCAGGCTCCTTCGCGTCCGATCAGTACCCACGCGCCTGGCTGCGCGCACTCTCGTTACTCGAGGAATACGGCGAAATGCGGATCAGCGACTTCGCTCGACTCGACAGAAGCTCGCAGCCCTCTGCCACTGCACTAGTGCGCAAACTCGGCGAGAACGGTTACGTCGAACGCCGCGCCGACCCCGAGGACGCCCGGGCAGTTCGAGTGGCCATGACGGACAAGGGACGAAAGATCTTGAATGACGGCCGAAACGAGATCGCCGACGCTCTAGTCCCCCACTTCGTCGAACTCGGGCCCGAGCAGATCAAGAAACTGGCCGACGGATTGGCCGAATTGCGGTCCATCATCAAGACTTCCGATCCCAGCTGAAACACCCACCACTGAAAAAGGAGGTGGCCGTGAGCAACACGACCGCGACATCAACGCACCAGAACGAGGCTCCGCCGAGCCTCCTGAAACAACCGAAAGCGGTGTGGGCGGTAGCCTTTGCCAGCGTCATCGCCTTCATGGGCATCGGATTGGTCGATCCGATCCTCAAACCGATCGGCGAACAACTCGACGCCACACCGTCGCAGGTTTCGCTGCTGTTCACCAGCTACATGCTCGTCACCGGCGTGGCCATGCTCATCACCGGTGTGGTGTCCAGCCGCATCGGCGCCAAGAAAACACTTCTTGCAGGCCTTGCCATCATCATCGTGTTCGCTTCTCTGGCAGGCGCTTCCAGCACCATCGGCCAGATCGTCGGATTCCGTGCGGGCTGGGGACTCGGCAATGCACTGTTCATCGCAACGGCGCTCGCGGCAATCGTCGGCGCGGCCAGCGGCGGCGTGGCACGGGCGATCATCCTGTACGAGGCTGCATTGGGCATCGGTATCGCAGTCGGACCGCTGGTCGGCGGAGTTCTCGGTGACATCAGCTGGCGCGCACCGTTCTTCGGCGTCGCAGCCCTGATGGCGGTCGCCTTCATTCTCATCGTGGTGATGCTTCCGAGCGCACCCAAGCCCGAACACCACACGTCCATCGCTGCGCCCTTCCAGGCGTTGCGGCACCGCGGGCTACTCACCGTTGCCATCACCGCGCTGCTCTACAACTACGGATTCTTCACGCTGCTCGCGTACACGCCGTTCCCCCTCGACATGGGGGCGTACCCGATCGGATTCATCTTCTTCGGTTGGGGCCTGATGCTGGCGATCTCGTCGGTTTTCCTCGCCCCTCGCCTGCAACGACGCTTCGGCACCCTGCCGATGATGATGCTGGCACTGACCCTGTTCGCACTCGACCTGGGCATGATGGCGCTCTTCACCGAGAACAAGATCGTATTGATCGTCGGTGTCGTCCTCGCCGGTTTGTTCCTCGGCGTGAACAACACACTCATCACCGAAACCGTCATGATCTCAGCACCCGTGGAGCGGTCGACCGCCTCGGCTGCTTACAGCTTCGTTCGATTCGTCGGCGGCGCCGCTGCTCCGTGGGTAGCCGGCAAGCTCGGCGAATCCAACGTCCACATGCCGTTCTGGGTCGGCGCGGTGCTCACCCTCGCCGCCGTATTCGTCCTGTCGAGCGGACGTAAGGTTCTCGCTCACGTCGACGACCACGATCCCGCGCCGCACAGCGTCGACGAAGCACTCGCCGTCACCGTAGGCGACTGACCCCTGTGAGTGGTTGAGGAGTGCAGGGACTCCTCAACCACTCACGGGGCGTCAGCTCAGGTTCAGATCTTCCAGGCCCAGCAGCGAGCGGTACTCGACGCCCTCGGCACCGATCACCGCATCCGCACCCGTGGCGCGATCGACGACCGTAGCGACTCCGACCACGGTGGCCCCTGCCTCGCGCAGGGCCTTCACTGCTGTCAACGGCGAATTGCCCGTCGTGGTCGTGTCCTCGACAACCAGGACACGCTTGCCGACGATGTCCGGGCCCTCGATCTGGCGCTGCATCCCGTGGGCCTTCGCGGCCTTGCGGACGACAAACGCATCGATCGGTCGGCCGGGAGCGTGCATCACCGCCATGGCAACCGGGTCGGCGCCCATCGTCAAACCGCCGACGGCGTCGAAATCCCAGTCCGCGACCAGTTCACGCAGCAGCGAGCCGATCAGCGGCGCTGCCTTGTGGTGAAGTGTCGCGCGGCGAAGGTCGACGTAGTAATCGGCTTCCTTGCCCGAGGACAACGTCACCTTTCCGTGTACAACAGCCAATTCGCGCACCAGCGCAGCCAAATCCTCACGATCGCTCATGAGTGCTCAGCCTACCGACCACTGCCTTGTGTTCGGCTTCTGCCTCTGGGCTACGTCCGGCTTCCGCCTCTGGGCTACGTCCGCCCGCGGCCACGTCCGACGATGTTGGTCAGCCGGCGAACCAGCCCCTTGGGAACGAGAGGCCCGGCCGTCGTGAGGACCTTGTACTGGAATCCCGGAATACTGATGACCTTGTCGTCACCGAGATCCTTCATCGACGCCGCAACCACCTGGTCGACGCTCAGCCACATCGGCTTGGGGATCGTGGACATCTCGATGCCCGCGCGCTCGTGGAACTCGGTGCGAATGAAGCCCGGGCACAGCGCCTGCACGCGCACTCCCGTCCCGGCCAACCCGCCGGACAGCCCTTCGGTGAACGAGATGACATAGGCCTTGCTTGCCGAATACGTCGAACCCCGCCCGGACAGCAGGCCCGCGACGCTCGCCACGTTGACAATCGTTCCGTGCGCCGACGCGATCATGCTGGGCAGCGCCGCACGGGTCAGCCGCATCACGGCGGTGACGTTGACGTCGAGTTGAGACTGAAGGAGCGCCGGATCGGCGGTCCAGAACTCGCCGGAGGTACCGAATCCGGCGTTGTTCACCAACACCTCGACGCCCTTCTCCAAACGAAGCGCGACCGTGTCGCGTCCGGCCTCCGATGCGAGATCGGCAACCAGAATCTCCGACTCGGTGCCGAACATCGTCTTCAACTCGGACGCGAGGTCGTGCAATCTGACCTCGTCACGTGCGACGAGAACCAGGTCGTATCCGAGGGAGGCGTATTTCTTGGCGAAACCGGCGCCGAGACCAGAGGTGGGTCCGGTCACCAGGGCAACGGGACGCACAGGGCGATCCGAGTGGGAAGTCGACATACCGGCCACGCTAGTGGTTATCGCGCCTGGACGGGAACCTTAAAGGTCAGTCGACCGGGCGAATTGTGCCCGAGCGCTGCGACGCCGGGCGCTGAGCCGGCTTGTCAGCCGCCTCGGGCTTGCGCAGCGATTGATCCGGACGTGGCGCAGATTCCCGCGGTGCGGGCTCACGCGGTGCGGACTCACGCGGGGCAAATTCACGCGGCGGAGCGTCACGGGGCGGCTGCTCTTGACGCGAACGGGGCTGTTCTACCGGATCCGGAGTTGGGCGAGACTTCTCGGCGCCCGGCCGCGGGCGGCTCGGATCGTGATCGACCTCGAGTTCGTTGGGATCGGTGACGGGAGGCAGGACATGCAGAATGCCGGACAGGCGCGCAACCGACTCGATTGCCGCGTCCCAGTCCCGGCCGTTACTGGTCACCGGAAGCGAACCGAGCGTCCACTGCCCTTCGCTCCACAGCATGCTGATCGACGGCGGAACCGATTCGGTGAACGCCACCATGCGCTGATCACAGACACGACGTGCGATCTCGAGATCGGTCGCGAAGACGACTCGTGAACCGATCGCACCCAACAGGTTCAGGTCGCCGTCCTTGGGCGGAGCCGTCGACTTCAACCGAAGATCGATGTCGACGTCCGACCCGATCTCGCGGCGAACAGCCACGATGGTTGCGGTCTCCTCCAGGTCGAACAGCACGAACTGCTCTCCGCGACGGCGGCCGCGGACGACGTCGGTAGCAGTGAGGTAGTCCTGCTTGGCCATGACCGCGCGGTGCCATTCGCCTGCCAGCTGATCGTCAGTGGCCGTGTACGTGTAACCCTGCGCCTTGGCCCAGATCTGACGCACTCGCCCGGATTGATCTCGCCTCGTCCTGTCGACGTACAGAAGCGCACCCGCGCCTGCGAGTGCAATTGCTGCCAGTCCGAACCACATTCCAGTCATCACCCTCCAGGGTAGCGACTCGCGGCCTCAACCTCCCGCGACACCCTGGTGGACTCGCCCGATGTGTCGTGAACGACTCAGTTGCCGAACTTCGGCAGCGACGTACTCAGAATCGTGTTGGCGGTCATCGTGCCGTTCTCCACCGGCGTTCCGTCGACGACGATGTTGTCTCCCGGTTGCAGATCGGCGATGGTGGCGCGGTTGAGCGCGATGAGCGTGGTGTCCGCGGTGGTCAGAATCGTCACCTGCGAACCCCCGATCGAATCGATGACCAACGTGCCGCCGTCGTTCGACTTCACGGTGCCGACGGCTCCCCCGGCGTCACCGATGACTTCGCCGAGCCCGCCTGGAAGCTGGCTGAGCGGAGAATCCGTCGTCGGAGTCGGCGCCGTGGTGCTGGCCTTCGGCGGTGTCGTGGTGGGCGCCTGCGTCGTGGTGGTCGGGGGAACGAAAGCGGTCTGGGTGCCCTTGTCGTTCGAGCCGAACGCCGAGAACGCGATGATCGCGATCACGGCGACCAGGATCCCGACCACACCGGCGGCCACCCACGTCGCGAGCTTGCGCTTCTTACCGCCGCCCGACGATCCATCGTCGATGAACGGCTGTTCCGGCGGAACTCCACCGCCACCACCGGCAACCGGATACTGCTGTGTATTTCCGTACTGCTGCGTGTTCCCGTACTGATCCGGGTTCCCGTACTGCTGAGCGGTGTACGGCGGATAGGCCTGCGTCGCACCAGGCGGCGGCGCCTGCGGATCGAACTGCGGGTTGTAGGCAGGGAACGCCTGAGTGGGATTCGGCTGCTGCCCCTGCTGCCCCAAGTACTCCGTGTTCTGATCCGGTCCGCCGTAGGGATACTGCTGTGCCCCCGGATACTGCTGTGCCCCCGGCGGCTGACCGAAATACTCCGTCGGCTGGTTCGGATTCTGGCCGGACACCGTCCCGTACTGCTCCGTCGGCTGGTCGGGCGTACGCCCCCACACCTCGGTCGCCTCGGGATCCTCACGGCGCGGCCCACCCGAGTTACGCGGATCGTTCTGATCGGTCATGCCTGGCTCACCTTCGGTTGGGACGAAAGAGCGTCGGAGTCGTTCGGAGAGGCGCGGGTGCACTCGTCCCCGGTTCGAGCATCCAGCCATCCAGGGTAGAACAAAATGCGAGTGCCCCGCCGATCCAAGTGGATCGACGGGGCATTCCGCTTACCGAATCAGGAGAGAACCAACTGATCCGCGTCCTCGCTGACACCGACGTGCACGGTGTCGCCGTCCTGGACCTTGCCGGCCAGGAGCAGCTTGGCGAGCTGGTCGCCGATCGACTGCTGAACGAGTCGACGCAATGGCCGAGCGCCGTACAGCGGGTCGTAGCCGCGCACTGCGAGCCACATCCGAGCCGCACCGTTCACCTCGAGGGTGAGACGACGCGCAGCCAGACGCTTCTGCAACTGCTCGAGCTGGATGTCCACGATGTGCTCCAACTGCTCCTCGGAGAGCGAGTCGAAGATGACCACGTCGTCGAGGCGGTTGATGAACTCCGGCTTGAACGCGTGGCGTACCGCATCCATGACCTGCTCCCGCGTGCCACCGGATCCCAGGTTGGAGGTCAGGATCAAGATGGTGTTGCGGAAGTCCACCGTGCGGCCTTGACCGTCGGTCAGTCGGCCTTCGTCGAGCACTGCGAGCAAGACGTCGAACACGTCGGGGTGTGCCTTCTCGACCTCGTCGAAGAGGACCACGGAGTACGGGCGTCGTCGAACTGCTTCGGTGAGCTGGCCACCGGCTTCGTAGCCGACGTATCCCGGAGGAGCACCGACGAGTCGGGCCACCGAGTGCTTCTCACCGTATTCGCTCATGTCGATGCGGATCATCGCGCGCTCGTCGTCGAAGAGGAAGTCCGCCAAGGCTTTGGCGAGCTCCGTCTTACCGACGCCGGTCGGGCCGAGGAACAGGAAGGAACCGGTGGGCCGATTGGGGTCGGCGACACCTGCTCGGGCGCGGCGAACCGCATCCGAGACGGCGACGACGGCGTCGGTCTGGCCGACGACGCGCTTGCCGAGTTCGGACTCCATGCGGAGCAGCTTCTCGGTTTCGCCTTCCATCATCCGGCCGGCGGGGATTCCGGTCCAGGCTGCGACCACGTCTGCGACGTCGTCAGGCCCGACCTCTTCCTTGAGCATCACGTCACCGTCGGAGGCAGCTCCGGAAGCGGCTGCTGCCTCTTCCAGTTCCTTCTCGAGCGCCGGGATACGGCCGTAGCGCAACTCGGCTGCCTTGCCCAGATCGCCGTCACGCTCAGCGCGTTCGGACTCTCCTCGCAGGGTTTCGAGCTGTTCCTTCAGCACGCGCACCGAGTCGATGGCCTGCTTTTCGTTCTGCCAGCGGGTGCTGAGCTGATTGAGCTTTTCGCGGTCGTCCGCGAGTTCCTGACGCAGCTTCTCGAGCCGCGCCTTGGACGCGTCGTCGGTTTCCTTCTCGAGTGCCACTTCTTCGATTTCGAGTCGGCGAACCGTGCGTTCCACCTCGTCGATCTCGACGGGACGCGAGTCGATCTCCATACGAAGTCGCGATGCGGCTTCGTCCACGAGGTCGATGGCCTTGTCCGGCAGGAACCGCGACGTGATGTAGCGGTCCGACAGCGCGGCAGCCGCCACCAACGCGGAGTCGGTGATGCGCACGCCGTGGTGCACCTCGTAGCGCTCCTTGAGGCCGCGCAGGATACCGATGGTGTCCTCGACCGAGGGCTCACCGACGAGCACCTGCTGGAAACGACGCTCGAGTGCTGCGTCCTTCTCGATGTACTTGCGGTACTCCTCGAGTGTGGTCGCACCGACCAGCCGTAGCTCACCACGGGCGAGCATCGGCTTGATCATGTTGCCTGCGTCCATCGCGGATTCACCGGTGGCTCCGGCGCCGACGATGGTGTGCAACTCGTCGATGAAGGTGATGACCTGTCCGGCACTGTTCTTGATGTCGTCGAGGACAGCCTTGAGGCGTTCTTCGAATTCACCGCGGAACTTGGCACCGGCGACCATGGACCCGAGATCCAGGGACACGACGGTCTTGCCTCGCAGCGATTCCGGGACGTCACCCGCGACGATGCGTTGGGCAAGGCCCTCCACGATCGCGGTCTTGCCGACGCCGGGCTCACCGATGAGTACCGGGTTGTTCTTGGTACGACGCGAGAGCACCTGCACAACGCGTCGAATCTCGGTGTCGCGGCCGATCACCGGGTCGAGCTTGCCGCTGCGTGCGGCTTCGGTGAGGTCGGTGGAGTACTTTTCCAGCGCTTGGTAGGTGCCTTCGGGCTCCGGGCTGGTGACGCGAGCGCTACCGCGGACGGTGGTGAAGGCTTCACGCAATGCGTCCTGGGTGGCGCCGTGCCGTACGAGCAACTGTGCGACGTCGGAGTCGCCGCCGGCCAGTCCGTAGAGGACGTGCTCGGTGGAGACGTATTCGTCGTCCATCTCGGTGGCGAGGTGCTGAGCAGCAGTGAGTGCCGCGAGTGCCTCACGCCCGAGTTGCGGGGTGGAGCTTGCGCCGGTTGTCTTGGGTAGGCGATCGACGATTGCCTGTGCTTCACGGTGTACGACCGTGGGGTCGACGCCTACAGCTTTGAGTAGTGGGGCAGCGATGCCGTCGGTCTGGTCGAGCAATGCGACCAGCAGATGGGCAGGCCGGATATCGGGGTTACCCGCCGACGACGCCGACTGCAGTGCAGCCGTCATCGCAGCCTGGGTCTTGGTTGTTGGTGTGAACGAGTCCACTTGTCACCTTTCTGGCGAAGTCGAACGGGAAGAGCCGCGACCGGTTGGTATTGCGACTGTGTCAATATGCTCAACGCGGACAAACTTGAGTCTATTCCGCTCAAGTTTGTTTTCGCCAGGCCGAGTTGGTTTCGTAGGTCACATTTTCAGCCGTACTAGAATTGTGGCGAGAGTTGCAGCTGGTGCGAAAGGGGGATGGATTGGATCCGACAGTGATCGCCCGTCTGCAATCCAGCCTCGATTCTCTGACCGACGACGAAGAGAGCCGTGCGCACTTCTCGGCAGTGTTCTACACCGGCCTCTTTGCGGAACATCCTCTGTACCGCTCATTGTTCCCCGCCGGGATGGAATCGCAGGGCCACCGTTTCTTCAGAGCCATCGAGTTCGTCGTGAAGAATCTGCCCCAGCATCGCCGAATCCGAAAGTTCCTCACCCAACTCGGCCGCGACCACCGTCGCTACGGCGTCGAGCGTGAGCACTACGAGGCCGCCGGCGTCGCGCTGAAGCGTGCGGTTCGGTCGATGTACGGCACGAGCGCGCACAGCCGCTACAAGTGGACGCCGGAGCTGGACGAGGCCTGGTCTCAGTTCACCGACCTCGTCGCCGGCACGATGGCCGACGGCGCCGAATCCGATACGACCCCGGCGCTCTGGGGCGCAACCGTGGTCAGCCACGAACGAGTCCTCGACGATCTGGCGATTGTGCGCCTCGAAGCCGACCCACCCATTCCGTACGGGGCGGGACAGTACGTCGGCGTTCAGATTCCCCAGCGCCCGAAAATGTGGCGGTACTACTCACCGGCGATTCCGACCAACCCTTTCGGTCAGCTCGAGTTCCACATCCGCAAGGTGTCGGGAGGATGGGTCAGCCCCGCGATCGTCAGCGAGACCAACGTCGGTGACCGCTGGGTCATGTCCACTCCCCTCGGCGGTCTCGAGGTCGATTTCACCAGCGACCGTGACGTTCTCATGATCGGATCCGGCACCGGCATCGCTCCACTGCGGGCACAGGTGATGGAAATGTCTCAACGCGCGCACAACCCGCGCGTGCACCTGTTCGTCGGCGGCCGCTATCCGTGCGATCTCTACGACCTCGAAACGCTCTGGCACATCTCGCTCAGTAATCCGTGGTTGACCGTCGTACCGGTTTCCGAAGAACCCGAAAACCCTTGGTGGCACAACGGACCGGTGCTGGAGCCACCCTTCGGAATGCACAGCCGACTGATCGGACCGATCGGAAAAGTGGTCTCGCAGTTCGGCTCGTGGGCCGACCGTCAGGTGCAGATCTCGGGGTCACCGTCGATGATCAAGACCACCGTCTACGCCTTGCGTGCCGGCGGAACTCCGCTCGACCAGATCCGGCACGACCCGCTCTACTGACTACAGGAGAACTTTCATGGCCCAGCGAACCTGGTCGAGCACAGTCGTCGAACATCACCGTCTCCGTGAGGATCTGGCGGTTGTTCGTCTTGTCGGCGACGTCGTCCCGTTCCGACCGGGCCAGTACGTCGACGTCAGCGTCCCGCAGAATTCGCGGTTGCTCCGTCGACTCTCCCCCGCACTGCCTCCCTCACACGACGGGAAGTTGGAGTTTCACGTCAAGACGGTTCCCGGTGGTTGGGTCAGCGGTTCGATAGTCAAGGACACCCAGCCTGGTGACGTCTGGCAGATCCTCGACCCGCGCGGCAACCTGTCCGTCGACGAGAACGGCCCCACCGTCATCATGGTCGCGGGCGGAACCGGTTTGGCCCCACTCCGGTCGATCATTCTCGATCTGGCTCAGACCCCGAACCCGCCGCAGGTGTACCTCTTCTTCGGTGGCCGAACGCTTCGCGATCTCTACGCTGCGGACATGCTGTGGCTGCTCGCCGACCAGTTTCCGTGGTTGCAGCCCATTCCTGTCGTCGAAGATCTCTCCGACGGCGGCCCGCCCGACGGATGGTTCGACCGGTTGAACGTCGACATCGGATTCGGCGACGATCATCTCATCGAAGGCACGCTCGCCGACGTCGTCGCGTCGTACGGTGCATTCACCGAACATCAGGTCCTGGTGTGCGGATCGGCGGCCATGGTTCGGTCGACGCGTGATCGATTGATCGAGGCCGGAACGCCGGCCGAGGTCATTCAGTTCGATCCGTACTGACGGTCAGTACGTCGGGTCGTTGCGAACGGTGTCGACGTCGATGCCCACTGCGCGAAGCCTGAATTTGGTGCTGTTGACCATGGATTCGCTGCCGACGACCTGAATGTCGTAGCCCGCCCAGTCCCCGAACGAGGTCACGACCTTACCGACCTTGCCGACGATGCGCCGCTTCATGCCGATCGGCGGCAGTGGCTCCGCTTCGGTGTGCCACCACGGATTCTCGTCTTCTTCGGAGACCGGGATGATCGTGAGCCACGGGTACTTCTCGGCCAGCTTCCACAGATGCGGAAGGTCGTAGAGATCGCACGGATGCTGTCCGGAGTAGAACAGTTGGACCTTGCGAGTGTTGCCGCGTCGGATCAGTTCGAGGATCTGAGCGCGAAGAGGCGCGACACCTGTTCCCGACGCGATCATCAAAAGGTCCTTGGAGTTCTCCGGAATCCCCAAGGCGCCGATGGGCGAACCGACCACCCAGGTGTCACCGACAGCGGTCTGGTTCACCATGACCGGGCTCACCCACCCGCCGGTGACCTGGCGGATGTGGAACTCGAGGATTCCGGTCCCGTCGTACGGCGTGGCCGGAGAGAGGTAGCGCCACATCCGTGGCCTCGCGGCGACCTGCACGCTGACGTACTGACCGGCGCGGTACTCCATCGTCTGGTCGAGTTGCAGCCGCACGACGGCGACGCCCTTGATGACCGGGCGGCATTCGATGACCGTGGCACTCCACGCGGGCGGACCGTCTTCCGCGTTGGCGGCATCCATCATCGCCGCCGAGATGATCGCGAGCGCGTTACGCCACGCGCTGTCGACCTCGTCGGTCCACATTTCGGCGCCACCGAAGGTCTCGAGTGCTTCGATCAAGGCATTGCCGACTGCCGTGTAGTGCTCGTCGGTGACGCCGTACTTACGGTGATCGCGGCCGAGCTGTGCGAGGTACTCGAGTATCGCGTCGGACTCGTCGAGGCGTTCGACGACGTGAGCGATAGCGCTGACAAGCCGGTCACGCTGCACATCCATCGCTGCCGGAAAGAACTCCCGGGTTTCGGGCGATCGAGCGAACAGGATCGAATAGAAGGTACGGGCGAGCCGTTCCGGACCATCTTCTACCGCAGCGACGGATTTGAAGCTCGACCGGACCAGAGAGATTGCTTGCGAATCCACGCTCATCCTCGTCCCGACTAGACGCGGCAAGACCCGCCGCGGAATTTCGTCTGCAGCTTATGTCACAAATGTCTGACTCGTAAATCATTCTGGACAAGTGTCACAATGCGACCCCATTTCGCGGTGTGACCGTCCCTTTCTTATTCTTGCGTGCAAGATAAACAAGAGCTTCGACACTCTCGATCGCCGAGCTAACGTTCAGCGAAATCTCAACCAGCCAAACAGGAGTCGTGCCGTGGATTTTGTTCGACAGGACGAATTGCCCACCGATAGCGGGCTTACGTCCCAGATCGCCTCCACTACCCCGACGCTGACCGAGCTTCAACGTCGGGAACTCGAGTGCGTCGAATTTTTCGACTCTCCGGAACTGGGACACCTCCCGACGTCTCGGCGGCGTGAGGCCTTGCGTGAACTCCATCGGACCGGCACCTACACGCACACAGCAGAGGAATTGCTCGTCGGCGCCAAACTCGCGTGGCGAAACCACGCCAGGTGCGTCGGTCGCGCGCATTGGCGGACCCTCAAACTCATCGACGCGCGCGATGCCGTCACGGCTTCCGCTCTCGCCGAAGCATGCTGGGAGCACCTGCGACTGTCGACCAACGGCGGCGCTCTGCAGTCGGTCGTGACGGTCGGGCCACTCCCCCGCGAGGACGGTCAGGAGTACCGAATCCTCAGCCCGCAACTGATCCGCTACGCCGGCTACCGGCAGCCTGACGGCACCATCCTGGGCGACCCGTGGCACGTCGATCTGACTGCTCAGGTCACCGCCATGGGGTGGAAGGGCGCCGGTACGCCGTTCGACGTTCTCCCCGTGCTGATTTCGGTTCCCGACGAACCCCTGCAGTACTTCGACGTCCCGACCGACCTGGTTCTCGAGGTCGAGATCGAGCATCCCGAATACAGCTGGTTCGCTGATCTGGGGCTTAAATGGCATGCCGTCCCTGCGGTCTCGGACATGAACCTCGACATCGGCGGAATCGTTTATCCCTGCACGCCGTTCAGTGGTTGGTACGTCAGCACCGAGGTAGGCGCACGCAACTTCAGCGACACCGATCGCTACAACATGTTGCCCACCATCGGAGCGATGATGGAGCTCGACATGAGCCACGACCGCACGCTCTGGAAGGACCGCGCACTGGTCGAACTGAACCGTGCAGTTATCCACAGCTACCGCAAGGCCGGCGTCATCATGGTCGACCATCACACTGTCGCAAAGCAATTCATCGATCACATCGCGCGTGAGGACAAGGCCGGGCGCAAGTGCCCGACCGACTGGTCATGGGTGAACCCGCCCATGTCCAGCTCGCTCACGCCGACGTTCCACCGCCTGTACGACGAGCCCGATCTCGACATCCGGCCCAATTTCGTGACAAAAAAGAAGAAGGGCACCGACCAAGGCCGGTGCCCCTTCCACAACTGATCGCGCTCAGAAGGGGATCTGCCCCAATCCGACGCCGACCACGAGCATCGTGATCGAGATCAGGCCCGCTCGCCACAGAACCTTCTTGTGGTGATCCGCCAGAGAAACACCGGCGAGTGTGACCAGTAGCAGGATCGCCGGGACCAGCGGGCTCTGCATGTGCACGGCCTGCCCGGTGATCGAGGCGCGCGCCATCTCCACCGGCTCGATGCCGTACTGCGCTGCAGTCTCGGACAGCACCGGCAGCACACCGAAGTAGAACGCGTCGTTGGTCATGAAGAACGTGAGCGGGATACTCAGGACGCCCGTGATGACGGCGAGGTGCGGGCCCATCGCGTCGGGGATGACCTGCAGCAGCCACTCTGCCATCGCCTCGACCATGCCGGTTCCCTGGAAAACGCCGGTCAGCACCGCTGCTGCCAGCACCATCGCGACCACCGAGACGATGCTCGACGAATGGCGTGCGATTGCTTCACCCTGATCCTTGACCGCCGGGAAGTTCACCGCGAGGGCGATCGACGACGCGATCATGAACAGCACCGGGATGGGCAGGATGTCCATCACGAGTACGACGAGAAGGATCGTCGTCAGCGCAGCGTTGAACCAGAGCAATTTCGGCCGCAAGGTGTCCCGCTTGGGGTCGAGGCCGTCGATGAATCGTCCGGTGTCGCCGCCGTCGTCCTCGGAGTCGTTCGAGCCGCCGGTGCCGGCGCTACCGGTGCTGGAACTTCCACCGTTTCCGACCTTTTCAAGGATGCGCTCAGAAGTCAGGACCAAAGTCCCGATCCTGCGGCGCTCCATGATCCCGAGGTGAATCGCGAATCCGAGCACCATGATCAGGCCGACGATCAACGACGGCACCATCGGCACGAACACGTCGGAGGGTGAGAGTCCCAGCGCGCTCGCGGCCCGGACGGTCGGGCCGCCCCACGGAATGATGTTCATCGTCGCGTTGGACAGGCCGGCGATCACCGTCAGAACGACGGGACTGACACCGACTTTGAGGTAGAGCGGAAGCAGCGCCGAGGTCACGATGATGAAGGTCGTCGAACCGTCTCCGTCCAGCGAGACCACCATCGCGAGCACTGCGGTTCCGACCACGAGCCTCATCGGATCGTCTCGCACCATCCGCAGGATGAGCTTGACCAGCGGATCGAAGAGGCCGACGTCGATCATGATTCCGAAGAAGATGATCGCGAAGAACAACAGCGCCGCGGTGGGTGCGAGCGACTTGATGCCGTCGGTGATCATGTCGCCGATTCCGAGGCCGGCCCCGGCAAGTAGTCCGAAGGCCACCGGAACCAGAGTCAGTCCCACCACCGGGGTCGCGCGTTTGGTGAGAATCAGGAACATGAACACCGCAACCATGAGGAAGCCGAGTGTGACGAGCATGATGAACTCCTTTAGTGCTGAATTGCCGAGAAAAACGGCACGGCAAATCGAGCCGGTGACCTTCGTGGAGGTGAAACGAAACTTCGGTAGTGCTCAGTTGATGCCGGGCGGATCGAGTGTTGCGTCGACGAACCGGGATTGATCGGTGAGGAATGCGGAGAACTCGGGTTCGGTGAGAACTGCACTGTTCCAACCGTTTCGGCGAGACAGCTCGTTCCAGCGCGGACTTGCCGCCAGATCCCGCACCAAATTCTGCAAGTGCTGACGCTGATCGTCCGTCAGGCCCGGCGGCGCCATGAGGCCGCGCCAATTGGTGAACGTGACGTCGACGCCAGACTCCGCCATCGTGGGCGCATCCACCGCCGGGGTACGGGCCGGCGAGCTGACCGCAAGGACCCGAACCGTGCCTGCCGCAATCTGATCGAGGTACTCACCGATACCGGTGGCGGCTACGTCGACCTGCCTCGTGAGCAGTGCGGGAAGCAGTTCGCCGCCGCCGTCGTAGATGCGGTACGGGGAGCGCGACGGATCGACGCCGACCGCCCGTGCGAACAGAAGGCGGAACAACCCGTCCGGTCCACCTTCACTCGAACCACCGCCGATCGAGATCGACGACGGATCCGCCACCCAGGCCTGCGTCAGATCGGCGAGAGTTTTGTACGGTGAATCTGCTGGAACCAGTAGCGCTTCCGGTTCTTCGACGAGTCTCGCAATCGGTGTCACGTCGGCAAGTGTGTGCTCGGACGGCAGTATCTCGAGCGAACCGAGAACTCCGAGCCCCATGACCATGAGTAGGTCGGGATTCCCGCTTTCGAGAGCCAACCGGTTGAGTCCGACGATGCCGCCCGATCCGGGCAGCACAACGACGTCGGCGTCGACGGTCCCTTCGTCGGCCAGTGCTTGCACCATGGTCCGGGCGGTCAGGTCGTAACCACCACCGGCCACCGAGGGCACCAGCACGCGCAGTTCTTCGGAACTCTCACCCGCTCGGCCACCGGCGACGAAGGACTCGACCGGAGTGCATCCGGTCGAGAGCACGAGAGTCATCGCGCAGGCACCGAGCAGGGCGATATGCCTGCTCAGCCGCTTCGATGTGCTCATGGCTTCGTCCTTGTCTGCCGGTACCGATGTGTGAACAGGTTTCATACTGACGCACTTTGTGACTGGGGTCACCATTGGGAAAGCAAATTGATTTGTGCTCATTGTGCTCACGAACGGCCGCTTTCCCGGCATCGAACTGAAGGCTAGGGTCTGGCTGGTGTCCTCAGGAAACGAGCAGGCGGAGCGAGAGAGCAAGTCGTCTCTGTTTGCCCGGCTGGTTCGCCGCCGGCACACTCTGGCGACACAACTTCTCGAACTGCAACTTCTGATCGTCGTTGCAGTTCTCGTGTGCGTCACCGCCCTCTCCCTCGCGCAGTCGTCCGCGAGTTTCCAACGCGAGGAGGGACGTCGCGCACTCTCGGCAGCGGAATCGCTCGCAGCCAATCCGGCAGTACGCGAGCTACTCCCCCAGGCGCAGACCCGTCTCCGCTCCGGACTACAAGGTTCGGTCGACTCGGTACGCGCCATCTCGGGCGTCACCTACGTCTCGCTTGCCGACGCCGACGGCAGTGTCGTCATTTCGACGCGTCCCGGTGATGTCGGCATCGACGCACGTCAGACGGAGGATCGGTCGTGGACGGGTTTGGTCGACACGCCCTCCGGCAAGGCCGTGGAGGCGCACGTTCCGATTCTCGGCAGCGAAGGAGCGATTACCGGAACCGCGATCGTCGGCATCGAGTACCCCTCGATCTGGACGCGACTGCTGCAATCTGCACCGAACCTCCTGGTATACCTCGCGGTGGCCTCGCTTCTCGGGGGCGTCGGTTCGATCCTGTTGGCCCGCAGGGTCAAACGGCAGACTCTCGGCATGGAGGCCGGCGAGATCCTGGACCTGGTTCGCCAACGTGAGGCGATGCTGCGTGGCCTCAAGGAAGGTGTCATCGCATTCGACGCGCAGGGAAAGGTGGTGCTGATGAGCGACAGTGCCCACCAACTCCTCGACATCCCACGCGGCAGTGCCGGCAGATCGGTGCGGGACCTCGGTCTCGACGACCGCCTCCAGAGTGTACTGACCTCCGGCACAACCGAATCCGATCAGTTGGTTCTTGTCGGCGATCGCCTGCTCGTCCTCAACACCGTCTTGATCGAATCGAAAGGCCGCACCATCGGGTCGGTCACCACTTTCCGCGACCGCACCGAATTGCGCTCCGTGGAAGAAGAACTCGACGTGACCAAAACCAGCACCGACGCACTACGCGCCCACATCCACGAGTTCGACAATCAACTGCACACCATCTCCGGCCTCATCCAGCTCGGCGAATACGACGAGGTGGTCGGCTACGTCGAGGGTCTGACCATGGAGCGCGCGCAGGTCAGCGCGACCGTGACCGAGAAGATCGCCGACGTCGGCACCGCCGCACTCGTGATCGCCAAGATAGGTGCTGCTGCACAGGGGTTGGTCACGGTCGAGCTGGCGGCGGACACGCATCTGGAGACGGTGGACCGCAGACTCGGACGAGATCTCGTGACGGTGGTCGGAAACCTCGTCGACAATGCCGTCGACGCCGTCGGTGAGATGCCGGAAGCCGCGCGCCGCAAGGTTCGGTTGTCGATTCGGGGCCGTGGCACCGCGGTCGAAGTGCGGGTCGAGGACGCCGGCCCCGGTATCGCGCCGGAGAATCGCGACAGGGTGTTCGGCCAGGGTTGGAGCACCAAGGGACAATCGAGTGACGGACACGGTTTCGGTTTGGCGCTGGTGCGCCTGACGTGTCGTCGGCGGGGCGGCGACGTCACCGTGAGCACTCGTTCGGCAGAGGACATCGAGTGGACTGTCTTCAGCGCAGTCCTACACGACGGAGAGGGCGCATGATCCGGGTACTGGTGGTCGACGACGACTTCATGGTGGCGAAGGTGCACAGCGGATTCGTCTCACGGATAGACGGTTTCGAAGTGTGCGGCGTTGCCCATTCGGCCGAGACCGCGCTGGCCGCAGTCGGTGAGTTGCAACCCGACCTGGTTCTTCTCGACGTCCACCTGCCCGGCACCACCGGACTCGATCTGATCGCCCCGTTTCGCGAGCTGGCACCGGAGCTGGATGTTCTTGTCATCACTAGTGAGCGTGAGGCCGGCTCGGTCAAGAAAGCGCTGCGCAGCGGCGTCGTGCATTACCTGATGAAGCCCTTCACGTTCGAGGTTCTCCGTGAGCGTCTCGAGCGGTACCGATCGACATATGCGAATCTCGACAGCTCCGGCGAAGCAGAACAGACAGCAGTGGACGAGGCCTTCGGTGTGGCAGGTGGCGCGCCCGGGGCGTCGTCCCACAAAGGTTTGCCCAAAGGACTCAGTCCTGAGACCCTTCAGCTGGTCGAGGCAGCACTACGAGACGAAACCGAACCCGCCTCGGCCACAGATATTTCCGAGAGGGTCGGCATCTCACGCGCGAGCGCGAGGCGCTACCTCGAATACCTCTACGAAAACGGGCGGTCCACCACTTCGCTGAAATACGGAGTGGTGGGCCGCCCGGAACGTCGTTACGTCTGGAAACGCTGACCCTTCGCTACACGACGCTGGTTCCTAGACCGCGCGGGCGCTGGTCTCCCAGTACCGCGCGCGCAGCGCCTTCTTGTCCAGCTTGCCCAGCGGCGTCAGCGGAAGGGAATCCACGAAGTCGATGCTCTTGGGCGCGTGAACCGAACCCTTGGCCGCCTTCACCTTCTCGACCAGTTCCTCGGTGTCGACGGTCAGTCCGGCACGAAGTACGACACAGGCCTTGACGGCTTCGCCCCACTTGTCGTCGGGCACACCGACTACCGCCACCGACGCGACAGACGGATGCGCCGAGATCACGTCCTCGATTTCGCGGGGGAACACGTTGAAACCACCGGTCACGATCATGTCCTTCTTGCGATCGACGATGGACATGAACCCGTCCTTGTCCTTGCGCGCGATGTCGCCGGTGTGCAGCCAACCACCCCGGAACGCCTCGGCGGTTTCGGCCGGCTTCTTCCAGTAGCCCTTCATGATCAGCGGGCCACGGACGCAGATCTCACCGAGTTCTCCCTGCGGCACCTCGTTGAGGTCGTCGTCGAGCAACCGGACGTCGAGCCACGGCACCGGACGCCCACACGTGGCGAGGCGGGCCGGATCGTCGGCGAGGTGTTCTTCCTTGCGCAGCACCGAAATAGTCATGCCGCACTCGGTCTGACCGTAGAACTGGAAGAAGATCTGACCGAACTTCTTGATGCCCTCCTGCAGTCTGGCGGGAGACATCGCGGACGCTCCGTAAAACAGCGTCTGCAAACTCGAGACGTCCCGCTTGGGCAGATCGGGGTGGTCCATGAGCATGTAGATCATGGTGGGCACCAACATGGTTGCCGTGATCTTGTGCTTCTCGATCGCTTCGAGCACAGCACCTGGCTCGAAGGCAGGCAGGACGATCAAGGCACCGCCGCGCAGCAAGGTCGGGATGAAGAACGCTGCACCTGCGTGCGAGAGTGGCGTGCAGATGAGGAAGCGGTTGTCCTCGGGCCACTGCCACTCCGACATCTGGATCTGATTGAGCGCAGCACCCGAACGGAAGGATCCGACAACACCTTTGGGCTTGCCGGTCGTTCCACCGGTGTACACCATGCTGCTGGCGTCTTCTGCGTCGACGTGCGCTGCCTTCAGCGGCGCGGGCTCGAACGTGGCAGCCAGCGCGAGGATGTCGATTCCCACCTCGGACGGCCCCATCGAGAGCACGTTGGTCAACGAGGGTGACGACGCCTTCAACTCGGCGGCGCGCTCTTCGAAGGCATTGGGATCGAAGATCAGCGTCTCGATCTCGGCGTCGTCGACGATGTACTTGTGGTCGTCGAGCGATCCCATCGGGTTCAAGGCGCTCGCCCGGCAGCCGGTGATCATGGTCGCGCCCATACTGATCAGAACCTCGGGGCGATTCTTCGACAGCATCGCGGTGCTGGTGCCCTGAGTGATTCCCAAAGACGCGAGCGCCTGGGCGAAGCAGCTGATCTGATCGCGCATCTGACCGCCGGTGAGGATCACGTCGCCGAGGTACAGCGCGGGCTTGTCGTGATTGCGTTCCAGAGCGGTGATGAGCAGGTCCGGACCGTATACCGGTCGGTGCAGGTCAGCGAACTCGTCTGTCATCTGGTCTTCCTTCTGCTCGGCGCGTGCAGTCATCGAGATGTGCTCCCGGTCACGGATACGATATCCAGAATTGCACAAAACTGGAACAGGTTCCACCTCTTCGATCGAATCCGAGAATGCTCCCGATCAGCGGGAAGCCCGTCGTCACCCGCGTGAGCGGTGGTTAGCGTCGATGTACCCACCGAGACGACAGCGTCTCGGTCGCGTCCAACGGAGAGTGTCATGACTACCAACCTCGGTACCGCCCACTTCACGGCAACTGCTCCGCGTACTGCCACCACGCTCCTCTCCGATTTCGACTCGTTGTACGGCACCGTGCGCTCGGCACCCGACGGGGCCGTCGTCGAGCAGGACGTCGTGTTCTTCGGACGCCCCGATCCCGGCGCACTGCTCACCGGATCCGTGAGGGCGTTGAGTTCGACACTCGAGCGGATCACCGAATACCACGACCAGACCGGACATCTGGTGGCCGAGGTCTTCGTCCGGGAAGTCCCGACAGCGGGCACCGGAACCGATTCCGTTGCCGCCCTTGCTGATTTCGCTGCTCGTCGTTACGGCTCGGCGTCACTACGACGCTTCCGCGGACGTTCCACCGCGACTTCCACGGGAGCAGATCTGCACTGCTCCGTGACAGTGCTCGCGACGTACGAGAAGGACCACGAGAGCGTGGCCGACGTAGCTCTGGTCGCCACCGATCCCGCTGGGGTCGTCACTGCCCGGGCCTGGGCGACTTACGCGATCGACGATGTGGCGACACTCGCGAGCTGAATCTCTGCAGGTCACCGAGTAGGCGTTCCATCCAGCGGGAACTGCCGTATCTCCAGCGGACGCTTCGTCGTTGTATGAGACGGATCACATCACTGGAGCGTCGCAAGACGCGGCTCGGAGGAAGACATGGCACTCGGAACCGGCCCACTCACCACTACGGACACCCCGACGCAGACGGGCGCCGGCGAGGAAATTCGAGAAATCGAAGCGGCAGCGCCTCCCGCACGGTTCGCACGTGGATGGCACTGCCTCGGACTGAGCAATACCTATCGCGACGGTCAGCCCCACCAGATCGAGGCATTCGGCACCAGCCTTGTCGTCTTCGCCGACAGCAAGGGCGACATCAAGATTCTCGACGCATACTGCCGCCACATGGGTGGCAACCTTGCTCACGGAACCGTCAAGGGCGATTCGATCGCCTGCCCGTTCCACGACTGGCGTTGGGGCGGTAACGGAAAATGTACGGCGATCCCCTACGCACGACGCGTTCCGCCGCTGGCCAAGACGCGGGCATGGATCACTCTCGAGAAGAACGGTCAGCTGTTCGTCTGGCACGATCCCCAGGGAAATCCCCCGCCCGCCGAGGTCACGATCCCCGACATCGAGGGCTTCGGAAGCGATGAGTGGAGCGACTGGAGCTGGAACACGCTCACCATCGAAGGCTCTCATTGCCGCGAGATCGTCGACAACGTCGTGGACATGGCCCACTTCTTCTACGTTCACTACTCGTTCCCCAAGTACTTCAAGAACATCTTCGAAGGTCATGTCGCGAGCCAGTACATGGAATCGGTGGGACGTGAGGACGTCATCAGCGGCACCAACTATGGCGATCCCAACGCTGTGCTCCGTTCGGATGCTTCATATTTCGGACCGTCGTACATGATCGACTGGATCAAGAGCGAAGCCAACGGGCAGATCATCGAGACCGTCCTGATCAACTGCCACTACCCGATCTCGAACAATGCGTTCGTCCTGCAGTACGGCGCGATGGTCAAGAAGCTACCCGGTATGGACGACGAGTCCACTGCCGCGATGGCCGCGCAGTTCACCGAGGGCGTCGAGATGGGATTCCTTCAGGACGTGGAGATCTGGAAGAACAAAGCTCCGATCGACAACCCACTGCTCTCCGAGGAGGACGGCCCGGTTTACCAGTTGCGTCGCTGGTACAACCAGTTCTACACCGACGTCGAGAATGTCACGGAAGACATGACGAAGCGCTTCGAATTCGAGATCGACACCACCCGCGCAGTGGAGAGCTGGAAGCGGGAAGTCGCCGAAAACGTTGCCGCACGCGACGCCCAGGCACTCGAGACAACCTCCTGATCCGCAGTCGAAAACACTGCTGAGACAACCAGACTGGATGCAAGGAACAACATGACGTACGAAGTGCTCGAACAGATCAACGCGATGGCCGACGACATCTTCGCCGAAGGCATCGAGGCCGAGCGGATCGGCCGGGTGGCCGACGACACCGCCAAGAAGATGAAGGCAATCGGTTCCATCCGCATGCTGCAGCCCAAGGAGCATGGCGGCATGGAGGCGCATCCGCGCGAATTCGCCGAAACCGTCATGCGCATGGCTTCACTGAACCCGTCGGCCGGCTGGGTCCACGGGATCGTCGGAGTTCACCCGTGGCAACTCGCGTTCGCGGATCCCAAGGTGCAGCAGGAGATCTGGGGATCCGATCCCGACACCTGGATGGCATCGCCGTACATGCCCGGCGGAATGTGTATCCCCACCGACGGCGGCTACAAGTTCTCCGGTCGCTGGCAGTTCTCCTCCGGTACCGACCATTGCGACTGGGCATTCCTCGGCGCGATGGCGTGCGACAAGGACGGCAACATGGAGATGCCGCCGCGCATGCTCCATGTGATCATTCCGCGCACCGACTACGAGATCATCGAAGACTCGTGGGATGTCATGGGACTTCGCGGCACCGGCTCCAAGGATCTCGTAGTCAAGGATGCGTATGTCCCCGATTACCGTGTCATGGACTGCGACGAGGTCATCGACGGCACGGCAGTGCGCAAGTACGGGCGCACCGAGACGCTGTACCTCATGCCGTGGTCGAACATTTTCCCCCTCGGAATCACCGCCGCCACGATCGGCATCTGCGAGGGAATGCTCTTCCACGCCAACGAGTACCAAGCCGATCGCATCAACGCGCAGGGCACGGCGATCAAGGACGACCCGTACACCTTGTTCGCCATCGGTCAGGCAACCGCCGACATCCGGGCTGCGCGCGACACCCTGCTTGCCAACGTCGACCGCATGTGGGATCGAGTGGACGCTGGCAAGGAAGTGACCTTCGAGCAGCGCGCGGAGGGACGTCAGACTCAGGTACAGGCCGCCTGGCGCGCCGTCAACGCAATCGATCAGGTCTACCCACGCTGCGGTGGCAACGCATTGCGGATGGACAAGCCGCTTCAGCGATTCTGGCGCGATGCTCATGCTGGACAGCATCACGCAATTCACGTGCCGAGCACCGTTTTCCACGCCGCATCACTGAGCCGTCTCGGCGCAGACCCGCAGGGTCCGCTGCGGGCGATGATCTGATCAGACTTCGACACAAGAAATCGACAGGAAAAAGACACGATGACACGCACCGACATCAAGGGACTTGGCTACGTCAAGATCTCGACCAACGACATGGCACGTTGGCGCACTTTCGCTTTCGACGTTCTCGGCTTCGCCAAGGGCAGTGGGCCGGACGAGAACGCGCTCTACCTACGACTCGACGAGCGTGCTGCTCGCATCGTCGTCGTCGAGGGTGAGCGCGACGAGATCGTCAACATCGGTTGGGAGGTCGCCGACCACGCCGCACTGCGCCGTGTCCAGGAGGCCCTCGAAAAGAACGGCACCGAGGTCGAGCAGCTTTCGCTCGCCGAAGCAGATGCTCGACGGGTCGAAGAGGTCATCGCCTTCACCGATCCCGGCGGAGCAGCCATCGAGGTCTTCCACGGAGCGATCCTCGACCACAGCCCCGTGGTGACGCCCTTCGGCGCTCGATTCGTCACCGGCTCACAGGGTCTCGGCCACGTCGTACTCCCCGTCATGGACAGTGCTGCGAGCTTCGACTTCTACACCGAGGTGCTCGGCTTCTACCCGCGCGGCGCCTTCCGCCTGCCGGCCCCGCCTGAATTCGGGCCGCTGCGAATCCGTTTCATGGGCGTCAACGAGCGTCACCACAGCTTGGCCCTGTGCCCGGCACCGCACGGCGGCGCACCCGGCCTGATTCACATCATGGTCGAGGTGGACACCCTCGACGCCGTCGGCCAGGCACTCGACCGCGTGATGAAGGACGGATTCTCCGTGTCGTCGACCCTGGGTCGTCACACCAACGACAAGATGATCTCCTTCTACGTCCGCGCACCCGGCGGCTGGGACATCGAGTTCGGCACCGAGGGCGCGAGGGTGGATCAGGACTCGTACTCCTCCGAGGAGATCACCGCTGACAGCTACTGGGGCCACGACTGGTCCGGAAGCGAACCACTGGCAGCTATGTAGTACCGCCGGTGGCGATTAATACCTGCCGGTGGCGATGTAATACCTGCCAGTAGTTAAACGACGAGGGGGTTTGCGCGAGCATTCGCGCAAACCCCCTCGTCGTTTCCACCGCGACGCGCCCGAAAACAGACCGGTGATCCACTTCACAAATCCGTAACTCTATGACACTATTTCTAATTGAAATAGCCAGTTCACTGGTTGTGGAGCTCTAAGAGAAGTGAGGTACACGATGACACTGCAGGCTGTGGATGCTTTAGGCGCCGATTCGGCCCCGACAGCAATTCTCGATCGCGTCTCGCTGGTTCTCGACGCCTTCGACGGTCCCGGCAGGTTGACGCTCGCTCAAGTCGTTCGGAGCACGGGCCTTCCCCGCTCGTCTGCCCACCGCATGCTCGAACGTCTTGTCTCGATGCGTTGGCTGCGTCGCGACGGCCGTGACTACGAACTCGGTATGCGCCTCGTCGAACTGGGATCGCTCGCGGTTCATCAGGACCGCCTCCACGCTGCAGCCATGCCCCTTCTCCATGAGCTCTACCGAGTCACCGGATTTGTGGTTCACCTCGGCATCCTCGACGGGCCCGATGTGGTCTACATGGAGAAGATCGGCGGACGCCTCGCCGCCGCAGTGCCGACGCGTGTCGGTGGTCGACGCCGCGCCGAGACCACTGCGATCGGTCAGGCACTGCTCGCGTTCGGTTCGCCGAAGTCCTCGGGCTACGCACTGCCCCACCTCGCCAGAATCCGCGAGTCCGGGGTTGCCTTCGAATCCGGAAACGGCCTACCGGGATTCAGCTGTCTTGCGGCACCGATCGGCCCCATCGGCCGCGCCGTCGCCGCGGTATCCATCTGCGCGCCGTCGAAGGCCCTCCGCCTCGACCACGTCAGCGCAGCGCCGGTCCGTATGGCGGCCGCTGCCATTTGGCGAGGCATCGACGGCGGATCGCTGAGCGTCACTCCGACTTTGCAACGTCGTCATCTGCTGCGCAACATGCCGACCGCAGCCGGGGCCTGACTCAGATACTCGAACCGTTGCCGGTGAGCCCGGCTTGCTCGAGCGCCAACACGTACTCCTCGACGTTCTTCCATTTGCCAGGCGTCGAGGGCAACGGTGATCCCAGTCGGTCGTGCTCGGCGACGTTCGCGAACTCGGCGGTCGCACGATCGATGTCGTCGAGCAGTTCGCGAGCAAGTTCGATCTCGGCTCGGAAGTACCGTTCCGACCATCGCAACGTCATGACCGGGAACGACCAGGCCGGCTCGTTCTCGGCATGATCTGCGTGGAGTTTCGCGCGTCGAATCTGCTCTTCGACATTGGCGATGTGGGCTTCCACCAGCGCCTTCAGTCGCTCGGGCTCGTTGAGGTGTCCCATCCACAGACGCAACATCACGCCGTGCTTGAGCACCGGAACTTCCACCGGTGCCTCCCGTGACCACGTCCGGACGGCGTCGGTTCCTGACCGAGTAATGGAGTAAAGGCGCTTGCCTCGCACCCCTGGTTCGGAGACGACCCGGGACTCCACGAACCCGATGCTTTCGAGCTTCTTCAGTTCTGCGTACACCTGGCTGATGGACGGGCTCCAATAGAAGAAGCCGACACTCCAGTCAGCCCACTTCTTCAAATCGTTTCCGGTCAGCTCCTCCCCGAACGTCAGCATCCCGAGCACTGCCCAGCTGGTAGCGGGAAGTCCTCGGGACACGTCATCAGGTTCGGACATGCCCGAAGTCTAACAATCACTGGTCATTTGCTGGTTTCGTAGAATCCGAACGGACCGCTGAGCGGGATCAAATTTGCTCGAAACCCCACCACCTGCCACTCGGTCGGTCCTGACCCGTGCCGAGAAGCCATTGCTGCCATTGAGTGGGACTGCCGCTGGATTACGGCCGCGGCGCCACACATCGTTGCTTCTGAAGCTGTTTGCAGAGTTTTGAACAAAAGATTTGAACAAGGAGACGACATGACCGCGGAAAACGCCGAGCCGCCAGTTCTGGACGGACGCACACTTCGCAACGTGATGAGCAATTTCTGCACCGGCGTCACCGTCATCACCGCTCACGACGGAAATTCACCCCTCGGTTTCACCTGCCAGTCCCTGGTCTCGGTATCGCTTGATCCCCCGTTGCTCTCGTTCTGCCCGGCGAAGACGTCGACAAGTTGGCCGAAGCTTCGCGAAACGGGAACTCTCTGCATCAATGTTCTCGCCCACGATCAGCAGGACATGTGTTCGGCGTTCGCTCGCGGCGGGACGGACAAGTTCCTCGGCGTCGAGTGGGATGCCGCCGGCAACGGTGCTCCGGCGCTGAGCGGCGCGCTCGCCCGCATCGAAGCAACGGTCGAGCAGGAGCACGACGCCGGTGATCACACCATCGTCGTCGCACGCATCACCGATCTGAACGTGCTGCGCCACGACGGTCCGCTTCTGTTCTACCGCGGCGGGTTCGGACGCTTCGACGCCTGAGTGCTCAGGCTGTCCCGCTGCGTGGGAGATGCCGGCGCCGAATCGAGCCCGCACCGATAGCGTCCGAAGTAGTTGTCAGACCCTGAACTTCTCGACTGATCGGACTAACTCGATGACCACTCTCGAACCAGACACCACGGCCGCGATCACGGCGACGGTTACCACCTACCTCGACGCCGTGGCTCGCGGATCGTCAGCGGACATCGCCGCCCTCTACGCCGAGAACGCGACGCTCGAAGACCCGGTCGGCAGCGAACCCCGCGTCGGCAAGGCCGCGATCACCGAGTTCTACGGCGCTCTCGAGGGCGGTTCGCAAGAGACAGAACTGCTTACCTTGCGGGTGAGCGGATCCAGCGCGGCCTTCCACTTCCGCGTCGTCACACCGGTGGGCGATCAGGTCTACGAGGTCGAACCGATCGACGTCATGACTTTCGACGAGGACGCCAAGATCACGAGCATGCGCGCCTTCTGGTCACCGGCCGATCTGATTGCACGCTGATGCGTCAGGTCAGTTGCCGCAACTGCGGAAATCGCGTCCTCGTCGAGAAGTACAGCGAAGCGCACACCAGCGTCCAATGGCTCGAAGAGTCGCAGGAAGTGTGCCCGGAGTTGGGTCGCGTGAACAGCCGTGCCAACGCTCAACGGACGTGTGGCGCTCTGCGCCAGACGATCAACGACCTTGCCGACGCCGGTGAGCTGGAGATGAGCCTGCGCAGCTACCCGGTGCCGGGCAAGCTGTCCTGAACGCTTCCGCGTAGCATTTCGGCGAACATGCGCGCCGATTCCAAGTCGTCGGCGTTCGGCCGCCCCTTCCGGATACCGCCGAACGGCTTGAACGGGAGATAGGTATCCCACGCACGGGACGAGAAGGCTGCGACCACATCGAAGCCCTTCTGTTCGAGCAACTGAACCAGTGGACGCGAGAAGCGATGAATCCCCTTGTCAGGAAATCCACTGGTGGCGAAGACAAAAGCCTTGGATCGCCGTTCTTCGGGGAGTGCCTCGACGAACGAGCGTAAATCTGCGTGGTACGAGCGTAGGTAGATGCCGGAGCCGAACCCCACGAGGTCGTAGTCGGCGAGCTGCGCGGCGTCGATGTCACCGGGCTCGACCACTCGAGCATCGAGAACTTCTCCGATGACGTCGGCGATCAGCTTCGTATTGCCATGGGAGACAGAGGTACACACGATGATTGCTTTCATCGGCTGAGTTCTCTCATTTTGGACATACGCATCCCTCCGCCTGGTTTGTCACTGACAGTTCCAGGATAGAGGCCCCGGCGAAGCTACGGAGAAGGGTGGCGATGGGGAATGATGCCGGTATGTCAGCAAGGTTGAAGGGACGAAGACGTGCGGTGAACGCGCTGCTCGTCGACGTCGAACGATGGGCCGCTGAGCACGATGACGTCAAAGCTGTAGCGCTGGTCGGGTCCTACGCGCGCGGCGCGGAGCGTATGGCGAGTGATCTTGATCTGATGATCCTGGCCGACGACGCGAACGCGCTCGCAAATGAAGACTGGTTCGACCGGCTCCGCCCCGACGCGCGATTCATCAGAGCCGCCAACTGGGGGCCAGTCCGAGAACGACGCTTCCGCCTACGGTCCGGTCTTCTCGTCGAACTGAATTTCGCGAGCGAGAGCTGGGCCGACCTTCCGCTCGACGCGGGCACTCGACGCGTCCTCGAAGACGGCCACCGAATCCTGTACGACACCGGGCCTCTTCGCGTCGCTACGAGCGCGGGAAGAACTGCTCGATGAGCACCAAGACGGTCTTCGAGACCTTGGCCGCCGAAATAAACGCGCTGCGCGGCTCTCCCGTCGTCGCGATCGACGGCGTCGACGGGAGCGGCAAGACGACATTCACGAAAAGTCTTGCAGCACAGCTGAATGAACGCCCCGCCATTGTGATTCACGTCGACGACTTCCTCAATCCGCCGGAGATTCGCCATCGCAGAGGTCGGCTGTCACCGGAAGGCTTCTGGCTCGACAGCTACGACTACGACGCCCTCGAGCGTCATGTTCTCGCCCCTCTGAGACCGGGAGGTAACCGCGAGTACCAACCACGACGGGACAGCGACGCGTACTTGCATGCAGCCGACGGAGCCGTAGTCCTCGTCGAGGGACTCTTTCTGCATCGGGACGAATTTGCTTCCCGATGGGACTATTCGATCTTTCTCGACGTGCCCTTCGAGATCACCGCCGAGCGAATGAACCTTCGCGACGGAACGAACGCGGATCCGGAACACCCGTCGATGAACCGTTATGTCGGCGGCCAACGTCTGTACTTCGCGGCTGCAGAGCCCTGGACCCGCGCGGACAGTGTCATCGACAATTCAGACCCGAAACTGCCTCGAATCACGACACATGCCGCCCACTAGAGTTGGCAGTCCGCATCGCCGGCCCCGCGTTTCATCGGTGCGCTGTGGATGTGAATTGGAAGGTTGCGGCATCCACGATCTCAGCGGGCGTGATGTCGATTTCGCCGTTGAGCCAGGCCGTCACCAATTCGGCCAGGCCGCCCACGAACAGTAATCCGTTGATCTCACCCTGATGGGGAGGCCAAGCTCGATCGCCGTACAAGAGCGCAGCCTCGTCGGCCACCATCTGCGCGAACCCACGCAGCGCTCTCCGCCGGTGAGTGCGCAGCGGCTCGTAAGCCACCGACTCGACCATCGCGACACGCCCTTTTCGAGGATCGTCCGTCAGGATGTTGACGAACGAAGCAATGGCGCTCCGCACGCGCTCCTCCCGTGTCCCCTCGGTCGTTCGGAGTGCAGCCATTCCGGCCACGCGCACCTCGTCGACGATTCCGTCGAAAACCTGCTGGAGGAGTTCGTCCCTGCTGGTGAAACTCTCGTAGAAATATCGCTCTGTCAGCTTGGCATGCGCACAGATGGCGGTCATGGTGGCACCCTGCCTGCCCGCGGCCGCAAACACGTCCAGTCCTGCTGCGAGCAAGCTTTCACGCCGAAGCGCGGCCCGCTGCTCACCACTCAGACCGGCATATCGACGGGGCGTGGGAGAAGCCATGAGTCGATCTTGACAGACGACGCGACTGTGACGCAGACTACCCCCATCTGACAGGCGCCACTGTCAGATGCAAACGGAAGGCAGGTACGTGATGTCGAAAATCCTGGCCGCTCCACCCATCCGGTCGCAGTTGCGTCCCATCTCAGGCAATTCGGGACTACCCGGAATAGGGCAAACTTTCGAATACATCCGCGACCCTCTCGCTCTGATGCAAAAACGCTGGGATCGTTACGGCGAGGTCTCGTGGTTCTCGATGGCCGGTAGACGGTGGGTCGCAGCCCTCGGGCCCGACGCATGCCAAGAAGTTCTCCAGAACAAAGACCGCGCTTTTGTCAACAGCGACGGTTGGTCAGTGCTCATCGGCCCCTTCTTTCACGGGGGTCTGATGCTTCTCGACTCCGAAGAGCACCTACGACAACGACGCATCATGCAACAAGCCTTCACGAGATCGCGTCTCGAAAAGACCGTGGACGTGCTGAATCCCGCGATCGCCTCCGCGCTCGACGCCTGGACTCCGTCCGATGGGTTCCGCGCCTACACCGCCCTCAAAGCTCTCACACTCAACCTCGCGACCGACATCTTCATGGGCGGCGCGGAAGGGACCACTGAAAGCGAAATCGACTCTGTGAAAAAAGCTTTCGTCGATTGCGTGCAAGCTGCAACCTCGGTGATCCGTTATCGAGTTCCCGGCACCAGATGGAAGCGCGGCCTCGACGGGCGCCGAACCCTCGAAAACTTCTTCCGCCGCTACCTACCTGCGCGCCGTTCACGCGAAACCGACGACCTGTTTTCCGTTCTCTGTCACATCGAATCAGACACCGGACAGCGCTTCAGCGACGGCGAGGTGATCGATCACATGATCTTCCTGCTGATGGCCGCACATGACACCTCCACCATCACCATCTCGACAATGATGCAATATCTCGGCCAGAATCCGCAGTGGCAGAACAGATGTCGGGCGGAATCACTCGCACTGAGTACGTCGACGCCGAGCTATGCCGAACTCGACCAACTCGCCGGCTTGGACCTGGTGATGAAAGAATGCCTCCGACTCGTCGCTCCCGTGCCGGTCATGGCTCGCCGAGCGGTGTGTGACACCCAGATACAGGACCACTTCGTACCCGCTGGGACCTACGTGTCAGTGGTGCCACATTTCACTCACCACATGCCGCAGTACTGGCCCGACCCCGAACATTTCGATCCCGAACGTTTCGCGGACCACCGACGTGAAGACAAGGTGCACCGGTATGCCTGGGAACCGTTCGGTGGAGGCGTGCACAAATGCCTCGGCATGCACTTCGCCGGCGTCGAAATCAAAGCGATCATGCACCACCTGCTCACACGCTTCGATTGGCAGGTCGCGCCCGGCTACACCGCCCCTCTCAACTACATGTCCTTGCCGTTCCCCTCCGACGGACAGCCGATCGATCTGAAACCACTCACGAATTCTCATGACCGGTAGCGACCGAACCGACGTCAGGATCAACTCGCACATGACTACCGGCACAGACGCTTTCGAAATCCAGAGGAAAACATGAGCACTCGGCCTGCCCGAAACCGGCATGCACGCGCTGCTCCGAAACCAGAGGTCGTCGCAGCGGCGGAGTTCCTACTCGCAGAATCCGACGCCCATGTCTTCCGTCGCCGCTATCTCGAACTGCTCACCCACACCACAGCACCGGATGGCGCAACCGTCACGGACTACACGGTCGCCGAAAGGTATCTACTCAACTCTGCAGCAAAGAGACGTGCTGCGCGGCGCCCGGCCAATCCTTAGCCACGATCGCCGGTCGGGCAGCGCTCGCGGCGAACGTCGAGAACCTCGGCACCGGTTTCACGAATTCGTCGTGGGGTAACGACGAAGAATAGAGTGCGCTGCCTGGGTGACGGCGGTGCGATCGTAGGTTTGCACGAAGTCGAAGGTCCGCTCGAGATCTGGACCGTTGTCATGAAGATCTCGCGCCGACAGCATCGCCGCATGGTGCGGTCCCAGAGTGACGACCGTCCACTCGTTGACGAGATCATCACCCGGGTCGAGCGGCGCGTGTTGAACTTTACCGTCGAGCATCACGGACAGTCCGACACCGTAGACACCGGCAAACCCTATGGTATCGGCGAGGTGACGCCACCGTGCTGTTGTGGATGCGGTGAAATGCTCGGCTTGTTGAAAGGTGCCCAGAACAAGCATCGAGGAACCCGATGTGGCGGCTTGCGCTTCGAGGGACTTGCTCAGTTGGATCAACAGACGCTTGGTACCGCGCCGGATCCGGCTGTGAGCAGACACGATCGAGTAGGGAGTGCCCACCTCGGGGATGGGATCACTCCACACCGGACTGTCGGGCATCGCGACGACCGGTTCGGACAACAGTGAACTCGGATCGTCGACTGCGGGATACAACTCACCCGTTCCGTATGTGGCTCCGATGGTGATTGCGGCAAGACGGGACGATTCCGAGTCGACACCCTCGGCAAGGATAATCGCGTTCGATCGCTCGACGTAGGCGCCGAGCGCGTGCACCGTCGTTCCCACTTCGAAATATGCTGCCTTGGAAAGCAATTCAGCGGAAGTGATAATGATGTCGGGTTCGACCAAAGACAGAAGTGTCGCCGAGTGCCTGTCGATGCCGACACCGTCGAGTGCAATCAGACGACCGCCCGCGCGGGCTTCTCTGATCACTGCCAGAGAGTTGTGGGGATCGGTAAGCACCGATGCGCTGTCAACCGTGATGACGATCCGTTGCAGATTTCTCGTCGCTCCTTCGATACCAGGAGCGTTCAGAGCTGCTCGGGAAGCCGAGTCGACTGCCACCAGCAACGGCAGGCGATCCGCGACGGTGCATGCGAGTGCAGTACGGGACATGGCCAGTTTGTGACTGTCGAATTCCGAGCGTTGCTGCATCAATTGCGAGGCGCGACGGAGGGCATGCGCCGAACACAGAGAGGAATTGTCAGGCCCACGCAATTGCAACTCGGCGCCTGCAAGTGCGTGGTCGTCGAGGCGGCGTATCGGTGCGAACTGCATGCTTACTTCCAGACCAATCACATCGGAGAACTGGGTGATCGGAGAATTCGACGATGTCGAACCGTTGCTGGTGTCATACGCCATGGTGTGGCTCTTCACTACGAGTCGGGACCACCAAGCGTTCATGCGGCCGGACGCGTCGATGGCAGCGCCGGCTGCTCGACACCGAACGAGACTACCGCAAATCTCGGCGCAACCCGGTGACGACAACCTGATCCCGCGCCGCAAAGTGCACATCGACACGCAGATCAGACCAGATACCAAGTCAACGCGTATCGAGCACTGCTCACTTCACATCGTTCGTGGGAGTTGTTTCCGGCTCAAGCACCGAGAGCATCAGCGGTCGACGTGGCAACGCCCGCAATGAGTTCGGAGGCGCCGAGAGCCTGAAAGATCATGGAGACCGCTCGCGTCGGGGCAAACAAGCGAATGCGGTTGTTGCCACGCCCCGCAGCATCGACAACGGCATTCGCCACTCCGGACGACATGAAGGTCACGCCGGAGAGATCGACGTGAATATCGGTTCCGACCAGGAGAAGTCGGTCGAGCGCGTGCACCAATTCCACCCGCTGACCCATGTCCAATTCTCCGGCAAGTCTCAGTACCGCATACGAAGGGGTGTAGCTTTCCACGTCGATACTGTACCGATGCCCTTCTCGGCCGGCGCTGTCAAAGAGATCGAGAACATTTGCAGCTGAAGAACGTTCGTTGATCGTAGTCATGAAAGCCTCTTGTCTGGACTCGGCGTGCCCCACCGCCCGAATCAGCGATGAATCACTGTGCGTCGGATAACCAACCGTGTCGGTCACTGCGTTCCAGACGAACTCTGCCACCGGCAGGTTTCGCCGACACAACCACATCTATAACGCTAGGGTCTCGAAAACGTCACAGCGCGATATCGCACTTTTGGCGCCACCCCTGACGCACTGAATCGCTACCTCGCCTGGCCCCCGGGGCGACGTCTCTGCGGCGTCGACCACTGGCTTTCTCGCTCATCGGGAAGGTGGGTTCGCCGCACCACCATTCCGCAATACCTTCTGTGACATGGATAACATTGTCGACGTACTCGTCATCGGATCGGGCGCTGCCGGATCGGCCGCAGCGCTCCAAGCGCACGCCGACGGCGCATCGGTCGTGATTCTGGAAAAGAGCGGACCTGATTCCGCGGGCGGCAACACTCGACTGTCCGGCAGTGGATGGTTCGTCAACCAGGACCCCGCTGCCGCCCGAACCGTCCTGCGTTCGTTGAACGGGGAGTTCCCCGTTGCCGAGGACGTCATCGATGCCTGGGCCGAGAACACTCACGGACTGTCCGACTGGATCCGCAGTCTGGGTGCAACTGTAGCGATGACCGGCGATTTCCATTCCACGGCAGAGTTCGCCGAACTTGACGGAAGTTCTTGTTACGCAGGGATGGACACCGTCGAAGGGAAGATGGGCAATGAACTTCTCTACCGGTTCCTCGTCTCCGCTCTCGCTGAACGCGGCGTCACAACACTATTCGACACCGAAGCCACCGGACTGCTGACGGATGAATCCGGAGCGGTGACCGGAGTCGAGATCCGTTCGGGTGAAAAGACTTCGCAGATCCAGGCACGCTGGGGCGTCATCCTTGCCACCGGAGGATTCGAAGCAAATCCGACGATGGTGCGCGACTACTTGCGTCTGGAGAATCCGAAGATCTGGGGCTCACCATCGGCAACCGGCGACGGTCACCGCATGGCACAGGCCGTGGGCGCCGATCTGTGGCACATGAACAACATGATGACCATTACGGGAATTCCCGGCGACCTCGAAAATCCGACTGGATTCTTCCTCGCACTGTGGAACGCGCACAACTATGTGTTCCTCAGCCGGGAAGGTAGACGCTTCACCGACGAGTCAGCCGAAATGCGGCATGGTCATGTGTTCAGAGAGGGTTCCTACCAACACTTTCCGGTGCAACCGATGAACGTCGTCTTCGACGAGACGATGAGGTTGGCCGGACAGCTGAGCCCCGGCCGCGACGCACTGCCCGTCGGCCACAGGGTTCTCGACGAAGGGTACGAGTGGAGTTCGGACAATCAAGCCGAGATCGACAAGGGATGGATCCTCAAGGCGGACACGCTCGCCGAACTCGCCGAGAAACTCGGACTGGACCCAACAGTCGTGGAAACGAGCGTGCGACGCTACAACGAGGCGTGCGCGGACGGCATCGACCATTCGTTCGGCCGCAATCCCGAAACTTTGGCCCCGGTGGCCACCGCTCCGTTCTACGCCGTCTCCGGGTCGCCACTGCTGGGATGGAGTAGCGGTGGGCCGCGCCGCGACGGTCATTCCCGCGTACTCGATACTGCCCGCAATCCAATTCCTGGCCTCTACGCCGCGGGCGCGGTCAGTTCCACCTACAGCGCGGCCAAGGACGGCGGATTCCACATTGCCGACGCCTTCGCATTCGGCCGTGTCGCCGGGGCCCATGCCGCCGCGCGTAAAGCTTGATATCGCCGGCCTTTCGACTGACTAGCCACGCACGATTACGTGGCTGGTCAGTTGTGGTCGATCGTCACGCAGATGAATCCTCTGCGCCGGATGAAACCGGGATTCGTACCGGGACGCTATCGTGGCAGCGCACGACGTGCTCGACTAGAGAACCCGAATCATCCGCGCCGAAGGTCTTCTGCCGATTCACACCCGAGCAGCCTTGACCTCGTCGAAGAACGCGATGACGGCTGCCTCGTTCTCCGGCGGAACAGTCAGCGATGCCCGTGGACCCGCTACCGCGATCGAGTCGTCGGCGAGCCTGTTCCCGATGGTGAGTTTCAGTCCCGACTTCGACGGTTTCGCCTTCACCGCAATGTGTTCGACATGCCAACGAGCCACTTCGCTCGTGCTCGCGGCGGTGCGGTCGAAGACCTCCACCGTGCGGTGGTCGAGGACCATCACGATGTTGATCCCGACGGTGACTTCCAGATAGCGCCGTTCCGCCACGGTGTACGCCTTTCGGTTAGGTGAAACCGACGCTACACACCGTGGCGGAACTCAGCGTGTCAAAACCTCAGCTGTTCAAGATTTCAGCTGTTCGAAACCTCAGCGGGACGAACTTCCTGCATCCACCGGCAGGGCGACCGACGTGATGTAGCGAGCCTCGTCGGAAGACAGGAATAGAGCAGCGTTCGCTACGTCCACCGGTTCGATCCACGGAATGGCGAGCATGTTCATCGTCATCGCTGCGGCAGCAAATTCTTCGCGCGTCGGGTTCTCGAGATCGGGGCGGAACTTGCCGCGCACCAACGGGTTTTGAATCATGAGGGTGTCGACGTTGGTGGGATGGACCGTATTGACGCGTACGTTGTGCGGAGCCAGTTCCTTTGCCAGCGAACGCATCAGACCAACGACTCCATGCTTGGCTGCGGTGTAGTGCGCGACTCCGACCAGCCCCCGAAGTCCGGCGATGGAGCTTGTGAGTGTCATCGATCCCCCGCCCCGCGCGATCAAGTGCGGAGCCGCGACGGTCGTGGTGTGCCACACGCCGGTCAGATTGACGTCCAGCATGGTCTGCCACATCGTTTCCGACATGGTCAGGGCCCCGTCGGAGGACGTGATACCAGCTGTAGCGCAGACGATGTCGAGACCACCGAGCATTCCGACGGCCGAGTCCACGGCACTGCGTAGTGCCTCGAGATCCCGAACGTCCACTACCGCAGATTCGACCTTTCGCCCCAGCGCCCGGATCTGCGCCACTGTCTCATCGAGATCGGCCTCCGTCGCGGGCGGCGTGACTGTGGTTTCCACCGAAGTGCACACGTCGACCGCGATGATGTCCGCGCCCTCTTCGGCAAAACGCACGGCCTGAGCCCGCCCGATTCCTCGTGCCGCACCCGTGATCAGCGCGATCTTGCCTTCCAATCGAGAAGTCATCAATTCACACTTTCTGGGTCAGGCCGGCGTCGACAACCAACTGACAGCCGGTCATGTAGCGGGACTCCGCGGATGCGAGAAACAGGACCGCATTACTGACGTCCACCGGATCGACCCAGGGAACGGGCAGCAAGTTGCGAGCGCTGAGCACTGCAGCAGCGTCTGCTTCGGTGGGATTCTCGATGTCCGGGCACAGGTTCGCGAACACTCGCTCGTTGATGATCATCGGGGTACGTACCGAACCCGGATGCACGGAGTTGACGCGGATACTCTGCGCCCCCAACTCGTTGGCCAGCGTTCTGGCCAGGCCCACCACGGCATGCTTGGCTGCGCTGTAATGACTTGCTCCGGCAATACCTTTGATTCCCGCTGTCGAGCTGACCAGAACGACGGATCCACCGTCGCCGAAGTGCGGAACGCAGGCCTTGACGGTGTGCCACGCGCCGGTCAGATTGACGTCCAGCGAGCGGTTCCACACTGCAGGATCGATGGTCCACGACGGTCCCGGCGTGTCGTAGACGCCCGCATTCGCGACCACGACGTCCAACCCGCCGAGTTCGGTAACGCACTCGGCCACGACGGCGGCCAGACCGTCGAAGTCCCGAATATCCGCCACACCGGTGACCGCGACACCACCTCGATCACGCACTGCCTGAGCGGTTTCCGCCAACCCCGATTGCGCCTGTTCGACATCCAACGCGATCACGGACGCGCCTTCCTCGGCGAGCCGCTCACAGTGTGAGCGTCCCATTCCTCCGGCAGCACCCGTCACGAGTACCCGCTTGCCCTCCAGCCGGCTCATGCGTGCACCGCGCTGTTCAGTTCGAAGCCTCGGTATCCCGCTGCTGCCACGTCTGCACAGATGTCGGAGTAGACACCGAAGCCTCCGATGAAGGGCATGAATATCCTCGGCTTTCCCGGGATGTTGGCTCCCATGTACCAGGAGTTCGCGGATGGGAACAATGTTGCCGACGCCCGGCGTGAGCACTCCTCGAGCCAGTTGTCCACGGCTTCGGCACCCGGCTCGATGGTGTCGATCCCCGCCGAATCGAGGTGGTTGATCGCGTCGGCGATCCAGTCGACGTGCTGTTCGGCAGCGAGAATCATGTTGGACAGCACACTCGGGCTGCCCGGCCCGGTGACGATGAACAGGTTCGGGAAGCCGTGAACTCCCAAACCAAGATAGGTTCTCGGACCCGCATGCCAGTTCTCTCGCAAGGTCTCGCCGTTGCGGCCACGGATCTCGATGCGATCGAGTGCCCCGGTCATCGCATCGAAACCGGTGGCGAACACCAATGCGTCGAGTTCGTAGTGCGAGTCGGTCGTCTTGATCCCGGCCTCGTCGATTGCCTCGATCGGTGCGCTCTTGAGATCGACCAGGCTCACGTTGTCACGGTTGTAGCTCTGGTAGTAGTCGGTGTCCGTCACGATCCGCTTGGTCCCGATGGGGTGGTCGTTCGGGATCAGCAGGTCGGCGATGGCCTGATCTTCGACCACCGATCTGATCTTGGCCTCGGCAAATGCGGCCGCCGTCGCGTTGGCGTCGATGTTGCTGGTCTGGTCTGCGAAGGTTTTGGCGAACAGAACACCGCCGAGCTTCCACCGCTCCTCGTAGGCCGCGTTCCTCTCGGCCTCGGACACCTCGAGCGCGCTGCGAGGATCCGAAACGAACGGAGATCCACCGCCACTGCGCTTGGACAGCGCTCGACGCTCGGCGTAGTCGGCCTTGATCTCTGCGCGTCGTTTGTCATCGAGAGGCGTGTTTCCCGCCGGCACACTGTAATTCGCGGACCGCTGGAACACGAAGAGGTGATCGGCCTGCTCGGCGATCAACGGAACGGACTGGATGCCCGACGATCCGGTGCCGATCACTCCCACTCGCTTGCCGGTGAAATCGACGCCCTCGTGCGGCCAGAAGCCGGTGTGGAAGACCTCACCGCCGAAAGTCTCGCGACCTGCAATGTTCGGAACGTTCGCGGTCGAGAGGCTGCCCGTGGCGCACACCACGAACCGCGAGGTGACGTCATGACCACCGTCGGTGTGCACTCGCCACGTCGACGAGTCCTCGTCGAACTGTGCGCTCAGGACACGGGTATCGAAAGTGAACCCACTGCGTAGGTCGAAGCGATCGGCGACGTGATCGAGGTAGGACAGGATCTCCGGCTGCGCGGCGTACTTCTCGCTCCAGTCCCAATCCTGTTGCAACTCTTCGGAGAACGAGTAGGAGTAGTCGAAACTCTCGACATCGCAGCGTGCGCCCGGGTAGCGGTTGAAGTACCACGTGCCGCCCACTCCGGAGCCCGCCTCGAAGCCGTGGACACGCAGCCCCTGCTCGCGAAGTCGGTGCATGGCGTACATGCCGGCGACGCCGGCGCCGATGACTACGACGTCGAGTGGTGCGGTGGAGAAGTCAGGATCGGTCATGGTGGCCACGCTACGAGTGGGTTGAATGGTAGAGGAACAGGTTCTCCCGCTGGGTGGGCGGAGCCTCCACCCCATGACACTGGGTGGGCGGAGCCTCCACCCCATGACGCTGGGTGGGCGGAGCCTCCACCCCATGACGCTGGGTGGGCGAAGCCTCCACCCCATGACACTGGGTGGGCGGAGAGCGCTGTGTCCACCGATCGGGGGACAGCGATGTCGTCCAGCACTCGGACCCGTAGGTGGACAGACCCGAAGGGATTTCGGGGCCATAGTTGTCTCATCACAGAAACACACGGTCACCGAGACCGACAAATCGAGGAGAACATGATGAGCACCAACACAATTCGACCTGAAGCACTTTCCTTCTCCGGCCTCAGCATGGCAGCTCTGGTTGCCCGCTCCGCCGGTGCGAACACGGTGAAGTCGATGACCGACACATCCGTCACGACGGCGATGATCAGCAATTCGGGTCGCGGGGCCCTGTATCTGGTCCACGCGTCCAATCCGAACGGCGACTGGGTCGTCCCGCCGGCGGACTACATCCTCCCCAACATGAACGTGAACGTTGTGGCCACGAGCAAGAACCAGAACGACTTCCCCATCGTGCTCACGTACCGCTCCGACGACGGTGGAGTGTTTGTCTTCAGTGCCACCAACTCGAAGACCAGGGCGGATGCCGGCGGTACGTACGCCCCCGACAGCCACGACGTCACGGTGACGATGACCTCGGGTTACCCGGCCATGAACGTCACGTACGTGCTTCGGTGACGCTTGCTCACTCCAACAATCCCTGCCGCATTGCAGCGGCGACGGCGGCGCCTCGATCGTTGACTCCGAGTTTCTCGTAGAGGCGCTGCACGTGGGTTTTGACGGTGGAGGGCGCAAGAAAGAGTTGTGAGGCAATGGCCGGGATGCTGGCGCCCTGCGCGATCAATCCGAGAACCTCACGTTCGCGCGCGCTGAGCGTCGGACCGGACGGTTCACTACGACGCCGAACCTCTCCTACCAATCCGGCGGCGATACTGGGCGGCAACACATCTCGTCCCGCAGCACAGTCGAGCACGGCACTCACGATCTCGGCGCGAGTGGATTCCTTCGGCAGGAATCCGGCAGCACCGGCTTGCAGGGCCTGGTACACGACAGACGATTCGTCGTGAGCGCTGAGCAGAAGCACACGCGTCGGAAGCTCGTCTCGAACGACTGCGGCGGCGACCTGAGTTCCATCCAGGTGCGGCATCCGGAAGTCGAGCAGCGCGACCTGCGGGCGTAGTTCGCGGATCATTGCGAGCGCTGCTGCGCCGTCGTCGGCCTCGCCCAGGACGTCGATGCTGTCACTGCCGGTCAGAGCCCGAACCACGCCCTCACGGAACAGTGGGTGGTCGTCGCCGACCACCACGGAAACCTTGCCGGCCAGCGGCTTCGTGCCTTCGCGCATTGCTCACTTTCTCACGCCCGTACCAGCAATGCGAGCACTTACGCCTCCCCCGATCGGGGGACATGAGATTCAACCCCGCCACGGCCCCGTCGGCGGACATACAGCAGCACTCCTTCGCGACAAGATTGATTCATCGCCGAGAACGGCAACCACACACCATCCCAGGAGCAGACATCATGCGTACCAACACCACTCGCTTCGTAGCAGTCACCGCAATCGCCCTCGCTGTCGGCGGAACCGCACTGGGAACCGCAGCGATCGCCAACGCCGGCACCATGCCCACCGACGGCCCGACGGTTGCCATGACCATCACCAACAACACCGACAACCCGATGCTGCTGGACAGCGCGTCCAACCCCTACGGACAGTGGATCAACGGCCCCCGCTCCTACCTGGCCCCGCACACCACCGAGATCGTCACCGCCTACAGCAGCGATCCCCGCGGTATCGGTGTCGACGTCACCTACAACGTCGCCGACGGCGTCCAGACGGTCATGGCTGCCAACAACTACGTCGGCAACCCCACCCTCGACGGGACTCGCATCATCGGCGACCCGACGCACGTCATCCTCACCGACTACATGGCCACCGGCTACCCCACGATGAACGCCTCCTACGACGTCTTCACGCAGAACTGAACCAAGCGTTGATGCAACCACGAACTTGATCCGCTACGGCCCACGACCCGGTATCCGCATGGATGTCGGGACGTGGTGTGCGCTGACCAGCTCAGACGCGTTCGACCAACACGCAGCGGGCGCCACTGAAGATCGTGGGCATGCACTTGTTGCAGTGGATGCACAGTGATTGGGTATCGGATTCGGCCGCGATCCGATTGATCAGATCCGGTTCTCTGAGCAGCGCCCGTGCCATGGCGACGAACTCGAACCCTTCCGCCATTGCGGTATCCATGCCCGCTTTGTCCGTGACACCCCCGAGCAGCACGAGCGGCAACTTCACCGCAGCACGAATCTGCCGAGCCTCTTCCAGCATGAACAACGGCTTGTACGGATAGGTATGCAACATGCTCTTCCCCACCAACTGCACACCGAGTCGAACAGGTTGCGGCATCGCGGCGGCGAACTCGCGGATCGGCGCATCGCCCTTGAACAGGTACATCGGGTTGAGCAGTGAACTGCCCATCGTCAACTCGAGCGCGTCGACGCTTCCGGATGCTTCGAGCCACTGCGCCACCTGGATTGCTTCGTCCACCCAGAATCCGCCTGGCACACCGTCGTCCATGTTCAGCTTGGCCAAGATCGCGATCTTGTCACCGACGGCATCGCGCACACTGCGTGCAGTTTCGAGTACGACGCGAGCCCGGTTCTCCAGCGATCCGCCGTAGGAGTCCTTACGACGGTTGAGTTTCGGGCTCAGGAACGAGCTCGCGAAATAGTTGTGACCGAAGTGGATCTCGACGGCGTCGAATCCTGCCTCGACGGCAAGTCGCGCAGCGCTCCCGTGCGCCGCCGCAATTCTGGTGATGTCCGCTGTCGTGGCAGTGCGAATCATCCTCATGCTCAACGGATTGAACGAACTCGACGGTGCCAGCGCGGGCAGTCCGGTCGACTTCTGATTCGCCACGGGACCGGCATGGCCGAGCTGCGCCGACGCAGCAGCACCTTCGGCGTGAATGGCATCGGTGAGCCGCCGAAGCCCGGGGAGGGCATCGGGCCGCATCCAGAGCTGGCCGTATTCGGTGCGCCCTTCCGGTGCGACGGCGCAATACGCGACGGTGGACATCCCGACTCCGCCGGCGGCTGGGCGACGATGGAACTCGATCAGCTCGTCGGTGACCAGGGCGTCGGGAGTTTTGCCTTCGAATGTCGCGGACTTGATGATTCGATTTCGAAGGGTCACCGGGCCGAGCTTCGCCGGGGCGAGCACGTCGGGAGCAGTGGTCATCGAGTTTGCCTCTCGCGGGAGTTGTTTGCAGGACGGTAGATCGATGGCCCCGAGCCGGCTAGGGCCCGTGCCACGGAGCGGGAAACGGCTTCAGCCCGGCCGAGGAGGCCGGGCTGAAGTCGTCATTGCCGTTCAGACGCGTCCGAAGTACGCATCCTTGAGCACTGCCAGGTCGTCGATGTCCTTGGCATCGGCGTCGAGAACCACCTTGCCGATGTCGAGGACCGTGACATGATCGGCGACGCTCATCGCGGCCTCGACTGCCTGCTCGACCAGTAGAACAGCCAGGCCGGTTTCCTTGAGTTGTTGGACGCGGTCCATCACCTCACCGACGATCACGGGAGCGAGACCGCCCGAAGGTTCGTCGAGAAGGAGCAACCTAGGCTGCGCCATCAGCGCTGCGCCGATCGCGAGCATCTGCTGCTGACCGCCCGACATGGAACCGGCGGGAAGCGAACGCTTCTCCCCCAGGATCGGGAACATCTCGTACATAAATTCGACGGATTCCATAAGCTCGCCGCGCTTTGCCTTGCGGGTGTACCCGCCCAGCAGGAGGTTCTGCTCGACGGTCTGCTTGTGGAAGACCCGCTTGCCCTCCTGCACGTACGCCATCCCCTGTCGTACCCGTTTGTGCGCGGGGACTCCGGTGATGTCGGCGCCGTCCATCTCGACGGTTCCGGAGGCCACCTTGTTGAGGCCGGACAGGGCACGGAGCGTGCTCGTCTTGCCTGCGCCGTTGCGTCCGAGCAGGGCGGTCACCTGACCGGGATAGACGTCGAACGAGACATCCCAGACGACGCGCAGATCGCCGTACCCGGTCTGCAAGTTTCGGACCTTCAGAATCGGTTCCATCACTTCACCTCACTGGTCTGATGGTCTACCGCGCCGATTTCTTCGAGAAGTGCTTCTTCGTCACCGGACTTGACTCCGAGGTACTCGCTCAAGACGCGTGGGTGATGTTCGATGGTTGCCGCATCGCCGGTGGCGATCACCTGCCCTTGCGCCAGCACGACTATCTCGTCGGCCAGCGAGAGGACGAGGCGGAAGTTGTGCTCCACCAACACCACTGTCGCCCCGGCATCTCGCAGTACCCGGATCAGATCTGCCAGGCGTTCGAGTTCGTCCTCGTCGAGTCCGGATGCCACCTCGTCGAAGAGGACGACCCTCGGTTCGGCGATGACGGCGCGAGCAACCTCGAGCATGCGACGCATCCCCAGGGGCAGCGACGTCGCGATCTCGTTGCGCAAGTGCGACATCCCCACGAGTTCGAGGACACGCTCGGCCTCGACGATGTCGGCCTTCGCGATCCTGCGGAAGCTGGGCAGGCGAAGCACAGCCGACGCCATCGACGCTCGGTGCACCGAATAACGTCCGGATGCAACAGCTTCCAGAACCGTGATGTTTTCCGGAATCGTCGGAGTTTGGAACGTGCGCGCCACACCCACGCGCGCCACCTTGTGCGGCGACGACTGCGAGACCACCGTGTCACCGATCGTGATCACGCCCGCATCTGCGGTGTAGAAGCCGCAGATCATGTTGAGCATGGTCGTCTTACCCGAACCGTTGGGCCCGATCAACGCGGTGACCTTACCGGCCTCTGCGGTCAGGGTTGCCGCATTGAGCGCCTGGTTGCCACCGAACGCTTTGGACACTCCGTCGACCACCAACCGTGCTCCGTTGATCGGCGCCAGTTCCGGTGTCCCACCGCTGTTTTCCTTTGCAGTGACTACGCCCAGGCCGGCCTTGCGATCGAGTTTCGAGACGATCGCTCGCCCGACCTTGGTCAAACCCCCGGAGAGAAGCACACCGCCGATGATCAGGAAGCCGCCGTAGAAGATCAGCGAATACTCCTGGAACGCCGTCGACTGGTTGGGACCGAGCTGCATGATCGCGGCACCGACCACGGCGCCGTACACACTTGCCGCACCGCCGAGGATCGACGCCGCCAGAACTGCTGTGGCAAAGGTGAACCCGAAGGCTTCCGGCGAGATGAACAGGTCGGTGTTGGCGAACAGCGCACCCGCCAGACCGGCGGGGAACGCACCGATGGCATAACCGAGCAGCTTCATCCGGAACACCGATACACCCTGCGACGACGCCAGAACCGGCGACTGCTTGAGCGTGCGGAACGCGATGCCGTGCCGCGAGACCACCAGGTTACGCATCACCGCGAACCAGAGCACGGTCACGACGACGACCACCATGTAGTACTGCTGGGTGTCGAGTTCGGAACCGAAGAACGTCGGCGGCTCCATACCGGTGAGGCCGTTTCGGCCGCCGGTCTTGCCACCGAAGATCGCCAGTACGTCCGGTACCAGCAGAACCAGGAAGAACGACGTCATCGCCAGGGACCAGTTGCCCAGGCGCAGACCGGGAACACCGGTCAGGATTCCGACCGCCAGTGCCACTGCTCCGGAGGCAGCAAGCTGAAGCAGAATGTCGGTGTGACCTGCCTGGGACATCAGACCCGCGGTGTAGGCACCGGCCGCGTACATCGCTGCCTGGCCGAGTGCCAGTTCACCGGCAAAGCCGAGGCTCAAGTTCAGGCCACTGACCACAAGTGCCAGGATGCAGGCCAATTGAATCTGACGTGATGTCGACAGGTCGAGTCCCATCACGGGCAGCAGCAGGATCACCACGGCCAGGACGAGTGGGATGATCCAGCTCGGTAGGGAACGGAAAGTCCGCCACGCACTTACCATCTCACACCACCCGTTCTCGGACATTGCCGAACAGTCCAGCCGGTTTGACCATCAAGATGACGATCAGCACCGTGAAGACGGCGATATTGCTGTACTGACTTCCCGCCCACAGGGCGGTGAACGATTCCACCAGGCCGACGGTCAGACCGCCGATCAAAGCGCCAGGCAGAGAGCCGAACCCGCCGATCGCCAACGCCACGAATCCCTTGAGGGCCAACGCTGCACCCAACGTCGCAACTGCAAACGTCTTGGGGCCGACGAAGAGTCCGAGGACACCGGCCAAGGCACCCGAGAAGGCAAACGCTCCCAGTGCCAACCGTCGTACGTTGACTCCTCGCAGCATCGCCGCTTCACGATCCTCGGAGATGCCGATCAGAGCCAGACCCGTCATCGTTTTCTTCGAGACGTAACTCAACCCGACGACCAGTGCGATCGCCGCAACCAGCAGAGCGATCTCGACCGGGTAGGTACGGCCGCCGAGCAGGGTGATCGGTTCGTTCGATCCGAAGAACGGAACCGTGAGAGGTTCACTACCCCAGATCAATTGAGTGGCGCCGTTGAGCAGAGTTGCGACACCCAACGTCGTGACCAACTGGTTCTGGTGATCGGCCACCGGTCTGATCGCGACGATCTCCTCGACCGAGGCGAGGAGCATCACGGTCACGGTAGCCATGACGGCCACCACGAGAACGGGGAGTTTCAGGGTCACCAGACCCGTGTAGGCGACAAAGGTGCCCACCATCATCAGCTGAGCTTGAGCGAAGTTGAATGTGTTGGAGGAAACGAAAACGATGTTGTACCCGATGGCAACCAGCACGTAAACCGCGCCGAGCGCCAATCCGGACCACAGAATGGTCATGACGCAGCCGGGTTTCCGAACTGACCGTTGAGGATCTTCGTCGGGCTGATGAACTTCAGCTCGCTGGTGTCCGGGTTCGGGCCGTGGTTGTCGGAGCTGAAGTTGTAGCGCGAGAGGAATGCGGTCTTGGCATTCTCCTGGACCTCAGTGGTTTCCAGTGCTTCGGCGAGCTTCTTCGGATCGGTCGAACTGCCGACCTTCTCCGCTGCCGCCGCGACGAGGGGGAATGCGTCGTAGTTGTCCGCGAGGATCAGCGTCGACGGGATGGAGCCCAGCGAAGCCATCGTGTCCACCATCGTGTTGACGAGTGCGTTGTTCGGATCGAACACCGTGCTGCTGAACACCTGCGTCACCAGGTTCTTCACCTGCGGGGTGCCGAGCACACCGGCCGGCGGATCATTCGCGATCAGGTTGGTGGCAGACACCGAGGTGTTTCCGACCAGCGGCACGTCCCAGCCGAGTCGCTCGAGGCTTTGCAACACGTATCCGAGAGGAGCGCCGTACGCATCCAAGGCGATTGCCGCGGCGCCCGAATTCTTGAGCGACTGCAACTGCGCCGTCATGTCCAAAGCGGCGGCGTCGTACTCCTCGTTACCGGCGGCCTTCAGACCTGCGGATTGCAAAGCACTGGTCATTTCTTCGCCGAACAGCTCACCGTAAGCGGTGCTGCCGTGCAAGACTCCGACGCTGCTGTAACCCTTGGACTTCGCGTACTCGGAAATTCCGCGAGCGGTATCGGTCGCACCCGGAGCCAGATCGAAGTTGAGCGGGAACTTCGAGGGGTCCGTCGAATCGGGAGAGGGAGCCATGCTCATCGAGAGAATGTTGTTCTGCTTGAGGATCGGCAGAACCGCAGCCGCGATCGACGACGGACCCGAGTTCAGGTAGAGGTCAGGCTTGTTCCCCGAATTGATGGCTTCGCGCAGCTTGGTGACGGCGATGGTTGCGTCACCCGCGTCGTCCACCGTAGTGAGCTCGATCTGACGGCCACCGATCCCCCCGGCTTCGTTCTGGACCTGAACGCCCGCCTTGGTGGCGAGCAGCGAGGTCTGCGAATTAGCCGCGAGGACTCCCTGTGCACTGATCCCGCCGGTCAGCAGCACACGGTAGGGCGAGTCCGCACCTCCGTCGGACTCCGAAGAACCACTGCACCCTGCAAGAGCCAGAGCCGTCACGGCAACTGCCGCAACAAGAATGGGCCGACGATTCATGTCTGCACTCCTAGAACACATGTATGCACCGAACGTCAGGCGAATACCTGACGAAAGAATGATCGGCCGGTGGACGTGCCTGATTTCGAGCACCAGCCAACCAAGCACCCGCTTGATGATCTAGCAAGCAGTTGCTTGGGATGGAGCATAGAATGTGATCTGGATAACGTCAAACGCTGAAAAGTGGAGTCATGGAAGCGGACGCTATGCACATTGAGGCGGCGTCGACAGATCTCTTCCCGCTGGGTGGAAACGCCGAAACGGCTCCACGCCCTGGCGGATTCGACGAAATGAATCCGACAGGGCGTGGAGCCGTTTGTGTAAAGGTCCGACTATCGCTGGTTGCGGGGCTTCCAGACCACCAACGCGTTGTTGCGCGGAATCGGCACGAGATCCCGGCGATAGCCCGCATGGACTTTCGCGATCTCCTCGGCCAATTCGCGGACGCGATGCTGCAGAGCCTCGACCTGGTTGGTCAGTTCGATGATTCGTTTGATTCCGGCAAGGTTGACTCCCTCGTCCTGCGAAAGCCGTTGTACTTCACGAAGAAGCGCAACATCGCGCGGGGAGTAGCGTCGTCCGCCACCGGTGGTTCGATGCGGGGTGACCAACCCGAGTCGGTCGTAGTTACGCAAAGTCTGCGCGTGCATTCCGGCCAACTCGGCTGCCACCGAGATCACGAAGATCTGAGCGTCAGGATCGACCGTCGCATCCCATTGATTCTGCGGTCGCTCTGTCATCATGCACCGGCCCACCCGGCCCGTGGATCGAACCCGCTCGCCTTCTCGGCTTCGAGATAGGTTTTCAGCGCTTCGATCGCCGGGTCGTCCAACTTCTGCGGAACGGATACCTTGACCGTGACCAGAAGGTCACCGGCACCGTCCGGCCGCTTGGGGATACCGCGTCCGCGAACTCGCAGAATGCGTCCGTCCACCGTTCCAGCCGGAACCTTCACTCCGACACGGCCTTCCAAAGTCGGCACGGACAGTGTCGTTCCCAGCACCAGCTCGCCGTAGCTCACCGGAACCGTCAGTGTCAGGTCGTCGCCGTTGCGTCCGAAGACACTGTCCGGCTTGACGCGGATGTTGACGAACAGGTCGCCGGCCGGAGCGCCGCGGAGTCCCGCTTCGCCCTTGCCCTTGAGTCTGATCTTCTGACCGTCGCTCACACCGGCAGGCACGCGAACCGTGATGGTCCGTGTGCGATTGGTGACTCCGCTACCGTGGCAGTCTTCACACGGCGAGTCGATGATCGAGCCGGTTCCCCGGCAATCGTCACACGGCTCACTGAATCCGAAGGCGCCCTGGTTCCGGCTGACCACGCCGGTTCCGTTGCAATGTGGGCACACTCGCGGGCTGGTGCCTGGCTTTGCGCCGCTGCCGTGACACGTGGTGCACGACGTAGGGCTGGTCAGACGAAGAGGGACGGTGACACCGAGCGCTGCTTCACGAAAGGCGAGCGTCGTCTCGGTCTCGAGATCCTTGCCTCGACGCGGGCGGTTGGGCGCAGCTGTTCGCTGGCCCGCTCCCCCGCGGTTGAACAATCCGCCGAAGATGTCTCCGAGACCCGAGTCCTGCCCACCGGCCCCGCCGCCGAACAGGTCGTTGATGTCGAAACCACCAGCGCCGGGGTTGAATCCGCCGCCGCCCTGCGCGCGGGGGCCGAAGCCGCCGCTGGCAAAGAGGCGCCGAGCCTCGTCGTACTCCTTGCGCTTGTCCGGATCAGACAGAACGGCATGAGCTTCACTGACGGACTTGAAACGCTCTTCGGCCTTCGCATCGTCAGGGTTGGCGTCGGGATGAAGATCCCGAGCCAGCTTGCGATACGCCTTCTTGATTTCGTCGGCCGTCGCGGTGGACGAGACGCCCAGCTCCTTGTAGAAGTCCTTCTCGATCCACTCCCGTTGACTCACTGGGCGTCTCCTCCTCTCACTCTTACTTCGCTTCTTGTTCCGAACCGTCTGCAGGCTTGTCGCCTACCCGGTCCGTCACGGCCACCATTGCGGTCCGAAGGACCCGGTCGCCGAGCTTGTATCCCTTGCGCATGACCGTCCCGAGTACCGGGTCGTGGCCTTCGCCTTCATGTTGCACCGCTTCGTGGAGTGCGGGATCGAAATCGTCACCCTCGCTACCGAAGTCGGTCAAACCCAGACCCGTCAGAGTCGTGTTGAGTTTGTCTGCGAGTGCACGCAGTGGACCCGATTCGAGGTCACCGTGTGCCCGAGCGCGATCCAGGTCGTCGAGAATTCCGATGAGCTCGGTGATGACCGAAGCCCGCGCGGTTTCCTTGATGACCTGCTTGTCACGCTCGACGCGACGACGGTAGTTGGTGAACTCCGCCTGAAGTCGCTGCAGATCCGCAGTCCGTTCGGCGAGCTGATCGGTGGCGGATGCTTCCTCCACGATCGACTCTGCTTCCTGAACTACCCCTGTGTCTTCCGAGTCGAGCGGCGGCAGGGATTCCCCCGCCGCCTCTCCCTGTGCACCGGTCTCGGGGTCGACCGGGTTGTTCTCGGGGTTGTCCGAGGTCACTTCTTGTCCGAGTCGGTGGGCTCGTCGACAACCTCGGCGTCGACGACGTCGTCGTCATTGCCTGCGCCGTCGGTGTTTCCGGCCTCGTTTGCAGCGGAAGCCTCGTAGATGGCCTGGCCCAGAGCCTGCGACTCGGTGCCCAGCTTCTCCACTGCGGTCTTCACTGCAGCGATGTCGGTGCCTGCCAGGGCGTCGTTGACGTCCTTGACCGCTGCCTCGACCTTGGTCAGGATCTCCTCGGAGACCTTGCCCGCGTTCTCACCTTCACGCTGCTCCTTGACGAACTTCTCCGTCTGGTGGACCAGCGACTCGGCCTGGTTGCGAACCTCTGCCTCTTCGCGACGGGCCTTGTCTTCCTCGGCGTGAGCCTCGGCATCCTTGACCATGCGCTCGATCTCTTCCTTGGACAGACCGGAGCCGTCCTGGATCTTGATCGTGTTTTCCTTGCCGGTGCCCTTGTCCTTCGCCGTCACGTGCACGATGCCGTTGGCGTCGATGTCGAAGGTGACCTCGATCTGCGGAACGCCACGCGGGGCGGGCGGCAGATCGGTGAGCTCGAAGGAGCCGAGCAGCTTGTTGTGCGAAGCGATTTCGCGCTCACCCTGGAAGACCTGGATCTGCACCGAAGGCTGGTTGTCGTCAGCGGTGGTGAAGGTCTCGGAACGCTTCGTGGGGATCGTGGTGTTGCGCTCGATGAGCTTGGTCATCACGCCACCCTTGGTTTCGATGCCGAGGGAAAGCGGCGTGACGTCGAGGAGCAGAACGTCCTTGACCTCACCCTTGAGCACACCGGCCTGGAGTGCGGCGCCGACGGCGACGACCTCGTCCGGGTTGACGCCCTTGTTGGGCTCACGGCCACCGGTCAGTTCACGAACCAGATCGGAGACGGCCGGCATACGGGTGGAGCCACCGACGAGCACGACATGGTCGATGTCCTTGACGGCGATTCCGCTGTCCTTGATCACTGCCTGGAACGGCGCACGAGTGCGATCGAGCAGGTCCGAGGTGATCTTCTGGAACTCGCTGCGGGTGAGCTGCTCGTCCAGGAAGAGCGGGTTCTTGTCCGCGTCGACCGTGATGTACGGGAGGTTGATGGAGGTGCTCTGCGAGCTGGAGAGCTCGATCTTCGCCTTCTCCGCAGCCTCACGCAGACGCTGCAGGGCCATCTTGTCCTTGGTCAGATCGATGCCGTTCTGAGCCTTGAACTTGTCGACCAGCCAAGCGACGACGCGCTCGTCCCAGTCGTCGCCACCGAGGTGGTTGTCACCGGAGGTTGCGCGAACCTCGACGACACCGTCGCCGATTTCGAGCAGGGAGACGTCGAAGGTGCCGCCACCGAGGTCGAAGACCAGAATGGTCTGCTCGGTGTCACCCTTGTCGAGTCCGTATGCCAGTGCAGCCGCGGTGGGCTCGTTGACGATACGAAGGACGTTGAGGCCGGCGATCTGGCCGGCTTCCTTGGTTGCCTGACGCTGTGCGTCCTCGAAGTACGCGGGGACGGTGATGACGGCGTCGGTGATGTCTTCGCCGAGGTAAGCCTCCGCGTCACGCTTGAGCTTCATGAGCGTGCGGGCGCTGATTTCCTGCGGCGTGTACTTCTTGCCGTCGATTTCCACGTTCCAGTCAGTGCCGATGTGGCGCTTGACGGAGCGGAGGGTGCGGTCGACGTTCGTGACTGCCTGGTTCTTCGCGGGCTGACCGACGAGAACCTCGCCGTTCTTGGCAAATGCGACCACCGAGGGGGTGGTACGTGAGCCTTCGGCGTTGGCGACCACTACGGGCTCGCCGCCCTCCAGCACTGCAACTACCGAGTTGGTCGTACCGAGATCGATACCGACTGCACGAGCCATAGTGTTCCTACCTTTCGTTCTGCGGTTCTCTGCCCGAGTGGTTGATCTCGAACATGACCGCGAGTTTTTCGCTTGGTGAGCGTCCTCCGCTCAAGTTTGCCTCCGACCGTGGCCGGGAGTCAACTTGAAGTTGAGCCGAGGGCGCTCAAGCTTGTCGAAATGGTCAACTACAGCCCACGTAGATTTGTTCCCGCCTTCCCCGAAAAGCCGGAAAAGTGCGCCACATCACTTCCGTATCTCTCCGAATGGCTACGATCGGCCGGTGACCGATCCCGACAATTCTCCCGCGCGACCTCCTCGCCCGTCACCTCCACGCCCGGCACCCGAGCGACCCGACGTCTCGGTTCGGCCGCTCCGACCTGCAGCGAGCGACGAGACACCCAAAGCCGTGACATTGTCTACCTCTGCCTGGATCGGCTCGTTCGTCGTCCTGGCCGGAATCGCCGGAGTGGTAGTCACCAGCCTCGACGACGTCCGGTCGGCTCTCGAAGAATCGACTGCGCGCGACAATCCCGGATACTCGTCCACCGACATCTCCGATGCCGTGACCGTCGTACTCGCGGGCAGCGGCGGCGGCGCTCTCGTCCTGGTCCTGCTCGCACTCATGAGCCTTCAACTCCTCCGCGCACGCAAGAACGCCGGGCGGGTGATGACGGCGATCGTGGGAGTCGTGAGCATCGCGGCCGGACTCGGCTTCATGTCTCTGGTCGACGGCGCAGCAGACATCGGCGCCGGAGTTCTGAGATGGGGCCCGATTCTCTACTGCGCCCTGGTCGCGGTGGCGGCGATCGCTCCGTTCGCTCCCGGTGTCAGCACCTGGCTGCGGGGACGCCGATGAAGGTTCACGTACAACTGGACTCCGCGCCGGGCGCGGGCGCTGCTCGTAGCCGTGAACTCGCGGAGACCGGCGCCGGTGGCCTGTTCACGTTCGAGGGACCACACGACGTGTTCTTCCCGCTCGTCGAAGCAGCATCGGCCGTCGACCTCGACCTGATGACCAACGTCGCCATCGCATTCCCCCGCAGTCCCATGCATCTGGCGCATTCGGCCAACGACCTGCAGTTGCTCAGTCGCGGCCACTTTCGACTGGGTCTCGGATCGCAGATCAAACCGCACATCGAAAAACGCTACAGCGCAACGTGGTCGCGTCCGGCGGCCCGCATGAAGGAGACGGTCGCAGCGGTCAAGGCGATCTTCACTGCGTGGGAGAACACCTCGACGCTGAACTTCCGCGGCGAGTTCTTCACCCACACGTTGATGCCTCCGACGTTCGATCCCGGCCCCAACCCCTATGGGCCGCCGCCCATCCTGATGGGTGCGCTCGGACCGGTGATGACCAGGACGGCTGCCGAGGTGGCCGACGGACTACTGGTCATGCCGTTCCACACGCAACGTCATTTCCTCGAACGAACACTTCCGGCCGTCGATGCCGGTCTTCGCGAATCCGGCCGCACCCGAGACGAATTCACGATCATCCCGCAAGTCATCGTCGGCGTCGGCCGCGGCGACGATCAACTTGCCGCGGCCGCCAGAGGCGTCCGAGCCCTGCTCTCGTTCTACGGTTCGACGCCCGCATACCGTCCGGTGCTCGACGTCGAAGGGTGGGGCGAGGTCCAACCGGAACTCAATGCCCTGTCGAAGCGAGGTGGCTACACCGAGATGGCGTCGCTGATCACCGATCCGATGCTGACCACACTCGCCGTCGTCGGCACTCCCGAAGAGTGCGCCACCGAGATTCGGCGGCGGTTCGGCGAACATGCCGACGAAGTGTGCTGCTATTTCCCCGGTTACGACGTAGAACCGTCAGACGTGGCGTCGATGATCTCGTCTCTCACCTGAACCCGGTCGAACTTCTTGATCAGGCCCCCAAGGTACGGGCCAGCTCGGTCAACGACTCCCGGGCAGCACGCAGGCTCGCGTCACCCTGCTCGATCAGAGGTGCCATCGCCGGAATACGTTGCGCCAAAGTCAGTTCCGCGGTGATGACGGAGACATCCATTCCCATCGACACCCCGAGCACCTGAACGAGTGGCGGGACGGTGTGATCGTTGGCCTCGTTTCCCGAGCCCGGCGCATAGGTGTTTCCGCGGCTGGAGACGATCACCACCGGCTTAGCTGCCAGAGGCTGAGTACGCGTGTCGAAAGGCACCGTAGTCCCCAGGACGTGTACGTAGTCGATCCACGCCTTCAACGTGGACGGGATCGACCAGTTGTACATCGGCGCACCGATCACGACGACGTCTGCAGCGGTAAGTTGCTCGATGACCCGAGCCTGGAGTGCTTCCGCTGCGGGATCCGGAATCTCGCCCTCGACTCGCAAGCGTGGTGCATAGTGCAGGGCCGCGTCCGCGAGGTGCGGCAAGGGATCCCGGTGCAGGTCCAACGTCACCGTCGTGTGATCCGGGCTGTTCTTCGACCACTGCTGAGCGAACAGTGCGGTCAGATCACGTGAGGTCGAGTGGTGGAGTTCGGCGGACGAATCGATGAGAAGTAGCTGTGGCATCCCTCATCACTACCAGAGCGCGCTCAACTCTTCTCCGCGGCTAGATCGGATTCCGCCGCGTACTGCGCCAGCAGGACTCGTTCGCGCTCGCGACGCGGATAGAAGAACGTCACCACCGCGGCACCGGCACACACGATGATGATCGCCGCGATGTAGGCGTTTGTATCCCCGTCCAGGAAGGCGTTTTTGGCGGCGGTCATGATTTGCTCCGCGTATTGCGGGTAGCGATCCGCCAGAACTTCGGCGCTGGAGAAGGATTTGGTGAGCGCGGCCTGAGTTTCGGGAGTCACTTCGGATGCGTTCGGCGAGGACGAGATCGCATTTCCCAACGATTTTGCGTACCCGGCCGTGAGTATTCCGCCGAGAATCGACTGCATGATGGCGCCGCCCAGGTCGCGTTGCAGGTCCGAGGTTCCCGACGCCATACCAGCGCGGTGCACGGGAACGGATCCGGTCAGCGAACGCGATGCCGGTGTGCCGGCCAGACCGACGCCGATGCCGACAAGCGCATAGGCCAACGCGACCTGCCAATACTGTGTGCTTTCGTTCCACAGGAACAGCGCGACGAACAACCCGAGAACCACGAACAGGTAGCCGGCGAGCAGCGTGACGCGGGCGCCGTACCTTTCGATCATGGTCGCCGAGCGCGGCGCAACGATCACCATCGCCAGCGCAGCCGGAATGATCGCCGCACCGGCTGCCAGCGTCGAGTACCCGAGGACGTTCTGCAGGAACTGCTGGCCGATGAACATCGCGCCCATGAGCGAACCGAACACGACCAACCCACCCACCGCCGCGACCCAGAAGGTCGGGCGCGCAGCTACGTGAAGATCGAACAGCGGATTGACCGCGCGTCGCTGTTGCAGGAAGAACCCGATACCCGCGACAACTGCTATCGCCCCGAGCACCAGAGCCAACGTGCCCGAACCCTTCACCGGCGCAAAGTTGATGGACAATACCAGCGCCCCGATGAAGACGATCGACACTATGCCGCCGAGGTGATCGACTCGCTCGGTCGTCTCGTTGACGTGAGCGGGAACCAACACCAGGGAACAGATCAGTGCCACAAGGGCCAAGGGAAGGGTGACGAAGAAGACCGAACCCCAGTGAAACTGCTCGAGCAGCGCCCCCGAGACGATCGGACCGAGTGCTGAAATCGCGCCACCGATTGCCGACCACATGGCAATCGCCTTGGTTCGTGCCGGTCCGGCCCACAACGCCGTGATGATTGCCAGCGTGGTCGGGAACGCCAGACCTGCCGAGACGCCTCCGACTATCCGAGCGAGGAACAGCACTTCGAAGTTCCCGGCGAATCCCGCCACGATCGACGCCGGAATGGACAGCGCCATGCCGGTGACCAGCAACATCTTGCGGCCGTATCGGTCTCCCAAGGCCCCCAGGTAGAGCACCGTTCCGGCCAGGCCCAGCGAGTAGCCGACCGCGATCAGGTTCAGTTGCGTCTGACTGGCGTCGAAAGCCCGCCCGATATCGGGCAAAGCGACATTCGCGACCGAGAGATTGAGGTTCGCGACCGCAGCGACCAGGATGAGCGTCCCCAGGACGAGGGTGGCTCGATCCGGTGAAGCGGACTTGATGTCACTCGCCATGCGCGTGCTCCCATCGAGGTGGGACCCGAACCTGGGAGTTATGTCCGGATCATCCCGAACTCAAGATAGAACCCTCGTCCGGCGCTCGCATAGTGAACGGGTCCCTATTCGGGCACAATTTCAGCCAGGACGCCCTCGGCGCTGCGGGCGGCGACCAGGCAGGCGCGCGAGGTGAACCTGTCGAAGAGCGGATGTCTGGACAACTCGCGCCATCTGCGGACAGCCGCCGTGGCCCGCGCACGCTGCACCTCCGGCGATTCTTCCGGTTCGCAGCCCAACCGGTCACTTGCCCGGATTCCGTAGCCGCCGATCAGTCTTTGCAGTTGTGCCAGGTCGTCGGGTGGCAGATCCGTGTGTACCGAACGAAGACGCCCGAGCAGGCGAAGTTCGTGAAAGCCGTGAACATCGGCAAGCAACCGTTGCGCCTCCGCCGCGATCTGATCGCCTTCCTCGCTCGGATCGGCTTCGAGGATTCTTCCCAGCGTCACCAGCGCCGTGTGCGATTTGAGCTGATCTGCCCGCTGCCCGAATTGAACGTCGATCACCTGACGCAGTTCGTCCAGGCCGCTGCGCTCCAACAATTCGGCCGCCAGGGACGGTGAATCAGTGGCCCCCAACTTGATCGACGTCACGGCGAGGCGAATTCCGAAGAGCCCGAACCGATCGGCCAATTGCGCCCGCATGGCCGCATCGACCGGCAGCGGACTGTCCTGCCTGGCAAAGCGATCCGCGGAGAGGAGCGCAAGGCTCAGATCCTCGGCCGGAACCTGCGCGAGCGCCGAGAAGGCCGCGAACTCGCTCTGCCTCATCGTCCGAGCAGCGAGCGCGAGCAGACCTGCCACCGGAACCACCGACTGGCACAGGCCGGTTCGCTCCAACTCCTCGGCAAATCGCGCCGCGACGTCCTTCGCCGAAGACAACGCGTCGAGCCTGCCTGCGCCGACCTCATCGGCACGCGAGAGAACTCCGATCACTCCGAGTGGCCCGGATTCTCCGCCCACGTGATCCGCGATCTTCCCGAGGAACTGCATGTCACTGGCGTTGAGAGCCCGCAGGAGGTAGACCACTGCATCCGCGCCCGGTGCCTCACCGTCGGGAACGAGCATGTCCCAGGTGCGGGCCGAGACCTCGGTCGAGAGCGACGAGGTGCCCGGTGTGTCGATGATCGTCGTACGAGCCAATGCCGAAGACGGCCAGTCGACGTCGATGCGGTCCACCGAGTCTGCGGTGTACTCGCCCAGATCGAACGTGAGCCTGCCGTCGCGGCGCGTCACCGGCACGTTGAACTTGGCACCGTTCTCGGCCGTCGCGGTCACCTGCGGCGTCGTCCCGTTCCGATACCAGGTGACGACGCGTGTGCATTCCGTCGCGTCGGTAGGCGCTATATCCTGTCCGACAAGCGAATTGAGCAGCGTCGACTTACCCGCTTTGAGGGAGCCGGCGAGCGCCACCCGGAGTGGCTCGTCGAGCCTGGCCGCACATTCTTCCAACTGGGCGCGCGTCTGCGGCTGATCGGCGTAGGCACGTCTGGCGTGGTCGATCAGGGCGTGTGCCGACTCCACTGCGGTCACGGTGGTCGTGGCATTCATGCGTTGGTCACCTTTGCCGAGGCAGGAGCGGGAGTTTCGCCGATCAGCGTTCCGGCAACGGCGTCGAGCTCCGCGACGACGCGCATGTCGGTCTCCAGACGCTTGATCCGAGCGGCATGTTCACTCGACTCCAACTGCGCGGCTTCCTGAGTGGCGCGGAGGGATTCGTTGATCGAGCGCAGCGCCTGCTCGGCGATGTCGGTGAAGTGATCACGCAACAGCCGCTGCACCAGGCGTAGGCGATCCTTCGACTCCTTGCCCACCTGGAAGCTGACGTCGTCGGCAAACCGTCGGATGGCCGCTTTCGCCTCAGCGCGACGCTTGAGCACCTGAGCCTGCTTGTCTTCACGATAAGCCTTGGTGCCCAGCAGAACCCCGGCGCCGATGGAGATCGGGTTGACCAGAGCCATGCCCATCATCGTGGTGATCAAGCCGAACATGAGCACGCCGCCGTACGAGCCGCGCATGCCGACCAGGACTTTCTGAGTGATGCCGATTCGGCCGGATTCGAGGTCCGCCAATGCACCGACCGGTTCCAGGAAACCGTCGGTGTCGGCGACGTCGAGATGCGGGAGCGCGACGTCACCGGTCTCCGCAAAGTGCTGCGCCACAACTTCTGCCAGCCACTGTGCGCGATCATGCGCCCACACGAAGTTGTCACCGATCGCGGTGGCGATCTCCTGTTCGAGCCACTCCCCCACGACGTCCCAGTCCTTACCGGGATCGCCTTCGTCGACCGTCTCCTCGGCCTGGCGGGTCACCCGGCGCAACCGGTCCCGGAGGTCGTGATCGATGTCGGCGGCGAGGTCTGCGATGCCGTCACCGAGGCTCTGCTGCCACAGTGAGGTCTTCTTGTGCAGTTCCTCGGCCGCTGCCCGGGCACGCTGCAGTCCCGCGACCGCTGCCTGAGCGGTCGACGGATCCTTCAGCGCCGCAAGCTCACTGCCCATCTCCAACGTCAGATGCGCTGCCGCAGAACGCACATCCATCGCAACTGCGCGTCGAGTATTCGATTCGGCACGCGCAACGACGTTGTCCCGCAAGAACTGATAGAGGTCCAGAAATCCGGATTCCGCTTCGAGTTCCTTGTCCCCCAGCCTCAGCGCGTGCGAGCGCAGTACCGAGGAGATCGGAATGAGCGGCAGATCCAACCCGGCACGCTGGAGATGTCCGCGATCGGCGTCGAGGATCTGCCGCCAGTGCGGGTACAGATCGGTCTTGCTGATCAGCCCGGCTACCGCAGGACACAGATTGACGACCTGGCGGATGAATCCCAGCTCCGGTTCGGTGAACTCCTGGCTGGAGTCCGACAGAACCAACACTGCATCGGCCGCAGTGATCAATCCCAATGTTCCTGCAGCATGAGGATTTCCATGACCGCCGACACCAGGGGTGTCGATCAGAACCAAACCGTCGGCCAACAGCGGACTGGGAACACCCACTTCCACACGCAGAACCTCACGCCCTTCGGCGCGAGGCGTGGCCGGGGTGATCCCCATCAGTTCCTCGAGCGGGAGGGGCACCCGAATGGGCGCCGCACCCGGATCGGCGAGAATCAGTTCGGCGACCGCGGTCTCCGCGTACTGGACTACCGTCGCCACGGCCGTGGTCTCGTCGTCACCGACCGAGCACACGTCGATGCCGAGCAGAGAATTGACGAACTGGCTCTTGCCCTGCTTGAGGGGTCCGACCACCACGATGCGAATACGCGGGTCGTTGACTCTCACCTGAGCGTTCTCGAGTCGGCGCACCAGATCCGTGCGCCCGAAATCCTTCGCCACGACGGCTGTTCGTTCGAGCAACGACGCCGTCGACGACGCGACGCGCGCCTTCCGGCTGCTTACCTGACTCGCTGAATCACTCATGAGCTACGTTGACCCGCAATTCTTCCCGACTCGAATATCCGGCCCTGCGAACGCATAGCGCACGCAGGGCCGGATTTGTTACATCAGGTCATTTTGACCGATTTCAGTTCCTGCGTCAGCAGATCAGGGATGCAGGTGATCGACAACCGCAACCGGGTCGATGTGATCGACCGGCGCTGCAACCGAATCCTCGGCGAAGAGCGAGTGTTCGGTATCGGCGCTCAGACCCGAAGTGGAACCCGAACCGAAAGCATCGGTCGCATCGATCGACGACCACGGGTTCAGCGCACCGGTCAACGAACTCGTCAGGTCGGACACTCCGCTCACTGCTCCACCGAGGGATCCGCCCAGGTCAGCGACTCCGCCGCCGCCAACGGTACCGCCGCCGTCGACTGTGCCACCGGCAGCTGCGGCTGCGTCGGCACCGATCGAACCCGTCACGTCGGTGACTGCTCCGACAGCCCCGCCGAGCGATCCACCGAGATCGGTGACGCCGTTCAGTGCGCCGCCGAGCGACCCACCCAAACCAGCCGCAGCGTTCGTGGCCGCGTCGAGACCTGCTGTTGCGTCGAGACCTGCTGTTGCGTCCAGCGCGCCGCCCACAGTTGCTCCGAGGTCGCCGGTCACACCGCCGAGGTTCAGGCCTTCTGCCGCGATGCTTCCGAGGTCGACGGAAGGCAGTTCAGCGGAGATCGGGCCGAGGTTCACAGCGCCGAGGTCGACGGAGGGCAAGTCGGCACCGATCGAACCGGTGTCGATTCCGCCGAGGTTCAGTGCCGTGTCCAGCGCTCCACCGAGTGCACCTTCGGCACCGAGAACGCTGTCGAGAGAGCCCCCCAGCCCGAGGCCCGCGCCCAGCGCACCGTCCAGCGCGCCGGTCAGGTCCGTGCCCACGGAACCGACAGCACCCAAGCCGCCTGCACCTGCGAGGGCGGTGTCGAGAGCCGCAGCGACACCGGCTGCCAAGCCTGCTTCACCGCCCAGACCGAGTGCACCACCGAGGTCGATTCCGGTAAGTCCGCCTGCGCCCAGCGCTGCGTCGAGAGCGCCGCCGAGACCGCCCGCGAGCCCGGCATCGACGCCGAGTGCCGAACCGAGAACACCCTCGAGGGCCGTCGACAGATTCGCGCCTCCGGCCAGAGCTGCCGCGAGGTCTGCGCCGAGACCGCCTTCGAGGTCGAGTGCTCCCCCGAGCAGTCCACCGAGTGCGCCACCCAGGTCGGCTCCGACCGTTCCCCCGGCACCGAGGGCGCCGGAGAGTGCCGCGCTGAGCTGCGCGCCGAGGTCTGCTCCGCCGCCGAGTACGGCGTCGAGGTCGAGTCCGCCGCCGAGACCCAGTGCTGCGTCGAGTGCGCCGCCCAATGCAGTTTCCAGACCGCCGCCGACGCCGAGTGCTCCGCCGAGGGCGCCACTCAGGGCAGCACCGAGATCGAGGCCGCCCGCGATATCGGTGAGAACGCTGACATCCGTGATCGCGCCGAGGACGCCGCCGAGCGATGCACCCAGATCGGCGCCGATCGTGCCGCCGGCTCCCAGGACGCCCGAGAGCGCGCCGGACAATGCCGTGCTGAGGTCGCCTGTCAGAGCGCCGGCAAGATCCAGGCCGCCGCCGAGTGCAAGAGCGGATTCCAGTGCGCCGGTCAGGCTCGTGCCCAGTTCGCCGCCGATGTCAAGGAGACCGCTGAGGTCTGCTGCGCCGCCGAGGAGTCCACCGAGAGCCAGGCCGAGATCGGCTCCGAGGTCACCACCGATGGCGAATACGGGTGCGAGAGCTCCGCTGAGCCCTGCCGTCAGGTCGAGTCCGCCGACTGCGCCGATCGCGGCGTCGAGGGCTGCTCCCAGCTCCGCAGTCAGGCCGCCGGTCACACCGAGGGCGCCGCCCAGAGCCGCGCTGAGCTGTGCGCCCAGATCGAGAGCTCCTTCGAGATCGAGTGCGCCGCCCAAACCGAGACCGGCTTCGATCACAGCGCCGAAGGCTGCGCCGAGTTCGGCACTGATCTCGCCACCGATGGCAAGCGCAGCGCTGAGGGCTGCTGCGAAGTCGCCGACCAGGTCGAACTGGCCGCCGAGGGCGCCTCCGACTCCGATTCCTGCACCGGCGCCGAGACCCAGGCTGCCGCCGAGGCCACCACCGAGACCACCGGTGAGTCCACCACCGAGACCACCGCCGAGTCCGAGACCGCCGCCGATTGCACCGGCAGCGGACGCACCGGCGTTGACGATCGCGGACAGGTCGGCGCCACCACCGGCAAAGAGTCCGGACTCGGCGACCAGCGGAGCGACCGCGACGATGTCGGCGGGGCTGACGTCGCACAGACCGGCAGCATCGAGTGCCGCGGTCGGGTTGGCGCAGTAGTTGGCAGCTGCCTCGTCGTCACGAAGTAGCCCGAGGATGAATTCGAGTACGGCGTTCGTTGCCATGGCGGGTTCTCCTGAAGTTCGTTGACCGGGTTGTTGCCGGTGGGTAGTTGCCGGTGGTCCGGAAACTGGTGCGCTGCCAGAGGTAGCGAGTGGAATCAACGCTAAGAACTTTTGCGACTGGGGCCAACGGGGAGCACCCCCCTCTTCTGCAGGGACAGGTGGGGAAGCCCCCCATTGGGCTACGCCCGGTCGGAATAGGGGATTTGCCCCGATTAGGGGATCGGTCCCCTACTTCGTCGCGACGCCTCCGATCCGGTAACGATCTAGGTCCTGAAACCGACATCGCAGACAACCGCGACAGTCCTTCTGTCGCCCACGACCAGGGGAGTTCGTTCATGGCGGCAGGGCTCGGCATCAGCATCGGTTCGGCCACTCTCGTAGCTGTCACCGACGGCTCGACCGGTGAAACGCAACAGGTCCGCTTACCCAGTGCGCTGCAATTGGACGACGGATCCGTCATCACCGGATTTGTCGAGCGCGTCGGAGACCCGATTCCGATACTTGCCGCCGACGGTACCGAGTACCGCGGCGAGGCTCTCGCGGCGACAGCGGTCGGCGCACTGGTAGACCAGGCAGGCGGTAACGAAGGGCCAACTGTCGTCCTGGCTCACCCGGTGGGGTGGAACCGCCACACGGCACGCACCATGGAGTCCGCTCTGGACGACGTCGGAATTCACGGGGCGACTCTCGTCGCCGAACCCGCAGCCGTCATGGCGTGGCTCGCCGCTTCCGGAACTGTCGTCAGCGACGGTCTGACCGTCGTCTACGACCTCGGTGCTCGCTCGCTCGACGTCACGATGATGTCCACGACCGACGGACGAAGCGAGATCTTCGGTAAGCCGCTGCGCAGCGAGGACATCGGCGGCGACGAATTCGATCACCTCGTCACCGTTCACCTGCTCGATGCGGTTTCCGACCAGTTCGCAACCCTTGATCCCTTTGCACCCGAGACGATTGCAGCGCTGGAAACTCTGCGCGAGCATGCCCGCGCAGCCAAGGAGGAACTTTCCACCGAGACGGAAACCGTTGCCCGCGTGGCGCTTCCCGGTGCCGTCAGCGACGTTCGACTCGTTCGTTCCGAACTCGAAGATCTGATCCGGCCCGCCCTCACCGAATCGGTGGCATTGGTTCGCGAAAGCCTGCGATCTGCCGGCGTCGAGTCCAGTGACGTCAATCAGGTTGTCCTGGCCGGCGGAAGCTCGTCCATTCCCCTTGTCGCCGAACTACTGTCCGCGGAGCTTCGTGTCCCGGTGATCGCCGACGCCGATCCAGCGTCGTGCGCGGCGTCCGGCGCCGCGGCCCTCGCACTCGACGCCAGAGACTCGCAAGTACCGGCCGCCGCCACTGCAGTGATTCCCGCCGAGCCGTCTCGCAAGCCCGCACCGGTTCCCGCCTTCTCCACTCCGTTGCTTGCCGAGCCGACCGAAGAAGAGAACACGGCGACTCGACGCTCGTCGAGGGTCGGCGTCGTTGCTGCAGTGGTGGGAGCATTCATCGTGCTCGCCGCAGGCGGGCTCGGAATCGGAACTGCCATGGACAAGATCAACGTTCCGTCCAGTTCGGCGAACACCACCAGCGAGTCCACCTCCTCGACCGCTTCGACCACCGCGGGCTCTACTCCCGGCAGCACCACGGCAGCGGAAGCGGCAGGCACCGGATCCACGACTGCGAACAACGGCACTCAAAGCAATCAGCCCGGTTCTCCTGCTGCCGCAGGCGGCTCGACGACGGCGCCGGGGGCAGTTCCGGTTGCCGGCGCACCGGCGGGATCCTCGCCCGCACCGGGCGAGACCGCTCCGTCGGCGCCTGCGCCTGCCGCACCCGGCGCCCCGGCGCCCGCACCTGCTCCCGCCCCGGCACCCGCACCCGCACCCGCGCCTGGAGCCGGCGTCGGGACCGGTGTCGGTGACGCTGCGACCGGCATCGGAAACGGAGTCGGCGGTCTGGTCGACGGTGTCGGCAACGGAGTCGGCGGCGTGGTCGGAGGTCTCGGTAACGTCGTCGGTGGTGTCGGAAACGTGGTCGGTGGTGTCGTCGGCGGCGTCACCGCACCGATCCGCTGACCGGCGGTCTTTCGATGAACCGTGACAACGGCACCGAATCGTCTTTCATCGCAGGACTTTTGCGCGACGTCGACCTGACTGCATCGCCACTGCGCCTATTCGTCACCGGGACCGATGCCAGCGCTCGGCCCCAAGTGACGAGGGTTGTACGGAAGCGAATCGAATCGGGTGACAAGCCCGTGGTCACCGCAGTCACGCATGACGTCCCCGCCGACGCGATTGTGGTGATCGCGGACGCGCAAGCTCTGACCTCCGATGAAATCCGTGCCCTGAAAGAGCTTGTCCAACGTGACGACCTCGGAGTTGTCGTAGCCTCCGATCGGATCGATCCACCACTCGCACCGATCTACTCGAACATCTCGAGTTTCGGCACCGTGTTGCATCTGAACCCGTTGAACCGAAACGATATTCGGAAGATCGCGGCCGAGCGAAGAGTCCCGCTCGACGACCGCGCCGTGGTGGCGCTCGAGCATCTGTCCGGTGGTTCCTTCGGGGCGATCGAAGCGTACTTCGCCGCCGCCTCGGCAGGCCGCCTGGAAATGCCGAACGCCATACGCACACACATCCTCCACCAGGTCACCGCTCTGCATCCGATCGAGCGCGAGATCCTCGAAGTTTCACTCGCCGTCCCGGACATCGACGCCTTCGAGCTCGATCTGGGACAGGAGAAGTTCAGCCTCACAGCTGCATTCGACCGGGCACTGGCGACCGGACTGTTCGGTTCGCGATCACCACTCGTCGCGAGCGTGCTCGCCGAGTCGACGAGCACCGGGCGTATCCGCAGCGAGCTGATCAGAATCGTCGAATCACGCGCACACACGAGAACCCTCGATATCGACACAGCACGAAGACTTTTCGACTCCGGCATCCGCCACCGCGATCTCACGGGTGTACTACGAGACGCCGTCGAGGCGAGCACGCCGGCGGTCGCGGCAGATCTCTTTCGCCGCGTGAATTCGATCGAGCCTCTCGGCGTGGCCGACACGCTGCTGTACGCCCAGGTCTCGGCTCGCAGTGGTGACCTCGACACTGCCTGCCGTCTGGCCGATTCCGTCATCGCCGCACCCGATCTCGACGACGCGAGATTGGCTGCGGCGGTGCGAATCCGCGCAGCTTCGTCCGCAGCATGCGGCCAACTCGGCGCCGCTGCAGATCTCTACACCTGGCTGGGGCCAGGGCGCACCGGAAACGAATCCCCCTTCGCCGCAATCACTTTCCTCGGCATCGGCAAGGTCGATGACGCGAACGCGGCGCTCACCGGACACACCGGATCACCGTCGAGCTCGACGGTCGGCGCTACCACACTGGCCAACGGACTGATGCAATCGGTCACCGGGAGCGCACCGAGTGCGCTCAACACGATGTCGCGCGCACTCTCGCTCCCCGGCGGAGCCGACACATCTGAATTCCAGCCTGATTCCGCCCCGGCGCTGGTAGCTCTTGCACTCCTGCACAACGGCGCCCATGAACGGGCCGCCGCTGTCGTCACGGCCGCGATCGCCGCCGACGACGCAAGCAGCCACACGTGGGCGCGACTTCACCTTCTCGGCGCCTGGATCGCGATGGTCCGCGGGCAGGACGCGATTCTCGAAGACCTACCGCAGGAGGTAGTCCGCGGCCCCCTCCGCGAGCGTGACGCACTGTTTCTGCATGCTCTGATCGTGGGTCTCGCTCGGCGTTCCGGCGATCTCGCCCAGCTGCGTCGAGCTTGGTCGGGCGCGGCAGGCACCCTCTCGTCCTGCAGCGTTGATCTGTTCAATCTGCTTCCCATCGGCGAACTGTGGCTTGCGGCAGTACGGCTCGAGGAGACCGAGCAGGTCGAGCATCTCGTCGACAACGCGCGCTCACTCCTCCGCGCGCTCGGCGAGCCGCCGCTGTGGTCGTCGCCGCTGCATTGGTACGGCGTCCAGGCGTCGATCCTCTCGCAGTCGCCGGCCGATCTCCTCCCACACGCCCATACACTCGCCGAATCAGCCAAAACTCACACTTACGCAGCCGGTTTGGCGATCGCCGGACGCCAGTGGCTCCTACTGATGCAAGGCAACGTCGACGCAGACGGTGTCGAAGCCGCCGCACGAACGCTCAGTCGGATCGGACTCCCGTGGGACGCCGCTCGCCTCGCCGGCGAAGCAGCGCTGCGCACCCCGGACACCAAATCGGCCACGGCACTGCTCCACGTTGCGCGCTCGCTACGCACAACGTCGACGGCCGAGACAAGTGCAACCGATACCGCCACAAGTGCGGCGCCACCGTCGGTGTTGACCGAGCGCGAACAAGAAGTTGCCGAACTCGTCGTCGTCGGACTGACGTATCGGGAAATCGGCGAACGCCTCTACATCTCCGCTAAAACCGTCGAGCACCATGTCGCACGCATCAAGCGGCGCGTCGGGGCGCAGTCTCGTTCGGAACTGCTCACTATCCTTCGCAGCATGACACCGCCGAACAAGTAGTTAGCTGCATATTGTCCAGAGGGTTGCGTATATCCGTTTAAGTGATAGTTTTCACAGGAATCAGGACATGCCTGCCGAGCAAAGTTCGGTAACTGTGAAACGGGGATCGCTATGAAGTGGGGAGTCGGACTCGCCGTCGGCAACAAACGAAGCATTGCTGCGATCGCGAGACCTGACTCGGAGCTGGTGACCCTCGAACGCGAATCGGTTCTGCACCACGCCCCCGACGGCACCGTGCAGCTAGGCGGAACCGCGGCGGGGTCCACCGGGTTGCGCGGGTTCCTCGACAGGGTCGGCACCGACGATACCGACAACTTCCGAGCACATGACGCGAGGGGAGGAACTGGTAGCGACAGCGATGTATTGCCTGGTCAAGGAAGTCCGAACACTCACCGATCAGAACCTGAACATCTCTGCGGTGATCCCCGCGGGTTGGTCGAGCGATTCCGTCGACGTACTGCGCGGCGCACTCGACAGCATGAATCTCGACGGCGTCGAACTGATTTCAGAAGATGAAGCCTCTGCGGCTTGGCTCGCGGATCCTGACGCCGACGACCGTGCTGCTCGCGGAGCCGCTGCGTTGGCCGCACCCTTCTCGATCACCTCTACCTGTCCCGAACCCCAGCCAACCGATTTTGCCGAGCCAGAGGACACCCCCGAAGAGTTTCCGCCGTTCGTTCTGATCGAACCGGAGCCGGAATCCGGCGTGGAGGCACCGGTCACGAAAGAACCGAGCATCGACGGTTGGCTGAATCGCCAGTGGCGGTCGGAGCGCCGACCGATCATCGCCGCAGCAGCCGCCGCAGTCTTTCTGACGGTGTCGGGTTGCGCGGCCGCGGTCATCATCGGACACACTCCGACCATTTCAGCACCCAGGATTCTCGACGCACAATCTTCCCTGTCCCCCGGGACGGACACAGCTGCCACCCCGACGAGTTCATCCGGGACAGGCACGCAATCAGCGACCTCACCTCCACCGGAAGTACCCGCTCTCGGCGCGCAGCCGACGGCGCAGTCGTGGGCATCCGAAGCAGAATCGACCTCATCCGAATCCCAGCCCATTCCGGTGAGTCCGGGCACCGGTACAGAGAAATCCACTACGGCGAACGTCCCCGCGCAACAGGGATCGCCGATCACCATCCAGATCGATCCCCTTCGGATCGAGAACCTGCCGCCGGTCGTCGGACCGCTGGATCCGGTCGATCCGGATACCCCGGACACTCCCGCCGTGACCGACCCCACTGATACACAGACAACGCCGACGCAGCCGTCCAACCCGACCGACACAACCGATCCGGTGGTTCCGAATCCCGACATGCCCGTCATGCCATTGGCCCCGAGACCCGGAATGCCAAGTTAGACAGAATAATTCGACTTGCCGACAACAGGCACATATTCCTCGTCGAAACTTTTCCCCTATGGTGGGTGCGGTACCTACCGGCTCGGTGCCGGGGACTTGAAGGGATTTCATGCGTAACTCGTTGGCGATCCGCACCGCTGTGGTCGGCGCCTCGGCACTACTGCTCGCAGCTCCATTCACCACGACGGCATCGGCAGAGCCCGCCTCCGACACGCATGTCGAACAGCTCGGGGCAGATCAGCTTCCGGCTGAGCTGGTCGAGGCGATCACACGCGATCTGAAGATCTCCCCACAGGAGTATCTGGACCGCGCTGCCAAAGCTCAGGAACTCGGTGCATACGCCCAGGAATTCAAGTCCGAGCGCCCTGGCGACTACGCCGGCTCGTGGATGGGACTCGACGGTCAACCCGTCGTAGCCGTCACCACCACCGAAGCTGCACGCATCGCGGCCGACGACGGTTACCGCACGCACGTCGCCCCCGTCTCCGCCGACACCCTCGAGAAGACGCTGGCCGACGTCAACGGATGGATTGCCGGGCTGCCCAAGGAAATCTCACGCGCAGTCAATTCGGCGACTATCGACGTCCTGAACAACCAGGTCGTCATCGACGTCGCGAACAGCCCCGTCGGGCAGGCGCTCAATCTTCCGACCCTGCTCGAGAACACCAAGATCGTTGTCAGCCCGGACGGTGGCGGATCGGTTGATCCCGGAGCACTCGGCGGCGACACCTACATCACGTCGACAGGCCCCATTCGCGAGACACCGACCGAGAACATCTCGGTCTGCTCGTTCGGGTTCAACGCCGTCGACGATCAGAACAATGCTCTCAATATCAGTGCCGGACACTGTAATCCGGCCGAGGGTTCGAAGTCGCCCGTCTACCTGCCGAATCACGCGAACGTCGACGACAGTCAGTTGATCGGAGCATTCTCACAGTCTTCCGTCGGCAACAACGCCGGCGATCTCGATTACTCGGTCATCAAGTTCGACCAGTCCGGCATCGACGCGGGCCTCGACCGTGCTGCCGTCCGCGGTGCCAACGGGACCACCCTCGCGATCACCGGAACGGCACGTCCCGTGATCGGCGCTCCCATCTGCAAGTCCGGCCAGACGTCGTCCTTCACCTGTGGTGTCGTGGCAGCCGATCGCGTCGAAACTCAACTGGTCATGGCGGACGGTGATTCACGAACCGTTCGCGGATTCGCCGGCACCGCGTGCACCCTCGCCGGGGACAGTGGCGGCGCCATCGTCTCCGGAACCTTGGCTCTGGGCATCACCAGCGGCTCCAACAGCAGCGGAGCACCCAGTTGCAACGAAGCGAACCTGGTACTGGCGACCTCCGGTGGAACCTCGAATCTGGGTATTCCGGTCGGAGACATCCTCGACGCGGCAGATCGCGCTTCCGGTGGCGGTGTCGGTGCCGGAATCCGCGTCCGCACTGCAGGTTGACCAACCACTGATTCACGCACTGTGCCCGCCGATCCGTTTCGCGATCGGCGGGCACAGTGCTGTTGTCGGTCGGGGTCAGCGCTGTCTGCTCATGTAACGGGTGGGAATAGCGCGTTCGAACCCATATAGTCATGGTCGACTGTGATCGGCTCACCACAAGTCCGTGAGCCGTATCCGTGTGCTCCCAGGGGGGTGGTACACGGTCAACGAAGTGGAAAGGCCCACATGCGAAGCTCCATCGCACGTCGCGCCGCAGTGTTCGGTTCGGCCGCGCTGCTGCTCCTCGGACCGATCACCGCGGTCGCGAACGCAGAACCGAACGAATCCGGGGTATCCGATCAGGCAGCCCATCTGCCCGTCGAACTCGCCGAAGCCCTACAGCACGACCTGGCGCTGACGCCCGACCAGTTCGTCTCGCGTTCCGAACTCGCGCAGAAGCTCGCGGAGTTCGCCGCCATCGCGCGCGTCCAGTTTCCCGACTCTTTTGCCGGAGTGTGGCTCGACGACCTCGGCAAGGGCATCGTCGCTCTCGCTGACGGTCGCGACAAGGATGCTGCCCGCGAGGCCGCCGAGAAGGCCGGTTTCGAGGTCAAGGACGTCGCGCAGAGCGAGCAGGCTCTGCAAGGTCAACTCTCGGCACTCAACACCTGGCTCGATTCGCAGCCTGCCGAGGTCGCAGACCTCGTGCGTGGCATCGCCGTCGACGTCGTCGGCAACGGAGTCGCCCTCACGGCCGATCCTGCCGCCGGCATCGAATTGCCTGAATTCCTGAAGCGGACCGTCGTCCATACCGCTGCTCCGCTACTGGTTCCCCCGATCGTCGCGGACCTCATCCCCGCAACCGGATCCGCAACCGGCGACGCTGCACTGGGCGGAGACGCCTTCGGCGCAACCTCCGGTAACACTGGACTGCGTTGTTCATTCGGCTTCAACGGCACCGACGGTTCAGGACGCACAGTCAACATCAGCGCCGGTCACTGCGATCCCAACCGTGCCGCTGCCGGCACCTCGAACTCCAGCCAGGTCTTCCCGATGGTGAACAACCAGACCGGGCCCCGCGTCGGGTACTTCGCCAAGAGCAGCTTCGACGGGCGCGACTACTCGATCATCAACATCGACGACAACGCGAAGTACCGCTTCGAGAACAACAGCGTGCGGGTCCCGTTCAACCGCTCGGTCAACATCACCGGTACCGCCGATCCTGTCGTGGGCGCCCCGGTCTGCAAGGCAGGATCGACCACAGGCTTCAGCTGCGGCGTCGTCACCGGCGTCAACCGCGTCGCAAAGGTTTTGGATCACACCCTCGACAACGGCTTCACCACCAACATCTGCGTCCTGCAGGGTGACAGCGGTGGCCCGATCGTCTCCGGAACGTTGGCAGTGGGCATCACGAGTGCGTCCAACGTCGCCACCTCTCCCCTGTGCGAGATCGCTCAGGCAGAGACACTGTTCGGGCAAGAAGCCCCGACCCAGTACGCGACGCCGATCAACGACATCCTCGCCGCCAACCCAGGCCTGAAGGTTCGCGACTACTGATCACACGCATTACTCGAGACAGCAAAACGGGCGCCACACCTTCTGAAGGTGTGGCGCCCGTTTCGGCGTTCGTGACGTTCTACTGGAAGAGAGTTGTTCCAGCCGGAGCGTTCAGAACCTTGATCAGGTCCAAGCCCGCGACGACGGCAGTTCCGCCGCCGGCGAGGATGGTACCGGCGACTCCACCGATACCGGCCCCTGTGACCATGCCGGGCAGGCAGCCGACGACCAGGCCGGGCAGACCCACGATGCAACCGATGACCGCCCCGACGATCGTGCCGGTGAGGCTACCGATCTGCGTGGCAAGCCCGAGCTGTGACTGGAACTTCTCGATTGCCTTCTGATCCTCGTCAGGCGAAGCAACCGGGGTGAACTCGGCAGCGACCGGCTTCGGCTTGGAGCTGGCCGGGTCCAGGTTCGGCTTGAGGGTGAGGGTCTTGCCGTCCTCACTGACGGTCTCGTCGAACGGGAACTGAACGTCGCCGAGGTTGAACGCGAGCGGAAGGCTCACGAGAGTTGCGCCCTGGCTGTTCTGCAAGTCGACGTGAGTTCCGTCGCCCGAGACCCGGAATGCTCCGGCGTCGATGGTGGTGACAACGGCCTGGTCGACGACCTCGGCGGTGTACGAAACGTCGGGTGACGTCTCCGGAGCTGCGTAAGAAGTACCTGCAGCGATGCCCGTAGCGGCAATGGTCATCGCTGCGACGGCCGCAGCTTTTCGAATGAACATTTTTGATCCTCCCCGGGATCGGGCGGGCGTCAGTCGATGACTCACACCACCCGTTTCCCCTGTGCGTGACGGGCGTAACGATAACAGCCGGTCGGTTGTTCTCACCTGCTCGGAACCCGAGTTAGGGCTGCCTGACAGATGGACACCTGACGGGCACCGCCTAACGTGACGACCAGACATGTCTGCGTCTGGCCCAGCCCGTCCGACGCAGAAGATTGATCTCTCCAGGCCACGAGCGGTTACCAGCCGGTACCTACAGGCTGGTAATGCTAGTTACTGGCGGGTAACATAACGCAGGTTAGTATCAGTGGGCTGTCCCGAGGTGGCCGACGCGTCGCCCTGAAACGAAAGGCCGCGACATGAATGCCCTGACGATTACGTTGGGCACGATTGGTGCTCTGCTGAGCTTGGTGTGTTGGTACATCTTCCTCTCAGGCGCGCTGAGGATGTTCAACACCGTGCGCATCGGCCAGTCGGCACCCGATCGATGGCGCCCGTTCTTCCCTCGCTTCAAGCAGATGATCATCGAGTTCATCGCGCACACGCGCATGAACAAGTTCCGCAGCGTCGGCTGGGCCCACTGGCTCGTCATGGTCGGCTTCCTCGGTGGGTTCCTGCTGTGGTTCGAGGCCTACGGCCAGACGTTCAACCCCGAGTTCCACTGGCCCATCTTCGGTAACACGTGGGCGTGGCACCTGTGGGACGAGATCCTCGGCCTGGGCACCGTCATCGGTATCACCACGCTGATCGTGATCCGTCAGCTCAACCACCCGCGTCTGCCCGCGCGCCTGTCCCGTTTCGGCGGCTCCAACTTCAAGGCTGCCTACGTCATCGAAGGCATCGTCCTGCTCGAGGGCCTGGGCATGATCATGGTCAAGGCAGGCAAGATCGCGACCTACGGTCACGCCAACCCGTGGACCGACTTCTTCACCATGCAGGTCGCGAAACTGCTTCCCGCCAGCCCCGTCATGATCTCGGTGTTCGCATTCGTGAAGCTGATGACCGGCATGATCTGGCTCGCGATCGTGGGCCGCAACATCACCTGGGGCGTCGCGTGGCACCGCTTCTCGGCGTTCTTCAACATCTACTTCAAGCGTGAAGACGACGGCACCGTCGCCCTCGGCGCGGCAAAGCCCATGATGTCCAAGGGCAAAGTCCTGACGATGGAGAACGTCGACCCCGACACCGACACTCTCGGCGCCGGAAACATCGAAGACTTCTCCTGGAAGGGCTGGCTCGACTTCACCACCTGCACCGAGTGCGGTCGTTGCCAGTCCCAGTGCCCCGCGTGGAACACCGGAAAGCCGCTCTCGCCCAAGCTGCTCATCATGTCGCTGCGTGACCACGGCTACGCCAAGGCCCCGTACCTGCTCGCTGGTGGACGCAAGGACATGGGCGGCGACGAGATCGGTCTCGTCGACAGCGAAGGCAATGTCAAGGAAGGCGCCCTCGCAGCCATCCCCGAGGCCGCGCGCCTCGAGGCCGACCGCAAGCTCGTCGGTGAAACCGTCGAAGGTGAGATGGCCCCGGTCATCGACGCCGAAACCTTGTGGAGCTGCACCAACTGCGGCGCCTGCGTCGAACAGTGCCCCGTCGACATCGAACACGTCGACCACATCATCGACATGCGTCGCTACCAGGTCCTGATCGAATCGGAGTTTCCCTCCGAACTCGCCGGCCTGTTCAAGAACCTCGAGAACAAGGGCAACCCCTGGGGTCAGAACTCCAAGGATCGCCTCAACTGGATCAACGAGATGGACTTCGAGATCCCCGTCTTCGGCAAGGACGCCGACAGCTTCGAGGACTACGAGTACCTCTTCTGGGTCGGCTGCGCCGGCGCCTACGAAGACCGTGCCAAGAAGACCACCAAGGCCGTCGCCGAACTCCTCGCCACCGCGGGAGTGAAGTTCATGGTCCTCGGCGCCGACGAAACCTGCACCGGCGACTCCGCACGTCGTGCCGGCAACGAGTTCTTGTTCCAGCAGCTCGCGATGCAGAACATCGAGATGCTCAATTCGGTCTTCGACGGTATCGAGCAGAAGAAGCGCAAGATCGTCGTCACCTGTGCGCACTGCTTCAACGCCCTCGGCAACGAGTACCCGGAGGTGGGCGGCGACTACGAGGTCGTGCACCACACTCAGCTGCTCAACCGTCTGGTGCGCCAGAAGAAGCTGATCCCGGTTGCGTCCGTGAGCGAAGACGTCACCTACCACGACCCGTGCTTCCTCGGACGCCACAACAAGGTTTACGACGCTCCCCGTGAACTCATGGAAGCCTCAGGCTCCAAGCTCGTCGAAATGCCGCGTCACGGCGAACGTTCCATGTGCTGTGGTGCCGGTGGTGCTCGCATGTGGATGGAAGAGAACATCGGCAAGCGCATCAACGTCGACCGCGTCGACGAAGCGCTCTCCACCAACCCCAAGAAGATCGCCACGGGTTGCCCGTTCTGCCGCGTCATGCTCACCGACGGCGTCACTGCCCGCCAGGAGCAAGGCCAGGGCGAAGGCGTCGAGGTCGTCGACGTCGCGCAGCTGATGCTGAACTCCGTCACTCGTCTCGATCCCGCCCAGCTCGGCGAGAACATCAAGGTGATCCCGCGCGAGAAGGCACCGGTCGCTGCTGAGGCAAAGGCTGAGACCGTCGAGCAGGATCGGGTCGCCGAAGTCGAGGAAGCTGCCGCGACTCCGGAAGCCAAGGCTGCACCGGCAGGCAAGGGTCTGGCCATGAAGGGACTCGCCAAAGCACCAGGCGCGAAAGCTCCCGGTGCCAAGGCACCCGGCAAGGGGCTCGGAATGGCCGGCGGGGCAAAGGCTCCCGGCGCCAAGAAGGCGGCTCCCGCCGCAAGCGCGGAAGCTCCCGCTGACGAAGCTGCTGCACCGGCAGCACCTGTCGCAAAGCCCAAGGGTCTCGGCTTGGCAGGCGGGGCCAAGGCTCCCGGCGGCAAGGGACTGCAGATGAAGGGCGCCGCCAAGGCACCCGGAGCAAAGGCCGCTGCCGCGCCGGCAGCGGAAGCTCCGGCTGCTGAGGCTGCTGCACCCGAAGCTGCTGCACCCGTCGCCAAGCCGAAGGGTCTGGGCCTGGCGTCCGGCGCCAAGGCACCCGGCGGCAAGGGACTGCAGATGAAGGGTGGGGCCAAGGCTCCTGGTGCAAAGGCTGCTCCTGCTTCTGAAGCACCTGCTGCTGCTCCGGCAGAGGCTCTGGCAGAGGCTCCGGCTGCACCGGCAGAGGCTCCGGCCGCCGAGGCGGAAGCCCCGAAGGCTCCGCCTGCCGCCAAGGCCGGCGGACTCGGATTCAAGTCGGGCGCAAAGGCTCCCGGTGCCCGGAAGGCAGCTCCCGCTGCGGCCCCGGCGCCGGCTGCAGAGGCCCCGGCTCCCGAGGCCGAACCTGTGAAGGCAGAACCCGCCGCCGAACCTGTGAAGGCAGAACCCGCCGCTGAAGCGCCTGCTGAGGCGTCCGCACCCGCGGAAGCTCCGGCGCCTGCTGCCGCGCCGCCCGCCCCCAAGGCAGGCGGACTCGGATTCAAGGCCGGCGCGAAGGCTCCTGGCCGCAAGAAGTAAGCGCACCACACGCGAATGCCCTCACCGTCACGGTGAGGGCATTCGTGTTTGTGCGGGAGCCTTTGCCGACCGAGCACCCTTTCCCTCGACCCAACACACCGTCCAGCACACGGAAACCGGTGCTCGCCCTACGCAAGTGGTGCTCACTCCCCCGCCAACTCGAGGCCGGCGTGTCAATCGGCGACAAGCATCACCGCACCGCGCGCACGCCCGACGCCCCTTTCCTGCTGCCGGCCGATGACGTATCGTCCCGGAGCGATGCCGGTCGCGCCGTGCTCCGGGTGGATGAGGTACGCGGTCACTCGGGTGTCGAGCATGCCGAGTGCAAGGCCCCGAGCATCTTTCACCGGCGTCGACCACGTGCACTCCCCTTCGTCTGCAACCAGACTGTGGGGGTTCCCTCCCGCCGCACTTCGCAGCAGTTCCACGCCGGAGAGCGGCACTCTCACAGAGCGTGTCCATGGCAGAGGCGCCACGATATTTGCGAGCAGCGAAAACGGGATCACGATGAGATCGCCTTGCGCCTGAAGTCCGTCGATCACAGGAATGGACACTTCCTGGTCCAGGTAGTCGAAGACATCGAGGCCGGTGAGGCTGGTGAGAGCGGACAAGGTCATGTTCGAGTTCATAAGTATCACCCAAGGTTTGAGGATTGAGGGTAGAGGGTTCGAGATTCAGGTTCGACGAACGAGACGGGAATAGTCGGTACCGGTGATGCCGTAAGTCCATCCGGCGGCATCCAACGCGGAGGTAAACCATCCGGGTACGTGAAGGCCGTATCGACGCCGATGCCCGTCGCGTTCGAGAGAACCGTTGACCGCGAGGAGAATCCGTCCACTTCGACCCCAGCCCTCCGGCGACGCGTAGAGCTGCAGCAGGCAACCGGCGTTACCGGGATCGTCGGTTTGGTCGACCAGTGTCAGGCCCGCCAGCTCGATGTAGGAATCCCACCCGATCCGCTCGATTGCACATCGACGGATCTCTACATTGCGCTCGTGTGCGATGCGTTCGGCGGTGGGGTCGAGCACTACCCAGTCTGGAACGATCGCTCCGTGTAGAACGAACGCCTTTGTACCGTCTACGAATTCGATTGCGGGGGAATCAGAATGATGCAAGCGCCGTGCTCCCTGCGCGCTGCCCGGAATCGGTTCGGCATGTAAGGCGGTGGGTCGTTCCGCCATGATGCACACGTCGTCGAACGCCCACCACCACCCGGTCGAGTCGGCCAGTGCGGTCTGCACGTCGAGGAGTTCACGGTCTTCCGAGCGGAAGGTCGCAAGACCGAATCGATGGCATGTGTCGTAGTACGCGATTCGATGTGCGTCCTGCTGCCCGTACCAGGTCACTTCCCCGGTCACCGGGGTCAACATCGTTCGTATCGCAGCTGCGACGCCGTCGAACAGCGTGGTGTGCAACGATTCCCAAATGGACGCCCTGATCAGGCGCTCCCCCTGCCGGCGTTCCATCTGCCAGCCAGTTCTCCGACATTCGATTCGCGCGTCCATGCGTCGGCGCGAAGCCGCAAACATGCTCGCGATATACCCGGAAGCGCAGTCGAGGCCGGTGCCGTCCAATGACATCTTGGTCGACAGTCCTTCGGTGACGATCAGGTCCGAACCAGCAGACGGCGACGGGACCCAGACGAACTCCGGTTTCGGGAGCCCGGAGCGTCGATACAGTTGCGCGACAGAGGCTTCTGCGGTGTTTCGATCAGCAGGACGAGTACACAATCCGCGTTCGAGCCACACGTCGCGGATCTTTTCCAGGGCCAGACTGTCTTCATCGAAGAGATTGAAGTTCTCGGGCAATGTCGCTCGATGTGATGCCGACGAGCGAATCGGTGCGGCGCTCACGCGACGGTGGCGGAGTCCGCCTTTCCTGTAGTCATAGTTGAACAGCCTGGCACGCGAACGCTCCGGACGCAAGGGTTTCCTAGAGCGCGACACCGGGAACCTGCCACCGTTTCCCCATACCGAACACCCCCTCCAGCGACGCGAAACCGGTTCGAACTGTGGACAAGTGGTGTTCACTCACGGCTATCCACACCCCCGGGGTCACGGCTTCCTTTCCAGCGCCGGGCGCAGCAAGATCGATCGACATGGGGGAACAGACACATATCATCCGCAGGCCGGACCAACTGTCGATCGGTCGCACCGATGCCGAGATCCGACAGGCCTGCGCTAGTGGAACCTGGGCCAGAATCCATCGTGGTGCGTACGTGGACAGCGGCCACCTGTCCCGCCTCGACGCATACGGACGACATCGATTGCGGGCAGAGGCCGTGGCCTGCGCCGCTTCACCCGGTGCCACTGTCAGCCACGTCTCGGCTGCGGTTCTGCACGGTTTCGAACTCTGGAACACTCCGCTCGACGTCGTTCACCTGTCCCGGAACCGGCGAGGTGGTGGCCGAAAGTCCGCTCGACGTCATGTGCACTCGACATGGCTGGCGGACAACGAGATCACCGAAGTCGATGGGCTGCGCGTCACGACTCCGGCACGAACTGTTGCGGATCTCGCGAGGACACTCACTTTCGAACAGGCTCTCGTCGTGGGCAATTCAGCGTTGCACCGTTCAAGGTTGACCAAGGACGCGGTTGCAGCCTCGCTGGCACTCAGCCCGAACCATCCGCGCCATCGACATGCGCTCCACGCGCTCACCGCGATGGACTCCCGTATCGAAAGCGTCGGTGAATCACGGAGCCTCGCATTGTTCCTGCACGAACACCTGCCGCTCCCCGAACCCCAGGTCGACATCCACGACGCTCGAGGGTTTGCCGGCCGCGTCGACTTCCTGTGGCGTGAGCAGCGCACCATCGGAGAGTTCGACGGCCGCATCAAGTACGGCCGACTGGTGCCCGCCGGTCGCAGCCCCGAGGACGCGCTCTGGAACGAGAAGCTCCGCGAAGACCGACTCCGTGACGCAGGGTGGGAGGTCGCGAGGTGGACGTGGGCCGACCTGTCGACCCCGTCACTGGTGGCAAGCCGGATCCTGGCGGCCTTCGCGCGCAGCCACGGGGCCGTCAGCTACTGATCGCAGGCTTCCACAGCTCGAGCGTCGGAATGCCGGGTGGAGTGAATCCGAGCACCTGCCCGTAGAAGGACAGCTCGGCGTTGCGTGAGCTGATGATGGTCGACTGCTTGCGGAATCCGTGAGATTCACCCTCGTAGGCCAGGTACGCGTGCGGAATGCCCTTGGCCACCAGAGCATCCCGGAATCGCTCCGCCTGCGAGGGTGGCACGATCGGATCGTCGAGACCCTGGAGAAGCAACACCGGGCAGTTCAACCCGTCGACGTTGTTGAGTGGAGCACGTTCCGCGTACAGGTCGGCAGATTCCGGCAGCGGGCCGATCAAACCGTCGACGTAACGCGATTCGAAATCGTGAGTTTCCTGCACGAACAGGTCCAGTTCAGCCACGCCGAAATAGGAAGCACCACAAGCGAACACGTCGGACGTCGTCAGTGCGGCCAGAACGGTCCAACCACCGGCGGATCCGCCTTCGATGGCAAGGCGGGCCGGATCGGCAAGCCCCTGCTCGGCCAACCCGTTGACGGCGGTGACGACGTCCTGCACGTCGACGACACCCCACTGACCACGCAATCGATTACGGTACTCACGTCCGTAACCGGTCGACCCGCCGTAGTTCACGTCGACGACGCCGATTCCGCGGCTGGTGAAGAAGGCGTAGACGAGGTTGAGGGCCGGTGCGACGTGCGCCGTCGGCCCACCGTGAACAAACGCGACATACGGCGGCAGTTCATCGTCGGGCCCTTTGTATCGCGGACTGCGCGGCGGATAAGCAACGGCGTGAACTTCTCGCCCGTGTCCGTGAGCCACGACGGCTCGCGCTTCCGGAAGATAGGCAGACTCGGGCAATTCTTCGACCGACGAACGGATTTCGGTGAGTTCGCCGGTACCGAGGTCCAGTTCACGTAGCGCGCCCGCCAGTTTCGCGCCTCCCGAGATGAGCAGTAACCGATCTCCGCGAACCTGCATGAGGCCGATGCTGGTGACACCCGGGATCGTGATGTCGCGCAGTTCCCCCGACGCCGGGTCGAGTACCGCCAGCGTGTCGGTTCCGACGGTGCGTGCGGTGAGCAGGTGCCCGTTGCCGAGTTCGACGAACCAGCGCCCACCGAAGCGCCACTGCGGGCCACCGAAATCCGCGTTCACCGGGCAAATCGGGCTGATCTTGCCGCCGACGCGATAGATGTTCCACCAGCCGCTGCGATCGCTGATTGCGTAGAGTTCGTCGTCGGTGATCCACTCCGGCTGCAGGACGGACTCTTCAAGTCCGCCGATCAGCACGGAATACGCCTGAGCGACGCCGTCGACGAGTGGAGCTACCCGCAGTTCGGTACCGTCCCAGGGCATTTGCGGATGGTTCCATGCGATCCAGGCGATCTTGGTTCCACTCGGCGAAAGCCTCGGTGACGAGAGGAAGTCCGAGCCGCCGACGATCGAGCGGATGTTGCCGGAACCGTCCAGCGGAATCGCGCAGATATCGCGAGTGATCGCCCCGTCCTCCGCGTGCGCTTCCCGAACCGCCCACACCTCGCCGTTCACGATCTGCAGGTCTGCGTATCGCCACGCGGCCGGCGACGCCGGTTCGGGCGTCAACGCCCGTGGAGTGACTCCTTCGAGGATGTACACCCGTTGATCGGAGAATTCACTGAAGACCAGTTTTCCGGACTCGGTGACCGTCCAGGCGCCACCGCCGTACTCGTGAACCCTGGTACGCGCGTTCCACGGCGCGGGGAGGATGTCGACGGGTTGGTTGTCGAGACCAGATCGACGGATCGAGGTCCGACCACCCTCGGTCGGACGAAGTTCAGCCCACCAGATCTCGTCACCGACGTATCGTCCACCCTCGACAGGATGCCCACCTGCAGCCAGATCAGCTGCTCCGATCGGAGAAGTCCACGATCCGTACGGGGCTGCAATCTGCTCGCTGGGGGTCATCGCTCGACAATAGCCAACGGGGCGTGCGACACGGTCCCCGACAATGCACTTGCACAGTGGTGGAATCATGTAACTCGTGAGCACACCAGAACCCGTCCGCCACCGTCAGCCGCAGCGCGAGCTGGAGCAGTCGTCGAAGCTCCAGAACGTCCTGTACGAAATCCGTGGACCGGTACACGCGCATGCCGCCCGGTTGGAGGCGGAAGGACACCGGATCCTCAAGCTCAACATCGGCAACCCGGCACCGTTCGGATTCGACGCCCCCGATGTGATCATGCGGGACATGATCGCCGCCCTGCCCTATGCACAGGGCTATTCGGAGTCGAAGGGCATTCTGTCGGCGCGGCGCGCAATCGTGACGCGTTACGAGCTGGTTCCCGGCTTCCCCGAGCTCGACGTCGACGACATCTACCTCGGCAACGGTGTTTCCGAACTGATCACGATGACCATGCAGGCCCTCCTCAACAACGGCGACGAGGTTCTGATCCCAGCACCGGACTACCCCCTGTGGACTGCGATGACGAGCTTGTCCGGAGGCACGCCCGTCCACTATCTCTGCGACGAGGCCAACGACTGGAATCCCGATATCGCCGATATCGAATCCAAGATCACCGACAAGACCAAGGCTCTCCTCGTCATCAACCCGAACAACCCCACGGGTGCGGTGTACTCGATGGAGGTTCTGCAGCAGTTGGTCGATCTGGCACGCAAGCATCAGCTTCTGCTGCTCGCCGACGAGATCTACGACAAGATCCTCTACGACGACGCCAAGCACATCTCGCTGGCAACACTTGCCCCTGATCTGCTGTGCCTGACGTTCAACGGCCTCTCGAAGGCCTACCGCGTCGCCGGCTACCGCTCCGGCTGGGTGGCGATCACGGGCCCGAAGGATCACGCGGCCGGCTTCCTCGAGGGACTCGATCTCTTGGCGTCGACCCGTCTGTGCCCCAACGTCCCCGGACAGCACGCCATTCAGGTCGCCCTCGGCGGTCACCAGAGCATCGAAGACCTGATCCTGCCCGGCGGCCGCCTGCTCGAGCAGCGCGACGTCGCTTGGGAGCGATTGAACATGATTCCGGGCGTTTCGTGTGTGAAGCCTCGCGGCGCGCTCTACGCGTTCCCTCGTCTGGATCCGAACGTCTACGAGATCCACGACGACGAGAAATTGGTTCAGGACCTGCTTCTCCAGGAGAAGATCCTGATGGTTCAAGGCACCGGGTTCAATTGGCCGAATCACGATCACCTTCGGATCGTCACCCTTCCGTGGGCCCGAGATCTCGCCGTGGCCATCGAGCGATTCGGCAACTTCCTCACCAGTTACAAACAGTAGATTCTCACGCTGAATCCGGCTGAAATCGAGTAAACAATTCGTTGTACAAATGCCCCGTAAACGTAAAACTGCGGGGCATTTGTGCGACCTTGGTCACATTTTTCGCAAACCAGGCGGTTTGATTGACTCTTTAACTATTTAGTGACCTGCCCCGATGTGAAAACGGTCCAACCGGTACGTGATTCGTTGTGAAATTGGTAGTTGGACAACGCGCCAAATCGGTTTGAAATTGGGTACATTAGTTAGCAGCACTTCGGTGCCGCGAGCACCTGGTATCCCTCCCCCCCTGTGGATACCAGGTTGGTGGCGGGGACAACCCCCCCTGTTCCCCGCCACCCAGCTCGACCAATCCCAGTTTCACAACCCCTCATCGGTAGCACCGGTTTTCGCCGACTCTGCCTTGCAGCGACACTGCCTTTCACCGACACTGCCGTCAGAAGCTGACCATTCGCTTCGGAGCCGATAACATTGCACCGGTGCAAATCCCCAGTCCGACACTCAGTTTCCGATGAGTCACGGCCATGGCCACGGTGGCCCCATTCAGATCGGCCCCACCGCATCACGCGTCGTCATCGGGTTGCTCGTCGTCATCGGCATGGTCGTCGTCGCGGCAGCTGTCGCACTGTGGCCGGACAAGAACACCATTCCCGTCCCACTCCCCTTCCAGAATGCCGACGGCAGCTCGGTGGAAACCGAGGCGGGCACCGTCACGATGCAGGATCTCGGCGACTGCGGAAGTTCCTCCGCTGGAAGGGTATTCGTCGGTGCCCCGCAACCGCCGCCTACCTCCGCCTACCAGTGCCAGCGAAGTATCGTCGATATCGAATCCGGGCCGAATGCCGGAACGAAGACATTGCTCGAGGTCATTCCGGGCGCCGGTCAGCCGGACCTTCGCGTGGGTGACCACATTCGGCTGGTGCGTCAGACCGACCCGAACGGAAACACGCAGTACTCCTTCGAAGACTATTCGCGTGGGCTCCCGCTGGCGTTGATCGTCATCGCGTTCGCCGTCGTCATCATCGCAGTCGCACGGTGGAGAGGGCTGCGCGCACTCGTCGGCCTGGTGATCGCCTTCGGCGTAGTCGTCGGGTTTCTCCTACCCGCTCTGCTCGACGGCAAGCCTGCGATACCGGTTGCGCTGGTCGCCGGGGCGGTGATCTTGTACGCGGTTCTCTATCTGGCGCACGGGGTCTCACTCAAGACCAGTTCTGCTTTGCTCGGCACCCTTGCCGCCATGGTGCTCGCCGCGGTTCTCTCCTACCTCTGCATTGAACTGACACACCTCACCGGTTTGTCTGAAGAGCAGAACACCAATGTTCAGACCTATATCGAGCACATAGACATCACCGGCCTGCTGCTGGCGGGCTTCATCATCGGCTCGCTCGGCGTTCTCAACGACGTCACCATCACCCAGGCATCCTCGGCATTCGAGTTGGCCGAACTCGACAAGCATGCGTCCCGTCGAAAAGTCTTCGGCGGTGCGATGCGGGTCGGACGTGATCACATCGCCAGCACGGTCTACACCTTGGTTCTCGCGTACGCGGGTGGGGCGCTGCCACTGCTACTGCTCTTCAGCGTCAGCGGGCGCCCACTTCAGGACGTCCTGGTCGGCGACGCCGTCGCAATCGAGATCGTAAGGTCCGCTGTCGGCGGAATAGCCCTGGCGCTTTCGGTTCCACTCACCACTGCCATCGCCGTGATTCTCGCCCGTCCGCCCGGTAGCGCGGTCAAGGCCGGCCCCACGTCAGGTGGCCGACACTCCAAACGCTGAAAGCGAGCCTCAGAGTCCGGGAATCGGTGGGAGGACCGGCAACAGAATCGGCGGAAGCCCCGGGATGTAGATCGCCGGCGGTGGCGGCGCGGGCGCGGGCGCGGGAGGCACGTAAGTGTCCTGCACGACTGGCGGAGCCTCGACGACCGGAGGGGCTTCCTCCGTCGTCGTCGGGGGCGGGGTCGTTGTGGTCGTAGGCGGCGGAGTAGTCGTGGTCGTCGGTGCCGTCGTGGTCACCTCGGTTGCCACGGGTCCGGCGTCCTCGGAATCAAAGACCTTTCCTCCGTAGCCCAATCCCAGCCCCACGATCACGATCGCCGCGATCACACCGGCGCCGAGGCCCGCGAACCGTAGCGGGTTTCTCGGCTCTTTGGATGTCGATTCAACGGGTTGTGTCCCGGCGAGCCAGGACGGGTGTGCGGTTCCTGCCCCGGGTCCCTCGCCTTCGTACATCGCCGAGTACGCCTGGGCGTCAACCATCACGGCCTCGGTGTCTGCGTCACGTTCTGTGCCGAATCCGTCCGTGGCCGGGTCGCTGTCGGCGACCACGAGATCTGCGGCCGGATCGAATCGTTGCTCGTGTCGGTTCGGTCGCGGCTGAGGCAGTTCCGCCGCGTAAGGGCTCGGCACCTGTTCTTGCGGAACGGACTTCGTACCGGAAGCGGCTTCGGACAAGGCATTCGGCCGCTCCGATTCCGCGAGCGTTGCGACCCCTCCGTGGCTGAACGCCTGAACCGGAACGGGTACCTCCGCCGGGGTGTGGATCGGATACGGCGCAAAGATCGGCGCTACAGCCGGAACTTGAACCGGGGCAGATACCGCGCGCGCCGATGGCGTCATCGACGACTCCGCGATCAGCGCAGCGCCTTGAGCAGTCACGAGTTCCGGCTGCTCGGGCGCGATGAGGGGGCACTCCAGCCACGCGGCGAGGGTCGCCCGCACGATCGGAATGCGTGCACCGCCACCGATCAGGAGAATCGCGTCGGGGTTACGGCCGGACGTTGCGATGACCTCTCGTATCTCGCGTGCGAAGGCCTCCACCGACGTGACGACCAACGAATCGAAAACTTCCCGCGACAGCAGGAGAAGCCCGCCGGGGCCGGGCAGGCACACCGCACTTCGTGAGGACAGCTGTTCCTTCGCGAGTCGGCATCGCGCCTGCAGTTCGGCATCGCCGCCCGGGTCGGCCGGCGTAGCTATACGGCGACGCACGGTCTGATCCGAGTAGACGAGCTCGTCGAAGTGATCTCCACTGACCCGCGTCGACCGGGCGGTGACGACGGTAGACCGCATCTGCCTGTCCACGATGCTGATCGTCGATCCAGAACTACCGATGTCGACGACGACGAGTGTGCTCTGGTCGGTCAACGCACCGGACTCCTCGAGCATTCGAAGCGTCGCGACTACTTCGGGAACCAGCTCGAAGTTGTCGATGCCTTTCTGTTCGAACGCTGCTTGGAGTGCTCCGGCCTGTGCTTGATCCCGGTAGGCGACGACCGTATTGCTGCCGAGGTCGGCATTCTCGGTCAAGGCCACGCCGGTTGCCTCCGCTGCGACTTCCTCCGGAATCTCGCGGCCTCGATCGACCGCTCTGGATCGGAACACCGGACCACTGTGGTCGGGCGTCCCCGGGCGCGCCAAACGCACAGCGCTGGCTCCCACCGTCACACCCAAAACCAAGTTCATGATCCACCTTCGTCGACCGTCGACGGGTTCCGTCACCAGACCCCGTCATTCCCCGGCCGGAAGTCTACCCACTGGGCATGGTCTGCGAGGTTCGCGCATCTCACCTAAGGCCTTCTCGCAGCTATTTTTTCGCTACCTGGACGTTCGACCTACCGCCCCAATCCGCGATAGTTCCAACCGGCGGCGCGCCACAGGTCCGGATCGAGGCAATTTCTGGCGTCAACGATCACCCGCCGCCGAACGAGCGGTTCCAAATCGCCGGGCACGAGTGAGGCGAACTCGTCCCATTCAGTGGCGATCAAGACCACATCAGCATTCCTGCAAGCTTCTGACGTGGAGGTTGCGTAGTGAAGGGTGGGAAACAGTCGGCGAGAATTATCCATTGCCTTCGGATCGAAAACGGTGACCGCCGCCCCGTGCAACTGCATCATTCCTGCAACGTTGAGCGCAGGCGAATCGCGCACATCGTCGGATTCGGGTTTGAACGCGGCTCCCAGCACCGACACGTTAGCTCCCAGCAAACTGCCATCGCAGGCTGCCGTCACCAGTTCCACAGCTTTTGTCCGTCGTCGCATGTTTATGCTGTCGACCTCGCGGAGGAAGTACAGCGCCTGGTCGACACCCAACTCCCCGGCGCGTGCCATGAACGCCCGAATGTCCTTCGGCAGGCAACCACCGCCGAACCCCAAGCCCGCATTGAGGAATCGCCTACCGATCCGAGCGTCGTACCCGAGAGCGTCGGCCAACATCGTGACGTCGGCCCCGGTCGCCTCGCACACCTCCGCAATCGCATTGATGAAGGACACCTTGGTCGCGAGAAACGCATTCGCAGATCCTTTGACCAACTCGGACGTCGCCAGATCGGTCACGAGGAAGGGCACCCCTGCGTCCAGTATCTCGGCATACACCTCGCGAAGAAGGCCTTCGGCGTTTCCCGGCCGGTCACGATCGATCCCCAGAACCAACCGGTCAGGGCTCAAGGTGTCCGCGATCGCGTGTCCTTCACGCAGGAACTCCGGATTCCAGGCCACCTCTACCGAGCCACCCGCCGGCGCAGTCGCTCGGAGCCGCTCGCCGAGAGCCGCTGCCGTGCCTACCGGCACCGTCGACTTCCCGACTATCAGCGAAGGCTTTCGCAACAACGGCGCCAACATGTCGATCACCGAATGAACATGACTCAGATCTGCGGCGTACTCCCCCTTCTTCTGAGGCGTCCCCACACCGACGAAATGGATGTCCGCAAAATCCGCGGCATCGGAGTAGGAAGTCGTGAACTGCAGCCGACCCGACGCCAGATTCTTCTCCAGCATGTCGGTCAGACCCGGCTCGAAGAACGGGACCTCCCCACGAGACAACTTGTCGACCTTGGACTGGTCGATGTCGACTCCCAGCACGTCGTGGCCAAGTTCGGCCATACACACTGCGTGGGTCGCCCCCAGGTATCCCGTTCCGAACACGGTCATCTTCATGTGTTGTTGGTATGCGTCCGAACTTTCCGAAACGCGTACGCCAGGTGGGCGCGAAACCAACATCGGGCGTACGACGAGTGCGTCGCGTGTGCAACCTATGCTTCTGCCATGCACGTTCTCTTCGTTTGTACGGGAAACATCTGCCGATCACCCACGGGCGAACGCCTTGCACGTGCTTATGCCGCCGAAGCCGGGGTCACCGGATTCACCGCGTCGAGTGCCGGAACCCGGGCGATGGTCGGACACCCGATCGAGCCAACTGCTGCGAGGGTTCTCGCGGGGCTCGGCGGCGACCCCACGGAGTTTCAAGCCCGACGCATGACAACAGCGCTGGCCTCGGACGCCGACCTCATTCTCACGATGACCGAAAGTCAGCGAGACAAAGTCCTGGCGATGGCTCCGGCGCGGCTCAAGCGCACGTTCACACTTCGAGAAGCCGCACGGTTGGGCTCGCTCGCAGATGCAGGAACTGTCGAGGACCTCGCCGCCGCCAGACCCCGATTTCGTGCCACCGAACCCGAGGACGTCATGGATCCGATGGGTAAGGAAGAGAACGTGTTTCACGAGATCGGACTTGAGATCGCCGATCTCCTCGGCCCGCTGCTCAGCCGACTTCGCTTCGGTGAGCGTTGAGCGCGGGCACCGCGGTCAACTGCGGTAGCGACTTGTCCGACTCGTAGTAGTAGCTGTACTCGTACGCATTGCGTCCGCGAGACGGCGTCATCGTGATGACCGTGCCCAGGACGTGCGCACCCACACTCTGTAGGTTTCCGACCGCGCGCGCCAGTTGATCGCACTTCGTGGAGCCGTGTCGGGCGATCACAAGTGCACCGTCCGACATCGCGGCCAGGACCGCGGCATCCGTGACGGGTAGCAACGGCGAGGCGTCGATGATGACGTAGTCGTATCGCGCCCGCAGTTCCTCGAGAACATGTTTGGCCGTGTCCGTGCCGAGTAGTTCGCTCGGGTTCGGCGGGATCGGTCCGGAGGCGAGCACTGTCAGCCCGTCGAACTCAGTCGGCTGAAGCACATCGTCCAGCGTCGCTTGACCGGAGAGCACCGAACTGACGCCGACACTTCCAAGCAATCCCAAATACTTCGACACTCGCGGCTTCCGGAGGTCGCCTTCCATCAGGCACACTGATTTGCCGGCCTCCGCCAAGACGAGAGCGATGTTCACGGCCGTGGTCGTCTTACCTTCGGAGGGAAGCGAACTCGTGACGACGATGACACGCGGTGGATGGTCCACCTCGAGGAACTGAAGGTTGGTGCGCAACTCACGGAAGGCTTCGGCACTCACGGAACTTCCGTCACTGAAAGCGATCGCGTGATTGACTTCGACGTCCTTGTCGAACGGGATCGTGCCCACCATCGCCGAACCCGCGATCTCTTCTACAGTTCGACGATCTTTCACCGTGTTGTCGAGTCGATCACGAATCAACGCAAGCGCGATCCCCACAACCAGTCCCGCCACTGCGCCGAGCGCGAGGTTGCGCGAAGTCTTGGGTGACACCGGAACAGTCGGCTGTTGAGCCTGCTGTTCGACGACCACACGTGCAGGCGGTGTTCCGCCGTTCTCGGGTGTCTCCAGTTCCTTTGCCAATGCCACGAATTCGGATGAGAGAGTGTTCGCGATCTCGCGTGCGAGTTCCGGTGACCCGTCCTTGACTGCGAGGTCGATCAACACAGTGTCGGGCGCCGACGTCGCAGTGACCTTGGAGGCCAACTCGTCAGCCGACATCCCGCCGACCACCCTCGGTCCCAGTTCGTCGATCGTCCGCTGTGCGAGTGTTCGGCCGGTCAGGAGTTTTGTATAGGACAGAACTCGCTGCTGTGAAAGTTGACTGCCCTGCAGTGCCTCGTTGACCGAGGTACCCGCCGACGTCGAAACGAACAGCCTCGTCGAGGCCTGGTAAACGGGCGTCGAAAGAAGAGAAGCGCCAAGGGCTCCGAGGATTCCGAGCACGGTTACAGCAGCGACGATTCGCCATCTGGCTTGCAATATCTTCAGGTAGTCGACAATTTCCATCTTGATGTCTCCTTCGGCTCACGCATGTCCACTGCGGGTCTGAGCGGTCTTTGCCGGTCGGACCGCGAGGGCGAACCGGGCTTTATCAATTTCGATATAGATCAGCTGCGACGGACGAGACGTCCTGTGCTCACGGGCGTCCCAGTCCGCGGTAGTTCCAACCTGCGCCTCGCCAGTCGTCGGGGGAAAGGCAATTGCGCCCGTCGACGATCACTTTGTTGCGAACCACCGAATCGAGATCGGACGGCTGCAACTTCAAGAATTCGAGCCACTCGGTCAATACCAGGACGACATCGGCACCTTCGCAGGCCTCCAATGCATTTGCCGAGTAGGTCAGCGTCGGGAACAGCGCGCGCGAATTGTCCATGGCCTTTGGGTCGTACACGTTCACTGCAGCACCTTGGAGCTGAATCTGACCCGCGACGTTGAGCGCCGGCGAATCACGAACGTCGTCCGAGTCCGGTTTGAACGCGGCACCCAGAACTGCGACTCTCGCACCGAGAAGCGATCCGCATGCCTCCCGCGCCAGTTCGACCATGCGTGTACGTCTGCGCATATTGATGTTGTCGACTTCGCGCAGGAACGTCAGTGCTTGATCGGCACCGAGTTCACCGGCGCGAGCCATGAAGGCGCGGATGTCCTTCGGCAAACACCCTCCGCCGAAACCAATTCCCGCGTTGAGGAATCGACGTCCGATCCGAACGTCGTGCCCGATCGCGTCGGCAAGCACTGTGACGTCGGCGCCAGCGGCCTCGCACACTTCGGAGATGGCGTTGATGAACGAGATCTTGGTGGCCAGGAAAGCGTTCGCTGACGCTTTCACCAACTCCGCCGTCGCAAGGTCCGTGACGAGAAACGGAATCTCCGCATCGATGAGCTCTGCATAAACTTCGCGCGCAACAGATTCCGCTCGACCGCGGACATTTCGATCGACTCCGAGCACAAGTCGGTCCGGGTGCAACGTGTCCTGGACGGCAAATCCTTCACGCAGAAACTCGGGATTCCACGCGACTTCGACGCTGTCACCGATCGGTGCCAGTTCCCGCGCGCGCTTACCGAGCCGTTCCGCGGTTCCCACCGGTACCGTGGACTTGCCGAAGATGACCGCGGGCTTGGTGAGCAGCGGCGCCAAAGTCTCGATCACGGCATCCACGTAGACCATGTCCGCGGCGAACTCACCCTTCTTCTGCGGCGTCCCGACCCCGAGGAAGAACACGTCCGCAAATTCTGCGGCTTCCTCGTACGACGACGTGAACTTCAGTCGCCCTCGATCGATGTTGTTTCGTAGGACCTCGCCCAACCCTGGCTCGTAGAACGGAACTTCACCTGCTGCCAGTTTCTCCAGCTTTGCCGCATCGACATCCACTCCGAGGACCTCGTGACCGAGTTCGGCCATACAGGCCGCGTGTGTCGCGCCCAGGTATCCCGTGCCGAATACTGCTATGCGAGTGCTCATGTTGCTCGATCTGCTTTCTCGAGAGTGTGCGAAGTGTGTTGATGGGAAAAGTGATTCAGGTACGTACGGCACCGATGTTGTCGCGGTACCACGAGATCGTCGACGCGATTCCTTCGCGCAATCCGATTGTCGGCCGCCATCCGAGTTCACGAATCATGCTCACGTCCAGCAGTTTCTGCATCGTTCCGTCAGGCTTCGAGGTGTCCCACTGCGTCTCGCCGGTGTATCCGACCTCCGTGGCGACCATCGAGGCGATCTCGCGAATTGTGTGGTCCTCGCCGGTTCCCACGTTGACATGCGATGCACCGTCGTAGTTGTCGAGCAGATGCAGACACGCCGACGCCAAGTCGTCGACATGCAGGAATTCACGTCGCGGATTGCCACTCCCCCAGTTGACAACCGACTGGACTGCCGACGACTGCGCCTCGTCGTAACGCCGAACGAGGGCGGGAAGTACGTGCGATCCGTGCGGCGAAAAATCGTCTCCCGGGCCGTACAGGTTGGTCGGCATAGCTGAGATCCAGGGGCGACCATGCTGCCGCCTGGCAGCTTGAACATGGAGTATTCCCGCGATCTTTGCTATTGCATAGGCGTCGTTGGTCGGCTCGAGATGCCCGGTGAGCAGGTATTCCTCCTTGATCGGTTGCGGTGCCAATTTCGGGTAGATGCACGATGATCCGAGGAACAGGAGACGCTCGACGCCGTGTGCGAGGGCAGCGTCGAGCACGTTCACCTGGATGCGCAGATTCTCCGACAGGAAGTCGACGAGGAAAGTGCTGTTCGCCGCAATCCCCCCAACTTTTGCTGCTGCGAGGATCACGTTGGTCGGCTTTTCGCGGGCGAAGAAATCGAAAGCAGCTTCCCGGTCACGTAGATCGAGTTCGGCCGACGTCTTTCCGAGCAACCTGGTGAAGCCCGCAGATTCCAGGTGTCGCCACACCGAAGAGCCGACCAGACCTCGGTGGCCGGCCACGTAAAACGGTGCGCCTCGATCGAGTGGTCGCGCTGCGAATGAATCACTCATCGCGTCGCCGACCAGTCGGGAAGTGCCGGAGTGTCGATCCACGGTCGCCCTTCGTGTTCGAGCGCTTCGATGTCTGCCTCGACCATGATCCGGGCCAGTTCGGGTGTGTGCACGCCGGCCTTCCAACCGAGTTTGCGCTCGGCATGACTCGGATCCCCGATCAGTGCGTCCACCTCGGTCGGCCGAAGATACCGTTCGTCGAATCGAACGTGGTTTTCCCAGTTCAGACCTGCATGTTCGAACGCGACGGTCAGGAAGTCGCGCACCGAGTAGTTGCCACCGGTGGCGAGCACAAAATCCTCAGGCTCGTCGACCTGCAGCATGCGCCACATTCCCTCCACGTACTCCGGCGCATATCCCCAGTCGCGAATCGCATCGAGATTGCCCATGTACAGATGATCCTCGATACCTGCCTGGATGCGTGCGACCGCGCGCGTGATCTTCCGCGTCACGAATGTCTCACCACGCCTCGGGGATTCGTGATTGAACAGAATTCCGTTCACAGCGAAGATCCCGTATGCCTCACGATAGTTCTTGGTGATCCAGTACGAGTACACCTTCGCCGCACCGTAGGGCGAACGTGGGTAGAACGGTGTCTCCTCGTTCTGCGGTGGCGGTGTGGCACCGAACATCTCGGAACTCGACGCCTGGTAGAACCGGCAGTCGAGTCCGGCCATCCGAACCGCTTCGAGTAGTCGGATCGACCCGACGCCAGTGGTGTTCCCGGTGTGTTCGGGTTCGTCGAAGCTGACCCTGACGTGAGACTGCGCAGCGAGGTTGTACACCTCGTCCGGCTTGATCTGCGCGAGTAGTGTCACCAGGCGCGCTCCGTCACTGAGGTCACCGTAGTGAAGAAAAAGTCGAGCATCCGCATCGTGCGGGTCAACGTAGATGTGGTTTATCCTCGAAGTGTTGAACGTCGAAGATCGACGGATCAGTCCGTGAACCTCGTAGCCTTTGGAGAGCAGCAACTCGGCAAGGTAAGAGCCGTCCTGCCCCGTGATTCCGGTAATCAGTGCGCGTTTCATCCTGCGTTCCTTCCGTTGCGGGACAGCCCGCCTGATAGTTGCGAAACCACGGTCGTGGTCCGTAGTCCTCCGAATCGCTCGGCAGTCTTGATCTCGCTCATGCGCGTCCCCCCAAACGGCCGAAGACTTTTCGTATGTCACGTGATGCCAGCCGTATGAATGTCGAGTTACCGAACAGGTAGCGCCGCCACAGACGTTTGGGTTCGGATACAAGTCGATACAACCACTCGAAACCCGAGTTCTGGACGAAAGATGGTGCCTCCGAAACAGTTCCGGCCAAGAAGTCGAAGGCCGCGCCGACACCGACGGCCACGTAGTCGGTTCGATCCGCTATCGCCTTCGTGACAAAGTCCTGCTTCGGCGCACCCAGACCGACCCACACGATGTCCGGTGACGTCGGATCGATCTTCGTGATGATGTCGTCGACGAACTCCTTGCTGAACGCGGCAAACGGCGGGGCATATGTGCCGGCCACCTTGATTCCCGGGTATAACTCCTCGACTCGATCCGTCAAGAGATTCAACGTCTCTTCTGTCGTGCCGACAAAATGGTGACGAAGGCTGTAGCGGCGTCCCTTGTCCAGGGTGGCCTCGAAGAACGACGGACCCCGGACTGGTCGAACACCGACGTGATCGGCGGTGCCGCCGATCAGGCGCATCACCCAGCTGACCGGGGTTCCGTCTGCGAAGTTCACACCGGGACCCTTCAAAACCGCGGAGTAGTCGCGATCACTGTGCGCCGCCGACACGCAGTAGGAATTCGACAACCTCACGGAGACTCCGGTTCCGGCTCCCTCTCGTCTGTCGTTGACCACCCAATCGGTAGCTCTCTCGAGATTTGTCGCGGCAAACGGAATGCCACCCACCTCGATGACCTCGAACGGACTGCTCATCTGTCTCACCACTTTTCCGAGTTCGTTTGTCGACGTTCATTGCACTGGCCGTAGCTGCGCGACAAGACCGATGTCAACCGGGACCGAGTCCAATCACGTTGCGGTTCAAAGAGAGAAAGCTCGGTCTCGACAATCGATCGAGCGATACGAGAGGAGAGAGTCGACGCCGGAGCAACCTGGATCGTCACGGCGTTCCTACCTGCCAGTGTCGGCACACCGCCGAGATCCAAACAGACCACCGGCAGGCCCACCGCAGCCGCTTCGGCCGCCACCCAGCCGCCCGAATCGTGCATGCTCGGGAAGAGCAGAGCGGAGGAGGCCCCCATCTCGCTTACCACTTCCGATCTGTCGCGCCATCCGCGAAGCGTGACCTGACCGCGCCGATACGGAAGCGACTTCTCGATCCGCCCGCGGGCGGGTCCGTCCCCGACAAAGGTCATGGACCAATCGGTGCCCAGCTGCTCGAGCGCATCCAGAATCAGGTCGATTCCTTTGTATTGCAACAGTCTTCCTACGAACAAGAGTCTTCGTTTCGGTCTGGGTACCGCTTGCTTCTCGATTCCGTCGTAGTCCAGAACACAATTGGGTTGGACGACGACATTGCGTGCCCGCGGTGCGCCTCGTCCGCTGTCGGAGTTCATCGCGATGAAAGTGTCGACTCGTCCGGACATGAAGATGTGTGTCAGTGACCGAACGGCTTTCGTGGAGCAGGTCCGAACTGCCGTGGTTGCCAGGTACCGCATACCGATGCGCCTGGCGAGCGGCATCGGCGGGTAGGTGTTGCCCCCGGCAGGCCCCCATACCAGTCGTACTCCGCCGGCTCCACCGAACAGCACCGGTGGGGGCAACCAGTCGGAGGCGAACGTTGCATGATGCAGGACGTCGAAGTTTGCCGCTTCACGCCGAACGAACAGTGAGGTGTGCCAGAGCCATCGGAGGTATCGACCGTACGATCCGGCTTCTTCCGCGGGCAAAGTCGCTATTCGCACGACACGAACTTCGCAACCGAGCTGTTCACACTCTGATTCCAATTCGGGAGCCTCACCGGAGCGAGTCACCACCGTGATCGACTCACACAGTTCGGAAGCTGCCGAGAGAAGCGCCCAACCCGCACCGGATTCACTCCCCTGATTCGGATCGCAGGCGTATGCCGTCATCAACAACCGTGTCATCGCGCTACCACCAGCCTCTGTGCGCGCGGCGTCCGAGAATCGCTGCGGCTGAATCGCTCTGAGAACCAACCGATGTTGCGTGCACCGTTGTCGAGAACCACGCGCTTGATCCGTGGACTGATCAAGGCAACGGGGATCAACGTCGCCGACGCGAGGACGAGCAGAGCGCGTTTGGCACTCTGAGCCGCCAACAGTGGCAGCTCGAGCTGTCCCTGACAGACCGCGAGGATTCGTCCGTTGTTGACATACCGGGCGAAGAGCCAGGAATCCCGACGCCGATCCTCGCCTACCGGTTCGTACGCAAGCGCCTCGTCGCACCACACCAACCGGACACCGCCGGCGCTCATCCTGAGCGTGAACTCGGTGTCCTCGCCGCCAGGTAGATCCCAGTCGTCACTGAAGTTCAAGCCGTTCAAAGCCTTCAGGTCCAACAACAGATTTCCAGCGCCTGCAGACGCAACCGGGGTGCCGGTCGAATGGCGAACGCGAGTGTGCAATGGAAGTTCCGAGGCAGGCAGACCCACCGGAATCACAGGACCGGCCACAGCACCTGCGTCGAAATCTGCGGCGCAGGTGAGGAGATTCGACAGCCAGTCGACATCGACGTACTCGTCGTCGTCGACGAAGACGATGTAACGACGATCTCGTGCACGGGCGAGATCGACCAGCGCACGTCGCGCCGGAGATACCCCGCCGAATCCGAGATGCAGTCGTTCGATCCCGTCGGCAACATACGTCGGCGTGGTGGATTCCGGATCGTTGTCGCCTACTACGACCTGGGCGGAGGCACCGGAAGCCTGGATCGATGCCCGGACGCTGTCGATGCAGACAGCCAGTTCCGATTCACGACGGAAGGTCAGAATCGCCACTACGACGCCGCTGGGATTCTTCATGAGAGGTCAACTTTCGGTCGGGCGTCACGGTTCATCGAAACCAGCAGTGCGACGCTCGCGCTGACGCACGCCGACGCGGCCAATGCTCCTGCGACGGGTACGGCGCTGTCGGTCAGTCCCGCCCCGAGAACGATCAGAAACTGCAGAGGTAACAGCAAGGCGCGAAATCTGTTGAGGTTTCCCGTCTTGTCCACGACGCGGATCGACGTGCCGACTCCCAGCAGAATCCCGTTGAACGCCACCGCCAACCCGCACAGCAGAATGACCGGTATCAAGTTCGGAAAGTGCGACCCGACCAGATGATCCATCAATCGCACTCCCGAGAATCGAATCTCGAGCGTGAGACAGATCAGCGAAACGCAGATGATCGAAACCCAGAAGATCTGCAAGCCCACTCGGCGGCCGAGTGCCATGCACTCGCTCGGGCTCATCGCTTCGACACCACTGCCGAACTTACGCATCAGAATTGGCGAGATGCCCGCGAACATCAAGGACAGCGGACCGAGCAGTGTCTGGGCAGTTCTGATCTCACCGATCATCGAGATCGACGCCACCACAGTGAGTATCAAGAACATCGCCTGCTGCGCAGCTGATCCCATCAATATCTCGATCGCAAACGGCACGGATCTATATCGGTGAGTGCGCGAGTACCTGATCGACGGTACCGGCGGTACCAGACGCATGGATGCGTGACCGAGAGCGAGCGCGACGAAGACACCGACCGTATAGGTCACGAGTGCAAGTGTCAGATTCTCGACCAGGAAAGCTGCAATAAGGACGAACGAGAGTGTCACGATCTGTATCGACACAGAGATCCAACTCGCACCGTCGTGCATCAGCATCGTGCGTATCACGTCCAACACCACGAAACCAGCTGCAGCCAAGGCGTATACCGTGAGATTCATCGAGTCCGAGCCGGCGATCACGAACAGTGCCCACACCGATGTCACCGATACCGCCGCCAGCACGATCGTGGGCGCCAACGCCGGTCCACGCTCGTCGGACCCCGCCCCTCGCGACAGCCAGACGTCGACGCCGATCGCTCTCCCCAGTGCCAGTGCCAACAGACCCGCCGATTGAATCACGGCAACCTGGCCGACTTCGATCGGACCACCGAGTCGTGCCACCGAGGTGAGAACGACAAAAGTGAGGACGCTCGAAAGCCCTTGATCGGCCATGAATGTCACATGCCGAGTGCGATCTTTCACGATCTCACCTCGTCGATGAGCTCACGCATCGACGTCGCCGCTTTGCGCGATGTGAAGCGATTCGAGTAGTGACGATAAGCAGATCTGCGTATCGCCGATCGATCGTCCGCTCCGAAGATTCGATCGAGGGCCTCGCGTATCGACGACTCTTCCAAGGTATGGAGAGGCGTTCCGCCCGGTCCGACGATGTCCGCGAGTGCACCGTTGGTTGCGTAGATCACCGGGGTGCCAACCGACATCGATTCGATCGCAACGCGTCCGAACGGTTCTGCCCATTGAGACGGCACCACGGACGCCGCACTGTCGCGAAGTATCTCGATCACATCTTCGTGCGAAGTGAATCCGGCCAGCGTGACGTTGTCGAGAGCTGCGCTTATGCTGGAGATCTCGCCGTACTGCGGTCCGTCACCGAGAACTGTGAGCGAGGGACTTCCAGCGCCCTGCGGCCAGTTGCGCACCAAATCCAGGACGCCCTTCTCCGGTGTCAGTCGGCTGACGCACACAACCGAATCAGTGCTCCGAAACTCGGGTTCATTTTCTTCGAATCCGAAGTTCGGACGAACCACGACGCGGCCAGAACTGATCAGTCGTCCTTCGACCAGACGTGCTGTCATCGCGCTCGTTGCGACGAACCTGTGCTGCTTCCACCCAAAGACGCTCAGCTTGACCGCCGTAGCGCTCAGGTAGCAGACAAGGCTCTGCAGTCGGCTGTTTCCGTAGCATCCGTTGCGGACACAACTCGTGAAGTATTTGGTGGAACCGCATTCGGTGCACGTGCCATCTGCGCGCAACTTGGCTGACGGTGTGGCGAGGCGATAGTTCCGAACCGCCTGCAATGTAGGAATTGCGGCGGCTCTTGAGGCCACGAGCAACGAAGCCGAGAACGCCGGCCAGAGATTGTTCACGTAGATGACGTCGGGGCGCTCCGAACGGATGATGCGCAACGCATCGACGAGTACGCGAGGACTGAACACTGCGGTGACTGCCGCCCACGGTCCCCGGGAGATCTTGGAATTCTCGGTGGTGCACTGAACCGTCTCGTATCCGATCGATTTCAGGAGCTTGGATTCGTTGGCGAAGCTCTGCTCCTCACCACCCGGATTCCGATAGATCGCATGGAACATCAAGGCTTTCGGCGGCGTGAATCCACCGGTGGACGTCGGGTTCACTTCAGGCTTCGAACGCGCTACATCGAACGACTTGTACATCTCAGTGACCTCCTCTTCGCTCCGGAGCGAACCTGTACGCGTCGTTCTTGTCGGCACGAACCCCACGGATCGACAACTCGGCGTTGCCCGCACTGTGAGAGCGGTGGGTCGAGGGTCCGTACGGCGCCAGGAAGACCCATGCGATCAGCCACATGGCGCCGAAGAAGAGCGTCGACTCCGTCAAGTCCATCGAGAAGACGAGAACCATGATCGCGACGACGGCGATGTACTCCGTTCTGCTGCGGGCTCGCCCGAGCGCCGTGCTCAGAAGCAGGTAATAGCCGGCCAACAGCAGCAGGAATCCGATCCAACCGATCTGCAGCCGAATGTCGAGCATTCCGTTGTGTGCGCTGGTCGCCGGAAAAGACAGCTTTGACCGAATCATCTGCCCCACTGCACTGTCCGGCGCCCACACCGAGCCGAAGCCCCATCCGAGCAGAGGCCGCTGTTCGGCGTAGTAGTCGGATACCGTCCAGAGATGTAACCGGCCGGTCAGCGTGACATCTCGCGAGAGTAGCGCCGCGACATCGGGTCCGAGCACCTTCATCGCGCCGGACACCCCGAGGTACAGGCCGATGATCACAGTCGAGGCGAGGTGAGCGTTCGGTGTCCGTCGAAAGCACCTCAGAGCAAGCATTGTCGCCAGCGCAATCCCCGCAGCGACGAGACCGGTCTGGCTCCGGGCCTCGAACAACACGATGCCGGCGACAGCCAGCGCCGCCACCCACGGAATACGCTTGCCGTCGGGAAGCATGAGCATGACACCGACAAGTACAACTTCGATGGCAGCCATTCGTCCCAAAGTGTTCTTGTGCGTGAAGATTCCGCGATAAGCAACGGCGCGGGTGTCCACGTCGATGCCAGTCGAAGGATCGAGGAACACGACCATCAGCGACAGCACGAGAAGTACCAGCAAGGTGAGGGCAACAGTCCGCACTCGCACCGCGAAGGTCAACTCACGGGCGACGATGATTCCCGTGATCGCCAGGCACACGACGACGATGCCGGCGACGGCGGAGTTCCGGGGCAGTGTCGACCAGTACCAGCTGGTTGCCGGGACGCCGGCCGAGATCATAAGCGTGAAGACAGGCCACGTCGTATTGCGTGAGTATCGCCGGTCGAGGAAGTAGACCAACGCAAGTGTCGCCGAAAGAACGGCCGAACCGTGTACGAGCAACGATCCGAGCGCTGTCCTCTGCGTGTACGCCTGAAAGGCTCCGCTCGCGCCGATGACCGCGATCACCAATGCCGTTCGCAAGATCAGCGGATTGTTCGGTGCCTCATTTTCGCAAGGCGCCGGTACCGCCTTCTTGTCAGTAGGCGCCATCACTTCCCACCACCGCCTTGAGCGTCTTCGCGACGATCATGACGTCACCCATCATCGACCAGTTGTCGACGTAGGAAAGATCCAGGCGGACAGTGTCTTCCCACGAAAGATCAGAACGTCCGCTGACCTGCCACAGGCCGGTGACACCGGGCTTGACCAGTAGCCGACGACTGACCGCACCGTCGTACATCTCGACCTCGCGCCGAAGCGGTGGCCGCGGGCCTACAACGCTCATCTCACGCCGGAGGACATTGACGAACTGGGGCAACTCGTCGATCGAGTATCGGCGCATGAATCGACCGACCGTCGTCACACGCGGATCGTCTCGCATCTTGAAAAGCACTCCGGCGCCTTCGTTCTCCTTCATCAGCGCCGTGACCTGTGAATCCGCATTCTGGACCATCGAGCGGAACTTGAGCATGGGGAACGGCTGGCCGTCCAACCCCATCCGCTCGGACTTGTACAGAACGGGCCCCTTGCTCGTGAGCTTGACGGCGATCGCAGCCGCCAGTAGCACCGGACTGATCACGGCGAGTACCACGGTTGAGAAGACGATGTCGAAGGTCGTCTTCGTGAACTTCTGCGCGCCGTGATAGCGCGGACGCTCGACATGGATCAGCGGAAATCCAGCGACCGGGCGCATCGAGAGCCTCGGCCCGGACACATCCAGAATCCCTGGTGCAACAACAAGGTCCACATGATCGCGCTCGAGATCCCAGGCCAACGTGCGCAGCCTTTCCGGTCCGAACCGCTCCGACGCCGTCACTGCCACCGTGTCGGCACCGACCTGTTCGATCGCGTCGGTGACACTGTGCTCGTCTCCGAGCACCGGAATGTCCCGACCGTTCACTGTGACAACTTCGCCCACGTCTCCTCCGTAGCCGGGTACGCAGACTCCGACAACTCGGTATCCATGGGCATCGTCGCGCTCGAGGTTGCGTGCAAGATCGACAACCGCCCCTCGCACACCGACCACAAGTACGGCAGTTCGAAATTCACCTCGGGCTCGCTCACGAGCAATCACCCGTCGCCAGATCCAACGACTCGCGATCAAGGCGGTCAATCCCATCGGAAACGCCACGGCAAGGTACAGGCGCGCGATCTCCAGGTGAAGGAGAAGGCTGGCGATCGCAATCAGTCCGAACAGGCGGAGCGTTCCGACAGCGATCAATCGGTACTCTTCAGGGCCGCTTCCGATCACGCGAGGAGATCTGGTCCGAAATACCCTCAGTACGGCAAACCAGCCGATAATCAGGGCGAAAGACAGTGCGGTGTAGCTGAAATGGCCGAATGCTTCACCGTCGACGACATCCGCGTCGCTACCGAATCGCCACCATTGAGCCAGAAACACAACTGCCGCAACGATGATCGTGTCGGTGATCGCCAGACGACGAAGATACGCAGATTGCCATTTCCTGCGTGCGGAAACTCCACCGGCCCTCTCCGGCGTTACTCGTCGGTGTTGTTGTGGCCGCTCTTTCGTGGGCGCGGCCATCTCGAGAACCGTCATGTGTTCAGAAACCTTTCCCCATGCACAGAATTCGGCCTGAAGATGTTCACCGGCCGAGGTCCATCGGACCGCCTTGCCGATTCCCGAAACTTCGACAGCGAAGCAACTGCTCCGCATTGCTGCGTTCAGTGCGTATGGTCGCATTACGTGCGCCTTGCAGTTAACCCGGCGACTATTGTCAGGCCTCGGCCCAACTGTCGATTATTGCGGCATTGCCGCAGCTCACACCCCGTGATTGAAGCAGAGTCCACTAACAACCCAAACACAGGACGATCGGCGATTTCTCCTCGCCCGCTGACGTCACCGGCCTCGATATTGCCAGGACTCACATCTTGGCAACTCTTCGGCTAGCTGGTCAGTACCAGTGAGGAGTTTGCCACATTCCGGACAGCGTGGCAATAGCGCTTTCCGAAGTTCTTCCCGACGCCAGCATTGACGTCAGTTATTCACCCTCCGACAAGAAGGAGTGAACATTGCTCACCATTACCATTGCGTACCTATAGTTTTCATCGCCTAGCCCATTTGGGCTCCGCGTTTGGACGGAAACCAGCACGCGGTTGGTAAACACTCTGCAATCCATACTTTGATGCGCTCAGCATCCACTCAGCCCTGGACGATTGTTCGGCACTTCGCCTCTGGGCGTCTTACCTACTCCTGGCAGGCATTGCGCGAACCTACGATCGGGCGACACCGAGAATTCAGACATGCAAAAGGAGGAGTGTGAACCGCCAGCGATCGCCGGTGATGTCCTGAAATAGTTGCAGCACAGCCCAATTAGGGACATGCGAGTTGCGCAGCCGCTCGGCTGCAAAGCGGGGCGACTGCTACCGATGGCGATGGCTATGGCCATGGCAAACGTGTGTGGCCGTGTAGGGTCAACGGACGCTCGACACGCTCGTTCGCACCCAGTAGCGGAGCGTGTCTCTCGAACAACCGACATTGCGGGACAACTGATCAGCTGGGCGCACGCTCTCGAGTAAACCCCCGCACGCTTCGATTGCCTTACGCGAAACCGGGTTCCTTTCGTCGCAGGTAACCAGGACGCGACTGAGCCCCACCGGGTCGCCGACATACGCGAGCGCCTCACCCAGAGCAGTCGACGCTATCCCTTTCCGGCCCTCCGACCGACGGACCCGTGGCCGATATGACCACCGACATCGGCCAAGAACTCGTTCATGCTGAGTCGCAGCTGGCCGACAACCCCCGCACCCGCTGTCCAAATCCATCGAGGGATGCCAGATCGACATCTAGGCGTTGCGAAACTCTCGAGGCCGAATCGGGCTGGTCCGCCTGCGGTCCGCCACACTCGCTACGCGATTCCGACCAAGACGCCCAAGGCCCCGTCGGGCGCAACCAGATCGACAGTCATAGAGGCACTGGTCAAGCAGGGACAGCTCAGACCGCAGCGTCACATCCCGCATGCCCGTGCCTACCCAATTACTGCGACGGCCGATGAACCCGTATTCCGCACTGCGCGTCGCAGACTCAGAGGACCCGACTAGAGAATTGCGTCCGATTCACCACACAGAGAAGGGCCCTCGAGCATTGCTCGAGGGCCCTGTGAGGCGTCGGGATTTACCGTACGACCAGGTCAGATGACTGTCGACGTGACCTTTCGTTCGCCGACTGGATTGCTGTCCACGGACCCTTCCACGGCCACGTCAGCGACAACCGGATCGGAATCGTAGTAGTACTTGTACTCGTAGACACCACGACCGTTCAGCGGGGTCATCGTGATGACAGTACCGAGAATCGTCGCGCCCACACTGTGGAGATTGCCGACCGCCCTGCTCAGCTGTTCCCTCTTCGTCGTGCCGTGACGAGCAATCACTAGCGCACCGTCCGCCAGCGCTGAAAGAACTGCAGCATCCGTAACCGGAAGCAACGGCGAGGCGTCGATGATGACGTAGTCGAACCTTCTGCGGAGATCGGTAAAGACCGCATGGGCAGTGTCAGTGCCCAGAAGTTCGCTCGGGTTCGGGGGAATCGGACCTGAGGCAAGAACCGTCAGGTCAGCATTGCTCGTGACTTGAAGTACGTCGTCGAGATCTGCTTGCCCGGCCAGGACCGAGCTCAGACCAACGCTTCCGATAAGTCCCAGATACTTCGAAACGCGAGGCTTACGGAGGTCACCTTCGACGAGACACACCTTCTTGCCTGCCTCGGCCAACACGAGTGCGATGTTCACCGCAGTCGTGGTCTTTCCCTCGGAGGGAAGAGAACTCGTAACGACGATGACACTCGGTGGGCGATCCACGGCCAGGAACTGCAGATTGGTTCGCAGCTCGCGGTACGCCTCGGCACTTGCGGAGTTGCCCTCGTGGAAGTTGATCGCTTGATGAACTTCGCGTTCCTTGTCGAACGGAATTGTTCCCACCATCGCCGCGCCGGCGATGTCTTCGACCACCTTGCGCTCTTTGACGGTGTTGTCCAGGCGATCACGCACCACAGCCAACCCGATCCCCAGCAGAAGCCCGATCGCGGCACCGAGCGCCACGTTCCGCGAAGTCTTCGGCGACACCGGTTCCGCGGGAGTTTGTGCTCGCTGTTCGACAACGACGCGCGCAGGTGCTGTGCCACCATTTGCGGGCGTACCCAGATCTTTGACCATCACGACAAACTCGTCCGAGAGCGCATTTGCGATTTCACGTGCCAGTTCAGGCGACGCATCTTGCACGCTCAAATCGAGCAGTACTGTATCCGGCGCCGATGTGGCGGTCACCTTGGACGAAATCTCCGCAGCGGAAAGCCCGCCGAGTCGATCGGGCCCGACTGAATCGATCGTTCTCTGTGCCAGTGTCTCGCCGGTAAGGAGCTTGGCGTAGGAAGTGACCAACTGCTGTGAGAGCTGGTTACCTTGGTAAGCCTCGTTCACGGTTGTTCCGGTAGAAGTCGACACGAACAGGCGCGTGGAAGCCTGGTAGATCGGCGTGGCAATCAACGAGGCGCCCAATGCGCCCAAGATCACGACCACAGTGACGACAGCGACTATCTTCCACCGTGCCTGCAAAATCTTCAGGTAGTCCCGTACATCCATCGTCGAATCTCCTTCGGCTCGAACACGTATCACGTCTTCGAGTAGTAATCGACAGCCGCTGTCGAGCCGCTGCACTCAATGCAGGCTGAACGAGGCAGCCAATCTTCTATCGCGTGTCCCTGCGTCACAGCGCGAGGTATTTGCCGAAACAGCCAGGGGGGAGAGGCCTTCACGGCATCTCACACATCTCACTTCCTGGCCGATGCATGATCGGGAAGTGGCGAACACGCGACACTGACAAACCCGCGACACTGACATCGGGCCCACTCACACATCGCGCAGAGCAGACACAACGTGCAGCCAGGCTGAACTCTACTGCGTCATTGGTCTTTTCACCACCGCAACGGAGCCTCGAAACTTCCTAGACATCGTCAGTCGACTGTGCCGACCATGAAAGGGTCACATACCACAGCGGGCCGTAGGACCAACGTCCGTCGACGACCAACTACGCAACTTGCCGACGGAAGTTGATGCATACCAACCGAACAAGGCAACATGCCCCTCACCCTGTGATGCACGAGCGGCTATCCCAGCATCTCCCCCGGCCACAGCTCGCTCGCTGACGGACTTTGGTCCCGGGCACACGGCCACTTCCCCTCGATGCCTACAACACCCACCCTCCGTGAAGGTTTCACCGGTTTACGGCCTTCCGAGACCTCGGTAGGTCCACCCTGCGTCGCGCCAGGTGGTCGGTTCCAGACAGTTACGTCCGTCGATGATGACCTTCTTGCGGACGACAGGTTCGAGGTCCGACGGCAACAACTTTCGAAACTCGGCCCACTCGGTCAGAACCAAGACGACATCAGCGCCTGCACACGCTTCAAGTGCGCTCGAAGTGTAAGTGAGGGTGGGGAACAACGCCTTCGAGTTTCCCATCGCCTTCGGGTCATAGACATTGACGGCAGCGCCTTGCAGCTGAATCTGCCCGGCAACGTTCAGCGCAGGTGAGTCGCGCACGTCGTCGGAGTCAGGCTTGAAGGCTGCACCGAGAACCGCCACATTGGCTCCGAGTAGAGAACCACACGCTTCTCGAGCCAGTTCGACCATCCGAGTACGACGACGCATGTTGATATTGTCGACTTCGCGTAGGAATGTGAGTGCTTGATCTGCTCCCAGCTCACCAGCACGTGCCATGAAAGCACGGATGTCCTTCGGTAAGCAGCCCCCACCGAAACCGATTCCGGCGTTGAGGAATCGCCTACCAATTCTCTCGTCATGGCCGATGGCATCGGCAAGAACGGTCACATCCGCACCTGAAGCCTCGCACACCTCCGAGATCGCATTGATGAACGAGATCTTCGTTGCCAGAAATGCATTGGCTGATGCTTTGACCAACTCCGAAGTCGCAAGGTCGGTCACAACAAAGGGAATACCTTCGTTCAAGAGTTGCTCGTACACTTCACGCGCAATCGATTCCGCACGTCCGGGTCGATTGCGGTCGACCCCGAGCACAAGCCGGTCCGGGTGAAGCGTGTCTTTCACCGCGTAGCCTTCCCGGAGAAATTCCGGGTTCCACGCCACCTCCACGTCTTGTCCGGCAGGCGCCAGTTCCCGTGCCCGCGCACCCAATCGCTCTGCTGTACCGACTGGCACAGTTGATTTCCCGAAGATTACGGTCGGCCTGGTCAAGAGGGGTGCGAGTGTCTCGATCACCGAATCGACAAATCGCATGTCGGCCGCGAACTCACCCTTCTTCTGCGGCGTACCGACGCCGAGGAAGTGGATGTCGGCGAACTCTGCGGCCTCCTCGTAGGAAGCCGTGAATCGAAGACGTCCCGCGGCTATGTTGCGGCGCAGTACTTCCTCGAGTCCCGGTTCGTAGAAAGGAACCTCCCCAGCTTCGAGCATAGCGAGCTTGTTCGGATCAACATCCACCCCGAGAACCTCGTGACCCAACTCGGCCATGCAAGCTGCGTGTGTCGCCCCGAGGTAGCCTGTGCCGAATACCGCAATACGAGAAGTCATAACGATGTCTGCCTGTCGAAGTCGAGTTTACGTCGAATAATGCTGTAGTACTTCATGTCCTGATCGAATCGACGTTCTGTCGATACCACTCCACGGTCGATGCGATCCCCGCACGAAGATCAATCTTGGGCTGCCACCCCAAATCTCGAAGCTTCCCGATGTCAAGCAACTTCCGCGGCGTCCCGTCAGGTTTCGAATGATCCCATTCGATCTCGCCGTCGAACCCGATCTCGTCCGCCACGATCGCAGAGATCTCCGCGATGCTCTGGTCCTCGCCTGTACCAACATTGACGTGTTCTGCTCCGTCATAGTGGTCGAGCAAATGAAGGCAGGCATCCGCCATGTCGTCGACGTGGAGAAACTCTCGCCTCGGCGTCCCGCTGCCCCAGTTCACGACTGAAGCAGCTCCATCACGGCGCGCGTCGTCGAAGCGTCTGATGAGGGCTGGCAGCACATGAGAGCCCTTGGCAGAGAAGTTGTCACCCGGGCCGTAGAGATTGGTCGGCATCGCGGCGATCCACGGACGCCCGAACTGCTTTCGAACAGCCTGTACCTGCAGGATTCCCGCGATCTTGGCGATGGCATATGCATCGTTCGTCGGTTCCAAATGACCGGTCAGCAAATATTCTTCGCGAATCGGTTGAGGAGCGAATTTCGGGTAGATGCAGGATGATCCGAGGAACAGCAGGCGATCTACGTCGAACTCGGCCGCCGCGTCCATCACGTTCACCTGGATGCGAAGGTTGTCGGAGATGAAGTCCACCGGCAGTGTGCTGTTCGCCAGTATCCCGCCCACCTTGGCTGCCGCGAGGACCACGTTCTTCGGCCTCTCGGCGGCGAAGAACTCGAACACGGCACCGCGGTCGCGAAGATCGAGTTCGGCGGACGTGCGACCGACAAGGCGATTGAAACCGTCGGCCTCCAAACGACGCCAGATCGCTGAACCCACGAGTCCACGATGGCCCGCGACGTACACCGCATCGTTCCGATCGAGGGACTTCTGCGCGTACTCCCCCGTCATCGGGCATGCTCCCAATCCACCAGGTTCGGGCGGTCGATCCAGGGCTTGCCCTCACACTTCAGAGCCTCGATGTCCGCATCGACCATGATTCGAGCCAGCTCGGGGGTATGTACAGTCGCCTTCCAGCCGAGCTTCTGCTCCGCCTTACCTGCATCTCCGATCAACGCGTCTACTTCCGTCGGCCGCAGATAGCGCTCGTCGAAGCGCACATGATCTTCCCAGTTCAGACCCGCGTGCTCGAAGGCCACCGTCAGGAAATCCTTGACCGAGTAGTTACCGCCTGTCGCGAGCACGTAATCGTCCGGCTCGTCGGCCTGAAGCATCCTCCACATTCCCTCCACGTACTCCGGCGCGTAGCCCCAGTCGCGGATTGCATCGAGATTACCCATGTACAAATCGTTTTCCAGGCCGGCCTTGATCCGCGCCACCGCTCGCGTGATCTTGCGAGTTACGAATGTTTCGCCTCGCCGCGGAGATTCGTGGTTGAACAGAATTCCGTTCACGGCAAAGATCCCGTACGCCTCGCGGTAGTTCTTGGTGATCCAGTACGAGTACACCTTCGCCGCACCGTACGGCGATCGCGGATAGAAGGGAGTCTGCTCGTCCTGCGGAGGCGGTGTCGCACCGAACATCTCGGAGCTGGACGCCTGGTAGAACCTGCATTCGAGACCAGCCATCCGGACTGCTTCGAGCAGCCTGATCGACCCGATTCCCGTCGTGTCACCGGTATGTTCGGGCTCGTCGAAACTTACCCGTACATGGGACTGCGCTGCGAGGTTGTAGACCTCGTCCGGGCGTATCTGTGCGAGAAGAGTGACCAAACGCGCCCCGTCGCTGAGATCTCCGTAATGAAGGAACAGTTTTGCATCCGGCGTGTGGGGATCCACATACATGTGATCGATTCGAGCTGTATTGAACGTGGACGATCTACGAATAAGTCCGTGGACCTCGTATCCCTTGCCCAGCAACAACTCCGCGAGATAGGAGCCGTCTTGACCGGTGATGCCTGTGATCAGTGCCTTCTTCATTTCTCTCCTTCATGTATGTGCGACTTCACGATTTTCGGGCAGCTATTCACACGGTCACGCCTGCCTCCACCGCCTTCTCCATGCTTGAAATTCGCCGAACCGAAATATAGATACACGGAATAACCTGGAGTACAACCATTCCTGCGGATAGTCCCAAGTAGAGTGCGGCGGCTCCGAGTTCAGGAATCAGGGATATTGCCAATACCATTCCGACGAGGCCGCTCAGCCAGACACAGAGGACTTGCAACCATAGTCCTCGCGGGTCCATGAGGAACATCGCCGCCGGCTGATGCACCGAAACAACAAGGATGTAAACACTTCCGGCCAAAACGGTTGCCAGCGGGACGACAAGACTTCCACCCGAGACAAACCGAATTCCGGGATAGCTGATGACGACCAGAGCAAGCGCAAATACGGCGCCCACAGTGCCGAGAAGTACTATATGCTGGGCGAATTCACGCACCCGAAGTGTCCCGATTCGGTATCGCTCGCGATATCTTGACCACAAGTTCTGGCCCATCACTCCCAAGATAGCCAGCAGGGGTCCAGCGAATTGCGCCACCACCGAATATTGTGCGACGTCTTCGACCGTTCCAAAAGTGGAGATCAGCAACCTATGGCTCTGGAACCCGACAACCATGCCGATCGATATGAGAAAAAACGGAACCGCCGTTTCAGCTATGCGAACTCGCACCGGGCTTGTAAGACGCCAGCCGATCAACGAACCCTCATCGCCGGAAATCGATCGAAGCGCGAGAGCAAGGGTAAGAAATCCGACGGCGAGGTAGCCTGCGCACGGTGCCAGAACAAACAGGTAGGCCGGCGCCTGAGTAGTCCAACAAACCCCTATCACGATCAGTTGAATGATCGGACCGATCAACGCTGCGGTAACGACAACGCGCATCTTTCCGCAACCCTGCAGGATGCGTGACCCCAAACCCAATGGAATACCAACTGCCGCAGATACAATCACTACTGTGGCCAGCGCCGACGCATGATCCATCTCACCGACTGCGCCTAGAACTGGCACCCACAGCCCCATCTGATAGAACAGGAACGCGAGGCTTGCGACAGCGAGGGATACCAGAACGGTGACCAGACTCGCCCGCCGAAAATGGGATTGGAACGACATCCGATCGAGTGCACCACTTCGGTAATCTGCTGTCGCGTTCACCATGGTCGCGCCGATACCGAAGTCCGCGAAGGGAAGTAGATTCAACATGGACGCCATCAGCGCATAGAAGGCGTAGTACTCGACGCCGTAGTCCCGAGACAGAATTGCTATTACGGCGAAGTTCGCGCAAGCGCCGGCCAGCAGACCTACCAGTCGAAAGAACCCGGTCCCGCCCAGGTCGATCGACTTCGCCGACCTCACGTATGAGCTGACCACTGTGTTCACCCTCGTGTCTCCGAGGTTCCAGCGCCAGACACGATTGTGGACTGCTTCAGACCGCTGTCGCCGATCCGAGCGAGTACCTTGTAGCACGCGGCAACTGCTACCTTCACGCAACCCCGCCAGTACAAACCTTGCGCGAACGACGCTCGTCCCATGCGTGCGTTCGCAGCTGCGGCAACCGCCGATGCGCTCATCAGCCGAACTGGGATCCCCAGATGTCGCGCGTAGTGCCCCCTGATCGATTCCTTGCACAACAGCGATTTCTCAGGAGAACCAATGGATTTGCCTGCGTACATCGAATACACGAGGGAAACGGTGTTGTGTTGAACGACTCGGCCGACGACGGATAGACGAATGAACATTTCGTAGTCGTCGGCGTAACGCTCGACGATCTCCGGTACGTCCAGCGCAATCGCTGCTTCGTAATCGGCACGCCGAACCAGCGCCGCTCCCGGTGGAAACGGACCATACCCTTGTGTCAACAGGGTTCGAGTATTGATCTCGGAGTACGACTGATTGTTCAACCGACTACGCCCACGTGGGAGACTCGCCATCACACGTCCAGCGACGACTGCGCAGTCCGCCTGCGCAGAGAGAATACCCAAGGACTCGTGAATGCCGGGTGCGACCAGAAGATCATCCGCGTCCAGGAACACGATGTACGGTGCCGTGACGAGCGTGGCCCCCCGTCGTCTCGCGAGGTATGCACCCGCATTTGGCTGCGTCAGGACACGTATATCGTGGGCGCGACATAACGCGGCGGTACTGTCTGTGGATCCGTCGTCCACCACGATGACTTCCGAAGCGCCCGCATTGTGCGCGCTCTCGATTGACGCCAAAAGTGTGGCTTCCGCGTTGAAAGCTGGTATGACAACTGCGAATTCCGCACTTGATTGCGTTGTGGGTTCCAAATAGTCATCGGACACGAGGAGTCACCCCTGCTAGAACTCGTCTTTGAACACGGTCGGTTTTTGCGAGAAGCGCAACCCCCAAGGACACCGCATAATCGAGCCACTGCGCCCTGAAGACTGTGATTCCGGTCAGGGCGCGTGATCGCCGCATGTCCCGGTAATGATCCATCATGCCCCGCACCGAACCAGCGCCGGCCGAATCAAAGTCACAGAAGAACTCGGTCCACACGCGCGGTTGCGATCGGACCGCCATCTTCAACAGATACAGTTGGTCGGCACTGAGTCCGAATTCGGTATCGTAACCGCCGATCTCAACATGCAGCGACTTCTCGATCACACATGCTTGATGGGGAATGATGTTTCCACCTAGCGCGAATCGGGACAGACTGAACGGGATACGGCCACCGATTCCGATGGAACTTCCGGAGTCGTGGATGTTGCTCAGCCCGTAACCCCACCGCCAAGAGACGCCCCCTCCTTGATGATCTCGAGAGACTCTCTCCAGAACGTCACATGAATGGAACACGTCGGACGAGTGCATGAACCACAGCAACTCGCCACTCGCCAGTTCCGCACCGATGTTCATTGCGTCATAGCGACCGCTGTCGAGGCCTGTGTTCCACACTAACGAATCACCCAACGAATCAAGGTATTCGACAGTTCCATCCGTCGAACCACCATCGATCACGATGTGTTCGACTCCCTGTGCACTCTGAGCCCGGACGCTCTCGATCGTGCGGACCAGCCCCGAAAGATCGTTCCTGGTGATGGTAATGACGGTGACCGATGAAGTCATCGAGAATCCCCTATCGCGAATGCATAGGCGTCGATGAGTGCTGTACGCGAACTCATGACGTCCACTGTTCGGTTGAAATATTGTGTCTTGGCTTGAACAGTCGTTCGGTAGTCCAGGCAGTCGAAGTAATGTGTGACGGCCATTGACAGAGACTCCGCAGTATTGCCAGCGACTGGATAGCCAAGCGAGACCATACTTTTGATGTCACGACTGATCACCGAGACACCGACCGCGGCGGCTTCCGCAGCGGAAATCGGAGCGCCCTCCCAGGCCGCGGTATGGAGATACAGCGAACTGGCGCGCACTTCATCCAGCACCTGTTCAGCTGGAATCCAGCCCGTCACCCGAACCCCGGATTCCACGAGACTTTCTTTCAACCCGGCTTCGCCGTCTCCTACCCACACGAACTCGAACCTGCTCGACAACCTTGCTGCAATATCGGCGAACAGTTGGGGATCCTTTTGGGGAAATATCCTTCCCACCATCACTACTCGGCTTCTTTCAGCCGATGCTTCCGCTGTCCGAGGGCGGCTTGCGCGCAAATATGCGCCGTGATCGGTCGGGGATACATTGCCGACCACGATGGAGGTGGAGGAGTTCGACAACTCCGTAGTCAACTCGGCTTCTCGTCCACTCACGGCAACAACGCACTGACGCCGAATCGAGAGTAGCCCACGCTCAACGGACTTGTAGAGTACCCGCGCCAGGGGACTGACGTCGGTGCGCTCGAATGCGTAACAGTGTGGGGTGTATACGATTCCAGCTCGGTGCCCCGGGATGATCCGGGCGAGACCGGCAAGACTGGAATGCAGGTGGAGAACATCGAAATCTCCCCGGCGCACCATACGAATCGCGGACAGCAAAAGTGCGGCCAAACTTCCAGGTACCAATGTCACGCTGAGTTCGGAGGGGAAATTGTATGTGCTCTGCCCGACCCGTTCGCGAGCAATCACGCAGTGATGCATTTCTGGCGTCAACGCCTGATAGTTCAAGATCGCGGTGCTTACACCTCCTCCGAGCGCTTCCGTGACATGCAGAACTTTCATCGCGCACCATCCCTCGTCAGGCCGGCATCAACATGTGAGCTTCGAATATCTTCCATCGCAAGGTCTTCCGTCTCCGAAGTATCAACTGATCTTTTCCGCATACCCGAGGAGCACAAGAGAAGAATGAGAGGGCACAGGAAGGGAAGCAGACCGGTTCGATACGGCTGGATGGGCGCCTCCAGAAATCCCACAGCGACCGTAGTTACGATCAGCGCCCATGCCAAGTATCGATTTTCCACGTCAGTGGTCAGCAACGCCCAGGCCGCAGCGACGACAAGCACGGCAATTCCGAGAAACCCGACGGCAACGCCGAGTTCTAACCAAATGTTGTGCGCGGCATAGTTGGAGGAGAAGCGATACGCGTTATGCTCCGTCCAATAGTTCGCGCCGTGACCAACATTCGGACTCTCCGAAATCAGCTCCTTCGCCCTCATCCACAAAGCACCGCGATAGGTGTAATCGCGGAGCCCGTAAACTCGGAACACTGGCACAAGAGAAATCACCAACGCAACCATCGCAGCTGCCAGAGCTACAACCCGCGACATGCGGTTTCCGATACCGAGGACTACGAGGTAGCCGAGAACCAGACCGATCATCGCTGTTCGACTGCCAGAAATTTCGATCACGATGAGGCTCGCCAGTCCAACCGCCGCAACTGTGATCCAGTGTTGCCGATACACGGCAACGACGCTCAGCAGTGCGACACACAGCCCCAGGAAGTTGCCATTGCCTGTGATCGATGACGTGAGCACTTGGCCCGCCACAGTGCACTTGTCCAACCGACAGGTCTCGACCACAGCCTCAGGCCAGACGACGAAAACCACAGCCATGCTCAGACAAAGCGCAAGCAGACCCTGGTAACAAAGACGGGGCCAGTTCAGTACGTCAACCGAGAGCGCGCGGCACCACAGGAGCGTAGGCACAATCATGAATATCGCTCCGACGACACCGATGTCCACGACCCCGAAGATGAGGATCGGCATGATCGCCACCGCCATGACCAGTATCGCGGGGATATAGGGGAATGAATCTCGGGACCCGAGAGAGGCGATGAAAATCGCGATTCCGATGACAATCGAAGGCACGTAGGAGATCACGAAGACCGCGGAGCCAGAAACTGGAAGGTATAGGGCAAGGACGCTACCTAACACCGCCTTGAAAAGGACCGGCCATACCACCGATACCCAAAACCAGATCCCGATCAGCCCGCTTCTGGTACCTGTTGAGGTTTGACGGCGGGTTGGCAACACCGTGACCCCACGTACACGTGCGATCAGCAAGAGAAAAACACTGGCAAACAACAGGAACGAGAGGTTCATGTCATTGGCCAGCCGTCGGCAGGTGGCATGGCACAGCCAGGGAGCCGAGTAGGCGTTCCCTCTGGGATGCGACGGCCTCGATGCGTGAATCGATCAGGCGCCAGTAAGTGGCTGGATCGTCTCGAATCGATTCCACCGCGTCGAGAACGCGAGTTGCCGAAGTCCGTCGGGCATCGAGAACGTACTGTTCCAACCCCAGATCATGAAATGCTCCCCATGATTTTCGTTCGTAGCCCAGGTGCACACTCGGCTTTCCGGCGAGCAATGCAGACAACGATCCGTGCAGGCGTGTACTGACAACGACGCGATTCTCCGCGCTCTCCAGATAGTGCTGCAATGGCTTTGGGGTTCCCGAGGAGTATTTGACGGTGAGTGGAGTGTCATTGTTTCCGCCACCGGTGGACTGAATCGCCCATACAACATGATCTGACCGAGCCAAGTCGGACAGAGTGTTCTCGTAGGATCCAGGGCGGGACAGCTCACGTGCCACGACTACCGGGCCATGCGTGATCTCGATAGTACGAGGTGTACGGACCTCCGCCATCTTGAGAACCGCCAGATCCGAGATTCGTTCGACATTGGTCAGGTCGGCGAACAATTCCCGTGATCGATCGTCACGAACGAGCACCTGATCCATCGCCTTCAGCGAACTCGCGATACGCCGACGGAGAATGTTCGGGAACGGACCGATACTCTGCGGCAGATAGATCTTACGCGCACGACTTCGTGCGGCAAGATCGAGTTGACCGAAATGCGCCCCCGCAGTTTTCAGGGCCTCGGAAACGGACGAACCCCGAAGGTATCCGCCCCCGACAGCGACTATCAAATCCGCTTGCTCGAACAGTATCCTGACAGGTGCCGGCCCGCCGGTGACGGTACTGGCCAGCATGGAAACACGTACGGATGCCTTCTTTTTCGGGTTCGGAATCCATGCCGACGTCCACTGATGAAACTTGACATGATCCGCCATCGGATGGTGACGGAACGATTCGGCATCAGTGGCAATCACGTCGACGACAGAATCCGGCCACACCGATCTCAGCAATTCGAGTGTTTCCTCCACCAGCAACCGGTCGCCGGAGTTTTGAGCACTGTATGCGTGAATGACCAGGATGCGCGGGTGGTCACGACTGTATTCGGGCAACGATCTCACTCCTGGTCGTCATGGTTCGGGACGCCTGCAAACCCATTGAATAGGCGAAATCTCGGTACTCGTCACTCGATACGACGCCGAGGGCGGACCGAAGGCTGGCCGCGCCGGTAAATGTGAGCACCGGCCCGGAGGTTCGCAGATCCTCGAATGCAGGTAGATCGGCAGCAACAACCGGCCGGCCGCGCGCCCACGCCTCCCATACGAACACAGGGTTGAGTTCGTTTCGGCTGGGCATAAATGCCGCGTCTGACCAATCCAGATAGGGCACAACGTCATCGACGCGTCCTACTAGTTCCACCGTATGCGAAGAAGACTTCGTACTGCCGAACCGCCGTTTCAGGTCTTCTTCTTCCGGTCCTGATCCCAAGATCTTTATTTCACACGGAATCTCGATATCTGACAGCAGTTCGGGAATACGATCGAAGCCCTTCTGCTTGGATAGACGGCCACAGGCCAGGAGCCGTAGCGGTGCCCCCGAAGATTCACGACGAATGGTTTCTCTCGAGTCAACTCGGATCAAGTTCGGCTCGTAAACAAGCCGAGCGTGCGGTCCGTAACGTCGCTGACGAATCTGACTCACGGCTGATTCCGAAGGCGCGGTGATCAGCTTTGCGTGCCGAAGTGCTTTGCGAACGAGCATGTTCTCGACCAGGGAGAGAACGCCAGTTTCATCCGCACTCGGCAATTGATGGAAGGTCGCAATCAGCTCACCCGGAAGACGTTTGAGCAAACTCGAAACGCCGAGTGCGACATGGCTACCCCTCATCAGTGAATAGACCACATCCGAATGCTGTAGATGTGTTGCTATGGCTCGACTGGCTCCGACCAGTCCGCCAGGACTCCTTGGATAGTCGAGCATGACGAACTCGTCTGCGAGGTCCGCAACCTCGTTGAAGTCTCGGCATCCTGCAAACAAAGTGACCACGGTCGTATGTGTGTCGGTAAGCCCGCGCAATAACCCGCACAATGATTTCTGTGCACCCCCACCTTCCAACCAGGGCGCCACAACAAGCAACGACTTCAACTTTGGCGGTTCCGACACAAACTTCTCCTGGTCAATTTGCTCCATCACTTCCCAACATCGCCTTGAGCACCTTCGCGACGATCGTGTTCTCGCTCGTCATCGACCAGTTGTCGACGTACGAAAGATCAAGGGGAGCTATGCCTTTCCACCGAGAACATCACGAACTGAAGTCGGTCCCGAATCCGCATTCACGTCTCAGTACGCACCGTCGCTGGCCAACACCGCTTTCAACGTTTTGCCGACGATCAATACATCACCCATCAGCGACCAGTTGTCGACGTACGAAAGGTCCAGTCGTACAGTCTCTTCCCAAGAAAGGTCCGATCGTCCACTGACCTGCCACAATCCTGTAATCCCCGGCTTGACAAGAAGTCGGCGACTGACAGTTCCGTCGTAGGCCTCGACCTCGCGGCGAAGCGGAGGCCTGGGGCCGACCACGCTCATCTCGCGCCGAAGAACATTGACGAACTGTGGCAGCTCGTCAATCGAGTAACGGCGCAAGAAGCGCCCGACCGGTGTAACGCGCGGGTCGTCGCGCATCTTGAAGAGCACACCGGCGCCGTCGTTCTGGGCCATCAACGACTCCACCTGTGAGTCTGCGTTCTGGACCATCGAACGGAACTTCAGCATCGGGAATGGTTTGCCGTCCAGTCCCATTCGCTCCGCTCGATACAACACCGGGCCCGGGCTCGAGAGCTTGACCGCCAGTGCCGCGGCCAGGAGAACAGGTGCAATTGCTGCCAGTAACAATGACGCGAAAATTACGTCGAACGACGATTTCGCAAAGCGTTGCGCACCATGATATTTCGGTCGCTCGACGCGTATCAAAGGCTGACCGGCCACCGGCCGCATCGACAGGCGCGGCCCCGACACGTCGACGATACTTGGCGCAACGACCAGATCTACGTCCCGCGATTCCAGATCCCAGGCAAGTGCACGGATGCCATCCGAGCCGAGATGTTCGGTTGCCGTCACGGCAACGGTATCTGCGCCGACCAGTTCCAGCGCTTCGACTACCGATGTCTCACCACCGAGGAGCGGTATGTCACGCCCGTCGACTGCGATGGACTCGTCCGCGCGCCGAAGGAACCCCGGCACACACACTCCCACCACACGGAAACCGTCTGCGCTACCCCGCTCGAAGTTTCGTGCAAGTTCAGCGCCGGCATCCTTGCTGCCCACCACCAGTACCGATGTGAGGCACTCCCCGCGAGTACGCCTTCGCACGATCACCCCACGCCAGAGCCAACGGCTCACCAGTAGCGCGAGAAGGCCGACAGGGAACGCGAATGCGAGGTAGAGCCGGGCGATATCGAGACGAAGCAGAAGGCTTACTATCGCAATGACGCCGAACAATCTCATCGCGGACACCAGGATTCGCCGATACTCCTCAGGACCGCTTCCGATCACACTCGCAGATCTGGTCCTGAATATCTGCAACGTCGCCAGCCACGCGATCACCACGCCGATCGACAAACCGGTGTAGCTGAACTGCCCGAGCTCACGAGCGTCGACGGCGGTCGGCGCGGCGCCGAATCGAAGCCACTGCGCAGCCGAAACCGCCGCTACGACAATCAGCGAATCCGTCACTGCCAGAGCACGTATGTATCGATGCTGCCACGCAGCACGCGAGGAAAACTCCGCACGGGAGTCCGGCACGATGCGCGGACGCCGATACCCGAGCGACGGCGCCATGGACATGTCCAATGCCGACATCTGACCAACCTTCCCGTTTGCGAGCCCCCAGGCCCCGACCGTTCTTCGGAATTTCCCGTTTGCACCCGAATGCTTCAGGCACAGCTAAAGATGGAGAAGAGCAAATGTTCCGCTTAGGTATCGGCAACATTGCAACTCGATAATCCGGAGGCATTGCACGTGCCGCGTGAGTACTATGAGAACATCTCCAAGGCCGGAGTTCAATTCGAATAATGTTGCAGGTCAAGACTCTAACCGGCAATTTTTCTTCCCAGCACACACCCAAAGAATGTTGGACGATCGTTCACGTTCAATCGTCGCAATGTCACGGCGCCATTTACGCTGTAGTTACCCTTTAGTAGCTATAGTTCAGCTATTGAGTGAATCCGCGGAATCGTCGAGGGCTTAGGTCCCGACGACTGCAATAGCTCACAAAGCGGACATTGCCTCTCACTGCTGACCACAGTTCTTTCGCATGGGTAACTGGACCCGAATCCACGCAACCGAGAACCGTCCCTGCACGCCGGGGACCTATGTCCCCGTAGGTCGAATCCGCCGGACCTGATTGAACTTTCTGCAATCCGCAAGTGAATTGCCCTTCGATATGGAGTAATTCGGCAGACCCGAAATCTCGTCATGCCATCCGGCCAACCCAGACCCGCACTGGGTACCGAAAAAAAGATTTCAAACTTCCCACTATGTGAGATGTGAGCATGTGGGACGTTCCGGCCGGCCTGCTCGGAGACTGGCGCTTCGACGTGGCGAGGGCGATATGTCTCGATCAAGTAATGTCTGCATATGGCGCCGGACCGATGGCGATGGTCGGCAGTCCCCAGCGGTGCGCAGCCTCGAATCGCACGCAGATGTCGGGTAGCAAGCGAATGGAACTGGAAATGTTGAAGATTCGTGAGATCCGCTCCGAGTCCGGGATCATTCCTCGACTCGCAGTGCGGTGGTTGATGATCGCGCTCGCCACGATCTTTGCATTTTGGCCCACCTGGACCAAGCTTTGGCAGAGCACGGCCAGCGGAACTGCCATCGGCTACGTCTTCGCTCTACCGCTCTTGTGCCTGGTTGCAGCCGTCGGAACAGACTTGAGGCGCGGCCCGGAGCTTCCGATTCACGACCGTGAGACCGACAAGATAGTCGGCTGCATCGGTCTCTTCGTCGCGTTGGGACTTCAAGCGCTCCTGCTACCGCGTTTCGCCGAGACCTACGAACTGATGCATATCGACGTCATTGCAGCGTGGGTATTCGTCTGGAGCGCAGCGGTTCTGATGTTCGGCCTCCGTCCGGTCAATCGGTACTGGGCAATCTGGGTGGTCCCGATCATCTTGGCGCCGCTGCATTACCGCGCCATCGCAACCGAATTGGGCGGGACTCGTTTCGACTACAGCGTCCTCATGGTGCTTGTCGCGTCTGCCGCGACCACGATCGCCGTCAGTAGAACGTGGAGGCGAGGGGCGATCGCCTTCGTCGCCGCAACGCTGCTCGGTGTGGTGATTCTCTACTTCACGATTCAGAAGTATCCCACTGCTCCGCTTTTCGCCGTGCAGTTGTTTCCCGCACTCGGAACCGCAATCGTCGTCGGCGGCGCCTTCTATCTGTACGAACGCCGGGGTAAGTCGCTCAAACCGTTCGACCGACCACTCCGAAAGCCTTCGACAGCCACAAGCAATTGGACCATCCTCGCGGTGTTTGCCGCCGCAGTGCTGATGTTCTTCACACCGTTGCCATCGACAAGTTTGACCGTCAACGTCGGTCCGCCCCCGGCTACTGCGGATCCTCGACTTGTCGTTCCACTGGGCTGGCATCAGATTGGAGCATCCGAATACGACTGGCCCCGTCGCTACTTCGGCAGCACCTCCGAGCTGAGTCGTCAGACCATTCGGGCCGACACTCCGAATCCCGCTTGGGACTCACAGATGCGGCCTCGCACGGTACAGATTGACGTCGTCCAGGTCCGTCGACCCTCCACGCTCGCCGTGTATCCCAGCAAGACCACCTACGACCTGGAGAACGCGAGAGTCAGCCCGACGGTCACGCTGGAGCTGCCGCACGGGATCGTCGCCGAGATGTACACGATCGTCGACGACGCTCTCCTTCTCACATGGAGCAATCTCAATTTCGTCTGGACGCGGGGCGACGGAGCCGCGCAACGAGTCAGCCTGATCAGCGTCGACAATCACGAACCCGACGCCTACTTCCCCGAACCGAAGCCGTCGATGGCGTCCAACGGTAGCAATACCCTCGCCGTTCTACTGCGTGGTGAAACCTCGACCGAAGACACCGAATCCGAGTACAAGGACCTGGACATGCTCGAAGCACTCGCTCGACTACTCGTGGAGGCTCAGACGTGGTGAACGCAAACCGAAGCCAGTCCAACAGTGTCGTGGTCAGCGGTGACCCGGATACAGCGGAGTACCGCGAGGCCGCCCTGCACGATGCAGTGAACGGTCTACGCGAGCGCCATCCGATCTCATCCGCCTCCGTGGCCTTCTATCCGTGGCAGCGAAATACGTTGTTGGCAGGCTTTGCGCTGGTCGTCGTCAGCCTCGTGTTCTTCCTCGTCCCGACTCTCATCGCGCTGACATTGATCTGCACCATTGGATACATCTGGGCGATGGTCGACCGTCTGATCTTGTTCACGAGGGGTCTCGATGCGTCCTCGATCATGACGATCAGTGACGAAGAGGCACTTGCTCTTTCATACGACGACCTTCCCACCTATACCATTCTGGTCCCCGCATACAACGAGCCTGAAGTCGTCGGCGACCTCATCGCAGCCATGCGAGCGATCGAGTATCCGGCAGACAAGATGCAAGTCCTTCTCCTACTGGAGGAAGACGACGCCGTCACTATCGAAGCTGCACTTGCCGCCGGTGTGGACGAGGTCGTCAGCATTCTGAAGGTGCCCGCGGCCGATCCACGAACCAAACCGAAAGCATGCAACTACGGTCTGCATTTCTCGACGGGCGAGATCGTCACGATCTACGACGCCGAGGATTCCCCCGACCCACTCCAATTACGTCGAGTAGTCGCAACTTTCGCGAAACTTCCCGAGAACACTGCTTGTGTTCAGGCCAAACTTGCATTCCACAACGGAACTCAGAACCTGTTGACCGCGTGGTTCACCGCCGATTACGCGCTGTGGTTCAGCTTCATCCTTCCTGGATTGATGCGGAGCAATTCACCGATTCCTCTCGGCGGCACCTCGAATCACCTACGCCGTAGCGTCCTCGACGAGATCGGGGCGTGGGATCCTTTCAATGTCACGGAGGATGCGGACCTCGGCGTGCGGATTGCAGAGAGCGGATATCGCACCGCGGTCTTGAATTCCACCACGCTCGAAGAAGCCAACAGTGACACGATCAACTGGATCAGACAGCGCTCGCGTTGGTACAAGGGCTATTTGCAGACGTGGCTCGTCCACATGCGCCAACCCGTCAAATTATGGCGAGGATTGGGTCCGATCGGCTTTCTCCGATTCACGATTCTCATGGCCGGCACACCTTTGGTCGCCACTTTGAACATGGTGTTCTGGCTCATCAGTCTGGACTGGATTCTCGGACAACCTGAAGTGATCCACCAGGTCTTCCCCAACTATGTCTATTTCCCCGCGTTGATCTCTCTGGCATTCGGTAATGCCGCTGTTCTCTACATGAACCTCGTGGCGTGCCGAGAAACGCGAAACGCGATGCTCCTCCTCGCCTGTCTGACTGCTCCGTTGTATTGGGTGCTGATGAGCATCGCGGCGATCAAGGGGACCTACCAATTGATTCGCAACCCGTCCTACTGGGAAAAAACCTTCCACGGTCTGAACACGTGACAACGCAACCCTCACGTTCTACACAGGTGTGAGTTATGTCTACTGATCCGCCTCACCCACAATTTCACCCGATTTCGGGTTTCACCGGAAAACGCACAGCTAGATGGTTGCGGTAAACACACAATCCAGTCACAAAACTTAACTACCGGTACGCGAGAACTGCGGTGATTGGTTGCCGAATGATCACAGATCAGCCGTCGAGCGCCTTACGTGTCGAGACGGCGCTGGCTTACCGCGCAGCACTCAGGCACTATGACCGGTATGAGCGGTTTTTCGGAATGGGTGAAGCATCAACTGGAACTTCGCCAAGAAACTGACGTAGCCGATGCTGCGCGTGCGCTGGGAATACGCCCCTCCGAACTCGGTCGGTGGCTGTCCGCGAAACGCCCCCCCACGCAGGACACGATCAGAACTGCTTGCCGCGTCTTCGACGTCCACGTCCAGGAAATTCTTGTCGCGGCGGGCTACATGACACCTGACGAGTCGGGTCTGGACGACAAGCCGATTTCGCTGTCGTCGCTCAGCACGCAAGATCTCCTCGATGAGCTGGCGAGACGCTCCGCGTCGCATAGCCTTGCAAGTCAGTAGGTCAGCTGCGGATCCGGCTGATCCAATCGTTCCTTGAGCCAGACTCGCAACTCCGGTCCGTACTCGGTGCGACTGAGCGCATGGTCGAGAGATGCTCGCAGAAAGCCTCCCGGGTTACCAAGATCGTGGCGGGTTCCGTGATGGACGACGACGTGAACCGGATGCCCCTCCGCGATCAACAGCGCTATCGCATCCGTCAGTTGTAGTTCGCCACCCTGCCCGGGTGAGATTCGTCTGAGCGCGTCGAACACGGCGCGATCGAGAAGGTATCGTCCGGCCGCGGCGAGAGTGGACGGAGCATCCTCAGGAGCCGGCTTCTCGACCATGCCGATGACGGCAAGCACATCGGGATCGCTGCCCTCCACAGGTGTTTGGACGTCGAATACTCCGTAGGCCCCAACACGATCGGGCGCGACGTCGAACGCGCACAGCACAGAACCACCACGCTCGGCACGTACCTTCGCCATCGCGTCGAGAATGCCGCAGGGGTGGACCAGATCGTCGGGAAGCAGCACCGCGAACGAGTCCTCGTCCGCATCCAGCACCGATTCGACCAGACCGACAGCGTGTCCCAATCCCAGCGGAGACTCTTGCACAACCGGCTCCACCGAGATCAGGCCCGGAGCCCGACGCACACGTTCGAGTAGATGGTGCTTCCCGCTGGCGGCGAGCTTGCCCTCGAGCACCAGGTCCTCGACGAAATGCCCGACGACCGATGCCTTGCCCGGCGCAGTGACGATCACCAGACGTTCCGCGCCTGCTTGCGCCGCTTCGCTGGCGACCAGCTCGATCCCGGGTGTATCGACCACGGGGAGCAACTCTTTCGGAACCGTCTTGGTGGCCGGGAGGAAACGAGTCCCCATTCCGGCAGCCGGAACCACAGCAGTCTTGAAAGGCCGTTCAGCGCACCCAGTCATCGTTCACCTCTCCGCTCACGCGATGTTTCACACACTTACCGTTACGCGCATGCAGCGGTCGTCCCCTCATTTCGACGACCGAAGCTCACACCGCATGTACAGCCTGCGCACAAGGTCTACCGGGCGGCCGATGCCGCCGCAAGTTGACTCGAACTCGGAATTCGTTGCGCGCGAGAGCTACACACCACCCCTCGATGTCACTTCCACGAGGGGCGCGCCGCACTCCGCGCACTACCCGTTACCGCGGCGAACGGTTGTGATCGTATTTCGACGTTGACCACGGCGGGACGTAGCAACTGACCAAAGAGACAGGTACGACACAACTTCCGAACTCAGCGCCTCAACCGGACCGTCCCCAGCCGACCCGGACGTAGGTCCTGGAGGCGTCGCATCGATGGTCCCGTGCGACTTCACCAGCCTTCAAGTTCGGTTATCCACAGGTGAATGCCACTGAATACCATTGAATACGAACGAAATACGATCATCACGCCGCAACACCAGGTTCAGGTTGTTATCAAATCGTGACCATACTCCCGCTGGGCGGAACTCCCAGTGGACTACTCGCAGTGTCCTAACTTGCCAGTGAAGCAATCACGTCGAAGAGTGGATCGTCAGGCCCGATATCCATCGTGCATTCGTTCGGCCGTGGATCCGGCACGAATGCCCACAGGAGAGCTCCGGCCGTACCGGCCACCTTCTGCCCCGTCAGCTTCGTCTCGATATTCGTGGCTCTGGTCGCCAGTGATTCACAACTGCCTGCCAATTCGCCTGTCTCGGCGACCAACAACGGCTTCCCGACGTTCGCGGCCTGTTCGATGCGACGCGCCAGTCCGTTCCACTGGTCGCCCGGAAGCGGAACCCCGTCTGCTCCGTAGTCGTGATACTGCAGAACGTCGACGAAGTCGGACTCGCTCACGTATTGGTAGTCGTCACCCGCAGTGCCGCACTGACCGCCCCCGACGTATCCGGCCGTGATCAGGATGTTCGGATCGATCGCCCGAAGTTCGGCGCCTGCCGTGTCGAAGAACTCCCGCAACACCTGCGCGGAATCAGACGGGCACGTTCTTGTCCACCAATTGCAGGCGGCATCGGTACACAGGCTCGGTTCCGGCTCCCCCACCAATTCCCACGCCGCGACGGAAGGCTCGTTCTTCCAACGGTCGACGGCGGTGTGCATCCAGTCCTGGAAGCTCATGGTGGCTCGACCTGGGATCAGGTTCGCGACCTTCCACTCGTCGGTGTACCAGTCCCTGGATTTGAACAGCCCGTCATCACACCCGCTGTCCTGGGGTGAGAGCACCGGAATCGTGAACTGATTGTGTCGCGCCGCAGCGTCGAACACCGCGTCCATCGGGCCGAAATCCATCTCCCCGGACACCTTGTTCACCGCGAGCGCCTGGAACGCGTTGAAACGCGTGACGGAGTTCGGTGGCAGAGAACCGAAGTAGGCATCGAGATCGACCATGGCGCCACAGCCGAAGTTCACCGACCAATCAGTGGCCAGTTGATAAGCATTCAGCCCGGTAGGCCACCATGGCTGTCCGTCGAGCGTCAGTCCGCTCGACGACACTCCCACCCGAACCGTCTTGGGCGAATCGGCAACCACCGGCGTCGTGAACATTCCTGTCACCACCGCGACGGTTGCAAAGCTGACTACAGCGGCAGCGATACGGCGACGCACTGTGCCAGGCACACGCGGACGCACTTCTTCAGAAGACATCTACAACCATCCACGTCATACGGACAATCCTCCCACACGAATTGCCTCATCGACCCGTTTGCCGTTCACCGGTGACGCGATACAAACGCCAGGCCGAAGGGTCCATGCCGCCGTCGTTGGGAACCTCGAGTACCAGCGCTCCCACACCGCCGGCCCCGGTGTCGTACATCGTCGGATAGCGCCGATTGACCGCGTCCGACACACCGCGACCGGTGTTCGGCACCGACAGGATGTATTCGACGTGATGTTCGGCGGGGTTGTTCAGTACGCGCACGAAGTCCGCATCGGAAGGCACGACGAATTGCCGAGGGTTGTTCGACGACGCCACGACGGCATAGCTCTGCACGGTGTCGAGCAGAACCGACCCCTCCGGCAGAGCCAAGTCGTCCAGGTATCTGGCGATGCGACGCTCGGCCGCAAACGTGCGCAGATTCGTCTGCTCCTCCAGGTTCTGCCGGCCCGGAATGATCGCACTGGCAATGGAATGCTCGAGCACTGCGATCCGCGCATTACCCATCGCGACAAACGTGACCAGCGTCGACCCGACCAGCAAGCACAGAGAGATCACAAGGGGCAGAGAGGGTCCCGACTGCTCGGGGTACGTCGATACCGAGCGTGACGCAGCAGCCCCCGGTCGACGCGTGACGACCGGCGCTCCGCGAGGTGCGATCAGGACGACCAACACGAAACACAGCGGAATGATCGAAATGTAGAAGCGCAGAAGGGGAAACGTCGATCCCATCACGTAGAGCAAGGTTTGGGCACCGAGGATGGCGCCGAACAACACAAGAGGCACGACCACTTCGGTGTCGCGCCGCCGAAGTGCGTAGATGATTGCAAGGACCGCGAGCACCGGGAGCGCCGGGCCGAGTACGGCCATTTCGGTAATCGAGAACGCAAGACGGGCGATCGGTGAGTCGGTTCCGGCACCAGCCTGCTCCAGGATGGAACTGTTCCCGTAGACCGACGAGAACTGTTGGAACGCTTGACCTGTGATGAGCCAACTGGCAAACGACCACAAGGCGAAGGCAAGGAATCCCGGCATCAGCACTACGGCACCGTCGAGGGCTGCTGCCCAGAGCCGCAAGCCAGGCCCCGCGCCCTCGCCGCGCTCCTCAGCAGTCGGACGGAAACGAAGCCAACTCACCACGGTCACCAGCACCACCGCGACGAACAGCGGGGCCAATGCGTCGTATCTGGTGAGGTACGCCAGAGCGAAAGCGAGGCCGGCACCGATGAGGTCGTGTACGTCGTCGCTTCGCATCCACCGAATCAATCGACGTGTCGCCCACAGAACGAAGAAGAGGAACGGAGCTTCGCTCATTCCGCTCGCCGCGTACATGACGATCATCGGGTTGACAGCGAACAGCACGGTCAGGACGACGGTGACCCATCGCGCACACCCACGGTCGCGGCTGATCCCACGTACCTGAATCACAGCACCAGCCATGAAGGCCGCGGACATCACGACCGCAGTGATGTTCCACCGCAGCAGATCCGGCCACCAATGACCCATCAGGCCCATCGGAATCTGGACTGCCGCCGTCAACGGGGTGAACACGAACCCGATCGCCGCGAAGTGCGGATCACGGCTGAGCAGCATCGCCGACACCGCGGCGACGCGGCTGAGCGAATCGGTGAAGATGAACCCGATACCCGCGTTCATCCACACGCCCAACGCGGTGTAGATCGCGAAGAGCGCGACGAACATCCGCCATGGCTTGCGGCCCGGTAGATCGTGGACCGCGACGGACAGGGCCGGGCGATCGGTGACGGTCACTGTCCGCGACGCCGAGCCACGAGCACACCACCGACGGCAACAGCGATCAGAACCACGGTCCCGAATCCGATCCAGCCGATCGTGACCGCGCTCAGTCCGGTCTCCTCTTCGGCCGAGGTCGCGGTGCCCAACGGGGCGACGTTGACTCCGACATCGAAGGGCTCACTTCCCCGAGGCGCGACCAGGAGATCGCCGGTCAGTTCTGCGAACCGGTCCTTCCCACCTTCCAACCAGTTGAGCAGACCGTCGGCATCGGCCGCATCACCCTCAGAGGTCAGCGCCACCACTTCGTTGTGCGAACCCGAAACCACCTGCAAGGCACCGTATTGTCCACCGAATTCCAGACCCTGCAAGCGCAGGAGCCCTTGATCTGCTGTGTCCATGGGTAGAGCCACCGGAGTGGGAAGCTTCCCGTCCGCCGCGATCAACAACGCCGGCAGCGAACTGGTCGCCGCGTCGCCGAACGGGAGCACACGCGGTTGCAGCGGCAGATAGCTCAACCGCTGCATCGCCACAACGAGGCGCTGCGCGCGAACGAGATCTGCGAAATCACCGTGACTCAAACCGACATCGAGTGTGGGCAGCATCGACTGCGGTAATGCCTGGAATCCTCCAGGCGTCGGCGGGAATCCGGTAGTGGACGTGATGGTGCTTGCCGGATCGACAGTGAGCGAAGACGGGCTACTGGTGCCGCATTGGAAGTCGCCGGTCACATCCATCGAGACTTCGAAGGTCAGGTCGCGACGCAGGAGTTCGTTCGGAACATCGACGCCGATGTCGAAGCGCCCTGTCTCGTTCACCGTCTGCGAAGCAAGCCGTGAGTCCCCCAGCGAAATCGACAGTTCTCCGTTGCGTGAATTCGGCAGCGGTACATAGGAACCGATCATTCGGATCGACACGTCCTTCATCGGACGCCCCAGTTGCGACTGGCTGAACGGGACGTCGACCTCGATGTGATTGAGACCGGAAGCCGTCAACGTTCCGAGCTTCAGCTCACCGACGGTGATGGCGTCCTGGGAAATCTGGGCAACTGTGTTGTCCGGTGACGCGAGCGCCCTGCTCGCCGCCCAGTAGCCGTCGAAGTTCGCCGCCAACAGACTGACCTGAGGAACGAGGGTCTTGTCGTCCCCTGAAATTCGCAGCACTGGTGCACCATTCGGAGCAGCCGCGAGATCGATGCCGGCGTCCCCACTGTTGCCGAGTACTACAGCTCTCTCGAACAGTCCCGGCTCAGCGGACGGCAGACTCTGGCCGTTCGGCAGTTGTTCCACCACCACGGCGTCAGGCTGACTTCCGTACTTGTTGACAATCGCTGCACTCAGCTGCAGAGCCGCACTCTGCTGTGACCGTGACGAACCATCCGTGACGTAGATGGTTGCCTTCCTCAAAATCGGCGGAAAGAAGGTTGCAACAGTCGTGGGCTGCTGCTCGGCACCGTCGTAGGCGACAAAGGCATCCCGGAGCGCAAGGGGCTGGTATCTCGTTCGGTCGTAGCAGCGGTCGTCGACGGGAACGAGGTGAGCGATCATCGACACGGTCACGCTCCGGTCGACCACTTCGAGACCTTGCAACGGAACCGAAATCGGTAGGCCGGTTCCGGCCTGCCCGGCGTCGAAGTCGACGCGGCTCACCAATCTGCCGTCGGCAGTCACTTCGAGCCAACCCCTACTGAAGTCGGTCGGGGCGGTCAGGATTCCGGTCACGGCTGTTGCGGTGAGTCCGTCCGGCACCGGCACGGTCACCAAGACGGGTGCATCATCGGAGGAGAACACGATGTCTGTTCCTCGTCCGAGTTCGGTGAAGGAGATCGGAGTTGTGGCTGCGGCGGCCACCGAAGTATCTGCGTCGTCCTCGAAATCCTGGGCGGAGGCGACACTGCCGAGCGGAAGCAACAAAGTGACCGCGACAGCCACCGGCATTGCCAGCGCGCGCGTCAGCCAGGTTCGAGAGTGGCCCATCAGCGTGTCTCCTCGACATTTCTTGTTTCCGCGCAATCACCAAACACAAATCACGAGTAGCAATCTCGCCAGTTCGCGACGGTCGCAGGTCCGATCGCACCGTTACGGACGAACAAACCATAACGACCAATTTATGCGTTTGGCTAATTATCCCGGCGGGCGAGACTTTTGTTACGGCATGTCACATGATTAGCAATCACCACCACTGGGAAGTCGAAAGACGCCACTGAAAAGCCCGTCAATACGCCTGAACGTCCGTCCAGTCCGGGCGCTTCACGGGCGGAGAATTCTCAGATAAAGGAAGCTGTGACGATCAATTCGATCATCCCCGCCGGCAAGAGTGCGATCGGGAAGCTGGTCGGTGCGCCGTTCCACTTCGCATCATCGCTGCGCATGGCCAGGGTTTTTCACCCTCACGGGATCGAACTGAAGGGAACATTGAAGCCGGCCACCCCATGGTGGCCGGTATCGGAGTCGTCGACGATTACCGTCACCGCTCGAATGTCGAAAGCCCTCGGAACACCCGGAGACCTACCCGACGTACTCGGCCTGGCGCTTCGGTTGCACGATGTCGGCGCAGATGAAAACCCGTGGGACATTCTTCTCGCAACATCAGGACTTTCTACCTTCTCGAAAATGTTTCCAGCTCCGGCTTTCTCGTGGAACGGCGCGAGATACAGCACACTGGTTCCTTACTCACGCGCGGGCGGTGCCGCGGCGTGGCTGATCGTGACACCGCGCGGTGTCCATCCGGCCGGCACTTCTTTGTCTGCATTGAAAGCTGCGGTCGATCATTCCCCGCTGCACTTCTCCGTGTACCTCGCGAGGATTCAACTTCAGTTGATACCGATCGGACATCTCTGCCTCGACGAGGTCGAGGACCACCCGGATTGCCTCCAGCCGTCCTTCGATCCGATTCTGAACAGGCCGGCCCACATGCGCATGCTTCCGGAGTGGCTCGCAGAAACGCGCAAGTTCGCGTATCGCGGTAGCCGCAACGGCCGGGGAGGCACACAAAAGCGCGGTTGACCGGACGTGCCGATCAACCGCGCCGAAGCTCACTCAGCTTGTGAACTTGTCCTTGATATCCGAGACCTTGTCACTGACAGTGTCTCCGGCCTTCTTGACCTTCGCCTCGCCCTGATCGGCAACACCCTCGGCAGCCAGATCATCGTTGCCCGTGGCGTTTCCGAACTTTTCCTTCGCCTCGCCGATGAGATCCTCAGCGCGGTGCTTTGCCTTGTCGATGAAGTCAGACATGTATTTCTCCTTCTTGGATTCGGTCGTGCGTTCAGCCGTGGAATTCGGTCGTGGATTCAGTCGAACTCGAACTGCGTGGACAAATGCGTGTCAACGTTTTCCGGTGACTGCCTTGACCAGGAACAGCAAGATGACAGCGCCGAGGAGGCAAGTGAGGAAGCTGAAGATCCAGCCCGCGCCCTCGACATCGACCCCGAAGACTCGAAGCAGGAAACCACCGATCAGACCGCCGATCACACCGACAACGATGTTGAGGAAGATCCCCTGCTGCGCATCGGTTTTCATGATCTTACTGCCGATCCAACCCGCCAGTCCACCGATGATGATCCAGGCGATGATACCGAGAGGAAGCATTTGAACTCCTTAGAGTAAAGAGGGGCGGCGCAATGAGAGACTGCCGGTAAAGGGAGAGTTCCGAGCGATCGGCCCGCGCAACTAGACCGTGATCGCGGGTTGTGTTTGCACACAACCGGACTCTCCGCCGCACGACGCGGGGGATCGTGCACTCAGTAGCAGCCACATTGTCTGCTTACCTTTCTATCAGGTGTTCACGACAGAACCAAAATGACTGGCGATTCACCACATACGAGAAACGACACTCACCGACGCGCACATGATCAGCGTCACTACGATCGCGATCGCCATCGAGGTCACGGTCGCAAGGAGCAACGTGACACACAGTGCCACAGCAACATCCATGACTCTGCGCACGATCGGGAGGTCTACCAATACCCGGTCACCGGGAGGCTCAAACCTCGATTGATCAGAGAGTTCTCGGCTCATCGCGTTTCGCGCTTTCCACGGCGATGTGAGTTCTGGTCGCGACGGATGGATCACCGACCATCGACTCGACTTGATCCACCGTATCGGTGACGCGAGAAATCAACTCGGACAACGTTTCCGATCCGGATACGACGCTACGTCTCAATGTCACTCGCAAATCGATCGTGCGAACTCCACGATCGAGCAACGCTTTTCCTCGGACACGCGACACTTCGTCGAAGTCCTCCAGTGATGCGGTCGCTCCTTCCGCCACTGCACCCAGATCCGCGGTGATGGAATTGTGCGAGTTCGACCCAGGGACCGTGACCTCCTTCACCCGACGCAGCGGCACATGCGCGATCAACCACCGCAACGCGAGGAGGACTAGCAGTACTCCCCCAGCTCCGACAGCCCATGGCCACCACGAGTGATCGACAAGATCTTCAGCCCACGGGATCTCGATACGCGCCGGGAAATCCTTGATCACGTCGCGATTCCACAGGATCGCTGCAACTCCCAGCGCTATCGCAAGCATCCCTACGACGCATGTCGCCATACGATCCATCGCCGTCGCCGTCCGAGTCATGACAGCGATCCCGTCTGGATACGAACCTTGATTCGCGGCGATGGTGACAGCGACCCGGCCAAGTCCCCCAGCACCGCACGGATTTCCGATTCAGCGGTGGCGGCTCCATCGGGCGTGACCGAGGCCTTCACTTCCAGCTTGCGCCGGGTCGCGTGTGACGAAGCGGATCGAACCTGGGCCAGTGACTCGACGCGAACAGACGCTATCGCCGCTACATCGGCGGGATCGATCCACGTATTCGCGACTCCGACCAAGGCATTGGCAGTCTTTCGTCGCGGTTTGAGTCCGAGGATGACGAACCACAGGCCGAGAACGACGGCTGCGATCCCCGCCGGCAACATCCAACCCTGGTACGCGAGCCCGTCCACATATGCGGCAGCACTTGGTATCCACTGCGACCCGGTGATCACGCCGGTATCCACCAGCGCGTCGCGGACGCCGACCACGCCGAGCGCAAGTAGCGCCGCGGCGATGAGGAATCCCGTGACGGCCGATCCGGGCACCGCAAGGGGAACAGGAGCAGCAGCCCTCGAGGCAGTGGGTGGTGCGACCTTGTCGGCGGTCATCGCACTTTCCTTCCCGCGTCACGCTTGGTCGATGCCGGGAGAACGCTCACGATCGCCACGTCCACGCCGTCTACGTCCAGGCCCGATACAGACTGCAACTGGGTTGTCACGTTCTCTCGCACCGCGGTACCGATGACCGACAAGGATCCGGGCCACTCGATCGCGATGTCCACCTTGGCCCGTACCCGCTTGCCGGATACCAGCACTCGCGCCCTCGGCAATTCACGCCCGGTCAGTTTGTCCATGCCGCCGGCGTGATGACGCACCCCCGGGGTCCCGCGCGTCGCCTCGAGAACCAACTTCTGCGCGACTCTGTCTCGAATCGTCAGCGTTCCACGATCGCCCGGCTCACCAAGCACAGACGACTCCGGTCGAGCTGTCTCAGCCACGTCCGCGACCCTTCAGCATCACACCGAGATCGAACTCGCCGTCACGCTGACCACCGACGAGGTATCCGATCACACCGAGAACCAGAGCGATGAGGAATCCGGTGAAACCGCCTGCAGCAGCTGCGACTCCGAGAAGTAGTCCTGCCAGTAGGCCGACAGTCGAGGTGGTCATGTGAATCCTCCGTTGTGGATGATGTTCGATGGTGCGAGTCAGATCTCGGTGTAGGTCTTGGCACCCGGAAACCGAGCGCGCAAACGCGTGTACTGGGTCCGAGCGGGTTTCGCTATCTGCCGCATCGTGCCGCGCAGTGTCCTGCGCACACCCACACCGATCGGGGACGCGAAGTCCCGGTCGACGCGTTCGAGCGCTCGATTGAGCGCGTCAGCAGATCCGCCCACGTCGGGGTGGTAGCTCCTGATCGCCTCTCGGCGTGCGGATCGGCGATCAGGAACTGAACCCCGAGAGTGCTCAGGCATCGTGCGCACGACCGACTACGTCTTCCACTGTCACGTTCACGGGGCCTGTAACGAGTCCTGAAACCGCTTGGCGGATACGTAAAGCCGTATCTCGAACGGCGGCGTCGGCGAAGATGCACACATGGATGTCTGTCGACGACTCCGTCACCCGCACGCCGACGACGCGGCGACCGGGGAGGTACGTGCCAACCTCGCCGAACATTCCGGCATGAAGCGAGGCGACCCCAGGTATCCCCGTCACAGCCGCCGCGATGGTGTCGGCGATTTCGGAACTCACTGCACCCGTGCAGTCTTGGGCTCGCCGGTTTCGTCGTCACTGCCCTCGTCGAGGTGAACGTCGTGAACCGTGATGTTCACCTCGGTCACTTCGAGACCCGTCATCCGTTCGAGCGCCGCAATGACGTTGCGGCGAATGCCGGTGGCCAGATCGGCGAGCGATACGCCGTACTCGGCCACGATGTCGATGTCGACCGCTGCCTGCTTTTCGCCGACCTCGACCGATACTCCCTGGGAGTGGTTGACACTCGCGCCGGGGATCCGCTCGCGCAGTGCCCCGACAACCCGCGACGCTCCGCCGCCGACGTCGTACACACCGCTCACCTCTCGCGTGGCGATGCCGGCAATCTTCGAGACAACGGTGTCGGCGATCGACGTCTTTCCTTGCGAACTCACGAGAGCCGAGTCGTTCGATGATGCAACATCCTTCGTAGATGCTGTCGCAACCTGCGTGCTGACCATTGTCATCTCCTCCTGTTGATCGATCTACCTGTGTAGTCGTCACTCGAAGGCAAAACCGAATGCCCCAGTCAGGTGACGTGCATCACTGACACTTGTTAGTTACTGTCCGTAACATTCAACGCCCCGGCCGGGCGAACAATCTTCGAACGCAGCCGAGTTTTCCGCATTTCCGCGAGAGGAGCGACTGTGGCGTTACCGCATACACAGGGGCTCACCGAAGCACCTGACGGTTTGGACACCGCGACAGTGAACGCTGCGATACTCGGCGACCGAGAAGCATTCGAGTCACTGGTGCACTACTACGGACCTGCACTTCACCGCTATGCGCGTCGCATGCTCGCAGACGAAGGTGACATTCTCGAGGTAGTCCAGGACACCTTCGTGGCCGCCTGGCGTCGACTCGATTCGTTTCGTGGCGAATCGTCGATGCGAACATGGCTTTTCGCGATCTGTTCCCGAAAGATCGTGGACAGCTATCGAATCAAGAGAGCTCAACCGATCGACGACAGATTGCTCGATCCTCTCGTGCCGTCTCCCGAGGCCGGCCCGTTCGACACGACCTCGAACTCCGCGTTCCTCGAGGCACTGGAAGAAGCGTTGGGTGAACTGCCTTATCGCCAGCGTGCGGCATGGACGCTGCGAGAGGTGGAGATGCTCACGTTCGTTCAAATCGGCAAGATTCTAAGACTCACCCCGGATGCGGTGCGCGGGCATCACCATCGTGCACGGGCTAACCTGAGTGAACGAATGACGAGGTGGCGATGACTGAATCACGAACCGACGCATTGATGGCGCACGCATCCGACGTCCTGCGGAACGCTCCCGAGCCGGGCTGGGATCGAATCAGCGACAAGGTGATCCGGGCGCTACGGTCGACCTCGGCGTCCGGTTGGCCGCTCGACGCACACGCGTCGGAAGGTCCACGTCTAGGCACTGTGTCGGTGAGCGATCACGTACTCCGCACCCACTTGGCCGCCGAGATACGTTCTCGGCACCACTGCTCGCCGAGCAGCATCGAGTTCTTCGTCGACGGCCACGAAATACGTTCATTACGTATCGAACTGGCAGCGCCATACGGAGTGGATCTGGCCGAACTGTCGGACCGGGTTCGGTTCACCGTCGTGGACGTCGTTCACCTGATCCTCGGCGACACGGACCCACCGGTCTCTGCAGAGAGCATCCACGTCGCCGTAGTCGACATCGTCGATGATCTACCTGCCGAAGGGAACACCAAAAGCCACTCCGAACACTAGGTGTTTGTTCGGCAAGTGTTTGGGAACCCGGCACTCATGACCACTCCCCCACCACCGGATCCGGGCCCCGCCCCCGACCCGGGGCCGCCGACACCACCGGCGCCGACACCACCCGATCCGATGAATCCGCCGCCCGTGCCACCGACTCCGACGCCACCGAACCCGTACCCTCCGGATCCGATCCCGCAGATCTGACGTCGGCTGCCCCGAACTTCGGAGTTCAACCGCCGAGTTCGGCGATCATCTCGCTCAACGATTCTGCGGCGATACGTAGTTCACCTTCGTCGGGGTTGTCGGGTGAGGACGGTAGACGTTCGGCCAACTGCTCGCGAGTGACAAGCGAGATACCCTCGAGACCGAACCCTTCTTCATCGGGGACGTAGATCTCGATCTCGCCCCCGACCGCTACCAGTTCCGAATGGGGGCCACTGCCCAGCAGTGCACGCAGGTGTTCGGTCGTCACGGTCATATGGTTCACGTGAAATCTCCTGCTTCGGTGACAGCTGACTTTGCCGGTATGGACTCGACGTGACGTACTGGCTCGACGTGACGCACTACCCCCTACTGAGTACCCCTCGCGGGTGAGCAGGAAACGACAAGTACATGAACAACGACTTCCCGAAGGAAACGCACACCATGAGTGAACAGAATTCCACCGACCGCACGGATCAGACGGACGAGCCGCAGACCACCGGCACCGACCACGGTCCGGGAACCGGCTCCGACACCGCACCCAAGGACGTTCAGACCGATCCGTCGGGCGAACGTACGTGGGCCGACGAGGGCGGAGCCTCGAGCACCGGCCCGGCGACTGACACCGACTGATCCCGGAAGGTCTGAACCATCGGGACCAAGGTCCCGTGGGCCGACGCTCACGGGACCTTGAAATCCGTACGGATCTAACGCTTTTCACCTGGGTTTTCGCGATGCGGTAAGGTAGGCACTCAGCACGGTTGAGTACCCAGCCGTTGAAGACGAGCACGGTTCGTGCGTTGCTTCCCGTGCCGTTTCCCGGTTTCGAACGAAACCGTTTCGAACCAGACCGTTCGAACGAACCGTTTCGAGCAATCCGTCAGGAGTTTCGATGAACGAGTTTTCGAGAACTACAGATGAGCGTACGGACAGTCCCCCCACCTTCACGACGACCTGTGCCGAAAACATTCAGTCGCTCGTGGTCAGCGGCGAGATCGACGTCCGGTCCCGAGCTGATTTCGCTGCCTGCGTCGACGACCTGATCGGTGAGCGACACCCGTTCGTACTCGACTGCTCGGACGTCCAGTTCATCTCCGTCGGAGGTCTTTCCATCATCGAGACTCTGTCGGCCAAGGCACGGAGGCTCGGCGTGCCGTGGACGCTCGTCGCAGCGCACCCTGTCAGGCGTCCGCTGTCTCTTCTGAAGATGGACACCGACATCGTGTACACCGACTCGACAGCCGATGCAGTCGCGTACCTGTCCTCGACCTCCGTCCTGGACGAGACCCTGGCGGAGCCGATGTCGGCGTGAGTACCGATCTCGAAAAGCTCTCCGAATTCGTCGTCGTCGCAAACCGACTGCCGGTCGATCTCGAAACCGACGAAGACGGAAGCAAGAACTGGAAGCGAAGTCCGGGTGGGCTCGTCACTGCGCTCGAACCCATCCTGCGACAGCGGGATGGCGCCTGGGTCGGCTGGCCGGGGGTCGCGGACGAGAAGGTCGATCCGATAGTGGTTGACGGCCTTCGTCTGTTTCCCGTCGAGCTGACCTCTCAGGACCTCGCCGAGTACTACGAGGGGTTCTCCAACGACACGTTGTGGCCGCTCTACCACGACGTTCTGGTGGCTCCGACGTTCGAGCGGTCGTGGTGGCACACCTACGTCGCAGTCAACCAGCGGTTCGCCGAGGAAACCGCGCGTTGCGCCGCGGACGGAGCGACTGTCTGGGTGCAGGACTATCAGTTGCAACTTGTGCCGGCGATGCTGCGCGAGCTGCGGCCAGATCTGACGATCGGGTTCTTTCTTCATATCCCGTTCCCTCCGGTCGAGCTCTTCATGCAGCTTCCGTGGCGCAAGGAGATCGTCAGGGGAATGCTGGGCGCCGATCTGATCGGCTTCCACTTACCTGGTGGCGCAAACAATTTCCTGTTCTTGGCCCGCAAACTTCTCGGCCTCAAGACGACGACCGCGGGCGTCGGTGTTCGAAGTGCGCTCGGGCATGTGGATTTCGATTCTCGCGTCGTCAAGGTGGGCGCCTTTCCCATCTCCGTCGATTCTGCCGAACTCGAGCGCCAGTCGAAAAGCGATTCGGTCCTGCGTCGCGCGCGCGAGTTGAAGGAAGAGCTGGGAAATCCCGAGAAAATCTTGCTGGGAGTCGACCGGCTGGACTACACCAAGGGTATCGACCTGCGGCTTCAAGCCTTGAAGGAACTCCTCGACGAGGATCGTCTGGATCCGGAGAAGTACACGATGGTGCAGCTCGCGACGCCCAGTCGTGAACGCGTGCAGCACTATATCGACCTGCGTAGCGTCATCGAAGAGCAGGTGGGCCGCATCAACGGTGACCACAGTCAGATCGGCCGCCCCGTCGTTCACTACCTGTATCAGCCGGTCGACCGTGAAGAACTGATCGCACTGTTCGTCGCTGCCGACGTCATGCTCGTGACGCCGATGCGCGACGGGATGAATCTGGTGGCCAAGGAGTACGTGGCCTGTCGTGGCGACCTCGGAGGTGCTCTCGTTCTCAGCGAGTTCACCGGTGCCGCAATGGAATTACGACAGTCATACCTGGTCAACCCGCACGATTTGGACGGCGTGAAGAATACGATCCTGACCGCGGTTCATCAGGATCCGAAGGAAGGCCGTCGCCGTATGGCTGCGCTGCATCGACAGGTCATGACACACGATGTGCATCAGTGGGCCGAGTCGTTCCTGACTGCGCTTGCCCCACCCGGACCGCTTCCGGACGATCAGTTCGTCACGGAGCGTGAGTCGAACTTTGCGCGCAACAACTGACCCTCACGGGCTTGCGTCAGTGCGCTCGGAGACTCGAGCTAGGATTGGTTTCAGTTCATCGTCAAGCAGCGGCTGCGAACTGATTTCCTCGACATAGCCGTGCAATGCTGCATCGGCCCAGAAAGACAGGCCGACCATGCCCCTCACGATGAAGTACTCCGAAACCTACAACGACGCTCTCATTGCGCTCGCTGCCGCTACTCATCGGCCGGCCAACGTGGTGAACCTGTTCGGCGAGTACGCCATTCGTGTTGACCTCGAATACAACCGGTTCCTTCTGGCGACCAATACCGCGGCTGGACTCTCCGATCGACCCGACAACGGAGAATCGTGGCTGGTGCGGTTCTTCCAATCCGAGAACACCGACACTCCGGATCGCCTCCTCGCGGAAGCGTCGCATCAATGGTTGGTCGATGCTTTGGACGCCGCGCTCGAACAGATCGCAGCGGCAGGGAACAAAATCTCCGCCGACGCGGACTTCGGCGACCCTACCCGCACCGAAACTCCATCCTGAACGGCATCGTCTCGAGCAGCACCACTAGTCCCCCTCGGCGGTCAACTGGCTGATTCGAGCCGCTAAGACTGCATTCTCGGCCTCGAGGGACAGAATCAGACGAATACCGACGAGATTGACTCCGTCGTCGATCAGCGCGGTGATTCGTCCGAGCGTATCCAGGTCGGCCTCGCTGTACCGGCGCGTACCGCCATCGGTGCGGGTTGGTGTGAGCAAGCCCCTTCGCTCGTAAAGGCGCAGCGTCTGAGGTCCTACCCCGGACAGTTCAGACATCACTGAGATCCCGTACACGCCGCGCAGCGCCCGGGTCTGGGATTCCGACGTCACTGGAACCTCCTAGTTCGGTGTGGGCTGTCTCAATCGGCGTCACCCGACCTTAGCACCATCACGCAGTGAATCTGACGCCCAGGACATAGATTCAAGCGTGTCCAGGACCACTGACAACAAGAATCGTCCAGCAGAAAAGGCGTGAAATGGCAGATCAAAGCCGATTTCGGCAAGATTGCACAATGCGCTTTCCTTCGCCCGCGAATCGAAGTAGCCTTGCCAATTATCTACATCGGCTGATATAGATTTTGTAGCACCTGAAAGCGCCATAACTGGAGCTCGAAGGCGCAGAACACCCAGACGTCGGAGCCGGTGGTTCAGCCGACTCCCTCACGGCACACTCTTCACCGGGAGCAAGATGACGACGATCGACATCCCGCCCACACAGGGCGAGAGCACCACCGGCATCGGAATCACTGTCGCAAGTGCGACTTTGACAACCGAAGAGGTCAAGCGCCGAATCGCGATGATGTACGGCGACCCGGTGACAGAGGAGCCAGTAGCACTCGCGCACTGAACCTGACCGACACGCGATCCGATTGACGATGGCGCGAGACCGCCCCACTGGAGGGCGATCCCCATCAAGACGAGAGGAAAACATATGTCCGAGTTCACCGTACCGGGACTGAGCAGCGCAGACGGTTCGTCCGTCGCCGATATTCTGCAGGAACGCCTCAGCGCCTACAACGATCTTCACCTCACGCTCAAGCACGTTCACTGGAACGTCGTGGGCCCCAACTTCATCGGCGTGCACGAGATGATCGACCCTCAGGTGGAGTTGGTTCGCGGCTACGCCGACGATGTGGCCGAACGTATCGCGGCACTGGGTAACTCACCCAAGGGCACCGCGGGAGCAATCGAGCGCGATCGAACGTGGGACGACTACTCCGTCGGCCGCGACGACGCTCGTGCGCACCTCGCTGCGCTCGACCTCGTCTACACCGGGATCATCACCGACAGTCGCACCGCAATCGACAGCGTCGGCAAGATCGATCCGATCACCGAGGACATGTTGATCGGCCAGACGGCGCAGTTGGAAAAGTTCCAGTGGTTCGTTCGTGCTCACCTCGAGAACTCGGGTGGCAGCCTCGTACACGAAGGCGCGTCCACCGAGCAGGATGCCGCAAATGAGGCGCGTCAGAACTGACGCACCGTCCGCGGTTTCGGCCGATCGGGGGTCGGCCGAAATCGCACTCCCCACAACAGGAAAGGGCAAGAGCATGTCTGCGGACTCGCGCGGCACGTCGACACAAACACGTCGCGAGTATCAGATGTTCGTGTTGCAGCAGCGTTTGTTGTTCGGATCGATCGTGGCAGGCACCGCCCTTGGAGTTCTCGCGATCACCTACTTCTGAAATATCATCTGAAATATCAGGGGCCGCAACCGTCGAAGACAGGACAGAAACGACACAATCATGAGTTCGAGCACTCTCCGCTCGATCGTTCGTAGCGATCGATTTGCGGCAAGCAGTTCTTCTCTTCTGCTCGTGGACAGCGATTTTCGTATCCAGGGCGCAAACGACGAATACCTTGCCGTATCCGGTCGCAGCCTCGATCAATTGCACCGAGTGGAAGTGTTCGAAGCCTTCCCCGACAATCCCGACGACTCGTTTGCCGATGGAATCTTCTCGTTGACAGCGTCATTCGAGCGCACGATGCGGTCCCGAACTCGGGACGCACTGCCGACTCAGCGTTACGACGTGCGCGACGAGCGCGGGAGCGGGATGTTTGTCACCCGCTATTGGAATACGGTGAATTCCGCCGTCACCGATGATGACGGCAGGGTCATCGGTGTGCTTCATCGTGTATACGAGGTTCAACGACCGCTGGCTCAGCAGTCCAGTTCGGCGTCAGACGTCCTCACCCGCCTTCGCGCGGAAAATGACGAACTGAGAAGAGCTTTGGATTCTCGGCCCTTGATCGAGCAGGCCAAGGGATTACTGATGGCCGAGCGTGAGTGCTCGGCCGACCAAGCCTTCGACTTTCTGGTCCAGATGTCGCAGGAATGGAACGTCAAGGTGCGCGACATCGCCGGTGGTCTTGTCGCCGCAGCAGAACGACGTGCCGTGGATCGAAAGAATTCCTGACGACCGGGATTCAAAAGTTGTACGGCTGGGTAATGACCGACCAGAGGTACCCCCGAAATCTTCCCCCTCGAGGGAGGAGCCTCGAAGGTCCCGCCGGTTCAGGCCGGCGGGACCGAGCTTTGCCTTAACACCCGACCTGGATCCGCGATCCGAGTCGAGTTCGTCACGCAGCGAAGGGAACGTCCATGTTCATGCGCTCCTACACATCTCCCAGGCCCCTTGCCGACGAGTGGGATTGGCAACTGTCCGGCACCTGCCGCGACACCGACCCCGCTCTGTTCTACGACGACACGAACGAGCGCGGCTCCAGGCGAGCGAAGCGCGAGAGTTCGGCGAAGCTGGTGTGCGCCAGATGCCCTGTCGTGCAGAGATGCCTGGTGCACGCCATCCAGACCGGGGAACCCCACGGAATCTGGGGCGGCATGACGGCGACCGAGCGAGAATCGTTGCGCAAAGCTCGAACTGAACCACTGATCAGTGCCGCGACGAGCTCACGAGAGTAGACAGGAACCTCAGGGCCTGGCCTCGTGGTGCCGCAAACCGTGCGTGCGGCGTCGCTCCTTCATCTCGGCTTCGAAGAGGTGCGGCACTCCGCCTGCCAGCTTGTCGCGCACCACTTTCTCGCATTCACGAAAAAACGACCAGTAGTTCTCGTCGAACTCTTCGACCAACTGGAAAGTCCAGCGCCCCTCGACCACGTTCCGGCCCATCAACTCGCCCTCGACCTGGTCGGCCAGGTCGTCGTTGCCGCTGGATCGCAGTAGCTCGACGACCTCGTCGAGCATCAGATCGGCATGCCCTATCAGCTGATGGAAGTCGTACAGAGCACCGCGTGCCCGTTCCACCGTTTCAAGGGCGTTCGACAGCACTCCTGCCGCCTTCACCTCGTCATCAGTTACACCTTCCGGTCGTTTGTGTACGGGGATCTGTCTGTCCGAATGGGTGTCCATGAAGCGGCTGTACCCGAACGACGCGAAAATGAAAGATGAGGATTCGGTACGTCCGCACCACAGGTGATGTGTCTCACAATTCATCCTCTAGTTCGGGTAAAGAGGGTTAGTTCGCCGGGCGAAGGGTAATCCAAGGCCATGAATACTTCCGGGGTAGAGATGGCTGGCACGCACGGCCGGTACCGGTCCTTGCCTCGGTCCGCCGGAATTACGCCACATCTACCTACAGGAAGCCCCTTGATCCCTCTGTCGAGTCCGACCGAAACCGAACTAACTCACGACTCCATCGCCTCGCTCCGCGTCCGCGCGTCGTACTCTCAACTTCCCACTCTGCGCGGAATCACCCGAACGGTTGCCAACAACACCGGACTCGATGTCGACGGAACAGCCGACCTTGCTCTGGCGATGGACGAAGTCGCGAGCATCCTCATCGGCCACGCGATACCGTCCAGCGACTTGATCTGCCGATTCGACACCGTCGGCCGCACACTTCGGACTGTCGTGTCCGTGATCGCGCACTCCGAGATACCCGACAAGTCGCACAGCTTCGGATGGTTCGTTCTCGAAGCGCTGGTCGATTCCGTCCGCTTGGAACAGTCGGAAATCGACGCGGACGGTCACATCACCCTGACGATGACGCTTGAAAAGGGCTTGCCCCAGGAGCGTGCGTGACCGCTGTCCCACCGGACAAGAAGGACCAGTACGAAACAGCTGTCGAACTGTTCGTCTCGATGGCCTCGCTTCCGCCGAATGATCCCAGCCGAGAAAAAATAACCACCTCGATCATCGAACTGTGCCTACCCCTGGCCACACACGTCGCTCGCCGATACCAGGGGCGTGGCCAGCCTTTCGAGGACTTGGAGCAAGTTGCTCGCGTCGGGCTCATACAGGCCGTGCAGCGATTCGACGTCGACAAAGGATCGGATTTCCTCTCGTTCGCCGTCCCGACCGTCATGGGTGAGGTTCGCAAGCATTTTCGCGATCACGGCTGGTCCGTGCGAGTGCCTCGTAGCCTTCAGGAACGGCACCTTGCCCTCAACCGGGCGCTCACGACTTTGTCCCAGACGCTCGGCCGTGCACCGACAGTCGCGGAACTCGCCAAGGAACTCGACATCGAACCGGACGAGGTCGAACAAGGTTTGACCGCCGGTAATTCGTACCGAACCACACCGCTCGACACCGCGTCCGCCGGCGACGGGAGTGGTCTGACTCTGATAGACACTTTGGGACAGTACGACGAAGCGATCAGTCGGATCGACAATCACGAAACCCTGCGGCCCGCGCTCCTGGCACTACCGGAGCGCGAGCGCACGATCGTCGTTCTCAGATTCTTCGGCCATCTCACCCAATCCCAGATTGCCGAAAAGGTCGGCATCTCTCAGATGCATGTATCCAGAATCCTCACTCAGTCACTGAAGCAGCTACGCACCGAGATGGGTGAAATCTTCTGAAGGTACGTCTCGAGGATCAGATGTATTCCTGTGCAAGACGTTCCAGCTCGTCTCGATCGATGAGACCGGGCTGGCCGATGTCGAGGGCCTCGAGATACTTGTTGGCGAGGCGGTAATCGTGCCCCCACCGGCCGTGCTCGCCGTCCTGCTCGGTGCACTGCACACTGGAACCGGGCGGAACCTCGTCCCGCAAACCGTTGGTCTCCGCGCCGATCAGTGTGTCGAGCTTGGTCGAGATGGCCGTGAGTGCATCGCGGTCGTTCATCTGATTCCCTTCGTCCGGTGACGCTGATCTTCCACCATACCGAAGCGTCGAGCCAAAAACATTGCACCGCTTAATATTCGACCTCTCACCTGGACCGATTCACGCCCTCGAGCTACACTGAACGGTACCGAGGTTGAGAATACAGCCGGGGTTGAAGCCACTGGCGCTCGGTTCGCATCAAGGCTCTGGATCAGGTGAGCATTTCCTGCGCACATCTGTACTGTTCATTTCCATTGAGCTCTAAAGCTTTCCACGCCTGGACGCATTAACTTTCCGCGCCGCCAGATCGGTCGTCAGCCTTTCGATGAAAGCACACAGACCGGATCTGCCATGAATCTGAATGAACTCGACCACACACCGATCGATTCCATCGATCCCTCAACACAATTGGGGCCGATCGTGGAAACGCATGGTTTCGCGGCCTGGCGGATAGCGCCCTCGACAGTCCTGATCCAGGTCGAGGTCGACCTCGACAAACTCTCCGCCCCAGCACTACGAGAACTTCTCAACTCGTACGCTGCGGAGTGGTCTCGCGTCATTCTGGACTTGTCCAACTCACTGTTCGTCGGTGCGGTCTGCCTCGAACTGTTCGCCGAGCTGAACACCCGTTCGCGAGCCAACGACTTCCAGTGGGCCGCGATCGGGTCACACCCGCTTCGACGCTTGCTTCGCGCGGCGCGGGCGGAAGAGGAATTCCCGGTCACCAACTCTGTCGAGGGAGCAATGCGCGCGCTCGACGAAGCAGAGAAGTCACTCGAAGCCTCCTGACGCGACGGCTGCACCGGCGTCGAGCGCCGGGCGCTCGCAGCGACTAAGGTTCGTCGGGCTGTCCGACGAGCTGAGAGAGACCGAGAATGACAATCGCCAAGCGCCTCGATGCCTTGCAACAGAAGCATCCGGCCCTGGGGTTCCCGATAGCGGTCCTCTACAAGTTCCTCGACGATCAAGGTGTTTATCTAGCCGCGCTGATCGCTTACTACGGCTTCGTCTCGCTCTTTCCTCTTCTTCTGTTGCTCTCGACCATTCTCGGCTTCGTGCTGTCGGGCAACCCTGAGCTTCAGCAACAGATCTTGGACTCCGCGCTGCATCAGTTTCCGGTGATCGGTGACGACCTGGGCAATGCGCAACAGATCGGCGGCGGTGTCACGGGTCTGGTGATCGGAATCGTCGGTGGTCTCTACGGTGGCCTCGGTGTCGCTCTGGCTTGCCAGAACGCGATGAACACGGTGTGGTCGGTACCCCGAAACATGCGACCGGATCCCATCCGCGGGCGTCTCCAAGGGCTACTACTCCTCGGCACGATCGGTCTCGCGATCTTGGGGACCACCGCTGTCTCCAACATCGGCGGTGCGCTTCATCTGGGCGGTTCGTTCAGCTTCCTACTGACCCTTGCGGTAGTCGTCTTGAATGCGGGCATCTTCATCGTCGCTTTCCGGCTCACCTGCGCCCGCCCGCTCTCGGTAGCCGATGTGGCACCTGGAGCGATCGCCGCTGCTGTTCTCTGGCAAGCACTTCAGTCCTTCGGTGCCCTCTATGTGACCTCTGTGGTGCGGGGTGCCTCCACCACCAATGGCGTCTTTGCCATCGTTCTGGGTTTGTTGGCCTTCTTGTTCCTCGCTGCAGCCTCGATCGTCATGTGCGCGGAAATCAACGTCGTGCGAGTCGACAAACTCCATCCGCGGGCGTTGTTGGCTCCGTTCACCGACAACACCGAACTCATCGAAGGCGATCGGCGCACCTTCGCCGATCAAGCAAAAGCACAACGCGCGGTTCCCCACGAGAACATCCATGTGACGTTCGACGGGCACACCAAACCCGACGATTCGGACTGATCTCGACCCCGATCGAGTTGGGTATTTGGTCCCCTCCTCGGTATCGGGGTGGCATTCTGCGCCGCGAATCCAGATTTAACACAGGTGTTGTCATTTCGCGCTGCATCGAAGGGACGAATACATCACAGCAGGTAAACGCGCATAGTTGAACAATCACCTGCTTCCGACGTGGTCCCGGAACGGGACAAAGCCGTCAAATACTGCAACTCGCCATGCATCTAATTGGAGACAGAAAAAGAAGAGCATGGCAGGATCAGGTGTGAGACCGGACTCTCGATGGGAGGGCTCGGCTCGATGGATCCAGGAGAATTTGGTTATGGCTCAGGGCAGTGTCAAGTGGTTCAACGGTGAAAAGGGCTTCGGATTCATCGAGCAGGAAGGTGGCGGACCGGATGTGTTCGTTCACTACTCGGAGATCCAGGGCAGCGGCTACAAGTCCCTCGACGAGGGCCAGAAGGTCGAGTTCGAGATCGGACAGGGCCAGAAGGGCCCCCAGGCTCAGAACGTTCGCGCCATCTGAGTTCGATCCCAGTCTGACTTCAGACTGAAAAGGCTGGACGCTGCACCGCATGGTGCCGGCATCCAGCCTTTTCTTGGTTTCCGGGTCGTCTCGGTTCACGGGTCGGGCTTGTTCCGAATATTGGCACCGGTTACGTCGCTCGCGCCCGCTTCTTCTTGTGGGAGCTGTCGCAGAACGGCGCGATGCCGGTCCGCCCACATCGACACAATGCAACCGTAGAGCGCTTGTTCTCTATCGGAGTGCCGTCGTCACGGAGCAACTCGAAGTCACCACGCACCAGCAGCGGGCCGTCCGTGCAGGCGGTTATGGTGGTGTTGTTACCGGGAACACTCGGTGTTTCGGCAGATGACGATTCGGGAAACGCGGTCATATGTCCTCTTCAGTTCTCGATTCGGCCACTGGTGTGCCCACTTCCATGCCTGTTCCACAGGCCCGCGGCCCACTGAGCGCCACTCTCGTTTCCATTCTGCGCTCCTCGGCCGATCCGAGGGAGATTACGGCTGCCGCTGACGCGTACGAGGATGCACAGTCCACCGACCTCACCTACGACATTCTTCGTGACGACGACGCTCAGCTGACCCTGACGCTCCTCTACGAGCTTCATTTGCAGGGAATCGAGAACGTCTCGGACAAATGGGAGTGGAATCCGGACCTGCTCGCGGTGCGGTCTCGGCTCGAAGAGCGTTTCGAGTCCGCCATCGCGCAACTCGTGGGGACAGTGGAGTCGTCTGGCGACGTCGTGGCCGACCTCTGGTCGATGACCGCCCCCAGTGCAGGCCCAGGTCTTGCGTCCTTCATGGCGAAAGATGCAACGATCGATCAGTTCTCGGAGGTGCTGATTCACCGTTCGCTCAATCAGCTCCGCGAGGCGGATGTGCACACCCTCGGAATTTCGCGTCTCTCCGGCGCCGTCAAGGCCGCCCTCGTCGAAGTGCAGAGCGACGAGTACGGAGGCGGCCGCGCAGAGCGAATGCATTCGCGTCTTTTTGCCGACACCATGCGGGCTGTGGGTCTTTCGGACCGCTACGGCCACTACATCGATTCTGTTCCCGCGGTAACGTTGGCGTCGTTGAATGCTCTCTCGCTCTTCGGTTTTCATCGCCGCCATCTCGGAACGCTGGTCGGGCACCTGTGCGCTGTCGAGACCACGTCTGCGCTGCCGAGCAAACGATACAGCGCAGGACTGCGCCGACTCGGATTCGGTTCGGGCGCGACACTGTTCTACGACGAGCACGTGGAAGCGGATTCCGTTCACGAACAGATCGCCGTTCGGGAACTTGCCGGCGGTCTCGCTTCTTCGCAGCCGCACCGCACTGATGACATCTTGTTCGGCGCCGCAGCGTGCCTGGCGTTCGACGATCTTCTCGGCGATCACCTCACATCGAGTTGGGAGAAGGGCAAGACTTCGTTGCGCGAATGATCACGAGTTGTTCGATTTCCTGACCGGTGGTGATCAACCCTCGTGCCTCGAGCATGGTGCGCCTCTCGCGCATCACGGGCCCGAAGGGAACGTACTTCCGGGCTGAAATCTCTACGGCCATACCGTGTTCTTCGAGTATCGCCTCGGTCTTGTCGACCCCACACAGCACCGATTGCAAGAGAAGCAGTGTGCCGCCCGGGACGAGCACCTCGTGCACGGTGGCTGCGATCCTGTCGATGAGGGCGCGTCCGTCCTTTCCTGCGTCCCAAGCACGTTCGATTCCAGCGGTAGGGAGATCATCTGCAAGAGCAGGGACGTATGGCGGGTTGGAGATCACCAGATCGAAGAGTTCGCCGTGCACCGCCTCGGTGAGGTCGCCACGACGGGAGTCGATCGAGGTTCCGTTGAGGATCCCGTTGAGACGAGCATTGGCACACGCGCGGCGAGATATGTCGACCGCGACGACGTGGCCTGCGCCTGCCGCGGATGCCGCGACAGCGAGGGCGCCGGTCCCCGTGCACAGATCCAGCACCCGACTGCGAGCGGTGAGGCGCTCGAACAGCAGCGCATCCGCCAGTAACGACGTGTCGTGTTGCGGTGGATACACACCAGGTAAACGCAGGATCATCATCGGCTCCTCTTTTTCAGGCGACATCGCACATCGCTGCGTGCGGCTACCCAGGAACCTCGGATTTCATGCAACATCGAAGCAAAGACCGCCTGGAACGGTTACATCGCCGCACTTTGCGGAGTAGACCTGAATCATGACAGGCAATGCGGACACCCCACAGGGAGCCGCGGCGTTTGCTTCCGCAGCAGATTCGCTCGACACCCTCGCCGAAGCGATTGCCGGACTCCGGTCCACTCTGAACACGGACGCGCATCTCGACTCCATGCTCCAACGTCTGGCCGAGACGGCGGTCAAAGCGCTGCCGGATGCCGATGCTGTCAGCGTGACGGTGCTGTCCGCCGATGGCCCACGAACTGCTGCATCTACCGCGGACTACCTTTCCGCGATAGACGATGCCCAGCATTCCGCCGATCGTGGTCCGTGCGTTGACGCCGCGCGCACCATGTCGTCGGTTCGGTCGAAGGTGGGTGATCACGACGACAAATGGCCGGAATTCACCGCCGAGGCCCGGAAACAAGGTGTCCGGTCCTACTTGTCCGTGCCGCTCACCATGGGCGAAGGAAGCACCGAACTTCTCGGCGCGTTCAACGTCTACGGATTCGCCTCGACAGAGTTCAAGCCCTTCGACGAAGAGTTGATGAAATTGTTCACCGCCGGTGCGGGCGCGGCGATCGCAGATTCACGACGCTGGCGTCAGGCACACGAGCACATCGAACAGTTGCACTGCGCCATGGAATCTCGTGCCGAGATCGAACAAGCCAAGGGCGTGCTGATCGCCATCCACGGCATCGACGCCGACGAAGCATTCAGCCGACTCGTTCAGCAATCGCAGCACACCAACGTGAAACTGCACGAGGTGGCCCGGATGCTCGTCGATTCGGTGCGCCACCGCCGGTTCTGAAGATTCTTCGGTGCAAAACCCCGTTTTGCACCCGAAAGCACAGTCGCAAAACCCCGTCTTGTACCCCGCCGGCACATCTCTCAAACGTATCCAGAGATGTTTCACCGAAACAGTTTTCGACCTGCACGGCTGCTGGCGGTCGCGCGGCGGCCCCCGTCCGAAATGTGGTTATCTGTTGAGAACCGGGACGAAAGAAGACCCGACCGTACCAGGGTGAGGAAAGGATCGTCACTGTGCCAATCGACCAGGTTCTTGTCGTAGTTCCCGCCCACAACGAAGCCGAAGACCTCCCCAATTGCCTTCGTGCACTCGCAACAGCGGCGTCGGCTTGCGTTGTCCCCGTCCGAGTGGTTGCCGTCCTCGACAACTGTTCGGACGGAACCGCGGGGGTCATCCCTGACGGGGTGGAAGTACTCCGCGTCGAGCATCAGAACGTCGGCCGTTCGCGAGCGACGGGTTTCTCTGCGTTCGGCGCAGATTTGGGGGCCTCAGCGTGGTTCGCCACGACCGATGCCGATTCGGTGGTCGGCCCCACCTGGATTGCGCGCCAATTGGAGTATGCGCGTACTGCGGACGTCGTCGCGGGCACCGTTCGCATCGCGGACTGGGAAGGCCATCCGCACTCCGTTCGCGAACGGTACGAACGTATGTACCACGCACATCCCTATGGTCGACACGGTCACGTCCACGGTGCCAACCTCGGTGTCCGCGCCGATATGTACTGGGACGTCGGAGGATTCTGCGATCTCGAAGAAGACGAGGATGTCGATCTCGTCCGGCGGTTGAGCGAGGCCGGTGCCTGTATCGCGTGGGCAGAGGACATTGCGGTCACCACGTCTGCGCGTCTCGACGGCCGAACTCCGGGCGGCTTTGCCGGACATATCCGTAACCTGGGTGGTACGACCGCCGATAACGAAGAAGCGGAGCTGGCACGATGAAACGACTACACACACTCCTGGACGCAGGTGGACTGTACTTGCCGCTGCCCGGCGGCGGCGCGACGGCCGCACGGTGGACCTCCCTGGCAGAGCTCACACGGGAGAATGTGGTTCTCGGCCGGATGGCTGAGGCTCACACCGATGCCGTCGCGATACTCACCGAACTCGACGGACCGGATCCCGAACCCGGGCAGCTGTGGGGAGTGTGGGCGGCCGAGCCACCCCAACCTGTGGTGAATGCGTCTGAGCACGTGGGGATCTGGACGCTCACCGGTCGCAAGTTGTGGTGTTCCGGCGCCAACACCTGCACGCATGCACTGATCACCGCCTTGGTCGACGGTGTCCCCTCCCTCTTCGCGGTCGAGCTCGGACTACCTGGGGTGCATCCCGTTCCCGATTCGTGGAAGGCCGTCGGTATGGCCGAAAGCGACTCCAGCGCGGTCGACTTCGACATGGTTCCGGCCATACCGGTCGGGACGGCAGGCGACTACCTGAGCCGCCCGGGGTTCTGGCACGGCGCGATCGGCGTGGCTGCATGCTGGTACGGCGGCGCCTGCGGCGTCGCTGATCCGTTGTACGACAAGGCTGCAAGCAGCGAAGACCCCTACGTACTCGCACACCTCGGTGCGGTCGATGCAGCGCTCGCCGCAGCGCGCAACGCGCTCGCAGTCGCGGCGGCCGAGGTCGATGCGGATCCCTTCGACGAAAATGCCGAGGCCATGCAGCGGGCACTCCGTGTGCGCGCAATTGTCGAGCGCGCCGCTACCGAGACCCTGGATCGGGTGGGACGCGCTCTCGGCGCCGCACCGCTCTGCATGGACGCCGCGCACGCCGCACGGGTAGCCGATCTCACCGTCTACTTGCGGCAGAGTCACGCCGAGAAGGATCTCGCCGAGCTGGGCCGGATTGCAGCCAAGGGGAAACGGCCGTGGTGAACTCGAAACTGTTCGCGCAGAAGCCTGTCGACGACGGCGGTACTCCCGAATCGACATGGCGGGAGTGGGGAAGAAGTTTTCCGGAACTGGATCTCACCGGATGCTCACGATTGATCATCGTCGCTCCCCATCCCGACGACGAAATACTCGGTCTGGGCGGAACCGCTCTTCTGGCAATACTTTCCGGCATCAGTGTTCAGGTCGTATCTGTCACCGACGGCGGAGCTTCGCATCCCGATTCACCGACCGTGACTCAGCCCGAGATGGAACGCCGTCGACGGTCCGAGTCGGATCGGGCAGCGCGTGTCCTCGGAATTCCCGCACCGGTTCGATTGAGCATCCCGGACGGAAAGATCGGCGAGAACCGACAGGAGTTGACCGACCGCCTCAGCTCGATTCTCGGTGATTCCTCGGCGGATACCTGGTGCGCCTCCACGTGGCGCGGGGACGGCCACCCGGACCACGAAGCCACCGGAGACGCGGCGGCGAGGGCGTGCGCGGACACTGGATCGCGCTTGATCGAGTATCCCATCTGGGCGTGGCATTGGGCCGCGCCGGATCATGCGGCAGTCCCGTGGGAAAGAGCACGAAAGGTGCCCTTGCCCTCCGACGTTCAGGCTGCGAAATCTGCTGCCACCAATGAGTTCACTTCACAGATCGCTCCGCTTTCCGATCATCCCGCGGATGCACCCATCCTCCCCCGCCACGCGATGGAACGATTACTGAGGCCGTACGAGACGGTGTTCGTATGAGCGATCGTGAACTCCCCGCGGATTACTTCGCCAAGATGTATGCCGCACAGTCCGACCCATGGGATTTCGAATCCCGCTGGTACGAGCAGCGGAAGTACGCACTCAGTGTCGCTATGCTCCCGAAACCTCGATACCGTCGCGCATTCGAACCGGGGTGCTCGATCGGGGTTCTCACCGAGAAGTTGTCCGAGCGCTGCGACAGCGTTCTCGCCACCGACATCGTCCCGACCGCACTCGAGAGCGCTCGTGCGAGGCTTACCGGACATGACGCCGAATTTCGGCTCTGGGCCTTGGGTGACGACTGGTCCGACGAAACCTTCGACCTCGTCGTCGTCAGCGAAGTCGGCTACTACCTGACCTTCGAAAAGCTCATCGAGGCAATGCTGCAGGTCGTCGAGCATCTCGAGCCTGGCGGAACGCTGCTGTGCGCCCATTGGCGTCACGTCGTACCGGAGTATCCGCAAAACGGTGACGCCGTTCATTCGGCTGTGCGCCAGACGCCGGGGCTGGCGCAGTTCGCGTCGTACCAGGACGAGGACGTGCTGATCGATGTCTTCGTGAAGGGTCCGCCGTCACCACCGTCGGTAGCTCGTTCCGAAGGTCTGATCTAGTAGACCTGTGCGCGGTTGAGGAGTGTGGGGACTCCTCGACCGCGCACGGGGGTCAGTCTCGCTGCTCCAACGCGAGGTCCGTATCCGACTGCAGTTCACCGACTTCGGACTTCAGGATCCGCATCGACCTGCCGAGGCCCCGGGCCGCGTCGGGCAGCTTCTTCGAACCGAACAGCACCACGAGCACTACTGCGACGATCGCCCAGTGAGTCGGGCTGAGCGCGCCCATCAGGCGGGTTCCTTGCCGTCGGGGTACACCGCATCGACCTCTACCTCGACGAGCCAACCGGCAACGGGCAGTCCGGCAACCTCGAGGGCGAAGCGGGTGGGCCGGGCGCTGTTTCGCTCGATCGGAGCGATCGGCTCGGCCGTGCCCATCGGCACCAACTCGGTGTCACCCGTGTCGAGATTGGTGTTGGCGAAGAACTGCCGGTACGCGCGATTCCATCCTGTGTAGTCGGCATTGTCCGATCCCGGCGCGTTGTCGAGGAAGACGCGCATCGTCACGACGTCTTCGAGACTCAATCCCTGAGCTTCGAGGTTGTCGCGGATCTTCTTGAGTACATTGATGCCCTGCGCCTCGGTGACGGTGACACCGGTCGGCAGAACACCGCCGGAGAACTGACCGTCGATGTACGACTCCGGCGAACCTTCCGGCGCCGCCTTGTTTCCTGCCGACGGACCGATGCCGCTGGTCTTGTAGATTGCGGTGTCGCCGCCGATCGCGACGCCCTGAGCGATCATCGGGTTTGCCTGCCCCGCTTCGAGAATCGATTTCGAGACGAACGAACTCGATGTGGTCTCGGCGTCCGCCTCGTCAGACGAGCAGGCAGTGGCGAAGCCCAGTAGCGTGGTGGCGGCGAATGCCGCTGCAAGGACCTTGGTGCTGCGAGATTTCATGATTAGACCTCCAGAAAAAGTGATGGGAAACGAAGCACGTCAGGCAGTTTGCGCAACACGCTGATGCAGGTGGGTCACGACGTCCTGCGCGGACGTGAAGGCCCCGTGCTGCCAGGCGATGGCGTTGGAGAGGTGATCGCCGGCGAAGTAGATCCGGTCGACGGGTTCGAGCAGCTTGGTGTACTCGGGAGTTGCCATGCCGCCGTGGGAATCTCCCGCGCCGGCCCATGATGCCCAGGCGGATTCCGAATACTTGGTGCGACGCCAGCTTCCGGAGAAGGACGACGAGATGTCGCGAGTGTATTTGTCGCCGTGGATTTCTGCGCCTTCGGCGATGGCCTTTGCCAGCCGCTGACGGTGGGTGAGCGATTCGAAAGCCTGTTGACGCTTACCCGAGCTGTAGTACGCGACGACGACGCCGCGGTCGGAGTTGTAGTGATCGTAGGGGAACATGATCTGGGAGATGTCGCGGTCGGTGTTGGACGCGCCACCGTAGATGCGGTCCTCGGTCTCCCACCACCGACGCGAGTATTCGATACCGAGCTTGCCCGACGACGACGGCTTGGCTGCATCCAACGCGAGCAGGATGTCGGAGGGCAGGTTGTTGTTCAGCCGCTTGATCAGGTGCGGTGGGATCGTGCAGATTGCGTAGTCGGCGGTGATCGACTTGGATTTGCCGTCGACGACGTAGTCGACGGTGACGCCTTCCGGCACGTTCTTCATGCCGCTGACCTCGGCGCCGAACTCGATGTTGTCCATCCCGATCGCGTCCTGGAACTTGTAGTAGATCCGGTCCATGCCACCGACGGGGGTCATCATCGTCATGGCCTGGTCGTAACCGAACTCGAAGGAGAATGCACGCCCGATGCCGCCCTGGATGACATCGCTCATCCCGAATGGTTCGATCTCGGTTCCGAAGTTGAGGCCGGCGCCCGGCTCCGCGGAGTGCCCTCGACGCGAGGATCCGACATAGCGGCCGTCGCTGGAGAGATCGCCGAAGTCGGTGAGGAAGGACGAGAGTGCTTCTTTGTCGTCCTTGCTCAAGACCTGGTCGAGAGCGCCCTGATTGGTGGCCTTCTGCAGCAGCTCGGACATGTATCCGTAGGTGTCGGCTTTGGCTGCTCGGTAGGTGATCGACTGATTCGCCAGCGGCTTGTTGCCGGTGTAGTTGACGAAGGTGTTCGCATTCTGGTTTCCGAACATCTGCAGTTCGACGCCCAGTTCGCGGCAGTAGTCGATGGTGTTGTGATTTTGCGGAATACGCGTCGCACCGAGGTTGTAGAAGTGCCCCTCGGAGAACGAACAGGTCTGTGTCTCACCGTTCAGGTCGGTTTCTTCGGTGCCGTTGCGGATCGACCACACCCGACCACCCGGGCGGTTGCGTGCTTCGAGGACGGTGACCTTGTATCCGGCCTTCTGCAGTTCGTAGGCAGAGCACAGCCCGGACGGTCCGCCGCCGAGGATCACGACGGAGTGATTTCCCTTGACCTTTCCGATCAGGTCACCCGCAGCAGGTGCCTGAAATCGCCTCGGCGTCGACGCCACTGCCGGCGCCAGGCCGATGGACGACATAGCACCGAGTGCCAGGCCGGCGCCGCCGGTGATTCCCAGGCTGCGCATGAAAGATCTACGTGTGTATGGCATTCGAGCTCCCCAGTGTGCTCCCGGTGACCCGGGTGGTTGGTGTTGAACACAGACTTCAGGAGCGTTGGGTCCGGAACTTGACGCGCAGGAAACAGTCGGTGGGGACCGAGTGAGAAACGTGCGAGCGTTCGCATCTTGCTCTCTCACCCGAGTGCGATCAGCGGAAGCATGCCCGCAATATCGGCGTTACAGAACCGGACTAGCGTGACGCGACATGTCCGCTCTCACCGAAGCCATCGCGCGGTCCTTCACCACGCGCGAGAAGCAGCCCCCGGCGCGATCACCGCTGCGGGCGTTGGGCCGTCGGCAACTCTCGGGCGCCGAAGTGCTGGCCCAGTCGGTGGCAACCACTGCCCCTGCTGTGTCGATGGTCGTTCTGCCCGTCACCATGCTGACACACGGCCGATTGTTGAGCGGGATGATCACCATCATCGCGGCCACCGTGCTGGTGACGCTCATAGCCTTCTGCGTTTCGCAGTTCACTCGCCGAATGGCTGCGTCGGGCGGATTGCACAGCTTCGTCTTTCGTGGCCTGGGCACCCGGGCAGCATTGACCACCGGCATCGCCATGCTGGTCAAGTACGTCGGCAGCGCGGTGATGACGCTCTATCACGGCGGACAGGCCGCAATCGCATTGCTCGGCTTCGCGGGTGTGCACGTGGACAAGACTTTTCACGTCATCGCGCTCTATCTGGGGATAGCCTTGCTGATTCTCGGCGCTCTCGTGCGAAGTGTCAGATTTGCCGCGCTCGCGATCCTCGTCGTCGAAAGCTGTTCACTTCTGTTCATCGTCGGGCTCATGATCCTGGGCGGTTCCGGAAGTCAACAAGCACAGATCGTTCCACCCACCTCCGGCCACGGGTTGTTACTCACCGCCCTGGCTGCCGTGTTCGCTCTCGCCGGATTCGAGAGCGCGGCCTTCTTCGGCCCCGAGGCCCGTCGTCCGCTGGTAACCGTCACCCGCACAGTCCTTCTCACTCCGATCATCTGTGGATCGCTCTTCATCTTCGCGGGCTGGGCCGCTTGGTCCGGGCGCAGTGACACCCTCGTCAACGCCTATCTCCACGGAACGGCGACGGGCGTGAGCCCCGGTGTCGTGATCGCGCTCAACGTCGGTCTGGGGTGCTCGTGGCTGGCGTCCTCGATGGCGTCGTCCAATGCTGCGTCACGCCTGGTCTATTCGTTCGGTGTCGAGCGCCTACTCCCCCGCCGGTTCGCCTCGGTTCACAGTGCCTTCCGTACGCCCTACTTCGCATTGACTACCGTGGTCTGCACCGTCCTGCTGGGCGGCGGAACCTTTGCCGTTCTCGGGCGCGGAGAAATCTTCGACGACGTTCGACTGACTGTTCGCGGCGCCGTCATCGTGGCCTATGCACTGACGGCTATCGCATCCGTTGTCTTCCTGACACGGATCGGCGAGCACACTCCCGGCGTTCTCGCGGCCGCGTCGTGTGGCAGTGGTGCCGGAGCGATAGTCCTCGGTTACCTGGTTTATGCCAACACGATCGACCACGCGTACGTTGCACCGATCGCCGTACTCGTGATCCTGACTTCGGGCACACTCTGGCAGTTCTACCTGCGACGCCGAAGCCCCAAAAGTCTGCTGCACGTCGGAGCTTTCGACAGTCCCGAAACCGAGGACGTACTACCAGGAGCTGGGGTGTTCGCCACCGACGCAGCCGGAAACATCGTGCTGGTGGGCGAGCCGACTGCCGGCGCCCGCTGATGGTGGGCCGACCACGCGACCTCGGTGGGCACGAACCCCGAGCGGTTCAGCGCGCCCTTGCCCTCCTCGAGTCGGCGGCCAGGCTCGGATCGGGAGCCACCGCCAAGGACATTGCCGCCCTGGCCGACATCCCACCTGCCACTGCCTATCGGTTACTCAACATCCTTGTCGCCGACGGTTACCTGGTTCGGATCGCCGACCTCTCCGGCTTCGCACTAGGCCGACGCACCCGTGAATTAGCCGGGGCTGCCGCCGAACCCACACCCATCGACAATTCGGTGCTCCTCGAAGAACTCCGCGAACAGCTACGGTTCGGCGTCTACCTCGCGTCGTTTGCAGAAAACAGAATTCGGCTCGTCGATCGCGATCCCGACCACGAACTCAGTGGCGAACGGACACTGGTCACAGCCGTTCACGCGTCGGCTATCGGGAAGCTGCTCCTCGCCAACCGACCCGAATTGGCCGAGGCCCCACTGCGAAAGGTCACCGCACACACCATCACCGACGGCGACGCGTTGGAACTCGAGCTCTCGCGGATCCGGCGCGGTGAGGCCGCCCGTGAGGTCGACGAGATTCGTGTCGGACGCTCCGCCGTCGCCGTCCCGATCCACGACGCGGAAAGGTGTGTCGTCGGTGCCTTGGCTGCGATAGGTCCGACCGGCAGACTTTCCGTCGACGACGCAGACCTGGTGGCACTGCTGCGGGAGTACGCGGAACGCATCGTTGCACCGACGATGTCGAAGGCAAGCTGAAAGTCAGAGGCCGAACACACGTTTGGCAAAGCCGAGATGCTCGTCGGCCCAGCCGATGACGCCGAGCGTGGAATCGAGATTCTGCGGCGGAGTGCGCACCAAGGTGTCGCGTCGGACGAGTCGGTCGAAATCGATCTGAGCGCGGTCGAACTGGACCCCTGCCGTGACCATGATGTTCGCCAGTTCTTGCGCCATCACCCCGTACGCGACTGTCGTGGGATGAACGCCGTCGAGCGAGAAGAGGCCGCCCGAAGCGCGGCCGCCGCGACCGTCGGCGGAGAGGAACAGCGAGTCCGGCACGGGTTGCAAGTCGGTCAGCGCCTTGGGAAGGGGGTACGGCGTCCACCATGACGGCCGCGCATTGACGTCGGTGACGTAGCGCCGTGAGGCCACGCGCTCGAGCAACCCGGCAATATCGCAGAGGTACCAGTCCTTCCCCACCCGACGGGCATTCGCGACGGCTTGCTCGATTCCGTCGTTGTACATGTCGATTGCGGTGTCGACGGCCCACGCCTGCGCGCCGGTGATGTGCTGATCGCGTTGTGGGTCGAAGTCGGTGTCGCGCACCCACGGTCGTGCGTAGTACGGGAAGTAGCGGGATCCGATTTCGATCTTCCCCCCGAGCCCGTGGGCGATCGGTGCGATGGTCACGTGTGGGACGGTGCAGAGGATGACGTGCTGGGCGTTGATCTTGCGGATCGCGGCCAGCACCTCGGCGTACTCCGACGCGAAGTGCTCAGGCCGCCACACCGTGTAGTCGCGCTTGCCGCCCGGATCACGGAAGTTGTTGCCGCTCCACTCGACTCGAAGTTCGGTGACGGTGCGGAGCGCGTTGTTGGCACCGAGGAAGACGATCAGAGTTTCGATGCCTTCCTTGCCCAACTCCGCTGCTGCGTCGAACGCGGTCATACGCTTCTCGGCGTCGGAGCCTCGCGGCAGAACTCGCAGTGCGGCGCGCTCGCCGTTGTTCTCGACGATCTGGCTGATCAAATCGTCGTGCGGTTGGTGAAGAGCATCCTCGCAGCCCTGCGCCGTCTTGGTCAGAGCGTCACGAAGATCCCACCCGTACACCGAGAGGTTGTGGTTGATTGTCGAGAATGTCGGCGCTTCGCTGCCCGGTCCGCGTTCCCAATAGTCCTCTACCTGATCCATGAACGCGCGCGCAGCAAAGAGTGCGAGCGGCACCTCCCAGAGGTCGAGCCGTGGGCCGAAGCGCTCCTCGAGGGTGCGGAGCAACAGTTCGATGTTGAGCGGAAGCCCGCCCGGGCCGCCGTAACGGGGAAAGCGGAACTGGTCGAGCCGGCCCAGCTGGTAAGCAATGATCGCCGGATACGACAGATCGGTATTGAAGATCGCCCCGCTCTGGAATCCCTGAGACAGCGAATCGCCGATGACCACCAACCGGTGGGGAGCATCTCCCCCTGGCGGAACTACCGGAATCCCCACTGTGGGATCGAACTGCGGAACCCTTGGTCCGCCGGCGGCCGCGGCCACGACGTCGTCGGGAGTATCGGATGGAAGTTCCATGCCCACTCACCTCCGGAAAAGTCCAGCTGGTCAGCTTATCAGTGGTGGCTTACGCCGATCGGCATTGTCCTGCTCCGATTGCTTCTCGATCGACCTGACAACCTCGTCGGCCCACTGTTGATTTCGCCCGTCGAATTCCGCGCGGTCCCGACGCGCGATACCCCGCCCCACCAGGATGGCAATCGGAATGGAACACACGACCCATACGAGTAGTACGCCTCCGACAATCCACCACATAACCAGTAATTGTGCCCGATTCGACGACTGTTGTGCTCCAGGTCGAAACATCTGTCCGAATCGTGGCGGTCAATCCAGGTGAGCGCGCAGGTCAGAAACGATCTGCGTCGACAGTTTCACGGGCTTTGCGAACCTGATTCCAACCACGAGCGGCGATGCCGAAGGCAACAAGCGACATCAGATCCGAGACCGTCAGACCGTGTTCTCTGTTCAACGACCACAAGACCTGACCTTCCAGCGGTCCATTGAAGAACAGCCACGCCACCCCTGCACAGACGGTCACAACAACACTGGCTTTGGACGGCTTCATCAAACACACGGTGCTGGTCACGAACAACAAGTTCATGAAAACCAGACCGTAGAAAATTCCGATCATGCGACTCCCCCCGAAGTTCGTTCGTTCAGCCGCGGTTGAAGTTCAGGTACGCCTTCGACGGTGTCGGGCCGCGCTGGCCCTGGTATTTGGATCCGGCCTCGGAGCTTCCGTAGGGGAACTCTGCAGCGCTCGAGAGCTTGAGCAGGCAGAGCTGTCCGATCTTCATTCCCGGCCAGAGCGTGATCGGCAGGTTTGCGACGTTGGACAGCTCCAGTGTGATGTGGCCGCTGAAACCCGGGTCGATGAAACCGGCGGTGGAGTGCGTCAAAAGGCCCAGGCGCCCGAGGCTCGACTTACCTTCGAGGCGCCCGGCCAGGTCGTTCGGCAGCGAGCACACTTCGAGAGTCGAACCGAGAACGAACTCGCCGGGATGCAGTACAAACGGCTCGCCCTCTGCCGGTTCGACCAGGCTGGTCAGCTCGTCCTGGCGCAGTGCCGGGTCGATGTGCGTGTACCGCGTATTGTTGAACACCCGAAACAGACCGTCCAGTCGGACGTCGACGCTCGACGGTTGCACCATGGAGTCGTCGAAAGGGTCGATACCCAGACGTCCAACGGAGATTTCGGCACGGATGTCACGATCGGAGAGCAGCACAGGTAGAGGTTACCGGTTCTGCGGGCAGTGCCGACCCATCGCCGGGGCGATCACACTGTGGTTACCGAACACGATGCGCGGGTTCTGGACTCCCACGGCAGAGCCCAGCCCCACCTGTCTCAAGTTCTCCATGCCGAAAGGCTTTCCCGCGCAGAACTTGTGGGCAAATCATTTACCGATGGCGCCGACTTCCACACGCCTGTGTTGATCAATGACGGCCGGGGACACCGCTGCTTGAAAGCTCGTCTGATAATGTTCGGAAAGCACGTTGATCGGCGGTGAAAACACGTCCGGTCGGCTGCGACGCCGATGTAGTTCAATGGTAGAACATCAGCTTCCCAAGCTGAATACGCGGGTTCGATTCCCGTCATCGGCTCCACAGATTCTCCGCAGTTCAGAGCCCTTTTGGGGCAGTCGAACTTCGCTTGTTTGGGTCCCAAATCCTGTGACAGGTACACGGCAGGTACACAACCCCCTCCATTCAGTGATCAGTCAATGTGAATCCAACGAAAATGGGGGTGCTAGAGGACCGCGTCTCGGAATTCTGCAGTTCATCGATGCCGTCCGACTGGTCGTGCCCCGGCCTGAATCGGTGTCCATTGCGCGCACTGTCAGGAGAGTGCTGTCGACCTCGAAGCCGATGGTCGCCGGTACCTCGGTTCGTTTGCCTTCCATCAGTGATTCGAGCGCGACTACCAACAAATGGGTTTGGAAACTGTCTCCGCTCGGACTCCGCACAGCTTGTCAGTTGAATATTGCAAAAACGATCTGCCGTAGCGCACCCATACGCCGAGGACCACAACTCACGCACGAATGCAGGTCTTCTCACAATCACAACTGTGAAAGGACCCAAGTGCGTCAAAAAATCACCTTCGAAAAGCATCAAGTACGTATTCTTCCTCAGTACCGGACAGCCCTGACCGTAAGTCCCAACGCACGCCATCGGTCTGCACATTAAAACCCTCACCAACCTACATCTTGTGCCTGCTCGGATCATCCGTGGATCAACTCATACACTCCGAATCCGGAGAGCAGGATAAAGCTCGAAGAAATACCCCAGTTTCGAGGACTGTCACATTAGCGTCGCGCTACCTTCCCGAATATCTTTAGAAACCGGCAGATTGGCCCCAATTCGATAGAAGGCCGTAAGTGTCCAGAGTCGAAACCTCATTCCCCGCAAGCATCGCAGCGTCTTCCCTGGTTATGACGTTCGGAACTACGGCTTCTCACGCAACTGCCAAACCGGGCAACTTTGGCGCAGGTGCTTCTGGTGGATCTTGGTTGGTGGACTACAACTCCTCGAATGGCCTCGGATATATCAGGACAGTCACCTCATTCGGTCCAGGCTCGCCGCTTACATTGCAGGTCTCAATCTCGATAGCAGGACATCTGCCCTGTATGCAGTAGCGAATACTGCCGGGCCCTAGACGGAGCGAGGAGGTGAATTCAAATGGATAACGTCCTCTTTGCTATCGTCAACGTGATCGTGGCGATGGCGAACGGTTCCACGATCCCCTTCTCATTAGAAGGCGCAGGGCCACTAACCGCTCCCGACTTGTAGAGAAGATCGGCCGACCGCATGTGGATGACATTTTCAGCTCTGCCTGAAACCTGCATATCAGAAGATGCGTGGATCGTGCGGTGGTCACAAACATAAGCTCCCCTTCCTGGCCAGGAAGGGGAGCTTATGTTTGACAGGTCCCAAATAGTCGGTCGAGGCCGCCCCGAATAGGATCAGCAACCGAATGTCACAGCGCCGACTGGTTTGATCACGCGAGTGTGCACCGTGAGCAGAATTCACACAGAGGTCGATTAATGTGCATCTGCTGAATCAGCCTTCTCAGCTCCGTTTGATCGAATACGTCTGCTGGCTCGAGTGCCCTTGCTACGGGGAGGCAAGCTACCGATCTCGGACGCGGGCGCTGTCTCTTGATGTTGATGTTGACCACGATGGACCTGTACCTAGTTGGCACTGACCAATTTAGGTCGTCGAACAGGTAGCCCGTGGAAGCGCTTCACTCTTCGGCGTGATCACGAGCGGCCGCTATGTGGTGAGGATCGGTCGGTCTCCTCTTGAAATGTAGTCGGCAAATCGTTCAATTCCTGCTTGTGAGAAGCTTCCTCGACCTGCGCGTCTAAGTGCGGCTTCGACGAATGGGAGCGGTTTCCTGCGGTATGTGCGGTAGATGCTGTCGAGTACTGGTTGCAGTGCCCGGCGTGCGAGGTCTGCTGTTTCCGGGTCTGAACCCCCGAATTTCACTGTCACATTCGGCATAGATACCCCTGCTGGTCGAGTGTCCGATTCCCTGGCCGGAAGCGTACGTATCGGGATTGCAAATCAGTACAGAAACACCAAAACGGGGCGCTAAGTCCCTACTTGCGGTGGATACGACTCCGTCTTTGGGTTGACGAAAAGGGGCCCGACCGCCGCGTGCGGTCCAGCTTCCGTTCTACGACTACGGGTTACGCCCCGAAGCCGAGGCTGGTGGTTTCGCCTGCTTCACGGGTGGGTGGCGAACTGCCGATGCTGACGGGTGTTTGCGTCAACACATAGCGAACTCTCCATCGACAACGTCCATGCAGAATGACCCCCGCGACATAGTTGCCGCCTTCGACGAGGTGGCCGAATTCATTGAGGCGATAACTACCGGCCACCCGAAGGTGCCCCGTCCCGTGGTCGACCACCTAGATCGGCGGTTCCATGGTTCCGAAGAAGCTCAATGCCTGTGCGCAACGCCCCGGGATCTGGAAGTCGTAGCCGGTCTGCATCCAAGCTGTTCCATCAGCCTCTGCGATGAATGTCCCGATAGGCAGCGCTCGGAGACCCAAGTCATCGGTGCCAGATTCCGCGATCTCATTGCCAACATGCGCCACGACGTTCTATGGTTCATTACATGAGTAATGAACCAGTGAACATCGGGCATCGATCATCGTGATCGACGACGGACGACCACTGTTCCAGCAGATCGCCGAGCAGATCGAAGGCTCGATCATCGACGGCTCCCTGCCGGAAGACGGGCAGGTGCCCTCAACCAACGAACTGGCGGCGTTCCACCGAATCAATCCGGCGACGGCAGCCAAGGGCCTCAATCAGCTCGTAGGCGAGGGGATCCTCTACAAGAAACGGGGAATCGGAATGTTCGTCACGGTCGGTGCCCGCGACGCACTCAGGTTCAGACGCCGAGAAGCGTTCGCGCGCCAGTACATCGAGCCGCTGGTCGCGGAGGCCGACCGGCTCCAGATTTCCCTCGGCGAACTCAAATCCATGCTGGACGACAGGAAGGCGGACCGATGAACGCAAGCACGACAACGACCGAGCCCCGAGTCAGGCGTTTCGACGAAACTGAACTTGTCGCCTCGATGCGCTCCGTGGACAGAAAGTACGGGGATGTCGACGCGCTCGCGGACGTCTCGTTCGAGATCAGCCGCAACAAGATCTACGGCCTACTCGGCCGTAACGGCGCAGGCAAGACGACGATCATGCAGATACTGACCGGGCAGGACCTGCACACCAGCGGCGACGTCGAAGTTTTCGGGGCCGCCCCTTTCGAGAATGCCGACGTCCTGGCGAACGTGTGCTTCGTCAAGGAAAGCCAGACGTACCCCGAAGACCTCAAGGTCAAGCACGTACTCGTCGCCGCCGGCCATCTACTCCCGAATTGGGACCACGCGTTCGCCGAGACACTGCTTGACGATTTCCAACTTCCCCTGTGCCGCAAGGTGAAGAAGCTCTCGCGCGGCATGCGGTCGGCGTTGGGAGTGATCATCGGACTTGCCTCCCGTGCACCGCTCACGCTTTTCGACGAGCCGTATCTCGGTCTCGATGCCGTTGCACGCCAACTGTTCTACGATCGCCTGCTTGCGGACTACGCCGAACATCCTCGCACTGTGGTGCTTTCGACTCACCTGATCGACGAGGTAGCCAATCTACTCGAGCACGTGATTGTCGTCGACGGCGGCCGGATTGTCGTCGACGCAGACGCGGATGCACTGCGTAGCCGCGCCGTGGTGGTATCCGGTCCCATTGATGCGGTGGATGCCGTTGCTGCGTCCGGCAGGGTCCTGCGCCGGGAGACACTGGGCGCCCACAGCCGAATCATGTTGCAGGCCGATGTGACAGAGACCGAGCGAAACCGACTGCGGGAGGCAGGAGTCCAAGTGGAACCGGCATCTTTGCAGGAACTTGTCATCGCGACTTCGACGCAGCGCAAGGAGATCACCGTATGAGTATCGCAACGACAGAGCCACGGACGGTCCCGAAGACGCCCGCTCGGTCCAGGATCGGTGCCGTCCTACAACTGCACACGGTCGCGTGGCCGTTGCTGATCGCCTGGCCGGTGGGCATCCTGTTGATCTCGTTCCTGATCAGCTTCACTATCTACGCGATCGTCGGGAACGAGGAGGGTGAGGGATTCACCGGCAGTGTGTTCTCGGTCTACGGTTTCGTGCTGGCGTTCTACCTCCAGTCGATGACGCAGACGTTCCCATTCGCGCTCGGACTGAGCGTGACTCGCCGCGAGTTCTTCACTGCCACCACGGTTATGGCGCTGGCACAGTCCGCAGTCTTCGCAATCGCGCTGCAACTGCTGTCCGTGCTGGAGTCCGCCACCAACGGCTGGGGTGTGCACATGCGCATGTTCGGCATCGCACGCTATTTCACCGACAACACCGCCGTACAGTTGCTCGCACTGTTCGCGACGCTGCTGCTGACCAGTTCGATCGCAATGCTGGCAGGTGCTATCTACCAGCGGTGGAGGATCACCGGTCTACTCGCCTCCCTCACCGGGCTTTTCGGCTTGCTCGGCTTGTCAGCGATCGCGATCACCTGGGCTGGGTGGTGGCCGGCGATCGGTTCGTGGTTTGTCGATACTCCCCGAGTGGTACCGATGGCACTACTCCCTCTGGCCCTTGCCATCGCGTGCATCGCCGGAGCCTGGGCGACGTTGCGTCGAGCAACGCCGTGACCGCGCAATCATGTGCGACGCCACATGTCGCGTCGTCTCGAAGTGCTCGTCGGATCAAACCCGTCTAGACAGCTCGTCCCCCTCCCTGAGTCAGGAAAGGGGGACGAACGTCGCAACAGGGTGCTATCTCGTCCCCGATTTGGTCCGCTCTACTGCCGAGCCACCCGCTCGACAAAACTCGAAGCCCGCAGCACCAGTTCATCTTTCCGGTTCTGGCGCGCAGCGGCGGCATCGTAGCCGGCATACGGGAGCGGGGGGTCGTTACGAACATTGGACGAGCACTGGAAGTCTCGGCAGATCAGTGTTCCGACCGTGCTGCCACGTCGACCGGCGGGCCCGGCCAACTTGGCGCCGTAGAAGACGACCTCGTTGGGGAGTCGCGTGTCGCGGCACCAGGAGCACTGGGCGCGCGATCGCGGAGTGGCCTCGGCTTGAACGAGCAAGACTCCGATGGTCTCCCCGTCGAGTGTCGGGACGATCGCGTAGGCGCGTCGGCCCATTTTCGGATCTCGCCAGCCCAGGTAGTCGAGAGCGTCGAAGTCGATGGTGCCGAAGCCGTCCGGCAGGGTGAGATCGGACTTCTCCTTACGACTCGCGTTGACGAGGCTGGAACGAATAGATGTATCGGTCAAAATGATCATGGGTGTATACCAATCGTGGCTCGGTGAAGGTGGGTACAGCTCATGGCCCGATCAGCACCAAGTGCTGTCGGGTCCGAAATGCGCTATCTGTCGCCGGCGAAGACGACGCCGACAACCCCCTCACGCCCATGGGGCGTCACCGTGTACGTATCCACACCGCGATGGTAGCTACAGGCCTGCGTTACAGGCCACTCGATTTATCAGTCACGCCATACCGCCGTGAACTCGTACCAAGGTCCGCCGAGGTGAGTTGCGGAGAAATCATCGAACCCCGATGGTGGGCCGCTGGGCGAGTACACCCACCCACTCGAGGTGATGAACATGCTGTCGTTGTCGATGAAGTAGACCTCATCCGGCCGCACGACATGGGCACTACTGATATCGAACTGGCCGATCTCGAGCTCTTCCACGGTCGATTCAGGCTGCTCCAAAAGACCAATCGCGATGGTCTCGAACTCTCCGCTCTTGTCGAGGAAAGTTGCCGGCGGCATCAACAACACCAGAGCTACTGCAGCGATGACGGCGATCGGGGAGGACAGAATCCACCACGACCACCGCCGGTCCTGGCCAAGGGCATAGAGGGTGCGGATCGCCCACACCAGACCGACCACGATCAAGATGAGCAGAGCCGCGGCGCTGACGAGGAAGGGATCCAACCATCTGTACTCCCCGAACGGCGAAGGCCACCAACCGTAATGCCGGCAGACCAACGCAATGAGCGGAACAACGGTGAATGCCAAAAGAATCGGCCCCGGTGGCTTGGACGACTCCGGAGGGTCAGCTACCAACCATTCACCCAGCGACTTCGGCCTTCTCATCACCCCACCGTATCTGCAGGTCATGGCAAAACTCAGCTACACGGCGAATACCTTTGCAGTACACGCACTCTCGTTCCACTCACAACAACCAACGCAGCGATCGGCACTCTCGCCGCAACCGACACAGATGGACAAACCTCACAATTCGCAGATTCAACGTGCCGATCATGCGACAATCGGACGGTGAACGAGACCGCGAGTGGAGTTTCGCACCCGCACCGACCGCGACTGCTGAGCGTCGGCGTCCTACTCTCCGCCGCCCTCCTGTGGTCCACTCCCCTCGCCGCTGCCGGGCCCACCGAACCTGGGCCGGCCAGTTGCATATCATTCGGAACCGCCCAACTGCCACCAGGTGCGCCCTCCGGTGGAGGTCGAGTCGGGTTGGCAAACCTACCGACATTCACCGGTTCAACCGCCCCCAGCTCGGTCCAGATCCGCACGCCAACTACGCAATTCAATCGTTTCTGGGACTTCGCGCTAGTCGACCACGACTTCCTCGCTCGGCCGCGAGAGCCAGGCGCATCAACGGCTCAACCGTGGCGTTTCGTGCCGATGCCCGGGTGCCTGCGTGGACGATTGGTCGGGATATCACTGGACGACGACGAACTCGTCGCTGTCGACGACAACGGCTGGATCTACACGATGGACAACGCATCCCAGGATCCGCTGGTGTGGAATTGGACCTCGGCATGGGGCGCACCGCTGTGGAGCGGTCCCGGCCGACAACTCCCCGGAGACCACCCGAACGGGTGGGCACTGAGCGTCTCGTCGCCTTGGGACAACCAAACTTTCACCGACGTCGCAGGACGGATTCACTTCGTCGGACTCGCCAAGATGACGATGATCCCCACGTTGACCGGGGACGGCAGCCGGATAACCTACGCGGACCCGTGGCTGCCCAACGACGACAGCTACGAGATCGGCGGCCCGCTCGGCGGGCGATTCCAGGCGGACTCGCTGTCGGCGGCCGGATCAACCACTTTCGTGATGAACAAGTACGGTGACATGTACACCCGCACATTTGATTTCGATTCTTCGGGATCGGACTCGATCTTCTTCCGCTACAGCTGGGAAGATCAGTCGGACAAGCCGTCGGCACCCAACCTCGTGGCCGAAACACTCGACCGCAACACCGCCGCGATCCAACTTCCGGCCCCCGACTGGGTGCACCAGCCCAAAATTCCCGGTGAAGTTACATCCGCGATCAGTGTGCACTCACTCGGTCCCGGCCCGAACCGGCGGGAGTTGCGTGTCGAGGGTCTCCGCGGCGCCGAATCCGGCTTCTGGCACAAGGATCTCGTCGGCGGCGACTGGGAGTTCACACCGACCGGCGCGTCCCTCCTCGGCACACTGATCGAAAACGCGCCGACAGACCGGTCGACGGATACCCTGTCCCCCGCTGCCCCCTGGCACTTGTCCACGACCTTGCCCGCCCGCGACGGTGCCATCGACGGTCAGACTCTGATCGACATCGGGTTTCCGTACTCTGTGGTGGATCCGCGCATGCTCGACGCGATCGGCCAGCACGCACAACCGTCCGGATACCGACTGGACGTGGACCATTTCGACCCGGTCGCCACCACGCGGACCGCGACCGTGACTGCACCGGATGGCACGGTTCTTCCGGTCGTCCTGCACACCGCCGACGGACTACGGATGGCTCCCCGCGCATCCGGCCTCGATGCCGATCCGCGCCACCTCGTCGGGGCAATCGAGATCCCGTCGGACGCGTACGCGGATCGGGCATCGAACCCCGCTCTGGACGCGTTCGTGCAGGACTGGATGCACGGAAACCCCATTGCCGCGATCACGCTCAGCGCCACCGACCACGACTTGGTGATCCGCTAGCCGAAAACAGCGCCGTCCACCATGTCGCCTCGATTAGGCTCAGCAGATGGTCGACACCACACCCGACGTGCCGATATCACCCGTCGACGCTGCGAGCTTCCAGCTCGGTGTGCACGTCCAGCCCTACCTGGTCACTATTGCCGGACTGCTCGCTCCTGGTGGCTTCGTCGATCGAGACGGTCGACCTGATCTAGTGCGACTTCACCGCACTCTCGCCGCTCACATCGCGCAGGAGCCGTTACTGCGGCAGCGACCGATCATGCGGAACGGGTCATGGTGGTGGACGGAAAACGACATCGACTTCGACCTCCATCTCTCGCTTGACGAACGCGGGCCTACAGAACCCGACTTCGAATCCGTCTGTGGTCGACTCGTGATGCAACCCCTCGACACCACCCGACCGTTGTGGCACATCGCCTTCGTTCCTGCAGCTCGACCGGGTCTGTGCGGCATTGTGATCCGAGTGCATCACGCGGTTCTCGACGGCGCCAGAGCCAGCGACCTTTTCGAGCGCTTGTTCGCCTCACCTGATTCGAAAAGTACCGACCCGGGCGCTCCCGTGCCGAACATCCCTCCGAAGGCCGCGGGTTCCCTCGACCTCCTCCGATTTCGAATCGGTACTTTCCTGCACCGGCCAATCCGATCACGGGTGTTGCTGGGCGCCATTGGTCCCACGAGATCGATCTCGTCCGTCAACGTCCGCACCTCTCTGATCGAGCATGCCGCGCAGCAAGCGGGAGGCACTTTGAACGATGCCTATCTCGTTGCGGTGGGCGGCGGACTGCGATTCATCCTCCAAGAATGCGGCGAGCCCATCCCCAAGTCGATTGCGGTATCGGTACCCGTCGCAGTCACAGCGATCGGTAGCGCACGCAATGCCGTCGGGTTCATGATCATCGACCTTCCACTTCGTGAAACCGACCCACAACGCACAGTCGCGATCGTCGCGAAGCAAACCGCTGCGGCCAAACCTTCCGCACGCGCTGCGGGAACAACCTTTCGGTCACCGCGTATCGCCGGCGTTTTCGACAAGCTCGCAAAGCGGCAGCACATGATCGGTGCAGTCGCGTCCAACGTCCATGGACCGCGCGGCCCGCTCACGCTCGACGGGGCAGCGCTAGTCGAACTCTGGCCTCTGGGCCCGTTGGCGGGCAATGTCCGCGTCGGCTTCACCGCAGCGTCCTACAACGACACATTCTGGATCGGAATCCAGGCCGATGCCGAGCATCTCCCACCTGCAAGCAAGATCGCCCGAGCCGTCGAACGGACTCTCGACGAAATAGCCGGCACTGCACACTGACTGGATCTACTGCCACTATCCGATGCACCTCGCCGCTTGGGCAACGGATACTGTCGAGACGTCTCGACAGCATCTCCACTGATTCGAGCCTGCAAGCCGGTGTCGTCACGACACGATCGTCACGAGGAAGGCGAAAGATGTTCACACCTGCAGAATTCGGCAAGGTCTCGGTACTGGTTCCTGAGAACGGTGGTGCCGTCCCCTACGGGAACACCGTGGTAGTGCACGGATCTGAAAGCACGCTCGTCATCGACCCTTCGCTCTCCCTCGACCGCGACCCCGTCGGCGCAGACCTCGTATTCGTCAGCCACGGGCACGAGGACCACATCGCCGGACTACGCCATTTCGACACCCCGGCCTATGCGCACCATCTCGACGCACCCGCAGTCGCATCCCTCGACACGATGCTCACCAATTACGGCCTTCCTCCGAACGAACGAGTCGAGGTCCAGCAGTCGATTGCTACGCAATACGGCATACCCCCGACCCACGAGAACGTGTCGGGGATCGCGGGCGGCCACGTCTTCGACCTCGGCGACCGCACTGCGACAGTCATTCATTTGCCAGGGCACACCCGCGGACACTGCGGGGTCCTCGTCGAACCAGACGGCTTCTTCTACGTCGCCGACATCGACCTCACCTCCTTCGGCCCGATGTACGGCGACCTGGGTAGCAGCGTCAACGACTTCCTCGACTCCATCGACCACGTCGCAACGATCGACGCACGCTGGTACGGAACATTCCATCAGAAGGGCGTGGTCGAGGGCAGCGACGAGTTCCGTCGCCGGTTGTCCGCATACCGCGACAAATTACTGAGCCGCGAAGACCGTCTCATCCAATTCCTCGGCGAACCAAAACTCTTGGAAGACATAGTCGCTCATCGACTCGTCTACCGCCCCCACGTATCGGCCCCGTACGTCGACGCCGTCGAACGACGGACAGCTCAGCTACACCTCGAACGACTCATCGCATCCGGTGCCGTCACAGTCGACGAAGACAAGGTGTTTCGCCGGACCCTCTGACATCCCTGGCGAACTGATCGCGCCATTTCGGATACTTCCGAAAATCGGACCGAAGTTCACCGAAAAAATCTGGCACTCGAGGTTGCAGAGTGCCAGTTTGGCTGGTTATCATGTTCTCGCACAGTAAGTTCGGTCGCCGTCGAGGTGACGGTGACCTTTCTTAGACGATACGGGAGGTGTGTTGCTGTGCTTCGTTTCGATCCTTTCACCGACATCGACGCGATCACCAAGTCCCTGCTTGCCACCGGAACCGGCAGCAGCCGAAGTCCACGCTTCATGCCGATGGACCTCTACAAGATCGATGACCACTACGTCCTTCACGCCGATCTTCCCGGCGTCGACCCAGGATCAGTGGACGTACAGGTAGACGGCTCGACCCTCACCCTGACCGCGCACCGCAGCGCCATTTCCGAAGAGGGAGTGACGTGGCTGGCCGGTGAGCGTTTCACAGGAACATACAGAAGGCAGCTGTCCATCAGTGAGGACATCGATTCCGAACGGATCGTCGCCTCATACGACAACGGCGTGTTGACCGTGACCTTACCGATCGCAGAGAAGGCGAAACCGCGGCGGATCGAAATCTCGTCGGGGCCGCCGTCCCGCACCGCAAACTCCGAGGTGAAAACCCAAGGACAGATCGAAGCCTGACCTGAACGGCTTGGCACGAAATCGACTGTACGAGAGCCTTTCATCCAGGAGGTCCACTATGCCCGCGCCAATCATGCCCCCCGCCGCAGCTCTGGCTGAACCGGTCGTCTGGAACGAAGACCCGCAGCGGCAAGGCTGGTGGAAGCGCATCCTCGCGGCCACCCCGCCCGAGAACCCCACCAACGAAGAATTTCAACCGTGACAAAACCAGACCGTGTTCGCCGAATACGGTCACCCACAAATGAATTGATGCCTTCCGTCCGTCCACCGAGGCGGACGGACGGCATTTACAGGCGCTCTACACACGTTCAGCTCGATGAAGCATTCCGGCCGAACCGAAGAGCCATCACCTGCAGCAGGTCAGGAACCGCCCGAAATGGGCGAAGCAGGACGAAACACTCACACAACAAGGACGAAGCTCGCCGCCACCTGCCAACCGTGACTCGTACGGTTGAAATGTAGACGTCAGTGACTGCGCTGACGCTTACCGACCTCGTCGGTCCCCTGAATTGTGTGGCCGTCGAGGTCGTCTCATGTCTATACCCAAACTGAAAGTGGTCAGCCCTCAACCCTCGTCGGAGGAGATGCCGTCGCCAGACCCTCCAGAAGGATTGCCAGACCGCGCTCGAGTTCGTCCTGCCCGTCGTAGTGAGCCATGATCGTAGCCATCGACCGCAGTCTCGGAAACTCGGCAAGCGCAAGCCGATGCAGACCGAGCCGCAAGAGATCGTCCGTCTCCTCGGGATTTTCGACTATTTCCTGAAGCTCGTTGAGAATGTGCCCGTTGAGGAAGCCGAACACTGCTCGGTAGATGTGTAATGCGTCTTCAGGAGTGAAACCGGCCCGTATCAGCAGTTCGAGAATCGCTTCGACGTAGCGCAACGTCCCGGGAGGACGCAATCCGAGCGGGGTGGACAGCGGCCGAGTGACCAGCAAAGGAACCACGTTGGGGTGCGCGAGCGCGAGGCGGCGATACCCGTACGCAACTGCGTGCAGCTGCCCCCTCCAGTCGCGATCGGACGGGTCGACGACCAGTTGTTCGAGCACGGTCTCGACGACCCCGTCCAGCAGGGCCGCCTTGTTGGCCGCGTACCTGTAGAGAGTCATCGGATTTCTGTCGAGCGCTTTGCCCAGTCGGCGCATGGAGAGGCCGTCGGCACCTTCCTCGTCGATGATCGCCAACGCCGTCGAGAGTACGAGCGCCCTGGTGAGGGGCTCCTCGCGGTCCGCGACGGGAATCAAACCCTTAGTGCGATCTGGCGAGTGTCCGGTCATTCACAAAACATACATCGTATGCCTACGCGTTGACAGAACAGTACGGCTGGTTTACTGTTCGGATACGCCCTATGCATACAACGTATACACACAACGTATACTCGGAATGTCCGGATTTACGTGGGCGCTCATCGATACGTCCCGGCGCCGGAGTCGGCGCGGACGTACGGACTCACTTTCGTCGCATGAGTCCCTTCTTCAAAGGATCGAAGATGAACAGAACATGACAGCACCCACCGCAACACGACGCTCGCGGTTCTTTCAATTCTCGGGTATTGCAACGATTTCCGTTTTCTCCGTCGGCATTCTCGTCTTGCCGGCCGGCACTGCCGGCGCGGAAGCGACTGCTGTCGGACTCGGCACCGCTGAGCCCTTTGCAGTCCTTGCCGGAGCAGGAATCACCAACACCGGACCGACAACCCTCGGCGGCGATATCGGCACGTATCCGACTCCAACCATCACCGGTGTATCGGACCTGACGATTACCGGCACCAATCATGGTGGCGACGCGGTATCGCAGGGAGCGAAACCCGACGTGTTGACTGCCTACAACACTCTTGCCGGTCAGGGACCCACACAACCGACGGGAGCCGACTTGACCGGTCGGACACTGGTTTCGGGTGTCTACAACTCCGGTTCGTCGATCGCACTGTCGGGAACCGTCACCCTCGACGCGCAAGGTGACCCCGATGCAGTCTTCGTCTTCCAAGCGGGATCAACGCTGATCACATCGTCGTCCAGCACCGTTGCACTGATCAACGGAACGCAGGCGTGCAATGTTTTCTGGCAGGTTGGAAGTTCCGCCACCCTCGGCACCAACTCCGTCTTCCGAGGAAACCTCTTGGCGCTGACAGACATTACTGCCACAACCGAGGCAACCGTCGAGGGTCGACTGTTGGCGATCAATGGCGCGGTCACTCTCGATACGAACACCGTTACGATCCCGACCTGTGCGCCTCCTGTCACGACCACGACTCCGACCACTACGACGACTACAGTCCCGCCTGACACCGCGACGACTACCACCACGACGGTGGTCCCGCCGGAGGTGACTACAACCACGACGGTCGTCCCGCCGGAGGTGACTACAACCACGACGGTCGTCCCGCCGGAGGTGACTACAACCACGACTGGTACACCGGTGGAAGCGACGACCACCACACCAGGGCCGAACGGCACGACTACAACCACTGTGGACGTACCGCCGATCATCACGACCAGCCGAAACATTCCGTCCATACCCGAGATTCCCGGTCTCCCACCACTGCCGGGAATACCTCCCACCGTTCCCGGGACGGTAACCGTCCCGTCTCGGGTGCCGACGACGTCAGCTTCTCGAACGGGTACCCCGACCACTCAACCGGTAGGCCCGGAATCCCCGAATGTTCGAGCCCCTCAGGTGCAGCAGGTACCACGAGGGTCGGTCGACACCGGTGACGGAAGCACACAATCCCAACGCGACGGACAGTCCAGTGGAGGGTGGATCGCCCTGCTCGTCGGCTTCTTCAGCGTCGTGGCTATGTCGGCCCTCGTCATCCGTCGGACAAGTCGATAGATGAAAGACGAAAACTCCGTGATGGCTCCGCGAACTCGCCGAGCCATCACGGCTCTCGCCCTTACTGTTTCAGTACTCGTAACGGTGGTCGGATGCGCCGGTGGACAATCCGACAGCGGAAATTCACAACCACACTCGTCGCCTCGACAAGACACCACATCCGCGCCACGCGCCACTGACTCTGCACTGCCCGAAAGGGCGCCGGTAACTGCTGAACACCGCCCCGCGCGCCTCGAAATCCCGTCCATCGGCGTCGACACCGACATCATCGATCTCGGACTCGATACCGATGGAGCACTCGAGGTCCCACCGGATGGGAAGGACGCAGGGTGGTACACCGGCGCTCCCGCACCCGGTGAGGTCGGACCGGCAATCATCGCCGGCCACGTCGACTGGCAAGGCACCGACGGGGTCTTCTTCGATCTGCGGAATCTCGAAACAGGAGCGGACATCATCGTCACCCGCGAAGACGGAAGTCGCGCAGTGTTCACCGCTACCAGTGTCGAACACTTCCCCAAAGAGGACTTTCCCACCGACGTCGTATACGGCGACATCGACCACCCCGGACTCCGGATCATCACGTGCGGTGGATCCTTCGACGAAACCGCACGCAGTTACAACGACAACATCATCGCATTCGCCGACCTGGCCTAACCGCCTGAGACGCCGCAGCACACCACTTCGAAAGTCCGCACGAACCGTTGGAGAGCAATGACCGTATTCCACTTTCCCGTGCTCGAGAAGTTTCGATGACAGACACCGACGACATTCGAGCGAGCGCCGAAGCAGGTGTCGACGCTCCTGCATGGCGGGATCGGAAGCGTTACTGGTGGCCGTTGGGATTGCTGATCCCGCTGAGTCCCTTCCTGTCCTGGCTGCTGGTCGAATATTTGCACCTCGGCCTGTTCTGGGCGACCGGTGCCTGGATCCTGATTCTCGTCATCCCGATCGTCGACGTCGCAGTCGGCGCAGATGGCCGCAGCCCACCCGACAACGTGATCGCGGCATTGCAGGACGACCGCTACTACCGCTGGTGTACCTACCTGTTCGTGCCACTTCAATACGCTGGCCTCGTCTTCGCCGCATGGTGTTGGGCGCACGCCCCGATGGCAACCGGAGAGAAGATCGCACTGGCGATGACCGTCGGCGTCGTTGCGGGCGTCGGTATCAATGCCGCACACGAACTAGGCCACAAGAGCAGCCGCCTCGAGCGGCGGTTGGCGAAAATTGTGCTCGCTCAATCGTTCTACGGGCACTTCTACATCGAGCACAATCACGGTCACCACGTCAACGTTGCGACGCCGCGCGATCCCGCCAGTGCTCGTTTCGGGGAATCGTTCTGGATATTCCTGCCCCGCAGCGTATTCGGAGGTCTGAAATCGGGCTGGCGGATCGAATCAGCACGCCTGCGCCGGCAGGGTTCACCCGCACTGTCGCCTCGAAACAACATCTTGCAGGCATGGTCGCTGAGCGCCGCACTGTTCGGGACGTTGATCACCTTATTCGGGTGGCAGATACTGCCCTGGCTGCTCCTGCAAGCCTTGGCCGGGATCACGTTCCTCGAGGCCGCAAACTACCTCGAACACTACGGATTGCTCCGTGCGCGAAGACAAGACGGCAGCTTTGTCAAAGCCCGGCCCGAAGACAGTTGGAACAGTGATCATCTCTTGTCCAATTTGTTCCTGTACCAATTACAACGACACAGTGACCATCACGCGAATCCGCGTCTGCGCTACCAATCTCTGCGCAGCGCTCCAACCGCTCCGCAACTCCCTGCCGGATACGCGGTGATGATCGTCTGCGCTGCCGTACCACCACTGTGGCGGCGGATGATGGATCACCGTGTCCTCGGCTACTACAACGGCAACGTCGAGCTCATTCACACCAAGGCGACGATATGAATGACAATGCCCGAGACGACGACCACAGCGACGGGCACTACACGGCCACCGGGCCGACCAAACACGCCAGAGCTGCGTACCAGCCGGCGCGCACCCGGCTCAGACGAGCCGCACCGAGCCTGGACGTCGTCGCTGCCGCGGAGTACCTGTTGACCCAGCCCGACGCATACCTCTATCGCCGCCGATACCTCGACCTGATCACTCAAACCCCCGGGCCCGACGGAACATCGATCACCGACTACGCCGCAGCTGAACGCTACCTACTTGTCACCGCTACCGCGCACCGCAGAACTCATAGTGAGGTTCGTCCATTGCCGGCACCCGGCGATTTTCTGTGAAGTGGTCACCGCAGTGTTTGATGCCAGAGAGTGACAACGGCCTGACGAATTCGGGAGCGCAGCATTTGTCATTTGCCATCACAGCTTTGATTCGCGCTCGCCAATGTCATCGAGGATCAAGAACTCGATCTTCGCTCGCTCCCCGTCTGCATCGAAGTCGTTGTCGCGGTCTGAGACACGCGTGATCAGTTCCGTCAGTGCCGCATGGATCGTCGTGTACAGAAATGCACGCGGGTCGGGCACCCCCATCACGTCGTCAGTGTTCATCTGTACCTGCGCCGTAGCGGTACGCCTGCCCAGAAATACACGCGGAAGCCGGATCCCGGTCGGATCGGTCACCACGGAGATGTCGCCACCAACGACAACAAACAGATCGAAGTCGTACTGCATCGCGATGCCCCTCAGCCGGTGTCTGAGCCGAGTCAACTCCTCGATGAAGTCAAGCGGCACCGACGGTCCACCGAATACTGTCCTGAACGTGACCCCGCGAGTCATCGATCTGCCCCCTTTACGAATCATCCATTTCAGGATCGAGGGCCATACCCTCTGTGTCCCCCACGCCAAGTGCTCGGGCATATCGACCGGCATACCGCTCCAGTGCGACTGCTGAATCGGCCTCACCTTCCCATTGATCCGGAATCGCGGTGCCGTCACACGTTGTTCGCGACACTTGCGCCTCGGAGAACTCGACAGCGGTCCGGGTGAAGGAACACCGCACAAAACTCGTGGCCGCCGAGAATCGTGCGCCGCCGAAAGTGCACTCCACGAATGAGGTATCGGCGAACTGCGCACCAGTCAGGTCTGTGTCGTCGAATGCGCATCGTTCGAACACAGTATTGGGCACGGAGCGGAGCCCGCGTGCTTTGGCTCCAGTGAAATCGCAATCGACGACCCTCGGTCCGAGCGCCAGACGAGAGAGCGTCGCACCCCGGAAACTGCACCGTTCGAATCGGCGATTGAAACGGGGCTGTCCGGTCAGTGCCACGAAATCGAAACGGCAGTCGAATAATTCGGATTCGAAGACGGAGATCGGACCCCGAGCGAAACTCAGATCAATCCGTTCCAACGTGAGATACCGGATGTCCAATCCAGCGCTACCCGCTGTCAGGCCACGCACATCGATCAGCCCGTCATCGGTCTCCGCCCATGGGGAGACGAGAGTGTGGGGCGGCTTGACGATCCGCGACTGATCGAGCAGCTGCGCCCGTAAATTATCGACGCCCTCATCTGACCAACGTCGACGTAGGGAGGTGATCGCGGACCGGTTCACGGGCTCAATAGTATCGGCAAGATCCCCATTGATTGGCCGTGGCTGCCCGAGAAGCGAACCACCACACATCAGTACTTCGGTAGGAATCACTTCTCGGAGCGCGCAAAACAGCCGGACCGTGAAATGCACGGCCCGGCTGCAGCGCTCACGCGCACGAAGTGGAACTCGGAGTCAACTGGGGTACTGAAACCGGTCGTGTACGAGCCGTTGACTCATCTCCGGATCAGTATCGAATTATCAACTCTCACAAGTTGATCACGTCGCCCACAAGGATCTGATCGGGATTGACGATCTGCGGATTCATGTCCCACACCTGCTGCCAGGTGAGACCTCGTTCTGTCGCGAGGTCGAACAATGTATCACCGGCTGCAACGACTACCTCTGAGCCGGGCGCTGGAGTCTCCGACTCCGGAATGCTTTCTACCGGTGCAGATTCGGATGTCTCAGAGTAGACAACGGGAGCAGGCGCCGGTTCCGGTGCAAATTCGGGTGCTACGTCCTGTGCCGGCGCGGGCGCGGGCGCGGGAGCAATACTCGACCCGGTATCGCACGCCCCGATCGAACTCAGGAAGGACATGGGATCGACGGCGCCTCCACTGTGAATGCGGAGATGCAGATGTGGGCCGGTGGAGCTACCGGTGTTACCCGTTGCCCCGATCTCGTCGCCTACCTCGACGTGTTGCCCCACACCGACCCATGTTTCGGAGAGGTGGCCCATCTGAATCTGCTCGCCACTGTCCGCTTCCAACTGGATGTACGTTCCATATCCACCCGGATCATTGGGTCCGGCAACAGAAATCGTGCCCGATGTGGGCGCGTGGAGCGCGGTGCCGACGTTGACAGCGAAGTCGACTCCGTCATGTCCCGCGTGGTAACCCTGCGAAAGTGATCCGCTTACCGGCCACTCCCAATTGCAACTCGCCGACCAGCCCTGCGCACCGGCGGTACCTGCATTGGCTACTGCTCCGGCCCCCACAAGGGCGCCCAGTCCCGCAGTTACGGCGATGAATCGTTTTGTGCTGGAAGGCTTGTGTTTTCTGTGCTTACTCATGTTTTCCTTGACTAATGTGCTCGGAGAAGGTGCAGGCTCTACCCGCAGACAGCACTCAATACGTGCTGAGCTACTTGGTGTATCGCACCAAGACTCCGTTGGAGTGAAATGTTCGGATCGCGCCATGGAGAGAGGTACGGTGACCGCTCTCGAACGCGAGCGCGCGCATAGACCAGCAGGTCTGCAACTCCTGGTGACAGCACAGGAGATACGGGTTCTACATCGAGGCAGTGCCTGAATCGATCGTTGATCGAGGACTACGAATGCCGGAACAAACCGAAGGCTTCTCATTCGAAGATCGACAGGGCGGGTGTCTACCCGGATGGTCGGAAAGGGGGTGGAACATGGAGATCCTTGCGTTGCGGATGAGGAATCACCTCATACGCTGTCGCTTCACGACGCTCCACACCACGGTTGAATTACCTGGGTACATACCTGTTTTTGCGCATTCGACCCGACCGGTCGATATCAGGCGCGCCTTCGGTGGATGGCATCTGGTCGAACAATCGCCAGTGCCCCATGTCACTTCTGGAGACGATACCGCGTCTTGGTCACCTGGCGCGTCAGCGTTACCGAGATGGGACATACAGGCGGCATTGCTCCTACAAGCCGAACGGGAGACCAGTGCACGTTCCCGGCATCAGAAACGCGTGCTGATCTCCCGTTCGGCGATCTGTTGCCTAGTGGATCTACTGCTGAGTCGAAGCTACTTTCTCGGCTGCGTGGTGAGCGGCAATGTATCCGTAAACCAGCCCCTGGCCGATCGTTGCACCGGCGCCCGGGTAGGTGTGACCGAATGCGTTGGCCGCAGTATTGCCGATCGCATACAGGCCGTCGATCACGCTGCCGTCCTCACGAAGCACGCGTGCATGCTCGTCCGCCTGCACACCGCCGCAGGTGCCGAGGTCGCTGAGCGTCATCTTCACCGCGTAGAGGGCACTCGTGTCGAGCTTCCTCAGGTTCGGGTTCGGGGACACTGTCGGGTCGCCGTAGTACCGATCGTATGCACTTCCGCCGCGACCAAATTCCGCATCGCTACCGGCAGCAGCGGCCTCGTTGAACTTCTCGAAGGACTCGGCAAAAGCCTCCTCGGGAAGACCGACCTTGCGGGCAAGCTCGACCGGACTGCTCGCCTTGTGCGCGATGCCGGAGTCGAAAAATGCCTGCGGAAGCGGCTGACGGGGGAAGATACCGCCTGCGAACACGTAGCTGTTGCGGTACTCCTGGTCGAAAACAAACCACATCGACTCGGCCGGATCTCCGGCCTTTTCCCGTTCGAGCACGCGCTGGCCGAACGACATGTAGTCCGTCGCCTCGTTCACGAATCGACGACCGGTCTGGTCGACGATGAACGAGCCTGGCAGCGCACGCTCTGCGAGCATCACCATCGGCGGGCGGCCCTTGATGCTTGCCACCGCCGGGAACCACCACGACTGATCCATCGATCCGATACCTGCGCCGAGCTCTTGTGCTGCCTCGATCGCTTCGCCGGTGTTGCCCTCTGCGCCCAGGCTCTCGTGCTCACCGAGCCTCTCCGACTGGTACTTGTGGCGCCACTCCATGTTGTGGTCGAACCCGCCGGCTGCCAGAACGACACCACGCCGAGCCGTCACCGTCACTTCACGTCCGTCTTGCACCACAACTGCACCCGTTACGCGGCCATCTTCGGTGATGAGCCGAACCAACGACGTTTCCGTCCACACCGGGATACCGGCCTGGACCACACCTGCGAACAGGCCGGCGGCGAGCGCCTGACCGCCTGCGATGTATTCACGCTTGAGTACGTACTTGCCGTAAACGCCCTGCGCCAGGCGGCGGATGATGCGAGGGAAAGCCTTGCTCGGCTTCTTCACCATCAGGTTCATCCACTTGTAGTCCGCACCTGTCACCGGCATCGGCAGTCCGGCTTCCATCAAACCGGGCCGCAGGCGACCGCGTTCCGCGCCGAGTACCGACGCGTCGAACGGCAGGCACTCGCAGGTACGTCCGGCGGCGCTACCTCCCGGCAGTTCGGGGTGGTAATCGGAGTATTCCTTGGCCCAGAAGAACTTCATGGGCGTCGTGCGGTAAAGCATGTCGACGGTGGCCGCACCGTTGTCGACGAATGCCTCCCCACGTTGGGCAGGGGCAGTATCACCGACCACCGAACGCACGTATGTCTTCGCGCGCTCAACGGTGTCGCCCGCACCGGCTTTCGCCAAGATCGGGTTGGCAGGCATCCAGAACGCTCCACCGGACCGCGCCGTCGAACCGCCAACGTACTGCGTCTTCTCCACGATCAGCGTGGACAAGCCGAGCTCGTTCGCGGTGAGGGCGGCAGCCATGCCGGTACCGGACCCGATCACCAGTAGATCGACAACGATGTCCTTGGCTTGTGTCGCGGGGGGTGCCTGATTCTTCGCCATTGAACAAATCCCTTCACGTGGTTATCGACGTAGAACGCTAAGGCAGTCGCGGCGCAGAAGGTTCCGGATGCCCAGTCAGCGGGACATTGCGAGTGGATTGGCGAAGAACGGCTCCTGCCACGGTTCGGGCGTTGTGCCCGCCCCAGCAGAATCGCGGCTTGCCTTCTTCGATGTCTGCGCTGCTCACGTGAGGACAAATCCCAGCTTCGGCATCGTCGACGAAACGCTCGGCACCCTTGCACGCGGCATGCTTCCCCGCCTACGCCACGTCTTCGAGCAGCACCAGGCTCTTCACCGTCTGGCCGTCGAAGCGATTGTCAACGTCTGACAGACTCGTGCGGTTTGCATTTCATGGACGGGTACTGGCCGGCGGTTCGCTTCAACGGCGACGATGGCGTCGTCGAGGTGACTGTCGAATCCTGACCGCGATCCTCGTCTCGGGCTGTCGGCTGATGTTCCTCGGCACTGATGAAGAATAATCATCTACATGAAATGGAACACCCCTACAGAGACCGGCTGGTTCGTCAACCTCGCCGAAGGTGGTTCGGCCGTATCGATATTCGATCCGTCGGGGAACGTTCAAGGCGAACTGATTCCCGCATCCGACGACGGATCGGAGAGCGTTGCCGGCGGGCGGAAGAGGAAATCGTCAACAGCCGAGCAGGATCGATCCAGGCTCACATTCCGCAAAGGCCGACCTGCATCACTTCGATTGTCCGACGGAACGATCGGGACCCTGATCGACCAGAAGCCCAAGGCCATGCGCCGCAAGAACAAGCTGTGCGAAGTCGATATCGCGGGCAGAACATACCTCTTCGTTCATTCATCGGGCCGAAAGGCAACAGCCCGGCGTAACGGAATCGCATTGGCACACATGGAACGTGGCCGATGGTCCGCTAGAAGCACCGTCGCCAGAAGAACCCTCACGGCAACGGACGCCCTTGACGAATGTGTCCTGACACTGTTTCAGAAGGTAGTGACACCTGGACGTACCGGCGCCTTCGATCAGGTACTGACCGACCTCAGCAACATATGACGTACGCCATATTCGGTGGATCTCAACCGCACTCGAGATACTGACTTTCAACTCTCAGGTCCACGGACATGCCTTGGACACAATGAGTTTCACATCTCGGAGCGGAAGGCTGAAACCAGATCATGGTCAATGTCGACGCTTTGAACACGCTCGCCCAGCGATTGTCGCCAGGTGCGATGATCACAGATCCAGATCTACTCCAGTCCTATCGGCAGGACTGGAGTTTCGATCCCGCAGCCGGAACACCGGTTGCCGTAGTACGTGCTTCGACGACGGCAGAGGCGGTTCGACGGACGGCATCTGAGGCCGCCACATGTAGCGAATAGCGACGAGTACCTGAATTCTCCTGTGCAACCGGATATGGTGAGGCTGTCGTCTTCAATGCGGCGATGCAAGAAGGGAAGCTACGACCAAAACGTTACGTCGGGGAAGACAAGCAAATCACCTGGACATGGCTGGAGGCCTCCGTGATGAATCTCGTTCGCCGACTGAGCGTCTGCACATCCGTCGTGATCGCTTCTACTCTGACGTCGGTAGCGCTCGCATCCGCCGCGGTGACCATTCCATTCCAGATCAACCCTGCGCCGTACGGCAACCCGAACGGCAGCTTCGACGCGCCGGCCGTCCGCTGCGTAGCTGTCGTCGGTGAACAACCCGGCACGGTGACGATCACCGGAGGCAAGGAAGGCCGGTGGGGATGCCTGCTCTCGTCCGAAGTGCGCTGGCTGAACCTTTCGACCGGGGCCTCCGGCTCCGCTCGGCTCTCGGACGGTCTCAACGGAGTCCCAGCAGAGGCGATCGTGCAGACCGGGACCGGTCAAGTCGCTGTTGCCGTGCTGTCCGTGGCCGGATCCATCATCACCCCAGGTGTCACATCGTTCTACGTGCCGTAGCACCAGACTCCGCATCACCGGCACCGTGGGACCTAAGGTCCTGTTTACCGACCCGTCATCCCGGTTAGCCTGAAAAGACGCTACCGAGAGGACACTCATGACCTCGTCAGTGCACGAAACGATCGCCGTGGATCTGGATTTGATCGACCTGTACAAGGACCTCCACAGCCATCCGGAACTGGGGTTTCACGAGCAACGAACATCCAGTCTGGTGGAAAGACATTTAACAGCACTTGGATTCGACACCACCACCGGTGTCGGGACTACCGGAGTCGTCGGAGTCCTGAAGAACGGAGCGGGCCCCACAGCGCTGCTGCGTGCGGATATGGACGCCCTCCCGGTTCGGGAAGAAACCGGATTGGACTACGCCAGTACCGTGACAACGACCGACGATCAGGGAAAGACCGTCTCGGTCAGCCACGCGTGCGGCCATGACCTGCATACGACCTGCTTACTCGGTGCGGCCCGGATCCTCTCTCAGGATACGACGACCTGGTCTGGCACTCTTGTCCTCGTCTTCCAACCGGCTGAGGAACTTGGCGCGGGTGCGCAAGCCATGGTCGACGACGGACTGTTCGAGCGATTCCCGAGGCCCGACATCGTTCTCGGACAACATGTATCGCCGCTACCGGCAGGCACGATCGCCGGGCACGCCGGCCCCTCGTATGCGGGATCGGACTCACTTCGTGTGAGACTGGTCGGAAAGGGCGCCCACGGATCTATGCCGGAGAACTCGGTCGATCCCGTGGTCATGGCAGCCGAAACCGTGTTGCGTTTGCAAACTGTCATCTCACGCGAGGTCCCGAGTACTGCCACAGCTGTCCTCACCGTCGGCTCCATCCATGCTGGAGATGCCGCCAACGTCATTCCCGGCGAAGCAGAACTGCAACTCAACATCCGCAGCTACGACGCAGGTGTGCGTCAGCGCATCCTGGACAGCGTCGACCGCATCGTCCGGGGCGAAGCGGCCACCGCCGGTGCACCCACCTCACCGACCATCACCGAGACGGAGCACTTTCCGATCGTCGTCAATGATCCGGCAGCGCTGGACAAGACACTCGATGCGTTTGCCGAATGGTTGGGGACGAACAAGATTCTCGATCCCGGAGCGGGAGCAGGTAGTGAAGACGTCGGCATTCTCGCGACCAGTGCCGGTGCGCCACTGTCGTACTGGCTGTTGGGCGGTACCGACCCTTCACTGTTCACGACAGGTGACATGACTGATCCGGCTTTGCGAACCGTGCCGTCGAACCACTCTCCGCACTACGCTCCCGTGATCGAGCCGACCCTGACCATCGGTGTGAACGCCTTGGTCGTCGCGGCCAGGACGTGGCTCCCAACTCCCTAGAGTGTTGCGGGTCCGCAATCGATCGATCGTCCATGCGATCAAGGCTGCAAACGCGTAGGCGCCGCCGAGAATACTTGCAGCGCCCCACCCTGCCGCGTCGAAAACCATAGTGGTGGAAACCGCCCCAGCCGCGCTGCCCAACGAATAGAACACCATGTAACTACCGATGATCTGCCCCGACGATTCCGGTGTGTTCGCGACGATCAGATTCTGGCTCGTGACATGAACAGCCTGCACGGCGAAGTCCAACGCAACAACACCGACTACGAGTAACACCAGCGAGTGCGTCGCCTGCGCGTTGAATACCCACGACAGCAAGAGAACGACCAACGACGCCCCGGTGACGCGTTGCGCTTTGCCTTGATCGGCCCACCGACCGGCACCGACCGCGCCCAATGCTCCAACCAATCCTGCGATTCCGAAGAGCCCGATCTGTGTGGTCGACAACCGCCATGGTTCCTCACTCAACGGCAGGGCCATTCCGCTCCACAAAGCACCAAAGGACGCGAAAAGGAACAAGGCGATCAGGGCCCGGGTGCGAAACAGTCGGTTCGTAAGCGTCAACGTCACGACAGACCCCATTGCACGCACGTACGAACGCCTATCGTGTTGCAAACGAGGATCTTTCGGCAGCATCGTCAGCGCGACGGCCGCGACCAGTACCGAAATGAAAGTGGATCCCGCGTAGACCGCCCGCCAGCCTGCCAGATCCGCAACTGCGCCGGCGACAGTCCGAGCGAGGATGATGCCGACGACAACGCCGCTGGTGATGACACCGATGTTTGCGCCCCGCTCGTCCGGGTCACTGATTGCCGCAGCATAGGCAACTATGACTTGAACAACTACCGAGAACGTGCCTGCGACCGCCATCCCGATCAACAGCTGCAGATTCGTGGTGGCCAGAGCAACAAACATCGTTCCCGTTGCAGCAGCGACGATCTGGATTGCGATCAATTTCTTTCGATTCACGAGATCGCTCAATGGCACCAACACGATCAACCCCACCACATAACCGAGTTGGGCGAGTGCGACTACGAAACCGAGGCCGGCCGGAGGAATGGAAAGATCCGAGCCTATTTGCCCGAGGAGCGGCTGTGCGTAGTAGATGTTGGCTACCGAGACCCCGCAGAGCACTGCGAGCAACAGGCGAAGTCCGCGAGACATTTTCAACTTGCCCCGCGCGTTCTCGACAGCATGACGTGCAGTCACTTCCACCTCAACTTGGTTGCGTTTTGATACCATTTGGAGGTTACGTCAATACAGTTTCAAAACGCAACCAATGAGGAACTCGATGCCGGATCGCGCACAATGGACAGACCCGCACTGCCCGACGGCCCGAGCGGCCGACATCATCGGCGACAGATGGTCGCTGCTGATCGTGCGTGACGCCTTCGACGGGTCATCGAGATTCAGTCAGTTTCAACGAAACCTGGGCATCGCAAAGAACATTCTCACAGACAGGCTCAAAGTCCTTGTCGAGCAGGGAATCTTCGAAGTCCAACCGAACGCGCAAGGTACCCGCAACGAGTACATCCTGACCGAACGCGGTATGGATCTGTTCATCGTGATCATTAGCCTGCGACAGTGGGGAGAGCGCCACGCCTTCGATGACGGTGAGCCACACTCGATCTTGATCGACGACACCACGGGCGATCCGGTTCCCAGGCTTCGACTGATCAACACACGGAATATCGACCTGGACCCTACAAGTACACATGTGGAGAAGGTCGAGGAAGGTTGACCCGCAACTCGCCAGATTGACAGATGGGCGCACATGATTCGAAGTACGCGCATACTCCGACCATGACTGTCGATCTCGAGTTCTCCTGGCCGCAGTTTCTCTGGATTGCATTCATCTTCGTCGGCGTGCCCGCAACTATCGGCGCGAGCATCATCTGGACAATCTGGCGTTCGGAACGAACTGGCCTGGAGCACTCCACGACCGCCCTCGGCGGCGGGCACACGGGATCGGGCTCACTCGGACTGTGGAGCACCGGCCTGTTGGCCTTTGCACTGGGCTTTCTGTCTTGCGTGGGCTGGCTCAGCTGGTCAGCCGACTACAAAGGCGGATTCCGCGGCCCCGGCCTGCCTGCCCCGACACAGTTCCCCACCTGGCAGGTCGTCGCCTGTGGACTGACAGTGATTCTGGCGTGTTTCGGTTCCGCCCATTGCTCGCGATGGATGAAGGCGGGCGGTATGACGGCCGCTGCCGGCACTGCTGCAGGATTCACCACAGCATTCAGCATCGACGCCAGTACTGATGTCACCGGACAGGCAGGCGTGGGCGTCGCACTGTCCACGATCGGATGGGGCCTCACCCTTACCGCACTGATGCTTCTGCGCGGCAAGTGGTCGCAACGAGGGTGAATCTGTCACTCAGTGCGGTTCACCCGCGGCGCGTTCAGTGGCGCGGGCAGTGTCGTCGAGGTGACAGTCGAATCTTGGCGTATGAATTGACGTGATGCCCAGGCGGATCAGTATCGCGAGTAGTGCTGAATTTCCTCACGATCGGCAGCGCAGATGCACTTTCGATCGAGACCGCGGTCGGCAGTCACTGCGCAGAAGCGAACCCCGAGCGGATCATGGGATTCCATACTGTGCTGACACGCCGGGCAGATCGACGGTGTTTTCTGATCCTCGTCAGTCGACTCGGATTGCCCTCGTGCATTCGACACATCGGACGGGTTCGACGCCATACCGGCGCTCCAGTTCTCGGCCGTTCGACCACAGACCGGGTTGGCGTCGAGGACGACATGGCTTGACCGCGCATATTCGAATGACCCTCGACGTACCCCACGCTACTCGCTTCGGCACACCGGTTTGTACCAATTTCTGCCCACGCGACAATCCCGGTCGAGCAGGATAGAACTACTGCACGCACCATTTCCGTGCAGGATTCGAATTCGTGCAGCATTCGTCGTGAAAGGGCTTCTCGTGAACACTTTCCAACGTGTATCCGCCGCCGTGAACGTAGTGGTCCAACCACTGATCGGCGCTCCGATCGTAGGCAAACTACTGGGCCGTTCCATGACCGTCATCACCTACGTCGGACGCAAGTCCGGTCGTACCTTCAGCGCGCCCGTGTCCTACAAACGAAAAGGCGACCATGTGACGATCGGCGTTGCCATGCCGGACAAGAAGAGTTGGTGGCGCAATTTCTACCCGGAACAAGGTCCGATCGTTCTCCAACTGGACGGTATCGATCGCCCCGGCGAGGCACTCGCACACCGAAAAGGCAAGGGTGTCTACGTCTCCGTCGAACTCGCTCCCGTCGACTGAGCGGATCGAACAGCCACCGGTGCAATCACATTCAGCTCACACCCACCGCCTCACGAGATCTGGGTGATTCAGATCTCGTGACGGTCGGGACCTTTGACTCTGTGCAATCGAGACTCGGTCTCGCACCCTTCGACGCGGGTTTTTTGTCGACCATCGGTCGGACAACCCGATCCTGTCGGGACATTACCGTCCGGTAACATCGACGGCAGGCGTGAGCTGGAAGAGGTGACCACCGTGACGATCGGCATCTATCTGGTCGACGACCACGAGATCGTCCGTCGTGGATTGGCAGACCTGTTGAATCAGGTATCGGGATTCAACGTTGTTGGCGAGGCGTCGTGTGTTCGCGAAGCCTCGGCCGGAATACCCGAATGCCGACCCGACGTGGTTGTCATGGACGTCAGACTTCCCGACGGTAACGGTGTGGAACTGTGCCGAGAACTGGCGTCGACCTACCCGAGCGCCGCCACTTTGATGCTCACGTCGTACTCCGACGACGACGCACTGCTCGACGCCCTGATCGCCGGCGCACGAGGATTCGTCCTCAAGAACATCCGCGGCCACGACCTGGTGTCGGCGATCCGCACGGTTGCTACCGGCAAGTCGCTGTTGAACACCCAGGCGGTGATCGGTTTGGTCCGGCGCATCCGGTCCGAACAGGAGTCGGGTACTGCGGCAGCCCTGTTGACCGATCAGGAGCTCTTGATCTTCGAGTTGATCGGCAAGGGACTGAGCAATCGAGAGATCAGCTCGCACGCAGAACTCTCGGAGAAAACAGTCAAGAACTACGTCTCACGCATCCTCGAGAAACTGGGTCTCGAACGTCGAACGCAGGCCGCAGTTCTGGCGACAAAGCTTCGTGCGGACACTTCGCACCCGGATCCTTCCGGCCAGGCGACCACTCACCTGCTGACGCCGTCCGGCTCGCCCTTCTCCGCCACCACGGGCACGCACCATGCCAGGTAGCCGCGACGCGCTCATGCTCAGCCTTTTCGGCGACATCGCCGGAAGCGCGGAGCTGACTGCTCTCAACCCGACTGCAATTCCCAAACTGCTCAGTGCCGTGTTGACCGTCGGGTCCACACTCCAGCTCGACGAAACCCTGCAACAGATAGTCGACGTCGCGCGACATCTCCTCGAAGCGGACTACGGCGCGCTCGGCGTGAAATCCCCCGACGGACGCTTGTCCCGATTCATCCACTCCGGTATGACTCAGGGGCAGGTTGCCAAGATCGGGCATCTTCCCGAAGGTCACGGCCTGCTGGGCCTGGTCGTTCGAGAACCGTGCCCGGTTCGAACCGACCGAATCTCCTCGCATCCGTCCTCGGCAGGGTTTCCGACCAATCATCCGCCGATGGACACGTTTCTCGGTGTTCCGATCTTCGTCAGGGGCGAGGTGTTCGGCAGCATCTACCTCGCGGACAGCTCGGAACGGACTGCATTCGACGACCGCGACGAGGCTGTACTCCAGATTCTGGCAAATGCTGCGAGCATCGCCATCGACAATGCGCGTCTGTTCGAGGAATCCCGGACGCGAGAAGCCTGGCTCAAGGCCGTCGCCGCCGTCAATGCACGTCTGCTCAGCGGCGGATCCCGCGACGAGACGCTGGCGGAACTGGTTCGGACGACGCGGCACCTCACGGATGGAAATCTTGTGTGCGTCGTTCGCTACGACCTCGGCAGAGAGCCGGTAGTCCACGTCGCCGATGCTGCTGATTCCCAGCCTGTCCCCGCGACCGGATCAGCCGTCGATCTGTCCGGGACCGTGATCGACGACGCTGCGCGGAGCCGGCGGCCGATCTCTGCACCACATGGCAGTTCCGTTCCGGCACTGAACGTTTCCGGCGACGAATCAGTGGTCGCACTCCCCCTCTCCGGGACCTCGTTCGGCGGCGGTGTTCTCTTCGCGTCACGCCGCAGCAACCGCCCGTGGGGAGTGGACGAGATCGAGCAACTGACGGCGATGGCAGACATCGCTTCTGTCACTGTCGAATTCGCAGAACAGCAACGGAAAGAAAGACTGGTCGACGTCCTCGAAGATCGCGACCGAATCGCGCGGGATCTCCATGACCACGTCATCCAACAGCTGTTCGCCACCGGGTTGAGTTTGCAGGGGGTGCTGCAACGTCCAGGCGACGAGGACACCGTTCGAACCGTATTGGACACCTCTGTCGATCAACTCGATCGAACAGTCCGTGAAATCCGCACCGCAGTCTTCGACCTCCATACGAGCGAGATGTCTACTCCCACAAGCCTGCGGCGGCGACTACTCGATGCCGTCAACGGTCTGTCCGGCCACTCGTCGATCACTCCCAGCGTCACTTTCGAGGGAACCATCGACAGTTCCGTCCCGTCTCGACTTGCCCCGCACGCCGAAGCCGTTGTGCGCGAGGGCTTGAGCAACGCTCTGCGGCATGCACATGCCGATGCCATCGACGTCACCATCCGGGCCACCGAGGAGCTTGTCATCAGCATCGTCGACGACGGTGTGGGGATCGACCAGGCAACCAGAATCCACGGTCTCGACAACCTGGCGACCCGCGCTCGTCAGTGCGGAGGCTCGAGCAACATCACCAGCGAGAACGGTGTCACCGAACTGGTGTGGCGTGTTCCACTGAGCCCCAGGCGAAGTCCGTTGCCGATCCAGCATCGTTGAGCGTCAGAGCGGATCCAGTTGGGCCTTGAGCAGGCAGAACTCGTTACCTTCCGGATCGGCCAGGACATGCCATTGTTCGTGCCCTGTCTGGCCGATGTCGGCCGGCCGCGCACCAAGACTCAACAGGCGTTCCAGTTCGGCCTCCTGATCGCGATCGGTGGCGTTGACGTCGATATGCAGGCGGGGCTTACCCTTCTCCGGTTCGTCTCTGCGACTGAGGATGATCGTCGGCTGCGGACCGCCGAACCCTTCGCGTGGGCCGATCTCCAACGAACCGTCGTCCATTCGATCGAGCACGACGAAGTCCAGAACCTCGCACCAGAACCGGCCCAGCACCTCGGGTTCCCGGCAACCGAGCACCAGTTCACTGATACGACATGCCATGACCATCTCGCTTTCTTTCCGCTCGTGAAGACAACTCTCTCGACCGTACCGGACCACGTGATCTACGCCATGCCTCTGTTCCGATCCTAGGGACCTTTTCCCCTCGTCCGAGTTCCCGGTCGCCACGATCATTGCGTTATGTTCCACAGTCCCAGGCATTCTCGGTCTTTCGTCACGTCGATGTGCGTAGGCGGCCGTCGTGGTTGATCTCGCGCCCCAGCCGGTCGGTGAGGTCGATTCTCCCGCCGATGCAATTCCCCGAACCGCTCCGAAGGGTTCGAAACTGGTCGAGATCCTCAGGACCACCGATCACAAGATGATCGGTCTGATGTACATCGTGACATCGTTTGCCTTCTTCTTGATCGGCGGACTGATGGCACTACTCATGCGCATGGAATTGACCGTTCCGGGAATGCAATTCCTGTCCAACGAGCAGTACAACCAGTTGTTCACCATGCACGGCACGATCATGCTCCTGCTGTACGCGACCCCGGTGTTCTTCGGATTCGCCAACTACCTCATGCCACTGCAGATCGGGTCGCCGGACGTGTGTTTCCCGCGACTCAACGCCTTCAGCTACTGGCTCTATCTCTTCGGCGGCCTGATCGCGTCCGCCGGATTCGTAACACCTGGTGGTGCGGCAGATTTCGGCTGGACCGCCTACGTACCGCTCACCAGCGAACTCCACTCCCCCGGCATGGGCGCCGACCTGTGGATCATCGGTCTCGCTCTCGGTGGGGTCGGCACCATCCTCGGCGCAGTCAACATCGTTTCGACGATCGTCTGCCTGCGCGCCCCGGGTATGACGATGTTCCGCATGCCGATCTTCACGTGGAATGCGCTGGTCGCCAGCATGCTGATCCTCCTCGTTTTTCCGCTGCTCGCTGCTGCCTTGATCGGACTGTGGGTGGACCGGCACCTGGGAGCGCACCTGTTCGACCCCGCCACCGGTGGAGTCATGTTGTGGCAGCACCTGTTCTGGTTCTTCGGCCATCCCGAGGTCTACATTCTGGCGCTGCCGTTCTTCGGCATAGTCTCGGAGATCTTCCCCGTCTTCAGCCGCAAGCCGATCTTCGGATACACCGGATTGGTCTATGCAACATTGGGAATTGCTGCACTGTCGATCGCTGTGTGGGCTCACCACATGTACGCAACCGGCGCCGTTCTCCTCCCCTACTTCTCGTTCATGACCTTCCTGATCGCAGTTCCCACCGGAGTCAAGTTCTTCAACTGGATCGGCACCATGTGGAAGGGGCAGTTGACTTTCGAATCGCCCATGCTGTTCTCCGTCGGCTTCCTGGTCACATTCCTGTTCGGCGGACTCTCCGGCGTCATCCTTGCCAGCCCGCCCTTGGACTTTCATGTCACCGACTCGTACTTTGTTGTCGCGCATTTCCATTACGTCCTCTTCGGAACAATCGCGTTCGCGACATACGCCGGAATCTACTTCTGGTTCCCGAAAATGACCGGCCGGATGTTGGACGAGAAGCTCGCCAAGATCCATTTCTGGTTGACCCTGATCGGCTTTCACGCAACATTTCTCGTCCAGCATTGGCTCGGCGCCCAGGGCATGCCTCGGCGGTACGCGGACTACCTGCCATCGGACAATTTCACTCTTCTCAACACGATCTCGACCATCGGCGCGTTTGTGCTCGGAGCCTCGACGATTCCGTTCATCTGGAACGTTTTCAAGAGCTACCGGTACGGCCGAATTGTGACTGTCGACGATCCTTGGGGCTTCGGAAACTCGCTCGAATGGGCGACGTCCTGCCCACCACCGCGACACAACTTCACCGAACTTCCCCGAATCCGCAGTGAGCGGCCGGCATTCGAACTGCACTACCCCCATATGGTCGAAAGAATGCGCGACGAGGCGCATGTCGGACTGCTTGGTCACAAGTCGGTTTCCGACGTGAGAACTGAGGTGAAACAACATGAATGACGGCACGAAGTACCGAGCCTGGGCAGAAAGGCAGCAACACGAATGCCGAGCGAAACCCGGCCATCTCCTCGCCCCGTTGCTCGTGCTCATGTTCGCTGTCACGACGCTCGTGTGGTTGCCCCTGACGACTGCCGCGTGCTCGATAGTCGTCGCAGGATTGCTGTTCGGCACTGTCCTGCAAGCTAGTTCGCATTCAACAGACACAGCTCGAGGAGTTCACGATGAAGCCCGAACTATCGACTGATCTCATCACCTCGGAGTGGTCCGCGGACGGAGCGGTGGTCGTGTGCATCGACGGATCCCCGCTGCGCCCCGGCGAGATCACGTGGGCGGCTGAGTTCGCACATCGCCACGGTCTCTGGATGCGAATCGTTTTCGTAACTCCGAGCGCCGATCTGAACACCTCGGCATCGCCGACCGGCCTGTTCATGGAGGCCATTCAGATCGCCGAGTCGGTGTCGCCAGATCTTCGGATCCGGACCGATCTGATCTCCGGGGAGAACACCGCAATTCTCACCGCGCTGACAGCTGAGGCCGCCTTGATCGTCGCAACACAGGACGATCCCGCCGCACCTGGACCGACATGTTCGTTCGCAAGAGTCGGAACACCGCGTGAAAGCAGCGCTGCGGCAGCCTTGCCGGTTGTCGTCGGTTTGGACGGAAGCGCCTACAGCGAAAGCGCTCTGGCCATCGCATTCAAGGAAGCAGAGGCAGCGAACACCGAACTGGTCGTCGTGCACGCAGCGCCGCCAGAGGCCGAGCTGCGTCGAGACTTCGCATCCGGGCACTCGCCCCAGCACTCGACGCCGCTGACGTGGCAACTGTCGGGTTGGGCCACGCTCTACCCTGGCGTCGCGATCCGTCAGATCGAGTTCGACGGCCCCTCGGTTGCCATTCTTGAACAACTCTCCACCGAGGCACGGCTTCTCGTCGTGGGCCGGCGCGGACGAGGTTCGTTCGACGACACCGCTCTCGGCACCACGAGCAGTGCGATGATTCGAAAAGCACACTGCCCGGTCATCGTTGCCAGCGAAGCCTGAATCAGATCCTCACCCGGTCAGAAGCCGTAACTGTGGATGGGTGCGAGCTGACCGGAGTGATGGGCTTCGATTACGAAACGCTCGTGGTCGACCAACTTCTCCGGGAGTTCGTCAACCGGCCACCACCGCAGATCTGCAGATTTCAACGGCTCCATCCGGCGTGGTTCACCCGACCACGTGCGGCATTCGTAGAAGAAGTCCACTCGATGATCCACCGGTTCGCTCCCGTCCGCGTGGCGGCGATGCAACACGGTCAGCGGCTTCAGTTCCGAGGAAAGCAATTCGACACCAAGTTCTTCCGCAGCCTCCCGAACGGCAGCGTCGATCGCCGACTCCCCCAGTTCGACGTGGCCCGCAGCAGCGTGAGCCCAGTATCCGTCCATGAATCCCGTGCCCTCGCGCAATTGCAGCAGCACCTCGCGCCGTTGTACCGGGTTGCTTCGACAGAACATCACGTACACCGCTGGTACCAGCGCAAATTGATCGGCCACACGACCACGCTATCGTGCGCGTGAAATGACGGCGCCCCGCGAGAACAAGCTCGCGGGGCGTCGTCGACGATCTGCTGGATCAGTTCACGTCGAACCGGTCGAGGTCCATCACCTTGGTCCAGGCTGCGGCGAAGTCCTCGGCGAACTTCTGCTTGGCGTCTGCGCTGGCGTACACCTCGGCGAGTGCACGCAGTTGCGAATTCGATCCGAAAACGAGATCGACCGCAGTTGCCGTGTACTTCGGATCGCCCGTCAAGCGATCAACGCCGTCGTATACGTTTTCGTCCGTCTTCGACGGCTTCCACTCGGTACCCATGTCGAGAAGGTTGACGAAGAAATCGTTGGTCAACGTCTCGGGACGATCGGTGAACACGCCGTGACGGGTATTGCCGAAGTTCGCGTTCAGCGCGCGAAGTCCGCCGACCAGCACTGTCACCTCGGGCGGGGTCAGCGACAGCATGTACGCGCGGTCGACCAACAGAATCTCTGCCGGAATCTTCTCGCCTCCCTTGAGGTAGTTCCGGAATCCGTCGGCCCGGGGTTCGAGTACCTCGAACGAGTCGACGTCTGTCTGCTCCTGCGTTGCATCCGTTCGGCCCGGCGTGAACGAGACCGTGATGTCCTGTCCGGCGTTCTTCGCAGCCTGTTCGACGGCCGCTGTACCACCCAGAACGATCAGGTCGGCGAGAGAAACCTTTGCTCCACCAGCCTGGTTGAAGTCCTGCTGAACACGCTCGAGAGTCTGAAGCACCGCGGAGAGAGCTGCAGGCTCGTTGACTTCCCAATTCTTCTGCGGCTCCAGTCGGATTCGCGCACCGTTGGCGCCGCCGCGCATGTCCGTGCTGCGGAAGCTCGCGGCAGACGCCCACGCCGTCGATACCAACTGCGAAATGGACAGCCCGGAGTCGAGAAGTCGACTCTTGAGGATCGCGATGTCTGCGTCCCCGATCAGTTGATCATCGGCCGAGGGAACCGGGTCCTGCCACAGCTGCGGCTCGGGAACCCAAGGTCCCAGGTAGCGCGTGACCGGTCCCATGTCACGGTGAAGGAGCTTGTACCAAGCCTTGGCGAACTCTTCGGCGAATTCTTCCGGATGATCGAGCCAGCGCCGGGTGATCTTCTCGTACGTCGGATCCAGGCGTAGGGACAGGTCGGTCGTCAGCATCGTCGGGGTGCGTCCGGCCGACGAATCGAACGGATCCGGGATGGTGCCCGCCCCCGCGCCGTCCTTCGGAATCCACTGCCACGCACCCGCCGGACTCTTGGTCAGCTCCCAGTCGTAGCCGTACAGAATCTCCAAGAAGGTGTTGTCCCACTTCGTCGGAGTGGGAGTCCACACGACTTCGAGACCACTGGTGATCGCGTCCTTACCCACACCCGTGCCGAAGGCACTCTTCCAGCCCAGTCCCTGCTGCTCGATGGGAGCACCTTCCGGCTCCGGTCCGACGAGGTCGGCCGGTCCGGCTCCGTGCGTCTTGCCGAAGGTGTGACCGCCGGCGATCAGCGCAGCTGTCTCCACGTCGTTCATCGCCATGCGGGCGAACGTTTCTCGGATGTCGCGGGCGGCCGCTACCGGATCCGGTTGCCCGTTGGGTCCTTCGGGATTGACGTAGATCAGGCCCATCTGCACGGCTCCGAGCGGTCCGGACAGCTCACGGTCTCCGCTGTAACGCTCGTCGCCGAGCCAGGTGTCCTCGGGACCCCAGTAGATCTCCTCGGGCTCCCAGATGTCTTCTCGGCCGAATCCGAAGCCGAAGGTCTTGAACCCCATCGACTCCAGGGCACAGTTGCCCGCGAACACCAGCAGGTCGGCCCAGGAAACCTGCTTTCCGTACTTCTGCTTCACGGGCCAAAGCAGGCGCCGGGCCTTGTCGAGGCTGGCGTTGTCCGGCCAACTGTTGAGCGGGGCGAAACGCTGAGCACCTTGGCCGCCACCGCCGCGGCCGTCTGCAATGCGATAGGTGCCGGCAGCATGCCAGCTCATACGCACGAAGAGTCCGCCGTAGTGCCCGTAGTCGGCCGGCCACCAATCCTGCGACGCCGTCATCAACGCGATGACGTCGCGCTTTAGCGCCTCGACATCGAGCTTGGCGAATTCCTGGGCGTAATCGAAGTCGGCACCCATCGGATTCGACTTCGACGAATGTGAATGCAAGACAGAGAGATCCGGCTGATTCGGCCACCAGTCGCTGTTTGTTCTCGGACGATTCCCGGTAGGCGTCGGAGACGGGATTGCGGGGTTTTCACTTTCGCTGGTGCTCTCGGTGTTTCCGTCGTGAGCAACCGGGCAACTATCGGACACGATAATCCCTCCATGAGCGAGTAGAACGGACTTCGATCACGTTTGTGATCGCAAACTCTGAGTTGTCGAGCAGTCGGGACACAGGCCCCAGTAAATGACCTCGGCTTCGTCGAGAACGAAACCGTTGTGCGCCGACGGCGTCAAACACGGTGCCTCTCCGACTGCGCAGTCGACATCTGAAACGACCCCACAGGACCGGCAGACGACGTGATGATGGTTGTCGCCGACGCGTGACTCGTACAGCGCCACCGATCCGGACGGTTGGATCCGCCTGATCAGCCCGGCGTCGGTGAGAGCGTGCAACACGTCGTAGACCGCCTGCCGCGACACCCCAGGCAGAACAGCCCGCACAGCATCGAAGACAGTCTCGGTGGCTGCGTGTGGGCGTGCATGCACAACCTCGAGCACCGTGACTCTGGGACGAGTCACGCGAAGCTCAGCGTTACGCAGTTGGGCTGCATAATCCGGCGTCGAAGGCACCTTTCCACTATTGCGCAATCTTCTGGACTGAACCCAGACTTTCGCGAAAATCATCGCTGACAGGGCCCTCCCGCCCGATTCGTCCGTGCGGGAAGTGAGCCGGATTCCTCGCTCTTTCTGGCGTCCCCACACCGCCTTCAGGTTTGTTGCGCGTCGACGCGTCCTGCTGTGTGGTTCCACAAACTCCGACAATCTCCCCTTCGTCCAACTACCGTGAAAGGGAGAATCCGCCGAGGTCAGGAGTGCTCGTGCCCAAACTGGAGATCAAGAGGAAGTCAGAACTCTCACGGCAGGAAGTCGCCGACCGACTCATCGCCCTCGGCCAAGCCCTCGCCAGTGGATCGGAAGTGGAGCTGGGGTCGGGTGGGGACTCGATCGAAATCAGTGTTCCGGAACAGGTTCGGTGGGAACTCGAGATCGAAGTCGACGGCAACGAAGTCGAGATAGAAATCGAGATTCAATGGCGCGACGACCCTCAGGAAGAATCGGAAGAGAAGTCTCCGCCTCCCGCCAAAGCAGTTCGTCGCAGCCGACCACGCAAGAGCACTTCCACATAGGCCGACTCGAATACGGTTGTTCGGCACTTACGGAGACGCCGACACCTCGAGAGACACGACGCGCAGCAGTGCTCGGAGATCACTTTCGATCCGTCGAAACAGTTGATACACAACGATGAATCCGGCGATACCGCCCAAACACAGCGCACGGACTGTTGCGTTGAGTTCCTCACCGGCACCCGAACCGACAAAACTGAGCCCCGCGATTCCCACCAGTGGAACCGACGCCGCGACTGCGAGGTAACGCGTGCTGCTCCGACCCAACGAGCGAATATCGCGTCCGTCGTCGCTTCGTAACTCGCCGTGTGACAACAAGATCGGATACAGACATCGAACCGAGTAGTACGTCAGGATGAAGAACGGATACGCGACTGCGACGGCGCCGCACACCGCCAGCGACGACATCAGGTGCACGTAGGCTCGCTGCGGAATTCCGCCGGCGGCAATCTGCAATGCGACCGGATATGCGATACCGGCCAGAACCCACAGACCGAATGCGATCACCACCGCGCGATGTCCGACATTCAGCGTCGCGGTACGCGCTTTGTTCAAGACCTCCGCGCTGTACGTCTGACCGTTGCGCAGTCCGTGAGGCACGGTGAGTGCAAGCCGACACCAATACAGGATCGCTGCGGCACCGAGAGAGAACGCAGCCACCCCGATGACCAGATGAACCTGCTCGAGATGCTGCTGAGCCTGCGGCGAGAGACCCGAGATGATCAGCATCTTGTTGTAGTAGTAGTTGTAGCCCGCCGCAAGAAGATTCGGAATTCCGATCGCGGCAAGCACTATCGGCAGCGCCCACTTCCACAACGTCGAACGTGGGCTCCCTTCCGGTGGGTCCACAAGATTGCGAGCAGACCGGTCCAGACACAGTGCGAACTGACGAGCCAACTTTCGGCCGCCAGACCACCTTCCGTCTCTCTCCGGCGAGAGAGACTTGACCAGAACTCGGCGCAGCGCCGGCGGACAGTCGTCCGGTAGCCGTGCCTCGGCTGCGGGATCCACCCCGCGCCGGCGGGCCTCGAGCGCCTTCTTGGGCGACGGTGGGTTCTCCCCCGTACCGTCGTCCGTGAAAGGCCTACTCCCGGTGAGGAGTTCCCACAACATCACGCCGAGTGCGTAAATGTCGCTACGGGTGTCGAGTGTGCCAGGCGCCCCTACCGCACAGGCCTCCAATTGCTCCGGAGACATGTAGGCAAGCGAGCCTCCGACAAAACAAGCAGCGTCCTCGGTCGAAACCTCCTCGCTCGAGCTGACGTTGAAGTCGGCGAGCTTGGGGATGCCTTCGACACTGAGCAGTACGTTCGCCGGCTTGATGTCCCGATGTAATACGCCGTGCTCACGCGCATACTCGAGGGCATCGGCCAGTCGCATCCCCATCCAGGCCACGGTCTCCGGCCACGACATCGCAGCGATCTCGCTCCTCAGGCTCGTCTCGCTGGGCTTCATCTCTCCCTTCTTCGCCAGGGTCTTGTCGATGGCGTCGAGAAGTAGTTGTCCGGACCGCTGCGCCTGCGGTGTCACGCGGACAAGTTTGACCACGTCGAGCAGGGTCCCACCCGGCACGTATTCCATGAACAGGACTCGCAGTGCGCGTTCCTCGAGCAGCCGTTGATCGAAGACCCGGACGATGTTGGGATGGTCGAGCTGGGCGAGAGTCTGTGGCTCGACTCCGACGTTGCGCGAGATTTTCAACGCAACCCACCGCTGCATCGAGAGTTGCCGAGCGAGGAACACGCGGGCGAATGCGCCGTGCCCGAGTTCCAACACCAGTTCGAAATCGTCCAGGTGCTGCCCGATTTCGAACTCGTCGAAACCCGAGAGCCCCAACATCATCACGTCTTCGCGACCGGCCATCGAATCACGGTCGAACATCTGCTCGAAACTCTCTGCCTGCAAAGGAAACTCGCTGAGGTACTCGGCTGCTGCGACATCCTCCCCACCCTGCTTCCGCAGCCGGAACTCCTCGTACAGGAGCTCGGCCGGTAATGGTTCTTCGAGTAATTCGGGATACTCGGCACAGTAATCCGTGAGCCGTTTCGGGCAATCATTTTTCAGCCAGCGGTACTCCATGTCGATTCCGACCAGTTCGATCAGCGCCGCCCGACGAATCTTGGCTGGATCAGGCAGATAATCGCTCAGGTCGGACGGGGTTCGCCCCTCCTCCCAATCCGCCACAAGGCGGCCGAGACCGTCTGCACCGTTCTGGCCGTCACGCACCACCCGCAGCGTTGAGGGGCGCAACTCGGTGACGGTGCCCCGTTCGGTCAGGGGCCCGCCCGCGATTGTCGCGTCACTGGCCTGCGCACCACGTTCATTCATGACACTTCTGTTCCGCACCTCGATCACAATGAATCGGAGTGACTCACTTCAGCGTAACCCCGGTGGTACTCCAGACCCCAGCGAATCTATTCGGCGTGAACTGCCGACTCCGTGCCGATGCGAACGAGTTCGTCGCGCTCTTTGATTTTGATCCGATCACGCCCATGCTTCACACCGAGGGCACGTTCGGCGGCATCGATGCGAAGCCATCCATCCCAATCGACGGGCACCACTCTGCCGGCCCCGAGGACCTCCGCGATCCGGCCGTGGCCGGCTCGACGCTCGTATGTCGAATCCAACTGTCGCAGCAAGGTTTCGACGGTTTGGCGTGCATCAGGCCGAGCCGCACCGATCAGCCCGGCGGCACCTCGCTTCATCCAGCCCGTCACAAACAAACCTGCGATCGGCGAGCCGCTCTCGTCGACCGCTGCGCCGCCCTGGTGCGCAACATTGCCGCGTCCGTGATCGAAAGGCACCCCGGCAAGTGGCGTCCCGAGAAATCCGATTGCCCGGTACACAGCTTGAACCGGATAGTCGGTACAGATACCCGAAGCGGTGACGTGACCATATCCGTCCGGGTCTGTCCGCTCGACGCGGAGTGCTTCGACTTTCCCGCTGCCGAGAATCTGCGCCGGCTGTCGGTAGAAGTGCAGGTGAACTCGGCGCCGGGAAGTCCGATCGGCAGAAGCAGCGTCCGCGAATCCACGGAGTGTCTCGACTGTCAGTCGGGTGTGCGCCAACTGTTTGGTCATCCGCTCGACATGCCGGTCCGGCGCGACATCGGCAGCATCGACGACAACATCTACGCCGGGTAGTTCACCGAGAGCGCGCAACTCGTTCGGGGAGAAGCGAGCGTCGGCGGGTCCGCGCCGGACAAAGATGTGTACTTCGCGAACTCGACTGCCGGCGATCCCTTCCCGAACTTGGTCGGAGACGTCCGTGGCCTGCAGCGATTGCGCCTCGGCGAGGAGCATACGGGTGACGTCGAGTGCGACGTTGCCACCTCCGATCACTGCGACCGATTCCGCGTTCAGCGGCCACTGCGGCGAGCTGTCCGGGTGATCGTTGTACCAACCGACAAACTCGGCGCCACCGAAAGAACCTGGAAGCTCGACGCCGGGAATGTCGAGAGGTGCATCCCGCGGCGCACCGGTTGCAATGATCACGGCATCGTAGGACGAACGTAGGTCATCGACGGAAAGGTCCTTTCCGATCTCCACGTTGCAGAACAGCCGGAACTCACTGGCGACCAGCGTGGTGTGCAGAGAATGGGCGAACTTTTCGGACTCGGGGTGCCCTGGTGCGAGACCGTAGCGCACCAGTCCGTACGGCGTCGGTAGACGCTCGAACACGTCTGTCTTGGTGCCGGGCGCAAGTTCGGCGAGAGCGCCGGCGGCGTGGATTCCCGCCGGCCCCGCTCCGACGATCGCGACACTGAGCGGTGGTGAGAAGAATCGGGGCGCCGCAGGCGGGGATACCGCTGGACCTCTGGCGTTGATCATCCCCCGAGGCTAGGACCTCAACTGCGCTGGAGATCAAGTCCGCTTTCAGCAGCCCGCTTTTCAGTAACCTTGCTCTGCAGGCTTGTGCTCGGTTGTGTAGCGGTAGAAGTCCGCTAGTTGGAGTTCGCCGGCAGCTGCCTCGTCGACTATGACGGTCACGTGTGGATGCAGCTGCAGCACCGACGCCGGGCAGAATGCCGAGACCGGACCTTCGACCGCGGCCCGGACGGCGGGCGCTTTGCGGGCGCCGTCCGCGATCAGGACGAGATGCCTTGCATCACTGATGGTTCCGAGCCCTTGCGTGATCACATGATGCGGTACGTCGGCTGGGTCTGCGAAGAACCGTGCATTGTCGGCCCGGGTCCTCTCGGTCAAGGTCTTCACTCGGGTGCGCGATGCAAGCGAGGAGGAGGGCTCGTTGAAACCGATGTGTCCGTTCAGGCCGATGCCGAGGATCTGCACGTCGATGGGACCGTTTTCGGCGATGGCAGCGTCGTAACGCCGGGCAGCGTCACTGGGATCCGCGGCCCCGCCGTCGGGGCTGAACACTCGCGCATTGTCGATGTCGAGGTGATCCACGAGTTCCGTGCGGATGGTGTGCGCGTAGGACTGCGGCTGATCGGACGTGAGACCTACATACTCGTCGAGAAGATACGCGCTCATCGCCGCGAACGACACTCCCGATTCTCGATGCCTCTTGATCAGCTCTCGATACGTGTGCAGCGGTGACGATCCGGTCGCGAGGCCGAGCGTCCGCGCTCCGTTTTCGATTGCGCCGCAAACGATATCGGCAGCGATTCGCCCGCCGTCCTCCGGACTGGGAACTATGACGATTTCCATTCAGACTTCCTCACTGCTCTTGCCGGCTCCGACGATGGCCTCACGTACCGAACCCGAAGCGCGGTCCAACAGTTCGGTTGCTTCGGCGAAGTCGCATTCGGCCAACAACATGACGACCGCTGCCTTCACATGACCATCGGCATCGTCGATGGTCTCCGCAGCGATCTCGGTATCGACTCCGGTGGCTGCCGCGACGATCCGGTTCGCACGATCGACAAGCTTGGCATTGGTCGGCCGAAGATCGACCATCAGATTGTGGAATGCCTTCCCGGAGCGAACCATACTCGCCGTGGAGAGCATGTTGCACACCATCTTCTGCGCAGTTCCGGCCTTGAGCCTCGTCGATCCGGTGAGGATTTCGGGGCCGGTCTCCACTTCGATGGCCACGCCGGCGTGAGAACTCATTGCCGCGTTCCGGTTGCACGAGACTGCCACTGTTGCAGCGCCGAGTTCGCGGGCGTGATCGAGCCCCCCGATGACGTAGGGGGTACGACCGCTGGCAGCCAGACCCACCACGACGTCGTTGGCGTTCAACGAGATTGCGTCGAGATCGACCCCAGCCGCTCGCGGATCGTCCTCTGCCCCCTCGACGGCGTTCAGAAACGCTCCTGGGCCACCGGCGATGATGCCGATCACCTCGCCCGGATCGGTCCCGAACGTCGGAGGGCATTCCACTGCGTCGAGAACTCCCAGACGCCCACTTGTCCCCGCTCCCAGGTAGATCAGTCGACCACCTTGTGCTCGGGCCGCGACGACCAAGTCGACTGCGGCTTCGATGGCGGGTAGTACCGCTGCCACCGCGCCGGCCACGATTGCGTCCTGTTGATTCATCACCGTCAGCAGACCCGACACCGACATGACATCGAGATCGCGGGTCAGAGGGTTGGGTCTCTCGGTGGAGAGCATTTCCAATTGCATTGTGGCGAGTCCTCCTCGATCGATATTCATTACGACGACTCCTCGTCAGTACTCACAGCGACGACTCCTCGTCAGTACTCACAGCGACGACTCCTCGTCAGTGCCGCTTCGAAGCAATGGCATCATGGCTTCGTTGCAGAGCAGAGAGTGCGCTGGGCAGCGAGTGCGCCACCATCGCAAAAATTGTGTCGACTACCAACAGCTGACCGGTGCGGCTTGCCATCGCAGCCGATCGGAAACCGAATTCTCTACCGGCAGTGAGCAGAACGTGATGTGACTGCACGGCGAGCGTCGATCGTGCCCCTCCGGTGATCGCAGCCGTCGACGCCCCGGTTCGACGCGCAAGGGCAAGTGGTTCCACGACATCCGAAGTCTCACCCGAATGTGAGATCCCCACTGCGATGTCGTCCGGTCCGAGCAAGCTGGCGCTGACCATGGCCGCGTCTCGGTCGAGATGAACCCGGCAGTTGACGTCGATGCGAGAGAGCTTCAACGTGAGGTCTTGCGCGACGATGCCAGAGGCGCCGATGCCGTAGACCTCGACGCGGCGGGCGGATCGAATCCGGGACACAACTTCTTCGAGCGCAGCAGGATCTGTCAATTGCGCCGTGCCCTTGAGTTGTTCGGATTCGAACTCGGCGAGCTTGGCCATCACCTCACCGGCCGAGTCGGCAGCAACGATGTCCACACCGAGCGGGATCGTGTTCTCTGTACCGGACCCGCTGATCGCCGCCAGCGCGAGACGAAGCTGTGGATAACCCTCGAAACCGAGTCGTTTGGCTGTGCGGACCACTGTCGCCGTGCTTGTCGACGCTCGTTCGGCGAGGTCGTTGACCGTCAGGGTGGAGGCCAGACTGGGGTCGGCTTCGATGATTTCGGCGATCCGCAGCTCGGCAGGCGAGAGGCTACTCAGTGATGCACGAATACGAGCAAGCAGGTCGACGGACGCCGGAGCACTCCGGTCCAAAGTCATAACGCCTCGATTCGCATCGTTTTCGGAGCTGACGGCACCGATGTGATTCTAGGCAGCCCACGGCTTCCTGGCGTCAGAGATCCGAGCACACTGGCGTGACGCGCACCGGTGCACGAAGCGATGCTGCCGGGCAATCCGTGCGCGGTGAGATAGCCGAGAACCGCGAAAGCCAATGCTTCCTTGATATCGGAGGTGACGCCGAGTTCGTCCGAAGAGACAAGCGCTATGTCGCCCAGTTCGTCACGGAGCATCGCCATCAACGTCGGATTCTTGGTGCCACCGCCTGACACCACTACTTCGATAGCCGCGAGTGCTTTGATGGAATCGGCGACGGTCCGGGCGGTCAGTGCAGTCAGTGTCGCGACGATGTCGGCCAGAGACAACGACTCGTAGCCCTGCAGTGCGGCGAGCAGATAGTCCCGATGGAACAATTCTTTGCCCGTGCTCTTGGGAGCGGGCTGCGTGTAATACGGTTCGCTCAGTAGTTGTGCCAGCAGATCGACGTTCGGTGTGCCCGCTGCGCCCAGAGCCCCACCGAGATCGAACCACAGCTCCCCGGCAGTGAATTCGCCTACCGCAGCGTCGATCAGCGCATTTGCGGGGCCGGTGTCGAAGGCAATCGGCACTGCGGCACCTTCTGCCGTCGATGTCGGGACGCCACCCGGAGCAGTGACGTTCGCGATGCCACCGAGATTGAGCGCGACGGAACCCGAAGTTCTTCCGTTGAGCCACAATACGTCGAATGCGCTGACAAGTGGTGCGCCCTGACCACCCGTCGCCACGTCGCGAGAGCGCAGGTCCGACACGACCGTGCATCCGGTCTTCTCGGCTATCCAGGCCGGCTGCCCGAGCTGGAGAGTGCCTTTTACTTGCGCTCCTTCGACCCAGTGGAACATCGTCTGACCATGTGAGGAGATCAATTCCGCACTGCCACCGCACAGTTCCGCGTTCGCCCGCGCAGCCACGGTCGCAAATGCCTGTCCGATCTCGGTGTCGAGTTGGCAGATCTGACCGACAGTGGTGGACGCCGGCGGTACCGCAGCAGCCACCGCTGCCCGCAACTCACCGGAGTACGGTTCGCTGACCATCCCCAGTGGGGTCAGCACAAGAGTGTCCCCGTCGATCCGGATGTCTGCTGCGGCAGCATCGATAGCGTCGTACGAAGTACCGGACATCAGGCCGATGACTCTCATGAAATATCCCTTACTCGGATCGTTTCGGCATTCGGAAAAGCTGCGGTCAGTCGACGAGTGCCCGCTTGTGGGCATTTCCTCGCAAGGTACTCAAGGCGATCGCACTGACGGCGCACGTTGCCATCACGAAGTAGGCCGGAATATCGAGATTGGAAGTTTCCTTGATCAGCCACGTGATGATCAAACCGGCGCAGCCCGAAAAGACCGCGTTGGACAGGGAGTATGCGAGTCCCAATCCGGTGTACCGAACCGAGGTGGGGAACATCTCGGAGAGCATGGCGGGTCCGGGTCCGGCAACAAGTCCCACTGCGGCGCCGGCGGCAAACACTGCAAATCCCTTGGCTGTCAAAGACGTCTGCTCGTTCTGCAGGACGTTGAGCAGCGGCAGAGCCAAGACCAGAATTATCACGGTGCCGGTGAGCATGACCGCGCGTCGTCCGATGCGATCGCTGAGTCCACCCGCGATCGGAATGGTCACCGCGAAGCCCGCATTGGCGAGCACGGAAGCAACAAGTGCCTGATGGAAAGTCGCGTTGAGCGAACTCTGAAGATAAGTCGGCATCACTACGAGGAACGTGTAACCGGCAGCAGACCACCCCATCAACCGCCCGATTCCGAGCAGAATCGCCTTGGCTGTCTCTCCGACAGTCGGCTGCACTACAGGCGCCGCTGCATCAGCTGTCGGTTCGGACTGGACTGATCGAGCACGCTCGAACGACGGCGTTTCTTCGAGGCGGAGCCTGAGCCACAGAGCAACCAGACCCATCGGAAGTGCAAGGAGGAACGGAATGCGCCAGCCCCAGTCACCGAGCTGTCCCGAGTCGAGGACAGTAGCGAGGAGTGCTGCGATCCCCGCACCGGCGAGCAGTCCGAGCGCGACGGTGAACGACTGCCACGAGCCGTAGAGCCCGCGTCGTCCGGGCGGAGCAAACTCGGTCATCACCGACACTGCACCGCCGAACTCACCGCCAGCCGACAATCCCTGCAGAATTCGAAGGACCGTCAAGAGCAGCGGTGCCAGAATTCCGACGCTCTCGTAGGTGGGGAGCACACCGATCAGGGTCGTCGCACCCGACATAAGCAGAAGAACGATCACCAAGGTGGGGCGTCGGCCGATGCGGTCACCGAGTCGACCGAACAGCGCGGCCCCCACTGGGCGGAAGAAGAAGGCCAGCGCAAACGACGCGTAGGTCTTGATCAGGCTTTCGAGGTCGCCGGAGCCGTCGGCGCTGAAGAAGTTCGACGCGATGATCGTCGCGAAGAACCCGTACACACCGAACTCGTACCACTCGATGAAATTTCCGACGGAGCCGGCGACGAGCGCCCTGCGCCGTTTGAGCTGCGCACCATCATTCCGTGTCTGCACTGTGATGCCCATGCCGTCCTCCGTTGACGAAACCCGAATATGCAACAAAGTTTCATCTGAACGGAGTAGAAATGTCAAGAAGTTTCACGATTGGATTTTTACTACGCCCCGAAGCCTTATGCTCCCGCGAACGTGAATGCCTCCGCCCGTTCGAACTGGTCAGTGGAGTCACCGGAATAGACGGTGCTCTCGTTCGGTCCGAGTCCGAGCTTTCGGACGGGTGTCCCTTCCGCGAGATCCATCGACGCCACGTCCACCCAGAAGGTATTGGGCGTCATTGCCGACTCGAAGAAATAGAGCGTGCGTTTGTGATCGACGACCGTACGCCAACGGGTCGATGAAATGTTGGGCTCGTCGGGAGTCGAAATACCGAGGGGCACCGACACATTCCGAATAACGCTGAAGGTGGATGCCAACGCCGCCCGCGGATCGTCCGTCTGCGGTATCGCATCCACATAGAACGATGCCCGCGCGAATCTGTCAGCGGCACGGTTGGTTCCGGGCAGCATGACGGTTCCGTTGATCTGCTTCCAGTACTCGTTGACGGCGAGTTGCTGATCGAAGATCGGCGAATTGGTCATCACCTGGTACTCACGGCTGTGATGAATCGTCGGGCGTCCACCGACGTACTCGATGATCGCGCTGTCTCCCCCGGCGTCCGAGAGCGACATGTGCAGCGTTGCGAGGCGGTCTTCGCCGGGAACGGCAGCGGTCACTACCGTGAACGGTTCCGACGCGAGTACTTCGACCGCTTCCTGAACTGTCGCAAAGCGATCCAGGACGTATTGCGCCCACGCCGCGATCGACAATCCCGGGGTCGAACCGTCATACGTCGGGTACTCGGACTCGACCAACCACAAAAGATTGGCAGACAGCCCAGCCTCGTTGACCCCGTCGGTCGTGCACATGTCGTAGGCCGTCGCGACAACACTTCCGTATTTCGACGTCCACTGTATCGAGTTCGGACCTGCACAGCCCTCTCTGGTCATGCCGCGCGGGAATGCCCAGAGGTTTGTTCCGAGGTCGACCTTCCAATCCATCGATCGAGCAGTGATCACAGTGTCGTTGGGCCCCAAGTAGACCAAGCGTGTACACATCGAAAGCTATCCCTTCGTTACGGCGTGACGATATTGAAACTGGGATCGAAGGTATCGAGCAACCCTCCCAGCGTCTCGAGCGCTGATTCGTCTCCGTCGAGCGAAATCTGCCCGGCCTTGGCCAGTTCGGCGGCCGCGCCCGGTTGCAGAAGCGCTCCCACGAGCGCCGCCTTCGGGCCCGAGACCGTCAGTTGTGTGTTCGGTGACGCACCCTTACGTGCATTGAGGACACCGCGCTTGACCCACGCAGTCCATGCCTCGTCGCCGCGATCGGTGAACACGAAATCGATCCGCAGTTCCGCGTCGGTGGCCTTGTCGCCGATGAGATGTATTGCAACGAAGTCGAAGAGGATGTCGATGGGCATCGCGAGGACACTGTCCTGACTTGCCGTGACGTACGGGGCAGGCTGGGCGCCCTCGCGTAGTTCCAATGCGGCCGAGAGATAGATCCCACGCCACTGCGGCCCTTCGGCTTGATAGCCCATCTGCTCGTAGACGTCGGCTTGCAGGTTCCTCGCTTCGGCGTTCTCCGGTTGCGCGAACACCAACTTGTGCAGGATCTCTGCCGCCCATCGGTAGTCCGCGGCGTCGAATGCCCGCTTACCCTCGTCCAGGATCTTCTGCGCGCCAAGGAGATCGACGAACCTCTTCGCCGATTCGACCGGCGGATGAGGATGAAGCGACACCGGATCGCCGTCCCACATTCCCAGTTCCTTGGTGTACACGGCGCGAACGTCGTGGTGCAGAGTGCCGTGATATCCGCGGTTGTACCACTTGCGCCCGAGTTCGTCCGGTAGTTCGATCACCTCGGCAGCTTCGAGCGGCGTGTACCCCTTGTTCGCGAGACGGAGTGCCTGGTCGTGAATGTACTTGTAAGTGTCCCTTTGCGATTCGATGAACGGCACCAGGTTCTCGTTACCCCACACCGGCCACGTGTGCGGTCCGTAGTGAACAGCCGCGTCGTCTCCCCACCGTTCGAGAGTCTCGTCCAGATACCGCGCGAAGTTCCGAGCGTCGCGAGTGCGCGCACCTCTTAAGGTCTGGATGTTGTGGAGCGAATGATTGGCGTTCTCCGCACAGGTCAGCGCGGCGAGTTCGGGGATCCAGATGTGCATTTCCTCCGGGGCCTCGGTATCCGGCGCGTAGAGGAACTCGAATTCCAGACCGGCTATCTCACGCTTCGTTCCGGTCTCCGTGATGCTGTCAGTGGGGGAAATATACGAGACAAGTGGACCTTTCGTGCTGATCGTGCCGATGCCGCAGGTAACCATCCCTTTGGCATCGAGATCGAGCAATCCACCGAAGGCGTAGAAGGACCGTCTCGCCATGGCATTTCCGGCGACGACGTTTTCCCCGATCGCGAACTTGTCGAACGACGCGATCGTGCCCGGTGCGATGATCGGAACTCGCCCGGACGTCACGTCGTCCAGATCGACGATCCCTTTGACTCCGCCGTAGTGGTCGATGTGGGTGTGCGTGTAGATGATCGCCGAAACTGGCTTGTCGCTGACGTGCTCACGAATCATCTTCATACCCTGGCGCGCCGATTCGACCCCCGCCATACAGTCGATGACGATCAGTCCCTCGCCACCTTCGACAACCGTCAAATTTGCCAGGTCGTTGTTCCGTACCTGGTAAAGGCGATCCGTCACCTGATACAGACCACCTCGGCGCATCAGTTGTCCTTGACGCCACAGGCTCGGATTGACTGTCTCCGGCGCGGCAACATCGTCACCGAGGTATGCCATCGCATCGGGATCGAAGACCGTATGCCCGTCATCGGCGACAACCTTGCCCGGCAACGGAGCGATCAATCCTCGATCCGCGTCGGCAAAATCCTGCCGGTCGTCCATGGCATACCGTGCGACTGCCTCGCGATTCGCCGTGACTGTGGCCGGTGTTGCGTCCTTAGGTGTCTGGCACATGGCACTCCCCGCTCGGATACGACGATCTGATACCCCATCATCTGTATCGGTTGGGCACGCGCTTGGAATCACCCGCGCAGGGTGAAGCTCGCACGAACACGCGAGGTGATCAGCCGGGGAGTTCCTCGGAATTCCGAGATGCGAGTGCAATCACCAGGACCGCGATCCCACATCCGGCAACCAGGATCCATCCCGACCTCGATGCCTGCGCGACATCCACCGATGCACTGCCGCCGATAATGCCACCGGCCAGCGCAACACCGAGAGCAGCACCGAATTGGCGTGCACTGGAGGTTATTCCACCAGCAAGCCCCGCCTGCGATCTCGGCAACCCGTTGACGGCGGTGTTGGTGATCGGGGCATTCGAGAACCCGAATCCGATACCGAGGAACAGGTAAGCGGCCAAGAGCATCGGAATCGCCGTATTGTTGTCGAGCGAGACCAGGCACAGCCCACCGAGTGTCGTGAAGCTACCAGCAATGAGAAGCGGCCGCCGCGGGCCGAAGCGTCCGACGAGTATTCCGGACAACGGCGCGCAGACCGTTGCCGCAACAGCCATCGGAAGGGTGATCGCGCCGGCCAGTGCCGGACTCATTCCGCGGGAGTGCTGCAAGTAGAACGTGCCGAGCAGTAGCGTCGCGTTCAACGCTACGAACACCACGACAGCGCCGACCACAGCCGACGAGAACGGTCTGCGGCGGAAGAGTGCGAGATCCATCAGTGGCTCGCGCTTGCGTGATTCGACGCGGATGAATGCGGCCAACGCTGCAGCAACAACGACATACCCTGCCGTCGCCGCGGCAGAGAACCATCCGATTCGCGGACCCTCGATCAGAAGGGCAACCGCCCCGCCGACAAGAATCACCAGTAGCAACTGACCGGGAAGATCGAGTCGTCGCGACTGCTGCGCTCGGGACTCCGGAACAAACACAGCAGTCAAGACGAGCACGGCCAAGATCACCGGCACGTTGATCCAGAAAACCGATCGCCAGCCGAAACTTTCGATGAGCACGCCGCCGACGATCGGCCCTGCCGCCATACTCAGGCCGAAGACCGCGGCCCACACCCCGATTGCCTTGGCCCGCTCCTTCGGGTCGGTCATCACGTTGACGACGATCGCCAAGGCAACCGGACTGAGCATCGACCCGCCGACGCCTTGGACGATCCGCGCCGCGATCAACATCTCGACGGACGGAGCGAGCGCGCAGGCAATCGACGCCACCCCGAAGACGACGAGCCCGATCTGAAAGACTCGTCTCCTGCCGAAACGATCGGCCACTGCTCCGGACGAGATCAGCAAGCTCGCCAGGACGAGTGTGTATGCGTTGACGACCCATTCCAGACCACGGGTTCCGACGCGAAATCCCTCACCGATCGTCGGCAGGGCCACGTTGACGATGGTGGTGTCCAACCCGACGACGAACAGGCTCGTGCAGCAGATCGCCAGGATGCCCCATCGCCGCCCTGCATCGAGTCCGATCACTTGCGGTTCGATCCCGCTCGAAGGTTTCATGGTCGGACTCCATCTCTCGAAGTGCTCTGCCGTACTCGACTGTCGAAAGGATCGTTGCTCTCCAGCGTCCGAAGTTGGTAAGAATTTTGCGGAAACTGCAAAGATGGACGGCATGGATGCTGAATTCGAGCAGTTGATCACCGATATCGGACCGAGACTGCGCACGCTCCGACGCGATCGCGGATTGACCCTCGAGGGCCTGTCCGAAGCCACCGGCATCTCTGTCAGCGCACTCTCACGCCTCGAATCGGGGAAGCGTCGTCCCACCCTCGATCTGCTGTTGCCGCTTGCCCGAGCGCACCGGGTCGCGCTGGACCAACTCGTCGGCGCCCCCGCTACGGGCGATCCTCGGGTCCATCTCACCCCGAGCCGACGCAAGAACGGCAGTGCCGTCGTTCCGTTGACGCGCTATCCCGGCCGAGTGCAGGTCTTCAAGCAGGTGATCGGGCCGCGTCCACGGAAGCTCGTCACCCACGCCGGCTACGAATGGCTCTACGTCCTCGCCGGGGATCTGCGTCTCATCCTGGGGGCGAACGAGGTTGTCCTGCACCCCGGGGAAGTCGCGGAGTTCGACACTGCCGAGCCCCATTGGTTCGGGCCTGCCGATGAACAGGTGGTGGAGATCTTGCACCTGTTCGGCCCGCAAGGCGAGAAGGCACACGTGCGCACGAAGGTAAAGAACGCTCCTGCCTAAAGCGTGTTTATCGAAAGCTAGTTCACTGCATGTGTTTTCAGTCGGTTCGACAACGTATGAGCATACTCGAGGAGTAGCGTTCCCAACTCGGCATGACGCGCGGGCCGGAAGCGTGTTTCCACTCCGGTCAGGCTCAGCGCCCAGGCCGGGCGACCGTTGCGATCGAACACCGCGGCACCCATCCCCCAGCTTCCCTCGACGATGAGGGCTGGATTGACCGCGTACCCGGTGACACGCGTCGACTCGATTCGCTCACGGAGTGATGCCTCACTGTGGATCTCACCCCATTCCGATTCCAGATTCACTCGGGCGAAATAGTCGTCGACGTCCCGCGTCGGTAGATGGCTCAAGATGGCAAGCCCCGCCGACGCGACCCCCAACGGGAATCGCTTCCCCTCGTGCAGCACGTGAGATCGCAGTGGAAAACTGCCTTCCTGACTCAGGATGCAGACGGTCTCGTCACCTCGGCGTGCCGACAGGAAGGCGCTCTCCCCCGTGACCCGGGCAAGTTCGTCGACGACGTCGCGAGCCCGGTCGGTGATGTCGTACCGATTTCCGGCCGCCGCCCCCAGGAGGTACAACTCCGGGCCGAGAGACCACCGACCGGTTCGTGCGTCACGGTCGACCAGTCCTTCGGCAGCCAGGGACGTGAGCAGTCGGTGCGCAGTGGGCCGAGCGAGGCCGGTGACCTTGCCCAATTCCGTGGTGGAAGTGCCCGTTGGTTCGGACGCGCCGAGGGCTCGCAGAAGTGCAGCCACCCGCGCGACCATGGCCGGCGATTGCCCGTGAGTTGGCATGCAGCCATCCTAGCGTCCATTCAATGAACGAAATTCCTTCAGACGATCAGTAGTCGATCAGTTCTCGGTTGATGTTCGAGATTCCTTGAACCTGTGAACTGGAGATAGTTCACTGGATATCGAAGTGAGTGAGTGTCTACTCAATGAACGCTTGGCAGGGAGAGAACATGACAGCAAAGGTGTACGAGTCCGCAGCGGAGGCGGTCGCCGACATCGTCGACGGCGCAACGCTGGCCGTCGGCGGATTCGGCTTGTGCGGCATCCCCGACGTGTTGATCGACGCGATCGCAGCTACGAGTGCAACCGACCTCGAGGTGTTCTCCAACAACTGCGGTGTCGACGATCACGGTCTCGGAATCTTGCTGAGCGCCGGCCGTATCCGACGAGTGACCGCGTCGTACGTCGGCGAGAACAAGGAGTTCGCCCGGCAGTACCTGGCCGGCGAACTCGAAGTGGAACTGACGCCGCAGGGAACGCTCGCTGAGCGTCTGCGCGCCGGCGGAACCGGAATCCCGGCATTCTTCACACCGGCCGGAGTGGGTAGCCCCATCTCCGACGGCGGAATGCCGTGGCGTTACGACGCCGACGGCTCGATCGCTATTGCATCGCCTCCGAAGGAGACTCGCGTCTTCGGAACCAAGCGTTACGTGATGGAAGAGGCGATCAACGCCGACTACGCACTCGTGCACGCCGTTCTCGGTGACACCGACGGCAACCTGGTGTTCGACAAGACCGCGATGAACTTCAACCCTCTCGCTGCCATGGCCGGCCGCATCACCATCGCGCAGGTGGAACGCCTCGTCGAACCCGGTGAAATCGATCCGGCGTCAGTGCATCTACCTGGGGTCTTCGTCCAGCGCGTAGTCCACACCGGACCTCAGAACAAGCGAATCGAAAAGCGAACCGTCAGCGCTTCGGAAGGAACCTCACGATGACCGCACCAGTGACAGTGACGGGTTGGACGCGCCAGCAGATGGCAGCGCGGGCGGCCGCAGAGATGATCGACGGGGAGTACGTCAATCTCGGAATCGGCCTTCCCACACTGATTCCCGGATACCTGGGCTCGGACGTTCGTGTGGTCCTGCACTCGGAGAACGGAATTCTCGGCACCGGACCGTATCCCACCGAGGACAACGTCGATCCTGACCTCATCAACGCCGGCAAAGAGACCGTGACCGTCAATCCCGGTGCAGCATATTTTGATTCGGCCCTCTCGTTCGGGATGATCCGCGGCGGCCACATCGACACCGCAGTCCTCGGCGGTATGCAGGTGTCGAAGACGGGCGACCTCGCCAACTGGATGGTCCCCGGGAAGATGGTCAAGGGCATGGGCGGCGCGATGGACCTGGTCCACGGAGCCCGACGCGTCATCGTCGTCATGGAGCACAACGACCGCGACGGCAACCCCAAGATCGTTGACGCCTGCACCCTGCCGCTCACCGGCCAGGGCGTGGTGAATCGGATCATCACCAACCTCGCCGTCATCGACGTGAGCGAAGAAGGTCCACTCGTCCTGCGTGAACTCGCCCCCGATGTCAGCGTCGAAGACGTAGTCGCCGCAACCGGCACCGAACTGAAAGTTGAACTGGCATGACCGACACGACCACTGTGATTGTTGCGGGAGCTCGTACCCCGATGGGTCGACTCCTCGGATCGTTGAAAGACCTCTCCGGGTCCGACCTCGGCGGCATCGCCATCAAAGGCGCCCTCGACAAGTCCGGAGTCGCACCCGAACAGGTCGACTACGTCATCATGGGACAGGTCCTCACCGCCGGCGCCGGCCAGATGCCCGCCCGCCAAGCCGCCGTCGCCGCCGGCATCCCCATGAACGTCCCCGCCCTGAGCATCAACAAAGTGTGCCTCTCCGGCATCGACGCCATCGCCCTCGCCGACCAACTCATCCGCGCCGGCGAATTCGACATCGTCGTCGCCGGCGGGCAGGAATCGATGTCCCGCGCACCCCACATGCTCGAAAAAAGCCGCGAAGGCTTCAAATACGGCGACGTCACCCTCCGCGACCACATGGCCTACGACGGCCTCCACGACATCTTCACCGACCAGGCCATGGGCCTGCTCACCGAACAAGTCAACCAACAAGAAACCGCCCACATCACCCGCGCCGAGCAGGACGCCTTCGCCGCCGCCTCACACCAGAACGCGGCCCGCGCCTGGAAAGACGGCCTCTTCGACAACGAAGTCGTCCCCGTCTCCATCCCCCAACGCAAGGGCGAGCCCATCGTCTTCGCCCAGGACGAAGGCATCCGCGCCGACACCACCACCGAATCCCTCGGCAAACTGCGTCCCGCGTTCAGCAAGGACGGCACCATCACCGCCGGCTCCGCCTCCCCGATCTCCGACGGCGCCGCCGCCGTGATCGTGATGAGCAAAACCAAAGCCGAAGAACTCGGCCTGACCTGGATCGCGGAAATCGGCGCCCACGGCGTCGTCGCCGGACCCGACTCCACCCTCCAGTCCCAACCCGCCCGGGCCATCGCCAAAGCCTGCGCGAAGGAAGGCATCGACCCCACCGACCTCGACCTCGTCGAAATCAACGAAGCATTCGCCGCCGTCGGGATCGCCTCCACCCGCGAACTCGGCCTCGACCCCGCCAAGGTCAACGTCAACGGCGGCGCCATCGCCGTCGGCCACCCCCTCGGCATGTCCGGTGCCCGCATCGCCCTGCACCTCGCCCTCGAACTGCAACGCCGCGGCGGCGGCATCGGCGCAGCCGCACTCTGCGGCGGCGGCGGACAAGGCGACGCACTCATCGTCCGCGTCCCCAAGGCCTGATTACTTCCTGCTGACCAGACAGGTCGCCGAGCCCTCATCATGCTCGGCGACCTGTCTGTTTCGTGCCGAAGGTTATTGGTGATCGAGCGTCGTCGAGCGGTTACGCAGCAACGTCTCGATCTCCGATCGCCGGTACCTCCGATGCCCGCCAAGCGTTCTCAGAGTGCCGACTTTGCCCTCCCTCGCCCATCTGGACACCGTGGTCCTGTCGACGTGGAACAGTGCTGCAACCTGTTTGGTCGTCAGCCACTCGTCGACAGGTGCTGTGTGCTCTTCTTCTCGGCTCATTGGCAGTCATTCGTAGCTGCCGACTGAAGGGATGGGTCCGACGATGAATTGGCAACCCCTGGCGTGCTGTGAAAGACTCGCTGCAAAACTTTACTATTCCTTGGGGAAATAATGTCGAAGTCGGTAACTCTGATCCGTTCCACGTCACTCTCTTCGGTGGCTGAATATGCCTATGCAGCAACGGCTCCCGCCGATGCACGGCTGATCTTCCTGGCCGGATCCTGCCCGTTGAACGAGGACGGCTCCACTGCCGCCATCGGTGACTACGCAGGACAGGCAGCCAAGGCCGTCGACAACTTGAGAACAGCTCTCTCGGACGCGGGCGCGTCCATCACCGACGTGATCAACACCCGCGTTCTGGTGGCGTCGAGCAAGCAAGCCGACCTGGTTGCGGCGTGGGAGGTAGTCCGCGACGCGTTCGGTGATCACGACGCCCCGAGCACTCTGATGGGTGTGACCGTTCTCGGTTACGACGATCAACTGGTCGAGATCGAGGCAATCGCGGCCGTCGTCGACTGAACTCGAACCGAACCGGGCGTTCCTACCGAGGATCTTCATGAGCAAGGGCCCGGTAGCCCTTTGCCCCCGCGCGATCCACTGCGGCTCGCACAACAGCGAAGATGGCTCCCTGCAGGGCTGCGGCGATCAGGACTTCCTTGCTCGACCTGCTCAAGTCTTTGGGCTCGGGCGCATTCTTGTCGTCACCGATGCGCTTCCACACCTGCTGGAAGACAGCGCCGGCCAAGATGCCGCCCAGGACGCTGGTCGCCAGTGAGAGTGGCTTGTACATCGCTTTCGATACTGCGCTCATTGCGCGGATCCTCCGTGGTTCGATACGTACCGCCTGAGCGGCTGACCGACTCTCACTACCCAGCAGGCGAGGTGTCGAAACATTGCACCGGCAAGGCACGAAGACGACTGTCGCACGTTGTGTTCCACGGGTTTGCCACTTCTCGAGCCGGGTAGGATCGTCTTAGCGAAAGAAGGTTGTGTAAGTCATGGAAAACTACAGAATCGAACTACCGGACGGCACAACGGTGATGGAAGATTTCGTCTCGGATCGCGCCGCAATCGCATACGCGGTCGATCTGAATCACGGTTGTAGCGAGAAAGTCTCGGTATTCCGTATCACCGCCGAGGGAGAAACCATCCCGACTCGGATGTGCCCCAAGCCGAATCCTGGTTCTCGGCGTCGCGCGCGAAGCGTCCGATAGAAGCCGGTCAAGAAGCGTCGAGGCGCGGAAAGAGCGTCTCCCTTGCAAGCAGCAGCAAGGCCGCAGCGACCGGAATCGCCAGCAACGCACCGACAATACCGAGCAACGCTCCACCCAACAGAACCGCGACAACGGTCACCAGTGCCGGGACCGCCACCGTCTTCCCGATGATCTTCGGAACGAGCAGGTAGTCCTCGAGCAGACGTAACGCAATGAAGAACGCAACTGTCGCCAATGCCGTTGGGACAGAGACTGTCAGGGAGACCAGGGCGACGACAACCCCTGCGATCGTGGAACCGACTATCGGGATCAGATCGAGCAGAGCGACCAGCAGCGCCAGGATCAACGGATACGGCACGTCGAAGATCAACAACCACGCGAAGGTGCACACTGCGGTGATCACGGAGATCAGAACATTGCCGAGGACGTACCCACCCACACCTGCCAGTATCTGATCACCGATGGCGATTGCTCGTGGCCGCCGCGAATGTGGCACCAGCCGATACAGATTCGTGCGGATTCGTGGGTAGTCGATCAAGAAGTACGTCGTCAGTACAGCAACGATTCCAGCGTCGGCGACTGCGCTGAACACCGCCCGCCCCGCTCCGAGCAAACCCGTCGCGAGCGCAGACCCCGAACCGTCCAGTTGGGTGGTGAGGTGCTCCTCGAGGTGATACTTCTCGTCGAGGTCGCTGACGATCGGATACCGGTCACGAATGTGTGTCAGAAGTTCGGGAGCGTGTGATGCGAACTGACGTCCCTGCTCGACCAGCGGGGTGATCGCAGCAACCAGAAACAGCGCCAACATCACTGCAATTCCGAGGAGTACCACGGTGACTGCGATCCAGCGTCGGAAATGTCTCCGCTCCAGCCAGACGATCATCGGTTCGATGCCCACCGCGAGAAACAGCGCGACCACGATCAGGATCAGCATGCCTCGCGCCGCCAGGAGCACTTCGATCACCGCGTACGTCACGGCAACACCGGCCGCCGCGCTCAGACCGATGAAGAACGGTGAACGACGATCGAATCTCGGCCCCGGTTCGCCCAGCGGCCGGACGGGAGTCGCCAATGCTGCGGCTTCACGTTCGGCTTCCGCCATCGGATCTGCCGCTTTGACTTCACTGTCGGAGTCCGGTGAGGTGTCCGCGGAACTGGGATCCATTCAAGCCACCTCACGATCCGCGCGACTTCCCGGCACGGGAGTGAGTACCCGTGCCGTGGCCGGATCAACCTCGAGGCTTCTCCGCTCCGCTTCGGGTCAGCGCGAGACCGGTTCCTACCACTCCGATGATCGACACAGCGATGGCGATGCTGGGCCAACCGTCGCTCTGCCAGTAGACGTCGTCGAGAGTGATCAGTAACGCAGCCTCGTCGACGATGAGCCCGAGTGCGATGCCCAACGCGATGCCCATCCATGTTCTTGCGCGAGGGCTTCGGTCTACGAGTCCGAAGATCGCCACCCCGGCCAACAGCAGAATTCCCCATAAATAGTGATGCAGATGAGTGCCACCGGCGCTGATGTCGCCGACGTCTCTGGTGTCGATCTGGATCAACCACGTCACCAGACGTGCTCCGCCGAACGTCAACGTGAAGGCCACCCACGCCAACACCAAACCGCGGCGCGATTCGTCAACCTGATTCCATCTGCGAGGGAATCTGAATCGCTCGGCAGATTTCTCTTCGTCATGGTCTCGAGAAAGCATCCTTCATGTTTACCCGATGCCGCTCAGATCGATAATTTGGGGTAGAGAGACCGAAAACCAGTTGGAGCACAAAAAGCGGTACCCGATCTCCGAAGAGATCGGGTACCGCCTTCTCAGCTACTCGCGCAGTATTGATCAATACCAGACTTTTCGTCCGCCCACTGCGCGCCCGGTAGCACCGAGGATGGACAAAACTGCACCTACGACGACCAAGATGATGCCGACGGTGGTCAGAATGCTCAACCCCGTGAAAAAGCCGATCAACGCCAGAATAATGCCGAGAACAATCATGTGAGAACCTCATCCGGTATGCGTATCAAAATGATCTACTCAACTGACGCTACTACAGAAACTTCACAATCGATAAATCCGATAAATACATTCATAAATGCGAAACTCGTATTACTACCCAATAGTGTCACCGTTAAAACATCAGCCTTTCTCTTATCTCTACGTCACAGTTCCACGTCCTCGATCTTCGCCTCGACCGCCGGCGTGATGTGGCTCAACACGCAGCACCAACGACCGTCTCGCCGCGCGAACACGTCGGTGGTCCACTCGTCGGCGTCGTATTGTCTGCCGCCGTAGTGCGCGGTATTGACGATCCGCGTAGTGAACAGTGCGACGTCACCGAAGAAACGCACGCGAGCGCTCCCGACGCGGTCCATCGCCGAATGAGTCAAGTCGCCCGAGGCCACGAAGCCCAGGAACTCCGCTTTGGTCGACACTCCGGATTCCGAGACGATCACCCAGTCGTCTGCCATGAAATCGCCGATCCGTTCGGCGTCGTTCGAGCACATCGCGACGTTCCACTCGTCTGCGACAGCGACCAATGCCGCACTCTCCTGATCCGACATGTCTTCTCCCTCTACCGTCGTCACCCTCGGCGGGTGATGCCCCGACGGCAGGGTTCCCGCAGGGTGGACTTCGAACCGACGTGCACGACGAGAGGGCAGAGATGACAGACACCAGTCGCACCGAGCTTGCAGCTCAGGCGTATATCTACGGATTTCCCCTCGTTTTCAATCTCGACCAGGTCCATCGGTATGTTCACAACGGTGTCGGAGCGAACCCCGCCGCACCTTTCAACACCTTCAGCCACGCCCGCACACTGGCCGGGCCGGCAGACACTTTCGTCACGATCAACAACGACACCCTGTATTCCATGGCGCAGATCGATCTCTCTGTCGGCCCCGTTGCGCTGCACGTCCCCGATACCGATGGCCGTTACTACGTCCTCCAGTTCGTGGACGCCTGGACAAACAATTTCGCTTACGTCGGGCATCGGGCCACCGGCACGAAGAGCGGAGACTTCCTTCTCGTCCCACCCACCTGGACGGGAACCCCGGCGGACCAGACCACGGTGATCAGATTTCCCACGAACATTGCGTCGATCGTGGGCCGGTGGGCATGCGGTGGCGACGACGACCTCCCTGCGGTGCACGCCTTGCAGGACGCCACCACACTGACCGTCGTCGACTCCACCGGAAACTCGGCGGGTCTCCCAGTGCCCGAACCCGGGGTAAGCCAGGACCTCCTGTTCCTCGAGAAACTCCGCATCTGGTCACAGGCGTTTCCGCCGGCCCCACGCGATCGAGAACTCCAGGATTCCTTCTCCCCGATCGGAATCGACGAGCCCGGGGCCTCTCCCTATAGCTCACACTCTGCCGCTTCACTCTCTGCCGACGAGGCAGCCGCGTTGGCTGACGGATTGACGATCGGTGAGAAGAACCTGCTCGAGGCCCTCACGAAAGGCTCCAGCCCCGAAGTCAACGGATGGAAGCTCACATTCCACGCCTTCGACTACAACCTCGACTACTTCGAGGTCGGCACAATCGACGATCCACAATTCAAGATCGCCGATCCCAAGTTGCGCATCGTCGAACGCGCCGCGGCTGCCAAGGGCGGGCTGTGGGGCAACCACCCTTACGAAGCGGCGTACATCATGACCTACGTCGACGATCAGGGCGAGCAGTTGAACGGAAACCAGACCTACACAATAAGACTCGACCCCACTCCGCCGGTGAGCGCCTTCTGGTCGCTGACGATGTACTCGGTGCCGGACTTCTTCCTCGTGGCGAACCCCGTCGACCGATACTCGATCGGCGACCGCACTCCAGGAATCGTCCACGACGCCGACGGTGCGTTGACGATCACGATCAGCCACGAGGAGCCGAAAGATCCCACGGCGAAGGCAAACTGGCTGCCCGCACCGCGCGGGGATTTCCGACCGGTACTGAGAATGTACGAACCTTCGCCCGCCGTGCTCGATCAGTCCTACGTCGTCCCCGCCATCACTCGCTCGCAAGAATGACGGCTCGCGTCTGACGGCCTGCCTGTGCGGGCCGTCAGACGGACTCAGAATCAGGCGTGTGTGCCGCCGTCGATCCGGATCTCCGTGCCCGTGATGAAGGCACCATCGTCGGATGCCAACATCGCGATAACTCCCGCAACACTTTCCGGCCCGGCCATGGGGGCACCACCGGACTCCAGATCAGTGCTCAGAATCGGTGACAACTTGCCGAAGAGCGACCAGTCGGTGTCTTCCGGCAAGTACGACGCCGTAGTGTCGGTGATCCCGCTCTTCACACTGCCTGGAGCCACCGCGACGGCACGCAGACCCTGCTTGCCGTATTCGAGAGCCAGTGCGTGAGTGAAGGACTGGATTCCTCCCTTACTTGCGGCGTACGCGGCCATGTACGGGTGCGCGAAGGCCGCGGAGGTGGAACTGAAATTCACCACGACTGCGTTGGCGGTGGCGAGGAGAGCCGGCAGTGCCTGGCGGGTGACGAGGAAAGTGCCCGTCAAATTCACAGAGAGCACCTGATTCCACAGGTCCAGCGAGGTCTCGTGGGTGTGCCCACCACGCAGTATCCCGGCGGCGTTGACCAGTACGTCCAATCCCCCGAGAGTCGAAATCGCCTGACCCACAACCTTGATGACGGAACTCTCGTCACCGATATCGACGACGACGGTGTCGAGGCGATCCTCCGTCGAAGCATGTTCTGCCGATTTCCGGGTGTTCGCCAAACCCTGCTCGGAGATGTCTGCAGCGACCACGCGGCCACCTTCCGCGAGCAACCGCAGCGCGGTGGCCTGCCCGATTCCAGATCCTGCGCCGGTGACGAGAATACGACGACCTTCGAAACGATTCATTGCTGTGTACCTTTCACGAAAACGAGTTGGCTGGCATTCCAGGCTCGGTGGCGCCGACACTCACAACTCACCCGCGAGAAACTTCAGGTACGGGAAATGCGCAGCACTGCAACAGGTGTGGCACTGCGAAATCTCGGCGAGGCAATGCTCGCCGAAGTGGCGAATGTCAGACGGATCCGGCCGGTGCGGCCAAGGCTCTTTCGATCCAGACAAGACCGGACGGGCGGCGGTCGATCGCCTTACGCCCACGTCGGAAAGTCGCTACGCCGAATCGGGCCGTGCGCAGTGCACGGCCGGAAGCGAGAGAACAGCGGCGTATGGACATCACAGGCACGGTAGCAGCGCCGGCACCACTCGCTCAACCGCGTCGTTTCGAGACCCGAATCATTCAGGTAATCAGATGTCACTTCTGGACAACTCGCCCGACTTAGGCAGCACTAACCTGGCGGCATCCCGAAAACCCGATCCAGGAGCACAGTCGATGACACATGCAGACGCCTCGCGCACAACAACTCCCCCGACGACTGTCCTACGGACCGCTGACCACAATCGCGGACTCAACGACGTTCTCGCGATCGTCGAAGCGATGGAGCGACCGAGCGATCACCTGCTGCGGATCACGGCTCGTTTGACGGAGTCGACCGACGATCCGACCTGGTCACGCCCGAATGTGACCGTACGCATGAATCTCGGGCCGGCCTTCGACGACGCTTCGCGCGTGTACACGGTGCGTTCCTACGATTCAGCGAGCGGATCGATCGTCGTCGATGTGGTCCTGCACGGACAGACCAGTCCGATGATGAGGTGGGCAGCAGCGTTGGCCGTCGGTGACACCTTCGGCCTCACCGGTCCGCGGCCACACTTCTTGATCCCTGATGTTCCTGGTCGACGTATCGCACTTTTTCTGGACGGCACCGCAATACCCGCATTGCACTCGATCATCGAGCAGTTACCTACCGACGTCGTCGGAATCGGCTGGGTCACAACAGATGACGAGGTCGCCTTCGCCGAACTGCCCGCCCTCCCCGGCCTGGAGCTTCACCGCGTGAGCGCAGATCCGGCCGAGCCCGACGGCCCACTGGCGGTACGAGCACGCGAGCTCGCCAATCCCGCGAGCTACGTCGTGTGGGGCGCCGGTGAACGCAACGAGATGCGCGCAATCCGGAAGCACTTTCGATCGACCGTCGGACTCGACAAAAACGACGTCGCGATATTCGGATATTGGAAGGAGGGCGTCAGCAACACCGAAATCGACCTCCGTCGACGCGAGAACTACGAGCGCATCCTCGCCGACGGCGGAACCCTCACCGACATCGACGACCTGGCCATCGAGATCTGATTGCCTCACACCAGCCGACCTGACCGGCGGTGCACTGCGGTGATAAGTTCCTCTGTGCCAGCGGACCTCCACACAGGGGGTCAGGGAATCCGGTGTGAATCCGGAACTGACGCGCAGCGGTGAGGGTGACCGCCCGGGCTTACGCCACTGGATGAGAATCTGGGAAGGCGCTCGGGTGGGGCGATCTCGAGTCCGAATACCGGCTGGCAGCAGGGGTCAACAGGCGCCTGTTCACACGGTAACGGGCTCCGCGAACGAGCCCCTGCGAGAACGAGATTCCATGCGTCTGTCCAGACTTCGCCTACCCGCCGCCGCCGTCGCTGCCCTGTTGAGCGCGTCGTTGGTTGCCTGCTCCTCCGACGACAGTGCTGCCCGACTATCCAACTCTTCCGAACAATCGCGCGTGACAGTCCAGAACTGTGGCCGAGACGTCACGGTGGAGCGACCGATCGAACGGGCAATCGCGGTAAATCAACCTGCAGCAGAGATGCTGTTCGCGCTGGGAGTGCAGGACCGGATGGCCGGGTACGCCATGAGCGATGACGATGTCCTCCCAGAACTGCGCGAGGCGCGTGGTCAGGTCCAGGCGTTCGACACCGAGTTCCCGTCATTCGAAAGTGTCCTCGAACGCGAACCGGACATGGTCTACACGACGTTCAACTACACGTTCACCTCGGAGGGCATCGCCGACCGGATCAAGTTCACCGACCTCGGTGTCGCGACATATCAGTCACCCAGCGAGTGCACCGGTCAGGATGCCGAGCAGAGCAAGGCCCTCACGCTCGACGACTTGTACGACGAAATCGACGACGTGGCAACACTGTTCGATGTCAAGAACAAAGGTGTCGAGCTCACCGAGAGTTTGAAGGATCGCGCAGCCACCGCCACGGCGGCACTGGGAGCTGAGAACGTGACGCTGGCGTGGTGGTACGCAGCCACGAAGACTCCGTACTTCGCCGGGTGCTGCGGTGCACCGGGAATCATGACCGACGCGGTGGGTGCGAAGAACGCCTTCGACGACAACAAGCAGTACTGGCCCGAAATCGGTTGGGAGAGTGTCCTCGATCGAGACCCGACCGTGCTGGTGCTCGCAGATCTCGACCGCGGTGGAGACGGCGACAGTGCCGCAGACAAGATCGCGTTCCTCGAATCGGACCCGGTCGCCAGCAAGCTCACCGCAGTGAAGAACAAGCGTTACATCATCCTCGAAGGAACGACGATGGATCCCTCGATCCGCAATGTCGGTGGCATCGAACAGCTCTCCGACGGGCTGCGCCAGTTGGGTGTGGTCTAGATGTCCGCGCAGATCAGTGAACTGGTGCGTCGGTGGGACGACCAGCAGGCGGCATACATCGCCGACCGTGAGAAGCGCTTCGACGTGATTCTCGACGTCCTCGAATTGCAGCACGCGCACGCCCCGTTCACGGTTGTCGACCTGGCCTGCGGGCCGGGTTCACTGAGCGCCCGGATTCTCGAAAAGTTCGAGCATGCGAGCGTTGTGGGGATCGATTACGACCCGATGCTGCTGGAGCTCGCCCGCCAGTCGTCGACGCGTTTCGGTGACCGACTGCAGCTGATCGACGCAGACCTGGCGGGAGCCGATTGGCCGAATTCGGTGGCTGCGCCGGTTCAGGCGATAGTGTCGACAACCGCGCTGCACTGGTTGCAACCGCAGCAGCTCGTCGAGGTGTATCGGCAGTGCCGCGAACTGCTGAGCCCTGCCGGCGTTCTGCTCAATGGTGATCACTTTCGTTTCGACGGCCGATCCCCCGCCATAGGGCGATGGGCGAAGGCTCACGACGAGCAGACGCAACGCTCCGCCTTTGCTGCGGGCGCTCCCGAGTGGGAGAGCTGGTGGGACGAGTTGCGGGCCACTCACGGCATCGGGGCACTGACCGACGAGCGTGAGCGCAGATTCGCCGGACGTGACGCTACCGCGCCCACGGCCGTCGACTTCCAGTTGGCGGCGCTCGCGCAAGCAGGTTTTCGGGAGTCGGGGACGGTCTGGCAGCTGTTCGACGACTACGTGGTCTACGGCGTGAGATGACGACAAGAGTTCGGCTGCGTGACAACCCGACGACCGTCACCCTGCTGTGGATGATCGGTGTTGTCACGCTGGCCGGATCGGCTGCCGTGGCGATCACGTTGGGGCCGGCCGGTCTGTCGGTCGGTGAGGTGGCTTCGATCGTCGTCGGCCATCTCGGCGGTACCGCGGCGGACGTCACCCCTATCCGTGACGGCATCGTCTGGGACCTCCGTCTGCCGCGTACCCTGCTCGCCGCGCTCTGCGGTGCCGGTCTCGGGTTGTGCGGTGCGATCATGCAGTCGCTGCTTCGCAATCCGCTGGCCGATCCGTTTGTCCTCGGTATCTCGTCCGGCGCCTCGACCGGTGCCGTACTGATCGTGATCCTCGGAGTCGGGTCGGGAGTGATCGGCCTGTCGAGCGGCGCCTTCATCGGCGCGGTGATCTCCTTCGCCCTTGTGTTGCTGCTCGCCCATGCGGCCGGCGGCACGCCGGATCGGGTGATCCTGGCCGGTGTCGCCGCGACCCAACTGTTCTCCGCGCTCACCTCGTTCATCGTCATCACCTCGGCCGATCCCGAGCAGACCCGCGGCGTGATGTTCTGGCTCCTGGGCTCACTCGGCGGCGCCGACTGGCTCGACGTCGCACTCTGCGCTGCGGTGGTCGCAGTCGGCCTCGCGGTCTGTCTGACTCACTCCCGCGCACTCGACGCCTTTGCCTTCGGCGAGGACGCGGCGTCGTCGCTGGGGGTGAACGTGTGGCGGGTGCGTGTGACCCTGTTGTTGGCAACAGCCTTGATGACCGCGGTGATCGTGAGCGTCGCAGGCGCCATCGGCTTCGTGGGCCTGGTCCTCCCGCACGCGGCGCGGGCTCTCGTCGGTTCGAACCACCGCCGACTCCTGCCCGCGTCCGCACTGATCGGCTCCATCTTCCTTGTCTGGGTCGACGCTGTGGCACGCACAGCCATTGCGCCGCAGGAACTCCCGGCCGGTGTGGTGACCGCGCTGGTCGGTGTGCCTGCGTTTGCCGTCATCCTCTGGAGACGGAAGGCCAGGCCATGACACTCGAAGCTACCGGCGTCAGTTGGCGGGTCGGCGGGGCGCTCATAGTCGACGACCTCGACGTCTCGCCTACAACCGGAAGTACGGTGGGGCTTCTCGGCCCCAACGGTTCGGGGAAATCGACGCTGCTGAAACTGCTTGCCGGGCACAATCGTCCGACATCCGGTGTCGTGACCCTGGACCGAACCCCGTTGTCCGACTGGAAACGCCGCGACATCGCGCGTCGGATCGCGACCGTTGATCAGCACAGCAACACCGAGATCGATCTGACGGTCGCGGAGGTAGTCGAACTCGGACGCACACCGCACCGCGGACTGTGGGGTGGGCAGTCGGATTCCGATCGCGACGCCGTTCGGGCAGCGATCGAACACACCGACCTCGCCGGCATGCTGGACCGGTCGTGGCACACCCTGTCCGGCGGGGAGCGCCAACGCGTCCAGATCGCGCGCGCCCTCGCTCAGGAACCTCACGAGTTGCTACTCGACGAGCCGACCAATCACCTGGACATCAACCATCAACTCGAATTGCTCGCGCTCGTGCGACGCCTCCCCACCACCACGATCATGGCATTGCACGATCTGAATCTGGCCGCCATGTTCTGCGATTCGATAGTGATGCTGAACCGGGGATCCATCGTTGCCCACGGAAGCCCGACCGAGGTCCTCACCGCTGACCTGATAGCCGAGGTCTACCAGGTCGACGCCGAGGTTCGCCTGGACGGTCCCGGCGGAGTACCTACCGTGCGATACCTTCCGCCTTGCCACATGTAACCGTTCCGAGTGCCAATATGGATACGTGACCCTCGATGATGTCGCCAACGAACTGTACGGGCTCGACCCCGGCGAGTTCGTCGAGGCGCGTACACATCATGTGAAGGCCGCCCGGGAGGACAACGACCGCACATTGGCCGCGGAAATCGGCAAACTTCGGAAGCCGACCACCGTGGGGTGGTTGGTCAATCTCATCTCGCGCGATGCACCAGAGGATCTGGATGCACTTCTCGCGCTTGGCGAATCGCTACGCGACGCTCAACGCCATCTCTCGGGCCCGGACTTGCGACGGCGGACGACACAGAGGCAGCAGGTGGTGCGGAGTCTCGCCCACAAATCCGGTGAGATCGCGGCTTCACGGGGAAAAAGCGTCGGCGAGGATGCTTTACGTGATGTCGCGCAGACCCTCAATGCCGCTCTGGCCGATGAGGAGACTGCCGCGCAGGTTCGACTCGGACGGGTCGTGACCGCGGCGAGTTACAGCGGTTTCGGACCCGCCGGGCTCGCCGTGGTGAATGAGAAATCACCGCAGCACGCCGCGATTGAAGAGCCGACGACTCCGAAGTCGAAAACTCCGGAACCGAAGGCCGAACAAGCCAGAGCAAAAGCAGAATTGAAGGAAGCCACGGCGCAGGCCGACGAGATCCGCCGCCGGGTGAAGTCCGAGACCGCCGAACTCCAGGAAGCCAGAACGACGCTCTCCGACGTCGAACGGCGCGTTGAAGAACTGCGCACCGAACTCGAGCACGCTGAGCAGCAACGGCAGTTCGCACGGAACGCCGAGAAGACCAGTGACGCTGCGGTTCGAGAATCCGAGAAGGAACTCCGTGTTGCTGAGCGTCGCGTCGACAAAGCAGAACAAAACCTCGCCGCAATCAATTCGTAGACATCCTGTTCATTAATCGATAGTCTGCCAATTATCGATCAGGTTGATCATCCTGGGATCCAGCAGTTACGAACAATGCCGTGCCGATGAGGGTTTGGCGTTATCGGCTACTGCCTCGACAGTCTTCGGAGTGTGAACATGGACAGCGACAACACGTCGGAATGGAGTTTCTTACACGGCAAGCGCGTTCTCGACCTCTCTCGCCTTCTGCCCGGCCCGTTTGCGACGACGCTGCTCGCAGATCTGGGCGCCGACGTGGTCAAGGTCGAGAACCCGAAGCGACCTGATCCCACGCGGGCAGCTGGTGAACGGATGGCTTCGTTGAACAGGAACAAGCGATCGATCGCGCTCGATCTCCGTCTCAAATCCGATCGCGAGACGTTCCTTCGACTAGTCGAGACTGCAGATGCAGTGGTCGAGGGGTTCCGGCCACAGGTACTGGCAGGCATGGGACTCGGCTACGACGTACTTCGAAAAGCCAACCCACGCATCGTATTATGTTCGATCACCGGTTACGGGCAGTCCGGACCCTATGCCGACAAGCCGGGGCACGAATTGAACTTCCTCGGCCTTTCCGGCTTTTTCGCAGTTCCCGGGTGCACCGACGGAGTCGTCACCCGCCCTGGTATCCGGGCCGGTGATCTGGTGGGTTCGATGTACGCAGCACTGTCCATCTCGGTTGCTCTCGCCAGCGTGGACAAGCACGGACGCGGACAACACATAGACATTTCCCTCGCCGAGGCTGCAACCGCCTGGTGCGCGCCTTTCGCGCTCATGATCCGCGATATCGAGAACCCTACCGATTCACCGACCGTCCAGGGAGACAACGACATTTTCGAGACGTCCGACGGTTGCTTGCTTTCACTTGCCACTTTCGAAGACAAGTTCTGGATCGAGTTCCGAACAGCATTCAGCGCTGAGTTTCCGGCACTGAACACACTGCGCTACGACGATCGATGGACCCGAACACAGCACAAGGCAGAGTTGCGGGAACTCCTGGTCACCACCTTCGGTACGCACACATACGGGTGGTGGGAAAAATCGTTGACTGCGATCAATGCCCCGTGGGCGCCGGTGTTCACCGACGCCGGACAACTGATGAGCGATCCCCATGTCGTCGCTCGAAACCTGTTCAGCGAGGTCGCGACCGAAAACGGAGAAAGCTGGCCCCAGATGAGATTCCCGGCGCAATTCAGCTTGGGACTGAACAGTTTTCGACTTCCGACTCCGTACGTGGGCGAGCACACCGAGTCGGTTCTCGACGAAGCCGCCGCGGCAACGGCGAGACGTGACAGCGGCTATTCGGATTTCAATTCGCCGTCGAAACCCGAAGACCAGTAACGTCCCCGCAACGAAAGTTCGAGCAGCATCTCGGTGACTTCTTCCGGCGTCAGCGGTGGCGGGTCGGACTCGAGCCACCACTGCATGACCGCGATCTGTTCACCCACCCATGCCCGCGAGAGTACTTCGATGTCGATTCGCGGAGTAACCCCGAGCGCTTCTGCCCGTGCGGAAAATATCCGCACAGCGGCGACGCTGCGGTCTTCGACGAACTTTCGCAGCGCCTTGCCATCCCCCTCACCACGCAGGATCACACGGTAGACGTCACGTTCCTCAGCGGCATGCCTGAACATCTCGAGCACAGGCTTGCCGGTGAATCCGATCGAAGAGGCGGGAATGAGTGGACCGAGCCGCTCTTGCAGGTCATCGGCCAGATCGGACACGACTTGACCGAGCAAATCGTCTTTGTCGGTGTAGTGACTGTAGAACGTCGCCCGACCCAAATCTGCACGGTCCGTGATGTCTTCGACGGTGATCCCGGCATATCCCCGTTCCAGAACGAGCGAGACCAAGGCATCCCGCAGCAATCGTCGGGTACGCCGGACACGTCTGTCTTCTGGAGGCATTGGGTTCCCTTCCTTCGCACTGTTGTACGAAGCATAGTTCAACATTGACAGGACGATCGAATATAGACAGACTGTCCATTAACATTCGTGATGTCGATTTTCTCTGGAGATGTCCATGAACCTCGGTACTTATCTCGCCCGAAGCGCCAGCTACTACCCCGATCTCGAAGCCCTTGTCTGCGGCGAAGGCCGGTGGACCTACAGCGAGCTCGATACGGCCGCAAACCGTCTCGCGTCCGCTCTCGCAGTGACCGGGACACGGCCCGGACACATGATCGGAACCTTTGCCGGAAACTGCGGGGAACTCGTAGTGACCGAAATGGCCTTGTACAAGGGAGGATTCGTCAGGGTGCCGATCAACGCACGACTGGGCGCCGACGAACTCGGGCATATCCTCGCCGACGCCGATGTGCGTGTCCTCTTCGTCGACCCCGCCCATGCCGAGATGGCACTGAAGGTCGTCGCCGACGCAGGGCTGAACTGCAGGGTGATCGATTACAGCACTTCGACTCCCGGCGCGGACAGTTATCACGAACTGACGACAAGGGGCAGCGAAGACAACGTCGAGGTGGACGTCGACATTGACGCCCCGGCTGTCCTCAACTACACATCCGGGTCCACCGGCAAGCTCAAGGCTGCGGTCCAGAGTCACGGCAACCGCTTGGCGAACATGCGCAAGCGACTGATGAGCCCCGAAGGCGCGCCGACTGTTGGTGATCGCTACCTCGCCCCCGGCCCGATCACACACGCTTCCGGCATGGTGATGCTCGGAATGTTCGCCAGGGGCGCCGCAGTGGTGATCCTGCCGGCATGGGACACGAGGACGTTCCTGCAGACCATCGAACGTGAGCGGATCACCACCACCATGGTGGTCCCGACGATGCTCAACTTGCTGATGGACCATCCGTCGGTTACCGACGTCGACCTGAGCTCTCTGCGCTGCATCGGCGTAGGCGCAGCGCCGGTTTCTCCACAACGGTTGCGCGACGCGGTAAAGGTGTTCGGTCCCATCGTCATTCAGGGATACGGGCTCGGCGAAACGACCAGCGTCGTCACTGTCTTGACCGCTGAAGACGTGGTGCGCGGTATCGAATCCGACCCTGAGCTTCTACTCTCGTGCGGCCGGCCGGCATACGACACCGATGTTCGCGTGGTCGACGACAACGGCGTACAGGTCCCGGCCGGCACGATCGGCGAGATCGTAGCCAGTGGTCCGGACTGTGTCCGCGAATACTTCCACGAACCCGAGCTGTCGGCTGAGACGTTCAGGAACGGCTGGGTCCACACGGGCGATGTCGGCTATTTCCGCGAAGACGGCTACCTGTTCATCGTCGACCGCAAGAAGGACATGATCATCTCGGGCGGATTCAACATCTACTGCAGCGAGGTGGAGGCCGCTTTGTACGAACATCCCGCCGTTTCCGAAGTCTGCGTAGTGGGAGTTCCCGATCCGAAGTGGGGCGAAGCAGTCAAGGCTGTTGTCGTGACCAGAGATGGAACTGACACCACCGCAATGGAATTGATCGCGCACTGCTCGACGCGTCTGGCAAGCATGAAGAAGCCACGTTCGGTCGACTTCGCAGATTCGTTGCCTGTCAACCGAAACGGCAAGATCGATCGCCGCGCGATTCGCGCGACCTACTGGACCACCGCTGACCGTCACGTCAACTGACAGGAAATAGACATGTCATTCGCTCTCACCCCTACCTACGAAGACAATCCAAGACTTCAATCGCTCGTCGAGCGTCTACGCGACTATCTCGACGGCGAACTAGCCGAGTACGAAGCCGAATTGGGTCTCACTCAAGAATCCCACTACATCCGTGAGACACTCGAGCCAGTGTGGAGACGCAGCCGCGAACTCGGCTTCTACGGAATACACCTCCCCACTGAACTCGGCGGCCAGAACCTCACCTATACCGAACTCGCCGCACTCAAAGAAGAGGTCGGTGCATCGCCGCGGGTCCTCGCGACGTCCGTGCTCGGAGACATGGGTGGCCCACTCCGCGCGGGATCGATCTTTCAATACGCCACCGAGCACCAGTTGGAAAAGTACTTGATTCCGGTGCTGCGAGGAGAGAAGGCGTGCTGCTTTTCTCTCACCGAGAACGACGCAGGTTCCGATGTTCGCGGCATGCTCACCACAGCTACCCCGGACGGTGCCGGATGGCGCCTGAACGGCCACAAGGTGTTCTCGTCCGCGGGCCCCTTCGCCGACTTTTCGGTCCTGATCGCAAAGATGGCATCCGACGGCGACGGACCGGATTCGTACTCGGCCTTCCTGGTCGACTTGGATTCTCCTGGCTGCACAGTGGCGGACGGTGACGTCCCGATGTCCGGTCAGCACATCGAAGCGGACATCATCCTCGACGGCTGCTACGTGGGGCCGGAACAGCTTCTCGGAAATGTGGGCGAAGGCTTGAGAATCGGACTCGGTCGAGTCACAGTCAACCGGTTGTTGCACTGCCCCACCGTCCTCGGCGGAGCCCGCCGAGCACTGGAATTGTCGTTGGAGTACAGCAAGACTCGCCAGGTGCAGGGCGCTCCTCTTGCGATGTTGCAGTCCATCCAACACAAACTCGCCGACATGGCGACCGACTACTACGCTGCGCGCTCGATGACCTACGACGCACTCGCCACACTCGATGCCGGTGGGAGTCCGCGTACCGAAGCATTCATGTGCAAGCTGTTCGTTGCCGAGAAGGCCTTCACCATCGCCGACCACGCAGTTCAGATTCACGGAAAAGCCGGGGTCATCCGTGGTTCGGAGGTCGAATCACTGTTCCAGCGGTTGAGGATGTTCCGAATCCTCACCGGCTCCTCCGAGATTCAGAAGAACGGAATCGCGCGTCAATTACTCACCACCTGAAGATCATTCAAGGACAGTCGTATCCAATTTCGCGCCCGCCAGGTCGTCATACGCTCGACGTGACGGCCTGGCGGGCACTCGACATTTCAGAGGCAATCACCGTGATCGATCACGAACCGGACTACAGATTCAGTCTTGCGAACGAACGAACATTTCTGGCTTGGATACGAACTGCGTTGGGGTTGTTGGCAGGCGGCGTCGCAGTCGGTCAGTTCTACGTATCCGAAAACGACAACAATATGTACAAAATGCTCGGAGTCGTGTGCACCGTCGTGGCGTCGGCTGTAGCGCTCGGCGCGCTCAGACACTGGAAGGCCGTCCAAACCGCGATGAGGCGTGATCTTCCCTTACCCACGTCACCGATGATCGCGCTTCTCGTCGGCGGGGTGTGTGTCGTTGCGGGTCTCGGCGTAGGGATGACCGTGTTGTGACGAAAAACGAGCCGCCCGGACTGCAACCCGAGCGAACCGTGCTCGCCTGGCGACGAACTGCCCTCTCCTCTGTGACTGTGTCAGTGATCATCGGTCGCGAAATCGCTTTGCATCCGTCCGTTCTACGAATCGCAGTGTTCGCCACGCTCATCATTACGACTGCCGGAGTCATCGTGGGCACGACAATCCGTCATCGTCGACTCAGTCTGGACGACAAGGATTCTCGAGAAATACCGTTCATTGTCATGGCGACTTTGGCCGTAGGCGTCACGGTTGCGGGACTCGGCACCTGCACTGTCATCCAACTTTGAACAAAGAGATAGACAGTATGTCTATTTATGTATATTGTCTCCATTAATGCTCACTGTGACTCAGTGCACAGTCGACCGCCGAGCGCTGCCCACCGCGCCCAAGCAATCATCGGCATTTTTCGAGAGGGAACAATGACCACAGAACTTGCGGCACCTACTCAGTTTCCACGCAGTCGGCGAGGTAAGAACCTCGCACTCCTGACCGGCTCCACGGCAATGGACAACGCCGAAAGCAGCGTGACGTCCGTGCTCTTCCCTCTCATGCGCGAGGCCATGGGATTGTCATCGGCGGCGCTCGGCACGATCGTTGCAGTGGCCAAGGCCGTCGGGGTCTTCACGGCAATCCCCTGGGCGTTCCTTGCCCGACGATATTCGCGTAAGTCGGTACTTGCCATCTGTTCAGGGTTCTGGGGTGTCTGGGTAATCCTGGCCGGATTTTCCGGCAGTTTCACTCAGTTTCTCGTCCTCTATGCGATCGGCGCCGCAGGTTTCGCCGGCGCCGGCTCGATTGCATTGTCCATCCTCGGAGATCTGTACGAGGACGCCCGGAGGGGCCGCGCAACGGGATTGGTATACGGCGGCGTCGCCGTCATCACCGGCGCGACCGCCCCGATATTCGGGCTTTTGTCTCGCTTCGAAGATGGATGGCGCTACGGATACATCATCACCGGTGCAATCTGCATCGCCATCGGTGTGCTTATCATGCTTTTCCTCGACGATCCTGAACCCGGCGATGCGCCCGCACAGACGACCACCGACGATCTCGGCTCCAAAGCAAGATTCTGGCGCGAAGGGATACGAGAGCTACTCGCTATCAAGACATTCCGATACCTACTCGTACAACGCGCATTCTCGGGCCAGAACGTCATCATGAGCTTCAGCATCGTATTTCTCGTCGAGGAGCACGGATTCACGACCGCAACTGCTTCGATCATCGCACCGCCCTTCGCAATCGGGTACCTGCTCGGCACGTTCGTCGGCGGACGAGTCAACGACGCCGTACACGTCAAACGACCCCGAAACGGCCGCATCATCATGCTTCAGGCCAGCCAACTCGGATTCGCGGCCGCAGCACTGATCGCTACGCAGATTTCCTGGAACAGCATCGGCGCCTACGCGGTCTTGTTCGGGATCGTCGGCGTCCTTCAAGGTCAGGTCCCAGTGGTCAATCGGCCGATTATCATGGCCGTAGTTCGTCCGGAACTGCGAGCCCTGGCCTTTGCCGTCTCCGTCTCGACAGTCGAAGCGCTGGCCTACGCCGGATACGCTGTCTTGGTCGGAACTCTCGGCGACAGAATCGGATTGCAAGGCGCGCTCTTCATCGTCACCGTAGTGCTGACCACCGTCAACGGGGTCGCTTCAGGCGCACTGTATCGCCCCTACGCCCGCGACAGTGCGGCCCTACTCTCCGGGCCATCCGCCAACCCCCTACATGAACAGAATGCGCTTCGGCACTAGGCAATTCAGTTCATCAACTACGAACGCGGCAATCAACACTCCAACTCGGCAATCAAGACGGAAGTAGACCTCAGATGGCACAAAACATCGCAACGGATGACATCCCCTGGGCGCGCGGATTCACCGACCCGGCCGACGTGCGCCAACAAGCCACAACCATACGAGAGATGGTTGCGACTCGCCGTGTGTGGCGCGGCGACGGACCCAAATGGACCCTCCCGACCGACTACACGGATCTGTCCGGTGTCACGTTGAACCTTCCGGATCAGCCGAAGCAGACGGTGTCCGAGTTCCTCGCGGGTGCGCACAGTGACGGTATCGCAGTGCTACATCGGGGACGCATCGTGTACGAGAGTTACTTGCACGGTTGCAAACCGCACGAACCGCACCTCAATGCATCGATGGCGAAATCCTACGTCAGTTTGATGGCTGCACTGGTCGAAGCACAAGGATTGTTCGACCGCGACGATCGGGCGTCGAAATTCATTCCCGAGTTGGCAGGAACTGCGTTCGGAGACAATCGGATTCAGGACCTTCTTCACATGGGCACTGATGTAACGTACGGCGGTCGGCCGTTCCATCGCACCATCGAAGCCAGCCGTTTCTGGGCCGTAGTCGCCCCGAAGCTGCGCCCCATGAATTACCGCGGCCCGGAGACCATTCTCGAGCACCTCGCCACGGCACGTACTGCGGGCCCGACCGGCGTCGAATTCCGCTACGAGAACGGCAATGTCGAGACTGTCGGAGAAATACTGCGCCGCGTGACCGGAACTTCACTCGCCGAACTACTCAGTGAGCTGGTCTGGTCAAGAATCGGAGCCGAAGAAGATGCGTTCTACATAGTCGACTCCGCTGGAACGGAAATGGCGGCGGGCGGATTCAGTGCGACCCTTCGAGACGTGGCCAGAGTGGGTGAGATGATTCGTTGTGACGGTGCCGTCGAGGATCGTCAGGTGATCCCACCGCACATCGCGCGATCGATGACCGCGGGAGTGCCCGCAGGCTATCCTTCGGAGGTCAGAAGCCCGCGTGCCCCTGTCGATTCCCCCGCGACGATGAGCTACCACGACTACTGGTGGATCCTCAATGATCCGTTCGGATCGTTCATGGCAAGCGGAATCCATGGCCAGAGGCTCTTGATCTCACGCGACCTGGAGTTTGTGGTCGCGCATTTCGGAGCCCACATCCTTTCGCCTGCAATCGACACCCCGAACTTCGTACCCGCGTTCCTTCAGATCGGCACTCACTTGGTATCGAACGCTCGCGGAGCGGTCCCCGTCAGCTGAGGTTTCCTCACACATTCAACCTGCGGCGGCTTCGAGCTCACTCAAGGATTCCTCGAGATGGCCGAGGAGCCGCTGCAAGTGCGGAACATTGCGGCGGCAGCCGACGAGCCCGAACTGCATGGTGTCCGCGTAGCCGATGACGGTGATGTTCATCGCCTGCCCGTCCAACGGAATCGATGCCGGGTAACAGCTCTCGAGTTTCGCGCCATTCCAATAGCGCGTCGTTGTCGGGCCGGGGACGTTGGAAATCACCAGATTGAAGACTGGACGCCCAGTGATCAGTCGGGATGAACCAGGGATCAGCGGCAGCCCGAGACCCGCGACGTTCAATGCACTGAGCGCCGTGATCTGCAGGGGCGTCAGGCCCGACATCAGAGACTTGGCGCTACTCATCGAGTCGTGAACTCTCTGAAGTCGGGCCGCCGGATCTGCCAATTCGGTTGCCAGATCACACAACACCGCACCTACGGCATTGCCGGAAGCCTCACCCTCTTCACCTTTGCGAAGGGATACCGGCACCATCGCGATCAACGGTTTGTCCGGCAACTCGTCCAGTTCGATCAGGTATCGCCGTAGCGCACCCGCGCACATTGCCAACACCGCATCGTTGAGCGTCACGTCTGCAACGCAGCTGACCTTGCGCAGGCGCTCGATCGGCCACGACTGCGCGGCGACACGCCTCGCTCCGGTGATCGGGACGTTGAAGATAGATTTCGGGGCAGCAAACGGCAACGGTGCGACGTGGTCCTTCACTGCCGAGGCAGCGGCGCTCACTATCGCAGGGCCGACCCCGACCACATCTTGCACAGTCTCGATCACGGAGCCCACCCGCCTCTGCAGGTCCAGCCCGCGACCGGCACGAACCCGCCCCGAAGAAGGTCGCTGCGCCCACGGAGGCATCGATTCTCGATCGAGCGGGTCCGACGAGAGGCTGCGGTACCACGCCTGAACAGCAGACACACCATCCATGAGCGCGTGGTGCGTCTTCATGTACACGGCAACTCGGCCGTCGGCGAGACCTTCGATCACGTACGCCTCCCACAGCGGCCGATGCCGATCGAGCAGCGTGCCGTGGAGCATGGAGGTCAGCTCGAGCAACTCGCGGACTCGCCCCGGCTTGGGCAGCGCGAGCAACCGGACGTGATATTCGAGATCGACGTCCTCGTCCTCCGTCCAACGCACCGGCGCGAAGTTCGACAAGAACTGCACCGGCTTGCGGCGAAAGAGTGGGCGAATCGAGTCGACGTCGGTGAGCGAACGGTAGAGCGATCTTGCGAATTCGCCGTCGTCCCCTTCCGGCGGAACGAAAAGCGACAGGCCACCGACGTGCATGGGATGCTCCCGTGACTCCATCAGTAGGAACATCGAGTCGAGCGGCAGCATCAGCGTCATGGCGATCCGTTCTCTCGGGCAGCTGCCCGGAGTACCGATCAGCCGCTGTTCGACAAAGTTACTCGCCCTGACTTCCCTCATTGGCGACTCCGACAAAACATTGCCCCCTCGATTTCGACAGGAGTCCGATATTCCCGTCGACGAACGCCTTTTCGGGTCGAAGCACCTCACAGCGATTCGTGGGTGAATGACGAGACACAGAGCACTGCAACAAATTTCAATCCTCACAGCCACAAGTAGTAGCGGAGGCGATCGCAGTAATACTTTTGTCGGAATTGTTTCAAATTGTCTGTACATCCAAGTCACACGTGACTACCGTCACTCATCATCACAATCCCGACTGGTCGGTTGTACCCAAAGGAGAAATACATGTCCCGACGTTCGACGTCGCGTGGGCTTTTCGGCGCACTCGCCACCGCAACTGTGTTCGCCACCGCCGCTGCGGTGGGAAGCTTGTCAGCAAGCATTGCCGGAGCCGCCCCGGCAGCGGAGATCCCCTTCGGCGGTTGGGATTCATGTCCGATCGACAATCCCGAGACCAGCACCTGTATGGACGTCACGGTCACCGGCGGAAACATGAAGATCGGCAAGCTTTCCGTCAGCATTCCCGCCGGGGCGATGCGCATCGCAGGCGGAGTTGCATACCGGGAGAATCCAGAGGCTGAATTCGGATTCGACCAAGTATTCATCCCGCCGAACGACAACAGTCGGGGGATCTACGCCAAACCCATCGACATCCCTGGGGGCGCACTCGGAATCGACCTGCCCTTCAACAATCTCTTCGGACTGAACAAGGCTTCGGCCACCGTAGAGTCGACGTCTGCACTCCCCACCGTGGATGCATTTCAGCTTGGTGTGAAGCTACCCGTCAAATTGAAGATCGCGAACCCTCTCCTCGGCGGCAAATGCTACCTGGGCTCGGACAACAACCCCGTCCAACTCAACTTGGATGTGACCGAATACGGTGTCCTCGAAGAGGTTCCAGGTTTTCCGGATACTGCCGTCGTTCGAAACACCGGGCACACCGGACAGCCCTTCGCGGTCCCGACAGCTTCCGGGTGTGGCCCGTTCGGCGTTCTGAATCCAATCGTCAACTGGCGCGCCGGGCTTCCCTCGTCCACCACGTCCAACTCCCTCGCCACGACGAGTGACGTCTACAACATCGGTGCCGACAGCCTCAGGCCCCAGCCGGCAGGCTCACCCGAACCCGCTGCCGTCGTTGCCGAACGTAGTGCCAACTAGCAATCCAACTCACTCCCAGCCGAAGCCGTCAGCACCGAAAGATTTCTCACTTCGAACGGAGCTCACTTGTCCATGCGCACAATACGATTCAGAGCCGCGCTCGCCGTCGTCGCAGCGGGAGTCCTCGCTCTCGGGGCGGTGTCAACCGCGACGGCGGCCCCGCTGCCCAATGCGCCGTTCGGGGGCTGGGGAAAATGCCCGATAGCCAATCCGGAGACAAGCACCTGTGTCGATGTCGTCGTCAAAGGCGGCGAAATGAACATCAACGGGCTCAAAGTACCGATTCCTTCCGGCTCGTTGAATATCGCCGGCGGTGTCGCCTATCGCGAGAACCCCGACGCTGAATTCGGGTTCGACCAGATCTTCATTCCTCCCACTGACGGCACCAAAGGCGTCTATTCCAGCCCTATCGAGGTACCAGGAGGAATCTTCGGGCTCGGTATACCGTTCCCCGGCGGCTTGACCACCATCAAGGCAACAGTCGAACCGGTCGCGTTGCCAACAGTCGACGCATTCCAACTCGGTGTCACACTTCCGGCAAGATTGAAGATCTCCAACCCCTTGCTGGGCGGCAACTGCTATCTGGGTTCTGCGAGCAACCCGATCATGTTCAAACTCGGAGTGTCCGAAAATGGTGTCCTGGAGGAAGTTCCAGGATTTCCGGATACCGCCGCCGTCAGAAACGTGACGCACGCCGACCAGACGTTCGCGGTACCGGGCGCATCTGGATGTGGACTGTTCGGCGCATTGAATTGGGCAGTCAATCTTCGCGCCAACGTTCCGTCTTCGAGTGGTCACAACTCGTTGACCACCACAAGCGATGTGTTCAACATCGGCGCCGACAGCCTGCGGACGCAGTAGAGCAAGCACCGGCGACTCACGAAGTATCACCGACAACAAGGAGATATCGATGTCCCATGCAGTTCGCCGCACCACCATCGTCACAGCTGCCGCCGCAGCCGCGATTGCAGTCGCAGCCGGCACCGCTCTGGCTTCGACCGTCGTCACTCCAGCGGGTCAAACCGTGACTGCTTCGAGCAGCAATCTCAGTATCAAGACAGGAACGATCACACTTACCTGCTCCAGTACGACGGGCTCCGGGACCATCCCATCCGCGCCGGGTAATTCCAACACCGGCACCGGCGGAGTCAACGTCAATATCGGCACCCCCAGCCTGACCGGGTGCAAGGCTAACGGCCTACCCGCTGTGGTCACCACCTCCGGCTCGTGGCTATTGAACGTCTCGGCAGACACCGGATCGGCTCAGGGATCCCTGGTCATTCCTGCAGGAGGCGCAGTCGTGACGATGCCCGGATCCACGTGCACAGTCACCGTCGGGGCCAGCACTATCGGACCGCTGCCATTCGATATTCCCAACCAGCGCGTCGTGGCCAGCAACACCGGCACTGTGAACTACACGCGTACCGGCACCGGGCCCGTCTGCCCCGCCGCAGCCACTGGCACGGCAACCATGTCCGGCACACTGCAGTTCGCGTCGGCCTCGCCGATCAACGTGACGCCGTAACGATCGACAGCTAGACAATAGGCTCGTTGGGGGATCGACGCTTCCGTCGCTCCCCCAACGAACGTCCTGTGGACCGGGTCCGCACACGATCGCCTTCGGTTACGCCACGAAGCGGACCGGCGCGTTATCCATCTCCTGCTTCGGTGGCGTCGAGTAACGCGCCAAGGGCGCGGTGGAGCTCGGCGAGTTCCCGCCCTCCGGTTTTCGTCAGCACTTCCGTATTCTTTGCATCCAATTGGCGGACAATGTCTTTAGCGAGCTCTATGACTCGTTTGCCCTCGTCACTGAGATCGAGGCGAACGGCTCGCGCATCGCGACTATCGCGTTCACTGACAACAAACCCGCTCTTCTCCAACGCTCGCACGAGCTTGGATATGTAGATTCGCTGCAATCCTGTGTGCACTGAGAGTTCTCGCTGACTCGGCCTCTCCCCCGCACTCACCAGACCATGCAGAGACGCGAGCACTGAATACTGGGCGTGAGTCAACCCCAGGTGCGCGATCGCTCGGTCAACCCCCGCCCGCCAGCGCAAGCCAAGGTGCCACACCAGCGACCCTGTCGTCCATGTTTCTCGATCTTGCATACAAATAGAATACATGGCTACTATCTCAATTAGAGTATATGGAAACTATTTGAGGAGTCGCAATGCCCACAATTCCCGTGCTCGACTCGACCATGGCCTACCGCTCGCGCGGTGAAGGACCACCCTTCGTACTCATCCACGGAAACCCCACATCCTCGCACTTGTGGCGAAACATCCTGCCGCAGATAGGAAATCTGGGCCACGCACTTGCCCCTGACCTCATCGGAATGGGGCGGTCAGGCAAACCGCCAATCAACTACGGCTTCCTCGACACCGCCCGCTACCTCGACGCCTGGTTCGACCAGATGGAACTCGACGACGTCGTACTCGTCGGACACGACTGGGGCGGGGCACTTGCACTGGACTGGGCTGCCCGCCACCCCGATCGCGTCCGAGGTGTGGCCTTCTTCGAAACGATCCTTCGTCCGATGACCTGGGACGAACACTTCCCGGGAGAGGCACGGGCACGGGTGGAAGCTCTGAGGGACTCCGACACAGGAGAGACGAAGGTACTCGACGAGAACTTCTTTCTCGAAATAGCGCTTCACAGAACGGTTCTCGGTGAAATGACCGAAACCGATGCCGAGGCCTATCGCTCCCCTTATCCGTCACGAGAGAGTCGCCGACCCCTTCTCGAGTGGCCACGATCCTTCCCCATCGAAGGAACTCCCGGTGACGTGAATGCACGTGTGGCGGCGTACAGCGATTGGCTCGCAGAAAGCACCGACGTACCCAAACTTCTTCTCACCTTCAGCGGCCCCGCAGAACTTCTCATGATCGGACCTGACGAAGTCACGTGGAGCCGATCGAATATCGCAAATCTCGAGGTGGAACAGTGCGGTCCCGCAGGACATCTCGCCCCCGAGGATCAGCCTGCGGCCATCGCGGCGGCGATCACCGAATGGACACAGCGGCAACACTGTTTCAACCGCGAGTGACGTGGGACCGTCGCCAAGTACTCTGAGGGCCGGTTTCCCCGACCCATGCGGTAGCGATCCAGACGATGCTCCGAAATATGGGACCGACACCACCTCCGCCGGATTTGTCCGATATAACTAACTGGCGAGTACGCCGGTTGGGACGAGGTCGAGAACGAGGGGGCGTGTGTGGTGAACGAGGACGGGTTGGGGCGAACGTCAGGATCGGGGGCTCCACACCGGGTGGGCGGCTTTCTCTATCACCGCAACGGCGATCGGTGGGAGTGGTCGGACGAAGTTGCACGGATTCACGGATACGAACCCGACCAAGTAGCTCCGACGACAGAATTGATGCTCTCGCACAAGCATCCCGACGACCGAAGACACGTTGCTCAAACACTGCACGCCATCCGCACTTCAGGCGGACCGTTCAGCAGCCGCCACCGCATCATCGACACTGCAGGGGACACTCACTCGGTAATCGTCGTCGGCGACAGCGTCGTGGACGAGTCGGGTGCCGTGGTCGGCAGCTCAGGCTTCTACATCGACGTCACCGAAACCCTCGACAGTACGGTGAAAGCGTCTGTCGACGTGCTGGTCAACGAAATCACCGCTTCTCGCGGAGTAATCGAGCAAGCCAAAGGCATGCTCATGGTGATCTACGGCATTTCGGCCGATCGCGCCTTCGACATCCTCGTGTGGCGTTCTCAAGAGACCAACGTGAAACTCCGGGATGTTGCCGAACAGTTGATAGTTCGAACGCTTGACGACTTCCGGGTCCCGACACTACTGCGGACCCGATTCGATCACGTGCTGTTACAGGGTTGAATGACAACAGGGTTGAGGGATCTGCTTAAGGCGGTTCCCGTGGCTGGCTGCTCAACCTCGAGGAACCTCGCCCGCATTGATTCCGGGACGGTCCGATGCGGCCTATCCCCGTTGTTACCCAACGCGGAGTAAAAGGAAACTACTCGTCGTCAGACTTCTCGTCGGAGGTCTCCTCGACCAGTTCAGGCGCCTGTTCTCGCGTTGCCATTCCCCCGTCGCCGCCCTTGTCCACGGGTCCTGGGTGCCCGCCCTTGGGCGACTGGTCGTTGTCGTCTTTGTCGGTCATGCGATCGTCCTCATCATCTCGTCGTCTCGGTCCTGGAGCCGGCGCAAAGAGACCGGGACCCAGCTCCATCTCAATCTAACGCGCTCAGGACTTCTCGCAACCCTCACCGATTTTGTTTGCATTTCAGTGCTTTCGGGCAGGTGACTGCGAACAGCATTTCCACGATGAGAGGTCGATCCCAGTGCGCGCAGTGACTTGGCAAGGCAAACGGAAAGTAAGCGTCGATACGGTTCCGGACCCGAAGATCGTCGAACCCACCGACGCAATCATCAAGGTCACCACGACGAATATCTGCGGATCCGATCTGCACCTGTACGAGACTCTGGGTGCGTTCATGAATGCCGGCGACATTCTCGGCCATGAACCGATGGGAATCGTCGAAGAAGTCGGTTCGGAAGTCACGAATCTCGAGATAGGTGACCGCGTCGTGATTCCGTTCCAGATCTCGTGTGGCAACTGTTTCATGTGCGATTCGAGGCTCTACACACAGTGCGAGACGACGCAGGTCCGCGATCAGGGAACGGGCGCAGCATTGTTCGGCTTCTCCGAGCTCTACGGCTCGGTGCCCGGCGGGCAGGCTGAGTACCTCCGAGTACCGCAAGCACATTTCACACACATCAAAGTTCCCGAAGGTCCCGCGGATTCGCGATTCGTCTACCTCTCCGACGTGCTCCCCACCGCTTGGCAGTCGGTCGAATACGCCGACATTCCGCCGGGTGGGTCCGTGACAATCCTCGGCCTCGGACCGATCGGTGACATGGCGGCTCGTATCGCCCACCACAAGGGGTTTCGAGTAATCGGTGTGGACCGTGTACCCGAACGCCTTGCGCGCCTTGCCGAACGCGGTATCGAGACCCTCAACCTGGACGACTACGGCAGCAAGATCGGCGATGCCATCAGAGACGCGACAAACGGCCGCGGAACCGATTCGGTGATCGACGCTGTCGGTATGGAAGCGCACGGGTCTCCGATCGGAAAGCTCGCGCAGCAGTTCGTCGGACTCCTTCCCGATGCTCTTGCCGCGCCTGCGATGCGTAACGCAGGAATCGATCGCCTTGGCGCTGTCTATTCGGCCATCGACATCGTTCGGCGCGGCGGAACCATTTCTTTGATCGGTGTCTACGGCGGAATGGTCGATCCACTGCCGCTGATGACCATGTTCGACAAGCAGATTCAGCTCAGGATGGGCCAGGCGAACGTCAAGAAGTGGGTAGAGGACATCATGCCCCTGCTCACTGACGACGACCCACTCGGCGTCGACACCTTTTCCACCCATCAGCTGCCGCTCGATGAGGCGCCACACGCCTACGAGATCTTCCAGAAGAAGCAGGAAGGCGCGGTCAAGATCCAACTGAAACCGCACCTGTAGTTCAACGCCGATCAGTTCGACGGTTCATCCGCCACGTCCGCATCTTGTTCGCGAAACCACCGATCGTCATACTCACACCTCACACACGCTCGACAGAAAGAACCTGAAACCGAAATGGCTCGCGAACTTACCGTCTCCGACAGCATCGTCGTCAGCTCCCACGCGCTTTCCCTCTACGAGGTCATCAGCGATCCCACTCGTATGGGTGCCTGGAGTCCCGAAAACATAGGCGCAACCTTGCGGGGAGACCGCGAAAGCGCTTTCCTGGGCATGGAGTTCGACGGGCACAACAAGCGTGGGCGCGCGCAGTGGACCACGCGATGCACAGTCACCGCTGCCGAGGCCGGGAAGCTCTTCGAATTCCGTGTTCACAAGATCGGCCTCGGTACTCCCCGGATCCCCGCCTCTATCGCAACCTGGCAGTACCGATTCTCGCCGGTGCCCGACGGAACCCGAGTTACCGAAACGTGGACCGACGACAGGCGCGGCTGGCCGGACTTCGCCGCCGACATGTTCGACAAAATTGCCACCGGAGGAAAGACCTTCGCCGACTTTCAGCGCGGCAACATCCGCAAGACGCTCCTGAACCTCAAGAACGCAGTTGAGCAGGAGGTTTCCGGAATCGAAGGTAACGTCGGCTGACCGGCCGACACCATTTGTGGCAGTTTCTGCCACTTTTGGTACAGTGCGGATATGGCAACAGCCCGCCGCACTGCACTACTTCTCCGCGTCTCGCAGAGTTGTGCTGCCGCTTTCGTCGAACGCGGCGACACTTCGACGACCATCGCGGAGCTCGCCGAGCGGGCAGAAATCTCCGAGCGAACGTTCTACCGTTGCTTCGCCACCAAAGAGGAGAGCATCTGGCCGATGCTCGACGAGGGAAACCGCAGTCTGGCCACGGCACTCAGCGCGCAAGCCCGCGAATTCGGGCTCGCAGCGGCTGTGAAGAATGCCTTTATCGCATCGGTCGGCGAGTCCTTCGAGCCGATGACCCGATCACTGATGCCCATCATCTTCGGTGATGCGGCACTCCGGAGAGTTTGGGAATCAGCAACTTTCGAGACGATGGAACTGATTCGCCCAGAAGTCGCACGCCTGATCGACCGTCCGGAAACCTCGCTCGACACCACAGCGGCTTCGGGCCAGGCAACACTTGCGGTAGTCGCCGCACTGCGTGAGATGGCAGACCTCCGGACGCCCGCACCCGAGGCCATCACCCGCGCGCTCGGGGCGTTCTCGAAGCCATATCTCGCAACACCAACAGGTAAGGAACAATCATGACTCAGGATCTCTCCGGAAAAATCGTTCTCGTCACCGGCGGCGCACGCGGCCTGGGCGAGGCGTTTGCCCGCGGCATCGTCGCGGGCAACGGCCGCGTCGTCATCGGCGACCTACTCGACGACGACGGTCGAGCAGTGGCCGAATCTCTCGGCGACGCAGCGCGTTACGTTCACCTCGACGTCACCGATCCAGCGTCTTGGAAGTCCGCCGCCGAGTACGCGGTATCCGAGTTCGGCGCGATCAACGGTTTGGTCAACAACGCCGGAATCTCGGCGTCCGGCCAGACAGTCGCCGAGGAACCACTCGAGACGTTCCAGCGCATCATCCAGATCAACCTGGTGTCCGTGCACACCGGTATCCACACGGTAGTGCCGTTCATGAAGGCAGCCGGCGGCGGATCCATCGTGAACATCTCCTCGGCCGCCGGCCTGATGGGCATGGCTCTGACCAGCGGTTACGGCGCAGCCAAGTGGGGCGTGCGTGGGCTGAGCAAGATCGCCGCCGTCGAACTCGGTCGCGACAAGATCCGGGTCAACTCGGTTCACCCCGGCATGGTCCTGACGCCCATGACTGCACCGACGGGTATCAGCCTCGAAGAGGGCGCATTCCCCAACAATCCGTATCGCCGTGTCGGTCGCCCGGAGGAGTTGGTCGGCGCGGTCACCTACCTGCTTTCCGACGATGCCTCGTACACAACGGGTTCCGAGATCGCCGTCGACGGCGGTTGGACTGCCGGCCCGTCGATCGAATACATCGCCGGCCAGTAAGGCAGGGATCCGTTCCCGCCCGAATCTGCGCATTCCGAACGCCCTCAGGTGAATACCAAACTCTCTCTGATTGCATTCGGAGAAGACAACTTTCGCAGTCGCTGCAGCGCCCGATGCAGGTCGAGCGACACCTCGTCTGTCGTACGGGCAAGCGACGTTGCGGTCGCCTTTGTATCGAGCCCGACGATCAGCCGCAACACCAGGACATCGCGTTCGACAATCGGGAGCGTTGTCGGAGGCGGGAGCGATCCACCGCTGAACCCGTCGGATGCCGCCCGAGCAATCGCGATGCTTGTACTCGCGTACAGCACACGTAGAAAAGGCTGATACGTCTCCGATCCGTCGCACACTGCCGTGAGAACGGCGACGCACGCGGCATCCGCGGCGGAATCGGAAACGGCCTGATCAAGCTCGGCGCGGCACCGCAGCACAACCATCGGACGAAACGCCGCATACAAACTGGCCATGGACTCACGGCTACCGCTCCGCGCCGCGGCGGCCAATACATCCAGCGAGCCTTCCTGCAACATGGGCTCACATCTCTCTTTCTCGACGGGACATTCGTTGTGCGGTCCGAGAGATCAACTGGAACCGAACGGTCCCACGAAGTGGTTCCGGCGGATGGTCATGCCACGATCAATCCCCTGCCCGAAGGATTCTCGAGGCTCTCTCTCAGCCCTGAGGCACACCCCAGTGAAGTCCTGCATCCTTGCCGCTCACTGGCACTGACCTGGCAAATTCCTGGCAGGATGCTGATTCAAACCGAACGCCTTGCACTGCAGAATTTTTCGATCCGGTCAGCGTGTATTTGCTGCTCCAAGTCCGACCGTTCCGTTCCAGGCGACGAGGGGTCACACGGGCGTAGGGTCGAGAGAGTTCGGCTCAGTCGTCAAGAGCGGAAGGACACCCAGACAATGCGGAGCGATGGAGATACGTGGGACATCGTCAGTAGCGTCGGACTTACCGCGCTGGCAGTGGCAACGTTCCGAGCACTGGAGAGCACCCGTCCGGACGCGATCATCGAGGACAAGTTCGCATCGTGGTTCGTAGAAGCTGCAGCCGAGCCGCATTTCACAGCTCTTCTGAAAGATCCCACACTCCTCGAGGACACCCCCTTCGGCGGTTTCATGGGGTTGCGAACCAGGTTCTTCGACGAATTCTTCTCGTCGTCAACCGAATCCGGAGTAAGGCAGGCGGTAATCGTTGCAGCAGGGTTGGATTCGCGTGCGTACCGGCTGGATTGGAGCTCAGGATCGACGGTATTCGAAGTGGATCAGCCAAAGGTGCTGGAGTTCAAAGCCGAAGTGCTCGCTGCGCACGACGCCCAGCCGAAGACCGATAGACGCACTGTGCCTACTGATCTGCGAAACGACTGGCCGGCCGCACTCGAAGAGGCTGGTTTCGACTCGAACGAACCCACGGCCTGGTCGGCGGAAGGCCTGCTCGCCTATCTCCCCGGCCCGGCCCACGACGCCCTGTTCGAGCGGATCGACGAACTCTCGGCCACAGGTAGTCGCTTGGCGGTGAACGACTTTCCGGCGGGAACCGACCCGAGCAAGCTTGCGGCCATCAGATCCAAGTACTTCGCCAAGGACCTGTTCGGCGACCTGGACATTTCGCAACTGTTCTACAGCGACAAGCGATCCGATCCGGGCCAGTGGTTGGCTGAACACAATTGGACTGTCCGACGCTTCAGCTCGGTCGAGTTGGCAGAACTGTACGATCGTCGGATCCCCGAACTCCCCGAAGAAAGCGCAGCGCTGTCAACGCAACCGTCCTTTTTGGCCGCGACCAAGAACTAGCTCTCGCAGTCATCACGAAAGTTCTTCGAGTGCAGCCTTTCTCCCATTTGTCCAGCGGCAAGGCGCGTGTCACCACTACAAGTGGTTGACGGTACTCCAGAATGAAGCGATTCAGTACCTCAGGCTGAGTATGTCTACACCTCAGACGGACGCGCGCCGAAGAAGATGCTGATGAAATAAGTCCATGAATCTCGAACACACACGCAGGAAAGGCCGCCCGCTCGCGCTGGTAGCACTTGCCTCCGCAGCGGTATTCGCCCTCGCCGCATGTACTTCCGGGACTGATTCCGCACAAACCTCTGAAAACAGCACAAAGACCTCCCCCACCGCGGCACCCGCTACGGTCACGATCCCTGACAGCTCCGTCGGCAAGCAGATCACCTGGCTTCTCAGTGCGTTCAACACGAGCACGCCGTTGACCCAGGAAGAAATCGCCGAACACTTCGGGCCCACTGCACCCGTAATCCTGACACCTCCGGACTTCGACTCCATCCGAGCCGGACAGCCTTGGACAACAGTGAACTACAGGGGAGGCGACTCCGACGGCACAGTTTCCATCACCAGCACCACCGGCGGTGCGTTCGACGTCAACGTCGTCGTCGACGTCGACGGCAACGGGCTGATCCTCGGAATGGCGATCACACCGACCAAGGACGTTCATGTGCCGGCCGCATCTTGGCAAGAACTCGAGGCAGCTGTCAAAGCGCTTCCCGCGCCGACCAATCTGACCGTCACCGAGGTCACCGAAGGAAAGAACGCCGAAGTCTTCAATGTCGGCGACACCTCACCACAGCCCACAGGGTCAACGATCAAGCTGTACGTTCTCGGCGCGGTCGCGACGGCCGTCCAGAACGGGACACTCTCCTGGGATCAGAAGCTCACCATCACCGACTACCTCAAATCGATGCCCGGCGGGACCATGCAGGACCTGCCATCGGGAACTGAAGTCACGGTCCGAGATACCGCCGGCAAGATGATCTCGATCAGCGACAACACCGCCACCGACATGCTGATCGCCGCTGTCGGGCGCGAGCAGGTAGAAGCCGAATTCGCCCCGATGGGCATGGCAAATCCTTCGCTCAACATCCCGCTCAAGCCGACCCGCGCACTGTTCCAACTCGGCTGGGGTGACCAAGGCGCACAACGTATCGCTTGGCGCGACGGAACTCCGGACGAGCGTCGAGCGATACTCGCGGCACTACCTGACGGCCTGGTGGACATCCCGGCGTCTGCATTCACCACCCCCGCATGGCCTTTCGACATCGATTGGTTCGCCTCGCCCGCCGACCTGCGTGCCGCGTTGGTCACGTTGCAAGAGAAGGCGAAGACCGAGAGCGGCGCACCGGTTCGAGACATTCTCGCCGAGGATCCGGCGCTCAGTGACGAGTCCGCGAAATGGTTCACTTACGGCGGATTCAAGGGCGGCAGTTCCATCGGGGTCCTCGCGGGTGCCTATTACGTGGAACAAGACGATCGTGCCTGGGTTGTCACCATGCAAACTCATGGTGACGACGCTGCACTGGTTGCCGACCCGGCTCTGTACTTCGATCCGGTCGACGACGCGATGCTCTTGATCCAGACGGATGCAACCAGTTAGTGCCCAGTGGCGGGCCGAAACCACGCACGCCGATTCATTGCCTTCGCCGATGAAGGCGCCGGACACAGAGAAGCCGCTGCACATCCAGTGTCATCCGGATGCACAGCGGCTTCGCTAAGTCTTAGCCCGTGGGGGTCTCGGTCTCGTCCGACGAGAATCCGTCGAAGAATGCGATGACCTTCTGAAGAAGTGCCGCGATGTCGAAATCTTCCAAGCTACCCATTGCGTTCGTCCTTTCGTTTAACACTGAGGATGAAACGTGCATCTTGCAATTTCCAATGTAAAGCATGAAAAGCATTATTTCTCGACCGCGCGACACTTCGGTCGCAAATACGCCACTCAGCAAGATATGGGCAAATCACCGGAAATAACAGCTCCCACCCGCAATATTTCAGTCTTCTGCAACCCGCTGAATTCCCCAATTAGCAAGTGGGTAAATCTTGAGAAAAATTTCCCGGCGCGTCGATCACGAAAGATATTCCTGGTGAAACTCTCAATCCAAGAACACAAAGACAGAGGAAGCTCCGACACAGCTGACACGCAGTTTTGCCTGCCTTCAAGAGTCGTCATCCACGCACATAGTGGACATTCGTCTGCGATAACGAACCGGTAGCAACACAATCCCAGGCACTTTCTCCCATCTTCTGACTTTTACCCATGACCACTGAAGATTTGCGCTGGTGAAACGCAATACCAGTTCGAAAGTTCCACAACTTCTCCGGATGCTGTGCACGCGATTAACTGATCAAATATCTGTTGACTCACCGAACCCACACACTCCGCCAGAACGCCACATCCGAATGCTGGACGTTAGTTTAGATGGGTTCGCATTCTCGGAATCTGCTCGATAACGGCGGCCCCACGGATAAAGCCGAGACTGCACCACCGCAGGCCGCCAGGTCATGATCCGCGACTCGGCGAAGGGCGTGCGGACAAGTCCACACGAGGGTGAAATAGGGGGTGAGACATGCCTTGGGGTCTCGTTTTACCGAGTCCGACACAGTACGTTTTCCCAGGCACGCCAGTCCCCAGATTCATACGGTGTGCAAGGACTCGTTGACGCTTCCGAGATGTTGGCAAGGCCGACCACAGGCCCCGTTCTCCCGACGAGAACGGGGCTTCCTCGGGTCGGTTTCCGCCTTCGACCGACCGGGTAGACGCGAGCATGGGCGCCACCTGCTCGACCGAATCCACCGCTGGCCGCCACGAATCGACGACCCCGACTGTCGGCGTCGAAGAAGAATTCATCCTCGTCGACCCGACCTCCTGGTTGCCGTCCACCGACAATGTTGCGGTTGCGGAAACCGCGTCGACACTGGGGTTGGATCTTCAGCTCGAGTTGTCCCGCTGCCAAGTCGAGACCAACTCTCCCGTGTGCCATGGCATCGACGAACTCCGAACCCACTTGATCGACATGCGTCGGCTCGCGGCAAAAGCTGCCGAGTTGAACGGCTGCAGGCTGTTGGCCGTCGGCGCACCGCTTTCGGGGCCTTCGCGTTTCGAGATCAGCGACTCGCCTCGCTACCGCCGGATGGGCGAACGCTTCGGCGCCCTCGCTGCCGAACAAAGCATCTGCGGTTGCCACATCCATGTGGGCGTCGCTGATCAAGTACAGGCCGTGCAGGTCTGCAATCACGTGCGCATCTGGTTGCCCGCCTTGTTGGCACTGAGCGCCAATTCCCGTGTCCACCAAGGAGTCGACACCGACTTCGCGAGTTGGCGGGCGATCCAATGGTCCAGGTGGCCAGTCGCCGGGCCGCCGCCGTACTTCGAGACCACCGGGGACTTCGACACCGCGGTTGCGAAGATGGTGGATTGCGGCGTGATGCTCGACAAGCGGATGGCCTACTGGGATATCCGACCTTCCTGCCACCTACCGACCGTCGAGATCCGAGTCTGCGACGTTCAACCGACAGCAGAGGATGCAGCGCTACTTGCAACCCTTGGACGGGCTCTGGTGGCAACTGCGTTACGCGCGATAGACCGGGGCATCGAGGCTCCGAACATTTCCCTCGAGAGCCTCCGCCTCGCAACCTGGGTGTCCGCGAAGGAAGGCGTCCTGGGAGCGTCGATCGATCCGATTACCTCACAAAGAATTTCAGCCACGGAACTGTTGCACCGGCTCCTGATCCATGTCCGTGACTCCCTCGACGAGGGAGGCGAGTACGCGAGCGTGGAGTCGGCGCTGCAGCTCAAGTCAGTCACAGGCAACGGCAGCGACTGGCAACAGCGAACGCTGCGCCAGGTCTGCCTTCGGGAACTGATTGCGCGTGCCGTTCAGCGCACCGTACCGACCGCGCCGACTGGCACGGATACGCACGACGAGCCGACAACGGATCAGTAGTAATGCCGCCGACCACCGATGGCGTGCCCGGCCGCGCCCAGCGCGTACAGGATGATTCCGATCACCAGCAAGACGACACCAATCGTCCACAGGATCGGAATGTTCACCACGAAACCGATTATCAGCAGGATCACGCCGAGGATGATCATCACAAGCTCCTTCAGTGCGTTCACTCGGGCGGATACGCCCGCCTCGAGCCGCATACACCGTGGATACCCGTCGGCAGAGCGTTTCATACCCACTCTGACCGGGTATTTCGCTGGGCACCATAATATTTGAAGAATCGAGCCCGCCATGATGAGAATTGTGACTCTGATCGTTCTGATCTGGCTGATAGTCGGGGCCGTCGCGGCCGGCCAACGCGGCTACTACAGCAGTTCGCCGACCAACTGCGCCGGCGTCGGGACCATCGCGCTCACGGTCATCGCGGGTCCGCTGAACTACTTCGGCGTCAACCCCAAAGTCACCGATTGCACGCTCCCCCAGCCCACCGAGTGAGCTGCGGGAAATCCACGCTAAACCGACTAGTCGTTACCCTGGAGGTGAGTCGACACACATCGAAGTGAGGGGCCACCATGACCACTGCACCAGATCGCACCCGAATCGAGTTCCCGGACATCAGCTCGCGTGCGTGGGAACACCCAGCCGATCGGGCTGCATTGGTGACGCTCCGGACGCTTCGGGGGTTCGACACTGTCCTGCGGACGCTGTCCGGACTGCTCCAAGAACGTCAGCACCGCCTCATGTACCTGGCCACGTCGGTGCGAGTCGACGAACGCCAGTTCAGCGACCTGAACGACCTGCGCCGTGACTGCGTCGACATCCTGCAGGCCGACGAGACACCCGAGCTGTTCGTACTCCAGACCCCGATGGTCAACGCCTTCACCATCGGCATGGACAAGCCGTTCATGGTGGTCACTACCGGCCTATTGGACGTGATGAACTACGAGGAACAGCGGTTCATCATCGGCCACGAACTTGGCCACGCGCTGTCCGGTCATGCTGTGTATCGGACCATCCTGATGCATTTGATGCGACTGGCCGGAACCATCGGATGGCTGCCCGTCGGCGGATGGGCATTGCGCGCGATCATCGCCGCCCTCATGGAATGGCAGCGCAAGTCAGAACTGTCCGGTGATCGTGCCGGACTGTTGTGCGGGCAGGACGTACACACCGCGATTCGCGTCCAGATGAAATTGGCGGGCGGATCCCGAGTCAGTGAAATCGACATCGACGCGTTTCTTGCCCAGGCCGCCGAGTACGACGCCAGCGGCGACCTCCGCGACGGTGTACTCAAGCTCCTCAACATCGAACTGCTCTCTCACCCGTTCTCGGTGCTTCGCGCCGCCGAGCTCAAGAAGTGGGTGGACAGCGGAGACTACGCCGCGATTCTGCGCGGAAACTACCCCCGTCGCGGCGATGACGACGGAGCGAAGATCAGCGACGAGTTCAAGAATGCAGCCAAGACCTACAAGCAGAACTTCGACGAGTCGGAGGACCCTTTGATCCGCATGGTGCGCGACATCGGTAGCGGATTGGGCGGTGCGGTCGGCGCCGTGGGGAATGGCGTCGGCGATGTAGCGTCGGACATCAAGGAACGATTCACCCACTGGCGCAAGAGTTCCGACAGGTCGAAGGGCACCGACGACGCCGAGTAAGCAGAATCGGGACCTGCCGCCGAAGGCAGTCGGCGGCAGGTCCCGGGCTCTTGGCGTGAAGGTGATGCAGGCTTCCCTCTGCACCACCCTCACGTTCACAGACAGTACCAGCAGTCGAACAAACGTGCGAACTGAAAGCGGTCGTGTCGAATCACCGGTTGTCGGGTACGCGGCATAGGACCACTACAGAAGGGAGCCGACATGCATGCTGGGCGACTGAAGAAGGTCGGTTCGAGTGACGGCCCGTTTGCCTCCGTGTACTTCGAAGACGTCCGTAACCGGGAAGATGCGCGCGAGCGCTTCGAACTCGAATGGCGCTCGATGCGCAATCAACTCACGAAACAGGGAGCATCGGAATCGCTGATCGCACGACTGGACGAGGTGAAGGACAACCATCACGGCATCTCAGGTCGCGCCGGACGCGCGATCGTCGCCACTTCCGAGGCAGTGCTGATCGACGATATTCTGCTCGAACCTGCCGGCTCCACTATCGCGACCTTGGGCGAACTGCCCTACCTGATTCCACTGATCGCACACGGATACGACACCGAACCGTTCCTCATCGCCAAGGTCGACCACACTGGCGCGGACCTGTGCGTGCGCGATGCTCGCGGGCGTGACGTGTACGGCGAAACGGTAGACGGAGACGGCTTCCCGGTCCACAAGGCACACGTGGGCGGTCAGGAGCGATACACCGACAGCCAAAGCCTCGTGGAGGAGAATATCCGGAAGAACCTGACTCAGGCTGTGGAGCGCGCGGCGGCACTCGCCCGTGAACACAAGGTCGCGCTGGTAGTTGTCATCGGAGAAGTACAATCCCGCAAAGCTTTTGCACAGCTTTTGCCGTCGACGCTACGGGTGGTGGACGTCGAAAAGGGTTCGCGTTCAGTCGGTTCGACACCCGCCGAGGTGTCCAAGTCGATTCGTGAACTGATCGACACGCAGCGACTGCGCAGAATGGATGTGGAAACCGAACGCTACGTCGCCGAGCAGGGCCGGGACTCCGGCCTCTCCATCGACGGGACCGCACGCGTCCTCGACGCCCTCGAACAGGGCAAGGTCGAGACGCTGCTGCTCACCGATCCTGACGACAAGGAAGTCACCAGTGGAGAGTTGATCGGGCCCGCCGATCGCGTACTCCCCTACATCGCAATCGGGACCGGCACCGAGTTGGTACAGATCGACGAACGCCTCGTTCTCGCCGACGGATACGGCGCGATACTTCGGCACCCTTGAACGCCGGAGCCTGCTGATCAGATTCGGTGGCGAGCACGTTCTATCGAGAAGCGTGCTTGCCCACCGAGTCCGGGAAACCATCGGCAATTGCTGCGACGAGTTCCAGATATGCCCGTGCCGTGCGCTTGTTCAACAACTTCAAGTCGATCGGACCGCCTTCGCCCAGGTGATCGTCGTAGGGCAACGTCTTGACCGCTCGCACTCCACGCTGAGCGAAAACGTCCTCGAGTTGATCGAGGTCGAGCGAAGACGAACCCGGCCGCGTCGAATTGATCGCCACGACCGACCTGCTCACCAGATCTGCGTATCCGTGCTTGGTCAGCCAACTGAGCGTTGCTGCAGCACTACGGGCACCATCCTGAGCCGTCGGGCTGACGACAACCAAAGCATCTGCTTCGTCGAGAATTCCGTACATGGCCGAGTGCATGATTCCGGTGCCACAGTCGGTGATGACGATGTTGTAGTGCACCTCGAGAATTCGGAGAGTATCGAGGTAGTCCTGCTCGTTGAACGACTCCGAAGTTTCCGGATCTGCCTCACTCGCAAGGATTTCGAGTCGGCTGTCGCCTTGCGAGGTGTAGTAGCGAACATCGCTGTACGTACGAATGTCACCGTCGGCCAACAGATCACGAACGGTCAGGTGATGTTCACGTCGTTCGCGATCAGCCAGGGTCCCCAGGTCGGGATTGGCGTCGATGGCTACGATTCGATCCCCACGGATCGATGCGAACGTCGAACCGACAGTTTTGGCCGCCGTGGTTTTCCCCACTCCACCCTTGAGTGAGATGAAAGCAATCTTGTACACGCCGCGCACCGTTCGGTTGGCACGGCGCACGAGAGCCTGGTGTTCGAGTTCGGCAGCCGACTGCCCGGTGTTGATCCGGCCCCCGGTGAGTTTGAACAACACACTGCCCAAACCGCGTTCGGGTGGACGCTTCGCCCGCTTGATGATGTCCAGGTCGTCGACGGAGGTCATAGGCCTGGGCGTCGAGGTCCGGAAATCGGTCGGCTCTTCACGACGTTGCTGGCGCATCCGCTGACTGGGCAACGGTTTTGCTGCAGGCTCGTCGAATTGTGGTGTGAAGGTGACGGTTCGAATCGACGTTGCATAGCCGTCGTCGGACGCGTCGAAATGGCCGTCGCCCTGAGTCGTTCCGGAGTTGTTCCCCAGGACTCCGTTATTCGAACCGTTGTTATCGCTGCGCACCGTTTTCCTAGGTCGAGTTCGGAATCATTTCGGACATAGCCTCTCGGACGCTATCACTCTGGCGGGCTTGCCGTTCTCTGCTCAATACCGTCGTGGCACAACAGACCGTTACACCCGCACTTCGATGACTTTGGTCCCCAAGCTTGTGCCGATCTCAGCAAATACGAACGTCGGAACGATATGCGGCACAGATATCTTCATCTGCCGCTAGAAACAGCCTTCCGCAATGTCAGGGCAAATCCCTTGGTAACAAACGAGAAAAGGGAGGGCGATCGCCTCGGCGATCGCCCTCCCTTCATGGACAAGTGTTCAGCTGCTGCAGAATTCCGAACTACCGAGACTTCCGAAAATCGTCGACAGATCCACACTTCCGAACGAACTGCCCGTATCGCAGCCGTCGGCAGTGAGCGCGAAGTCGACACCGGTGACGTCATTCGTGCTCAGATTCACCGGAATTACTGCTGGATCGGCACCGCATCCGGTGCCGGGAACCACTTCTACGGAATAGCCGTCCTTGGCCGGCTTGTACTGAAAGAAGTAGTCACCGGAATCATCCGTCGTTGTCGTCGCGATTTGCGTGCCGGCATCGAGGAGATTCAACGTCACGTCAGACGCGCCGACCCCGTCGGCACCCGGACACCCGGTGACAGTTCCGACGATGCTGAACACCTTCACCAACTCGAAGTCGATCCCGGTCGCGTCGGACGTCGTCAGATCTACCGCCGTGCTGTCGGGTACGGATCCGCATCCAGCCGGCGAGTATGGACTGACCGTGTAATTGCCCGGAGGAACATTCGTGATCGTGTATCCGCCACCCACCCCGACAGTGGCCGAGGATATCTGCGTCGAGCCATCCCATACGACCATCCATATCCCGACCGGATCGCCAGTATCGCTACACGAGTTGACAAGGGTGCCCGACACGGAGCGTGTGACCGGGTCCGCCGAGGCCACCGAAGACAGGAAGAGACCGAACGCACCCATCAGGGCGAATATCGCAAAGAATCGACGCCTCATGAAACTCTCCTATGTGTTTGCCCTGCCGTCGACCCGTTGCCGGCGACCAGAGCCAAGTCTGGCACCGGAAAATGACCGTCACGTTTGTTTCACCCGGTCCTCGGCAAAGTTTGGCGAATCGGACAAATCCCCCACCTAACGCGTTCGTCGGTCGGCCACCGAAACGATCCCGACCGATCACCTACTAAGCCCGGTAGTAGGCGCCTGTATCCTTTCGCGTATGACGCCGGGTCCGAAAGATGTCGCGCAGCTGCGCGGCGCTTTCGTGGGCGGCACCTCCGGCGCGGTTTCCGTCGCAGCCCACGCGCTCGGTGGTGGCGGCATGGCCCCGTCCGAAAGCGCTGTCGTGTTGCTGATCCTCGCCTGCGCGAGCGTCGGCGCGGTGGTCACGTCCATCGACACCCGTCGCTCCCCCGCGCTCTTGCTCGCCCTCATGCTCGCTGCGGGTCAGGCCATCGGTCACGCGACGTTGACCATCGCTTCGGATCATCAACACGGCCTGCTCCTGTCCCTTCCGATGCTCGCGGCACACATCGCTGCCGTCGGAGTGTGCGCAGTGCTGATCCGCGGCGCAGAACGCGGATACGTCGTGGCCGCATCGACGGTAGCGGCAATCGTCGCCGTTCTATTGCGCCCGTGGGCAGCTGAACCGTCACCGTTCGCTGCACGTACTCGATACCGCGCCAAAGTTGTTCTACGTCAACTTCTCACCTCAGGCCTGGGCACTCGCGGCCCACCGGCATTCGTGTAACTCACCTCCCCTTTCCTTTCACGCACGTGATTACGTGCGCCACTTTGCTGTGCGCCTTTATTAACCGCCCGCGGTTAATAAAGGCGCACGGCGGGATCGAGTACACGCATGTCCGCACCCGAATTGGAGCGCGCACAGACGCGCGCGTCCAACGACAGTTCTCCCCCGAAGAAGCAGGTTGGCGGCGCCAGACCACTGATCCTGCGTCTGCACTTCTACGCCGGCGTCCTGATCGGACCGTTCATCCTCATCGCCGCTTTGAGCGGTGGTCTCTACGCGATGGCACCCACCATCGAGAAGTTCGCTTACAGCGACTACCTCCAGACCGACACCACCGGACAGATCGCGTCACTGAACGATCAGATCCGTTCCGCTCAGCAGTACCGCCCCGACTTGACCGTCTCGGCAGTACGTCCGTCCCCTGCTGCCGGCGAAACCACCCGAGTCCTGTTCACCGATCCGTCACTGGGCGAATCGGAGAGGCTCGCCGTCTTCGTCGATCCGGTACTCGCACAGCCGGTCGGCGAGTTGGCGGTCTACGGAAGCAGTGGTTCGCTGCCGCTGCGAACCTGGATCTCCCAACTGCATCGCCACCTTCACCTGGGCGAACCCGGCCGCCTCTACAGCGAATTGGCCGCGTCGTGGATGTGGGTGGTCGCACTCGGCGGTGTCTACCTCTGGTTCCGTCGTTACCGCACCGCCCGGAACGCTCGACTGCTCACGATCGACCGAGCATCCACCGGACGAAGCCGGACCCTGAACTGGCACGGTGTCGTCGGCATCTGGATAGCAGTTGCATTGGTCTTCCTCTCGGCGACCGGCCTCACGTGGTCGACCTACGCCGGAGAGAACGTCAGCAATCTGAGAACCGCGTTGAGTTGGACGACGCCCTCAGTTGTGAAAACTCTCGGCGACGCTCCCCCTCCGGCGACAGGCGGGCACGAGGGTCACGACATGGCCCCTGCCGCCACCGGCACGCTGACGGACACCAACGTCGGACGCGTCGACACCGTCCTCGGTATCGCCAGGTACAACGGGATCACCGGTCCTGTCGAAGTATCGATACCCGCGAACGCCGAGACGGCGTTCACCGTCGCCCAGACACGTCAGCCCTGGGTGTACAGCAACAACACCATCGCAATCGACGGAGCGACGCAAAAGGTCACCGACGAGTTGTGGTTCTCGGATTGGCCACTCGCGGCCAAACTTTCGGCCTGGGGAATCCAACTCCACATGGGTCTGCTGTTCGGCCTTGCCAACCAGATCGCACTCGCCGCACTGGCACTCGCACTGGTCAGCGTGGTCATTCGGGGCTACATCATGTGGTGGCGCCGACGCCCCACTCGTGGCTCCGACTGGGCAGTCGGCCGGGTTCCTGCCCGCGGCGGAATCCGCAACCTCTCCCCGGTCGGCCTCGTTGCTCTCGTCGCGATCACGGCGTTGGTCGGCTGGTTCGTACCGCTACTCGGCATCAGCCTTCTCGTATTCCTGCTGATCGACCTGTGCATTGCGGCGTTCAAACGCCGTGCCACCACCTGACACTTCACGAATTACGGAGACACACATGACTGTTCGCACAAAGATATTCGCAGCTGTTGCACTGTCCGCAGCTCTCGCCCTGACCGGCTGTTCTTCCAACTCCGACAAGGAAACCGAAGCTGCACAATCCATCACAGTTCAGGATCAATGGGTCAAGGCCGCGCCGGAAGGAATGAGCGCGGCGTTCGCCGAACTCGTCAACTCCAGTGACAAGGACGTACGCGTGGTCTCGGCCACCAGCCCCGCGTCGTCTCGACTCGAGCTGCACGAAGTCGTGACCGGCGACGGCGGAACGATGACGATGCGTCCCAAGGACGGCGGTTTCCTGGTCCCTGCCAACGGATCCGCCTCCCTCACCCCGGGCGGTGACCACCTCATGTTCATGGACCTGTCCGCGCCGCTGCTCCCAGGCGCAGAAACCGACCTCACCTTGATCTACGACGACGGTTCCAGCACCACGTTCACAGCCCAGATTCGCGACTTCTCCGGTAATCAGGAGAACTACGACCCGAATCACGGTGGCTGAGAACACGAGCCCGCCCAGCCGAGCACTCAGCCGGCGGCGCCTTCTCGGAGGAGGCGCCGCCGCGCTCGGCGTCGCGGGAATAACTTGGGGCGCAACCACAGTGGTGGAGCGCAGCGAACACGAGCAGCAAGCAGGCAAGCTGGTGGAACCGTTCTACGGCGTCCACCAAGCTGGGATCGCCACCACTCCGCAAGCGCACGGCACGTTCATCGGGTTCGACCTCTTGCCTGGAACCGATCGAGCAGTCGTCGTCGGAATCATGAAGATGTGGTCCGAGGATGCGTCACGGCTCACCGCGGGCAACCCGGCGTTGGCGGACACCGAACGGGAACTGGCTGTGGATCCGGCACGCTTGACAGTGACCGTCGGCTACGGCCCTGGCCTGTTCACCAAGCTGGGATTGCAAGCACGTCAACCGGACTGGTTCGAGCCGTTGCCGAGCTACGCGATCGACCGACTTGACGATCGATGGGGCGGATCGGACCTGTTGCTGCAGATTTGTGGCGACGATCCGGTGACCATCGCTCATGCTGTGCGAGTTCTGACCAAGAACGTCCGATCACTGACAACCATCCGGTGGACGCAAAAGGGATTCCGCAACGCTCGCGGCACCACGCCTGAGGGAACCACGATGCGCAATCTCATGGGCCAAGTGGACGGGACCGTCAATCCTGCTCCGGGAACAGTGGATTTCGATTCACTGATCTGGCACGACGGCGCGGGTCAGTCGTGGCTGGCGGGCGGAACCTCGTTGGTACTGCGACGCATTCGCATGGAAATGGATACCTGGGACGAACTCGACCGTTCGGGGCGCGAACTCACGATGGGGCGCACGTTGTCCAATGGCGCTCCGCTCAACGGAACCAACGAATTCGACGAAGCGGATTTCACACTCACGGACAAGTTCGGGATTCCGGTGATCCCGCCAGGATCACACATCGCGCGAGCCCACCAGACGCATGAGAAGGAGCAGTTCTTCCGTCGGGCATACAACTACGACGACGCACCCGAGAGCGGGCAGACCTCGAATTCGGGATTGATCTTCGCAGCATTCCAACGGGACATCGCCGAGCAGTATCTACCGGTCCAACAGCGATTGAGTGACTTCGACGCACTCAACGAGTGGACGACGCCGATCGGTTCTGCGGTGTATCTCATTCCGCCGGGATGCACCGAGAACGACTATCTGGGAAGCGGATTGCTCGGCTGACAACCCCGGGCAACGATATTGTGGGGGCTGGATCCGAACGGATCCCGCCCCCACAATTCCTTCTACCTGAAGTTGTTGCGTTACTTGGACTTACGAGGTCCCGGCATGACCGCACCTGGACGGGCGGTAGTCAACCTCGTGACCCAACCACTGACGGGCCACTTCTTCAGTCCGACGTTGTGTGGGGTGACCTCGGTTCCGACGTACTTGGCAGCAAGCTCGTCGTCGACGGTTCCGTTGAACCGCCACAGTTGGCTTCCGTCGGCATTGCGGGTGGACACCTCCCATGACTGAGCACGGAAGGCACCACGAATGATGCTGTCGGCAAACACCAGAACGGGGATTCCGATCTCGGCACGAACGGCCGCACCGGCAGACCACTCGGCGCGCGCGAGTTCGTAGATCTCTTCCGGCGTTGCTCCCGGACGGGCGGAGGCCGGTACGTGGAGGACGATGCTCGGCGTCGGGAGTTCCGGCGCGGGATCAGCCGAGTAGCGCAATGCGAGTTCCTCGACGCGGGTCGCTCGGGCGTCCTTGTCCGAGGTATCGCCTGCGAGATTGGTCAGACCCTCTCCCGCGTCGGTGATCCGCAAGGCTTCCACGATGCCGCGGACGACCTCGTCGGTAGTGGCGGCCGAATCCGTGGCGGCAGAGACCGAGCGGAGGAGTACGAAGTGCTCCACCGCCGAACCTGCGTCGTAGATCTCGCGGATCCGAGCGATCTTGGCTGCCGTCACAGCAGCATTCGACTCGGCCGGAGCGTCCGCTCCTTCGAGGTTCGCGAGTTCACCGAGCGCTTCGAATACCGGCGCGAATACTTGATTTCCCGTGCCGTGCCCGACATGGAACACCTGGTCGTTACGCGGGTCACGCAAAGCAAAGACGTACTGCCCCAGTCTCTTACCGACCTTCTCGGAGAACGGCTGCGGAGCGGGCTTCCTGACGACGACCTCGGTGGACAGAGTGCGCATCACGGCCAGACGTAGTGCGTCTGGCACGCTGGTGGAACCGGCAGCACCGGAAAAGATTGCCGCCGAAGCAGCGCTGATCGAGGTGAACGTGCGGCCGACTTGCTTCTCGAGAGAGGCAGAGACCGTACCGACCGCAGTCAGTTTTGCATCGAGGGTGCCGTCACCCTCGACAAGGAACTCCTTGATCAACGGAGCAACGAGCAAAGTGGAGCCGATAGCGCGAGGAACTGTCCAGACAATAGCCATGCCACGAGCCTAGGCGATCACCTCGAGACGCGAGGCGAACGCGACTCAGCCCACCGCTGCCGGCCCGGCCAGTCCCTGCACAAGTAGGTTCCAGGCCGAGTGCGCGACTTCTTTTCGCGAGCACTCGGCAGTCCGTTCCATGATCGCGGCGAACATGGCGATCGCCAGGATCACGTCCTCAGCAGTCACGGACTCGCGTATCTTCCCAGCTCGACGCGCCTCCTCGAGGCGTCCTTCGAGGAGATCGGTCAGGCGGGTGCCTGCCGAATTCAGTCGTGAGTCGCCGAAGGAGACGGGCTTGATGACCTCCACGAACACGATGGAGGTGGTGATCTGGTCTACCAACAATCGAAAAAGATCGTCGAGAGTCGAATCCGGATCGGCAGCCATATCTTGCAGCTCGACGATGTTCTCGTCGAACACCGCGAGTGCGAGGCTTTCGCGAGTGGGAAAGTGCCGGTAGAGGCTGCCCTGACCGACGCCGGCCGTGCGGGCGATCAGGCTGAGCGGAGCAGCAAAACCCTGAGTGGCGAACACCTCACGAGCTGCTGAGACGAGTGCCGCACGATTGCGCGCCGCATCTCTCGGCCCTCTGTTGAGAGATCCGCTATTGACGCGGCCAGACGATGTCACGCACACTACGATACCAACCGGACAGCATTGTCCGGTTGGTTGCGGCCCGACACCGGTTCACACCCCGACCCGATCGTCGTGAGCGCTCGAACACGCGCCTGCCCTCCGTGCTGCCTGTCCGTGAGATACGTCTGCCCGTGAGATACGAAAGGCAATCCCGCACCGGGAGTTGGACTCGATGAAATCGTTCACGACCATCAGAACCAGATCTGCCATCGCACTCGTCGCCTTGATCACCGTCCTTCCCGTGTGCGTCGCGTCGGCTGAGCCCGCCACTGCCCCGGGCTCGATCCACGAGAACCCGGGTGTCGCTTCCACCGCCGCAAGCCGCGCCGAATGCGGCCCGGGATCGATGCCCGAGACCGGGTTGCAGGGTGATGTTCCGGCCGAGGACCGAAACAGCGGACGCAGCCGAGACGGCTACAGCTGCAACATGTCTCAGATCGGCGGCTACTCGGGTCGCGGCGGCGGGATCACGTCCACCAACTTCGAACACTGCTCGTACGTCGGCAGTTTCTTCCCCGGGAACCTCCTGGGCCCCGCCCAGGGCGTCCAAGTTCTCGACGTATCGGATCCTGCCAATCCTGCTCTCACCGCCACGCTGACCGAACCCGCGATGCTGGCCGGAACGTGGGAGAGCCTCAAGGTCAACACCGCGCGAAAGCTGCTGGTGGGCACGGGCGTTCCGCTCTTGACCGGCGTCGGCCTGATGTCGGTCTACGACATCTCCGATTGCGCGCACCCGAAACTACTCAACCCCGGACCAGGAACCGATCTGGGGATGCTGCTGCCCATCACCAATCACGAGGGAGGATTTTCACCGGACGGGAACACCTACTGGTCTTCCGGCACCGCTCCCGGCGTGGTGAGCGCCGTCGATCTCACCGATCCCGCCAACCCGCGCGTCGTCTGGCAGGACCTCATCGGGTTGTCGACGCACGGATTCGGAATCAGTCCCGACGGAAATCGCATGTACTTGTCGAACAATCTCGGCGGAATACATGTCCTCGATATCAGTGAAGTTCAGCGCCGCGTCCCGAATCCTCGGGTGCGCCAACTGTCCCAGCTCTCGTGGACCGACGGTTGGGCCACCCAACACAGCATTCCGGTCACCTACGACGGTTCGCCGTACCTGTTCACCGTCGACGAAGGTGGTTCCGGCGGAGTCAAATTGATCGACGTCTCCGATGACGACGAACCGTCGGTCGTCAATTCGGTGAAGCTCGAAATCAATCTGCCAGAGAATCAAGACGCTGCGCTGGCGTCCGCGGCCGGTGGATCGCTGTTCGCGTACGAATCTCACTACTGTTCGGCAGATCGCCCGGTCGACCCGACTGCGCTCGCATGTGGATGGATCTCGAGCGGGATTCGGGTCTTCGATGTTCGAGATCCCTTCGACGTCCACGAAATTGCGTACTTCAATCCACCTGCTCGGACCGGTGACAATCTCGAACTCGCCAACTCGCCACACGCTCTCGCGTCGCTCATCGGGGTACCCGTTCTCAGCACCCCGGCAATCGCGCAGTCGATCGCGCAGGGCCAGTTCGACCCCGGCCAAGCACTGAGTTCGCGGTCGGGCATGGTCGCTCTCGGCGACATCTCGACCGATTGGTGCTTCTCCCCGCCCGAATGGCGCGGGACCACGTTGTGGGCGACGTGCGCCGACAACGGCTTTGTTGCCATGCAACTCGAAAACGGTGTCTACACACCACCCGCCGACCAGAAGACGACCGTGGGATCATGACGGCGCCGCGATCGGTCAAAGCCGTCGCACTCGTGGCCGCGGCACTGATGCTGCTCGTACTCGGCGCAGCATTACGTCCCCTGTTCGCACCCGAGAACCACACGCAGAGAGCTGTTCTGAGCGAAACCGAAATCGGATTGGTGCACGACATGGCGGCCCACCATCAACAGGCCCTCTTCATTCTCGCGCGTCTGAGTCCCGATGTGGACCCGGCGGTGACGAGACTGGCCCAGCAGATCGACGATGTTCAACGAACGGAAATCGGTGTCATGCTCGGTTGGCTGAGGTTGGCCGGTGTCCCGCCGAATAGTAGAACGCCGATGGCGTGGATGGAGGCGTCGCCGAGCGGCGCCAGCGACTCTCGTCATCACCCGGCAACGCTGGACACCGAGACCGACTCCATGCCGGGTATGGCTACGACCGAAGAACTCGAGAAACTGAGCAGCGCTCGCGGGCTCGACGCCGAGGTCCTTTTCCTTCAACTGATGGAACGCCACCACCGTGGCGGGATCGCCATGGCGCAGGCCGCCGATGCCCTGCTCGAGAGCGGGCCGGTGAAACAGTCCGCCCGCGACATGATCAACACCCAGAGTCAGGAATCCGGGCTGATGACACTGATGCTCGAACAACGTGGGGCACAACCACTGCACTGACCCGCATGTCCAGTGACTACCATAGGTGTCGACCTGCGAACTACAGAAGGAATCGACACTTCATCATGACCCTGCTTGTTCGCGGAATCGATTGGTCGAACCCGACAGCACCGCGGATCCGATGCGTCGACGACACCACTTCCGCTACGACCTTCTTCACTCACGACTCGGTGCTGCGATTCTCCGTCGACGAGACGAAGGGCCGCCGCTGCCTCGGCTGGCGAGATCTCACCGCCGAAGGTCCAGGACACTCGCCGTGCGACCGCGGGGCGACGGTCACCGCAGGACGCCAATGCGACCGATGCCGAAATCGTGAGGGGTTCACCACGGTTCATCAGGCACACGTCAGCGGCGCGCACATTCATCCGAATGTGCGTACCTACCTCGCACAACCACAATGGCTCTACGTCGACGTATTCGCCGGCGGCCAGATGAAGGTGGGGACGGCGTCCGAGTTCCGCAAGCATCCGCGAGTCGCCGAACAAGGGGCAGTCTGCGCATTGTTCGTAGCGCGGTCGACGGACGGTTACAGCATTCGCGCCCTCGAAGCCCGAGTTTCGGAGCACTTCCACTTGAGCCAGGCAATACGTACGTCTCGGAAGATCGAAGCGTTGACAGGTCCCTTGGATCGAGAGAAACTACGAAAGTCGTTGCACCACTTCGTATCGTCGATCAAAGACGAGCTGAATGACATCGGATCGGACATCGACGGAATCGAGATCCTGGAGGCTCCCGAAGAATGGACGGCGCCGGCGTGCGCTGACGTGGTCTTCGATGCGGCACCGTTGATCGCGTATCCGCACACTTTCGAGTCCGGGGAACATTCCTTGTATCTGGAGGGCCTTGCCGGTTCGATCGCCTCGCTGCGGATCGACCCCGATCCTGAATCGCCACGCTTCGTCGCGGATGTGTCCGGACTGGTCGGTCGAACCATCACCGTCGGCGAGTTCGAGTCCCCTGGCGTGGCGATTCAGGAATCGTTGTTCTGAAAGTAGGTCAGCAACTTCCCGCGGTCGCTGCGGCGAATCCGCGAGTGACCTCGGCCTGCTCGTCGGCAGACAGGCTCGACCATTCGGGATAAGCCTGGATGGAGGTCAGCATGTCGTTTGCCAATGATTCACGCGTCATGCCCATTTCCTCTCCGGACTCGTCGATGGCCGGCTGGTATGCGTCGAGGTACCGGAGAACGTCGGAACACGCCTGCGCGTAGGTCCGTGGCAGCGCCGAACTCACATTCGGGTCGGACGGGACCTCAGCCGGAGCACTCGAGTCGACCGAAGGGGTCTCGGTAGGTATTTCCGACGACGTCGCCGGAGCCTCGGATGACGTCGTCGACGTCGCTGTGGTGGTCGCCGAAGCAGAGGAAGTGAGTGTTCCGACCTCGGTCGGCTTGTCTCCGTCTGAACCGCAGGCAACCAGCGCCACCAGCGAGCAGGCACCGATGAACCCGGTGATCGTTTTCTTCATCCCTCAAGGATGCCAGAGGGCCACTGGCGTTCGAACGGACCGGCATCGCCCGTCAGCGCCAATTGCCCGAGCATCCGGCCGAATCCGAGCGCCTCGCCCTCCCGACTGCGGGATTGGACTGTATGCCCCGTTCGCGAACCCATGCTACGGTGACTTAACTGCAAAATAACTACGGGTGGGATTGTCCGGTCTGCCGCGTTCATCCGGAACGCTCCGATCGGAAATAGTTCGTCTATAAGGGGCTGGAACGAGTGGGACTTTTTCGTCGACGAGGTTCCCGCGAGGAAGACGACGATCGCGGGCAAAACCTCGATCGCAGCGACCCCGGGTACGCCGCCTGGTTCGCGAACGTCGCCGACGCGGGTGGTCAGCCGATTCCGTACAAGCGACCGCTGACCGCACCGGTGTATCCGCAACTCCAGCCGCCGGCCCCGGACTACGAGACGGATACGAGACGGCCACTCAACGCACCCGCCGGAGACGGCTGGCTACCCGCAGACCGCATCGACGAATTCGAGTCGTCGAATGGCCGCCCATCTGCACCGAACGGAACGAGCCCACAAATCTCCCAAACTGAAAAGTTGCCGCCCGACCCACTCCCGACGCCGCAACCAACGATTCCACCTCGAAATGTACCGATGACTTCACCACCGAAGCATCACCTGGAGTCGCCCCGCGCGACTCGGCCCTACCAAGGAGAAGCAATGAGCAACATCGACAAGATCCTCGGCGAATTGATGCGCATCGACGGTGCCAGCGGTGCAGCCGTCGTCGACGCCGACAGCGGAATGGTTCTCGGCATGAGCGGCAACCCGTCATTCAGCCTCGAGTACGCCGGCGCCGGCAACTCCGAGGTTGTGCGAGCAAAGCTCCGCACGATGAGTAACTTGGGGATTACCGACACCCTGGAAGACATCCTGATCACCCTGAGCAACCAGTACCACCTCATTCGCGTCCTCGAGACGCCCGGACTGTCGACGCTGTTCGTGTACCTCGTTTTGGACCGTGCGCGTGCGAACCTGGCACTGGCCCGCCACAAGCTGGGCGAACAGACCCCCAAGATCGAGATCTGACGCTTCCACTTCCTTCCCGACAATGCCCGGTCCTCGCCAACGGCGAGGGCCGGGCATTGTTCGTTCCGAACACTCGATTGGTGAACCTCGCGCCGGCGCCGATACTGGGACCGTGACTATCGCGGATGCTCCTTGCGTGTGGTTGACCACCCTCCGAAGCGACGGCTCGCCGCACACGACTCCGGTCTGGTTCTTACTGCATCAGAACACATCCTGGATACCGAGCGCTGAGCAGAATCGTAAGGTTCGGAACCTGCTGGACGATCCTCGGGTCTCGTTGGCAGTCGACGGATCCGCTGGCGACCCGTGGGTCGCACAGGGCCTCGCGACAATTCATCACGATGTCGGCGAATTCGTCGACCTCCTGAGACTTTTCGGCGAGAAGTACGACGGCTGGGATGCCGCAGACGAAACTCGTGACGGTCCGCGGGTCCTCGTCTCGGTCCCGGTGACTCGATGGTTCCTTCGACCAGACTGACAGACAGTGCCGGTTAGGCCCGAATTGTCGTGAATGACATACTTGTAGTTCATCTCTCGCAGAAATGGACTCTCACACATGGCACGCACGGCACATCACAGGCGCGGCATCACCGGCGTCACCATCGGCATTGCTGCCGTGATCGTGCTGGGAGGTTGCGCCAATTCCAACGCCGACGCGCCCGAAACATCTTCTCTTGGTTCGGGAATCGGATCCGGTGTCACCACGACGGTCGTGACCGAAGCCTCGGCTCCTTCGTCCGCCGCAATTGAACTGCTGGCACAGATCCCCGTCAAGGGACGCGCACCCAAGACCGGATACGACCGCGCGCTGTTCGGTACCGCCTGGACCGACGACGTCACCGTCGAATTCGGCCACAACGGCTGCGATACACGCATTATCTGCACGCAGTTTTGACATATCTCAAAACCTTGCTGGTAGGCCCCCATTGTTCGATGTCGACGGTGTGAGTTATGTGAGTGACGATGGTCAGTTCGTGTGACGGTCGACCGGTTCGACC